>Ga0073932_1006898_pt1 | contig 11360 bp, 10 predicted proteins | sample DewCreD2012metaG_FD_76967 | JGI IMG/M metagenome (GOLD analysis project Ga0073932, IMG submission 76967) | Hot spring sediment bacterial and archeal communities from British Columbia, Canada, to study Microbial Dark Matter (Phase II) - Dewar... ...
CTCTTGTGCCCCTTGCAGGCTCCTCCGTCTGCTAAGAGCGCAACCTTGTAGCGCGTGCCTCTCGCAAGCCCCGGTTGGCAAAGCAACCGGGGCCACCCCAACGGCCTCTTGTAAACCCCGGTTGCGAGCAACCGGGGCCACCCAACGTTCAATCCCGGGCACCGAGAGCGGCCGGACCGTCAGTCGTGGGCGAACGCGGGCGGCAGGCGGTGAAAGCGGCAGATGATGTCCCACGCTTGTTGTGGCGTTTCCGCATAGTCGATCAGGCCAAGGTGCTCGTCCTGGATCACTCCCTCGTCGGCCAGGAACTGGAAATCGATCACCCGCTGCCAGTAGTCGCGGCCGAACAGTACCACGGGAATCGGCTGCATCCGGTTCACCTGCCGCAACGTCAGCACTTCAAACAGCTCGTCCAGGGTGCCGAAACCGCCGGGAAAGATCACCAGCCCCTTGGCCCGCAGCACGAAATGCATCTTGCGGATGGCGAAGTAGCGGAAGCGAAAGCACAACTCGGGCGTGATGTAGGGGTTGGGAAGCTGCTCTTCGGGCAGCGTGATGTTCAGACCGATCGTCTTGGCCCCCGCCTCGCTGGCACCGCGGTTGGCCGCCTCCATGATGCCCGGCCCGCCGCCGGTCACGACGGTGAAATCGCATCGCCCCTCCCGCTGGCAGCACGTCGAGACGAGCCGTGCGAACTCGCGGGCCGCTTCGTAATAGTGGGCCTTGGCCGCGATCCGCTCCAACCGGGCAACCGCCCGCTGCTTCGCCGGATCGCCAGGATGCGCCGCCAGCGCGGCCTTGGCCGCTTCCAACCGCCGCTGGGCCTCATGCGGCTCGACGATCTGCGTCCCGCCGAACACGACCAGTGTCGAGGCGATGTTGTGTTCCTCCAGCACCATCTCCGGCTTGAGCAGTTCGAGCTGGAACCGCACCGGCCGCAGCTCCGGCCGCTTAAGAAACGCCGTGTCTTCCTCGGCCAGCAGGTAATTGGGATAAGGTCGTCCCGGCAAGTCGGCGTGCGATCCGGTCATGGTTTTCTTTCCTGCACAGAAGATCGATTCCTCGAAAACGCGTCGGGCCGCGCGACCCCCGTTGCAACGTTATGGCACGTGGTCGTCAGGAGCCTCCACGCTGGTAGCCAGCGATGGCGAGGCCTCATGACCTTCCACGGTACGCTCAGGAAACATCCGCTCCCAGCGTCCCAACAGCGCGGCCGCTGCCAGAGCCAGCGCCAAACACCCAGCGGGTACGAGCCAAGCGGACGGCCCTCCGACTGTGGGCGTCACGCGCTCCACCCACTGGCCCGCGCCTAAAAGTTCCAGCGCCACCGTCCCCCCCACCGCCGCCCCCGTCGGGATGCCCCGGCCCAACAGCCGCCCCAAGACGAGCAGCAGCAACCCGCCGCAGCCTGCCCGCAGCATCGCCTGCCAGCCCAGTGCCGCCCCAGCCGCCGCTAGGGCCGCGGCAAGCGGCCGTGAAGTCAAGGCTTTTCCGCCAGTGAATTGGCGAATCCCCGCAAGCATCCCGCCCATTGCGAGCCCCAGCCCCAGATCCACCCAGGGCCGCACTAGAAGCGTACCTTGTGGGGCGATCAGTTCTCTTCCAGGGCCGGCCACCCCGAAAAGTCCATCCGTTGGCCAGAAAACCCACTTAAAGGTCGGGCACATTAAAGAAAACACATACGATACCAACCAAAGTCGCCATGGAACGACAAAATCATCGGCTTCAATCAGCGCAGCAGCGAGCAACGTGCTGAGCAAAATGACATCTCGCAGGTATTCGATCCAGAACGGGCCGGCCAGATTCCAGGACAACAGCCATCGCGGGTCGAGCGTCTGCGGGGTGGCTGCTGGGCCGAGCGTGCGCCAAACGGCCAAGGCCAGGAAGATCGTGCCGGTGGCCAGCTCGACCAGCAGGTAGCGTATCGGGATGGGGGTCCCGCAGTCCCGGCAGCGGCCGCGGAGGGCCAGCCAGCTCAGGATGGGAATGTTGTCGTGCAAGCGGATCGGGTGCTGGCAGACTGGGCACAGCGAGCCGGGATGGACCAGACTCAGCCCGCGCGGCAGCCGCCAGACGACGACGTTCAGGAAGCTGCCAACGGTCGCCCCCAGGCAAAACAGCCAGACGAAGACGAAGGCGATCGCCAGAGCCTCCATCAGTTCCAGAGGCAGACTCATCGTGCGGACTTGCGAGGGTGTGGCGGCGATCAGGGACGGGTCCGGGCGGCCGCCGAGGAGGGCCCACTGAGGGGTTGGTCCGACCGACGCCCGGTGCGTTCCCAGGGCCAGTGCGGCGGCAGGGGGGCCCGTTGGGGCCTCGTGGCGGCCCTGCTCCTTCGGCTTACAAAATATAGCGGCTGAGGTCTTCGTCTTCGGCCACGTCGCCCAGCTTCTGGCGGACGTACGGGGCGGTGATCTGGACGCGGCCCATCTGCATGTCGGGGGCCTCGAACGATAGCTCCTCCAGGAGCCGCTCGAGGATCGTGTACAGCCGGCGGGCGCCGATGTTCTGGGTCGTCTGGTTGACGTGGAACGCCAGCTCGGCCAGTGCCTCGATCGCATCGTCGGTGAACTCGAGCTCCACGCCTTCGGTGGCCAGCAGCGCGGCGTACTGGCGGGTCAGGGAGTTCTGGGGCTCGCGGAGGATGCGGACGAAGTCGTCCTTGGTCAGGTCTTTCAGCTCGACGCGGATCGGGAATCGCCCTTGCAGCTCGGGCATCAGGTCGCTGGGTTTGGCCTTGTGGAAGGCGCCGGCGGCGATGAACAGCACGTGCTCGGTGCGGACGTAGCCATAGCGCGTCTGCACGACCGTGCCTTCGACGATCGGCAACAGGTCGCGCTGCACCCCCTGGCGGGAGACATCCGCTCCGCGGGTCTCGCTGGCCACGATCTTGTCGATCTCGTCGATGAACACGATCCCCAGGTTTTCGGCCAACTCGATCGCCGAGGCGTGGATCTTGTCTTGGTCCAGGCGGGCTTCGCATTCCTGCTCGAACAGGATCTTGCGGGCCTGGGCCACGGTCACTTCGCGGCGGGCGGTCTGCTTGGGCAGGATCTTCTCGAACATCCCCTGCAAGTCGATGTCCAGGTGTTCCATGCCCAGGGTGCCGACCATCACCGGCGCGGCCCGCGTTTCGATCAGGATTTCCACCTTGTGCGATTCCAAGAGGCCGTCGGCAAGCTGTTGGCGGAGCGCTTCGCGGCTGGGCAGCGGCTGGTCGCGGTCCTCCTGCGTGCGGAGCCGCTGCCAGAGCAGGTCCAACAGCCGCTCCTGGACCGCCTCGCGGGCGTCGTCTTCGATCTGCGCCCGCTCGCGCTGCCGCACCAAGCTGATCGCGCTGTCCACCAGCTCGCGGACGATGCTCTCCACATCGCGGCCGTAGTAGCCGACCTCGGTGTACTTCGTCGCCTCGACCTTGAGGAACGGAGCGCCGGTCAGCCGGGCCAGCCGGCGGGCGATCTCCGTCTTCCCCACGCCGGTCGGGCCAATCATCAGGATGTTCTTGGGGGCCACTTCCTGCCGCAGCTCGGGCGGAAGCTGCTGTCGCCGCCAGCGGTTGCGGACGGCGATCGCCACCGCTCGCTTGGCGTCGTGCTGGCCGATGATGTAGCGGTCCAGCTCCGCCACGATCTGCCGCGGCGTCAGGTTCCGCTCAGATGAAAATGCGTCTGCGGCAGATGTGGTCAACTCTCGCACGGCAGCTCCTCCACCGTGATGGTCCGGTTCGTGTAAATGTCGATCTCCGCGGCGATTTCCAGCGAGGTCCGCACAATCTGCGCGGCGGAGAGGGACGCGTGCGCCACCAGCGCCTTGGCGGCCGCAACCGCCAGCGGCCCGCCGCTGCCGATCCCCAAGATCCCGTCGCTGGGCTGGATCACGTCGCCCGTCCCACTGATCAGCAGGCTGTGCCGGGCATCGGCCACCACCATCAGCGCCTCCAGACGCCGTAGCGCCCGGTCCATCCGCCACTCCTTGGCCAGCTCGGTGGCCGCCCGCGGCACATTGCCCGGATTGTCCTTCAATTTGGCCTCGAACCGCTCTAAGAGCGCAAACGCATCGGCGCTAGCGCCAGCAAATCCGCACAACACACTCCCGTCCCGCAACCGGCGAATCTTGTTGGCGTCCGCCTTGACGATCGTGCTGCCCAGCGTGACCTGGCCATCGCCTCCCAGGGCGACCTGCCCCCTATGCCGCACCGTCAGGATCGTCGTGCCGATCAGTTGCATGCCCAGCTCCCAGTCGCCGCATCGCCTGGGGCAAGCCCCTGGCCCGACTTACGATACGTTCGAAATGCCCTCAGCCCAGGCGGACCAGGGCTGACCTGCGAAGATCCGCCCCGGTCAGGCCGACCAACTGTCCTCCCCGGCCGCAAGCCCCAAGGGCGCCTCCGGCACCGTTCATTGTCGCACTCGCTGCGCTTCCGCTCCAGGGCGGGGCGGCTGTCCGCCCAGCGGCTGCCTACAATAATCGAGGTTGCCAGGCCGCCGGCGGGGTATCCCGCGCGCGGCGGCCGGCCCGCAAAGCCCCCAGGTCGGTGTTTCCCTGGGAACGACCAAGGTCCAACCCTTCCTCGCGCGTGCCGCACCGGCGGCCTGGAGCATATGCCATGTTTGCGACGCGTCATGATTTGCCGGAAAACATTCGCAGCCAACTAGTCGCCCTGCTGAACCGTCATCTGGCGGCCTGCCTGGACCTGCAAGCGCAAGCCAAACAGGCGCACTGGAATGTGAAAGGGCCGCAGTTCCACGCCCTGCATGCGCTGTTCGACCAGGTGCATGCGGTGGCCGAGGAGTATGCCGATGCCCTGGCGGAGCGGGCCGTGCAGCTCGGCGGCGTGGCGCAAGGGACCGTGCAGGAGGTGGCCCGCCAGACGGAGCTGCCCCCCTATCCGGCCAATGCCGTCGACGGCCCCAGCCATCTGGAGGCGGTCGCCAGCGCACTGGCCGGCGTCGTCCGCCGCGTCCGCGAAGCGATCCTGCTTGCGACCGAGCTGGGGGACCAGGCCACGGCCGACCTGCTGACGGAAGTGACCCGTGGGCTCGACAAGCAGCTCTGGATGGTCGAAAGTCACTTGCAGGCACCGCGTTGACACGAAGGCCGGAGGCGGTGCTGCCGGCGTGCGGCCGGCCGGCGACAGGCCTGCGTGACCAGGGCCGGCCCACGGCACCGGCAGCCGGCTCGCGGCCGAGCGCGGGCAAGACGATCACAACAGCGAGGTGCGGCATGGCAGATCGCAAAAGCCTGGGCGGGGTGATCCACACCTACCAGAAGTATGACCCGGTGAACCTGCCGCCTCCGACGCAGCCCCCGCCCGATCTGGTGTCGCCGGCACTGGAACACCTCTTGATGTTCGGCGATGCCCGCCGCCTGACCGAGGAGGAGCTCGCCCGCGCGGTGCGTCTGGACCCCAGCCAGATCGCCTCGCTGGGCCCGAGCCTGGATGCCCTGATCGCCATGCTCTTGGAGCGGAAGCGGAAGATTCTGGCGACCTACGAGACGCAGTCGGTCCAGCAGCAGGCCCGCCGGGCCTACGAACAGTTCGGGCAGCGGATGGAGGTGCCTGCCACGTGGCGCAGCCGCTTCCAGCGGGCTTTCCGGGAGGAGCAGCTTTACGATCTGGAGCGGCTCTGGTACGCGGTGGGGGACGAGCGCAGCCGCTTTGCCCGGCAGCTCGTGCAGCTTGTCGAGGTGCTCGGCCAGAAGTACCAGATCGACGAGCTGGCGGCCAAGTATGCCTTCACCGGCCGCACGGAGATGTCGATCACCCAGGCGCTCGCGATCAAGCAAGAGCTGGAGACGATCGACAAGCTGCTCGCGCAACTGGAAGAAGCGCGGAAGACGGCGCAGATCGGCCTGATCGACCTGGACCTTTTGGCACAGTACACCGAGCCGGCCGATCTGGCGAAGCTCACCGAACTGACGCGGATGATCGAGAACTACGTGCGGGAGATGGCCGAGCGGCAGGGGCTGGAGCGCGACGGAGCGGGCTTCCGCCTCACGCCGCGGGCCTACCGCCTGTTCCAGGGACGGCTATTAGAGCGCATCTTCTCCGAGCTCCAGGCGGCCCGCAGCGGCCGGCACCAGGGACCGATCGTCGGCGAGGGAGCGGTGGAGATGACGCTTACCAAGCCGTACGAATTCGGCGATTCGCTGACGCACATGGACATCCCCCAGTCGCTGATCAATGCGCTGGTCCGCAGCGGCGGACGACCGCCGATCACGCTGACGCCGGAAGACATCGTGATCCACCGCACCCGTAACACGCCCAAGTGCGCGACGGTGCTGATCCTCGACATGAGCGGCTCGATGCGCTACGACGGGCAGTACATCCATGTCAAGCGGATGGCCCTGGCCCTGGAAGGCCTGATCCGTCGCGAGTACCCGGGCGACTTCTTGCAAGTGGTGGAAATGTACACCTTCGCCCGCCTCACCCCGCCGGGCAAGATCGTCGAACTGATGCCCAAACCGGTGTCGCTGTTCGACCCGTGGGTCCGGCTGAAGGTCGACATGAGCCGGGAAGATGTCAGCGAGTACCGCATCCCGCAGCATTTCACGAACATCCAGCGGGCGCTGGCCTTGGCCCGGCAGCTTCTGGCGGCCCAGCCCACCCCCAACCGCCAGATCATCCTGATCACTGACGGCTTGCCGACCGCCCACTTCCAAGGGTCGTGGCTGTACCTGCTCTACCCGCCCGACCCGCTCACCGAGGCAGCCACGCTCCGCGAGGGGCAGCTCTGCGCCCGGGAAGGCATCATCATCAACTTGTTTCTGGTGCCGAGCTGGTCGCAGTCCGAGGAAGACATCCGTTTCGCGTACCGCTTGGCCCAAGGCACCAAGGGGCGGGTGTTCTTCGCCGCCGGCCGCGACCTGGACCGCTATGTAGTCTGGGACTATGTCCGCCGCAAACGGGAGATTCTCGCGTAGGGCAAGCCCGCGTCCGCCGCGGCGAGCCGTGACGGCGGCAGGTGCCCACGGAGCCAGATGCGCAGCGGGCCGGTCCATGCCGGGGGGCGGTGCGGATCGGCCGGCCGGTGCGTGCCGAGGGGTCGTGCGGTCAGAGGATCGCCGTACTGGCGCGTTGCTGTGGCCGCCAGGTCAGGTCGTGTAGTCGGCGTTGAACCGCACGTACTCGACATTCAGGTCGCTGGTCCAGTAGCGGACGGCGGCGGCACCTTCGCGGAAGGTGAGCACGATCTGCGTTTCGCGCTGCGCTTTGATCGACAGGGAAACGGTGCGGGCCTCGAACGGCACGGGGGTGCCGCGCTCGTACAGCAGGTGCCCATTGATCGCCACGTCCACGCCGGCCGGATCGAACGGCACGCCCGCGTAGCCGGCCGCGGAGACGACCCGCCCCCAGTTGGGGTCGCCGCCGGCGACGGCCGTCTTGACCAGGGCACTGTTGGCCACGGTGGCCGCGACCCGATGCGCTTCCTCCCGGGTGCGCAAGCCCCGCACCTCCAGGGCGATCAGGTGCGAGGCGCCCTCGCCGTCATCGGGAATCTGCTTGGCCAGCTCGATGCACAAGTCTGTCAGGCCTGCCCGCAAGGCGACCAGGTCCCCCTCGGTAAGCGGCGCCGAGGTGGCCTGTCCGCTGGCCAAGAGCAGCACGGTGTCGTTGGTGCTCATGTGCCCTTCGACGCTGATGCAGTTGAAGCTTTCGTCGACGGCGGCGGTGAGCAGCTCTTGCGCTTGGGCAGGGGTCAGCGCCGCATCGGTGGTGAGGATCGCCAGCATGGTGGCCATTTTGGGGCCGATCATGCCCGCGCCTTTGCACATCCCGGCCAGGCGGACCGTGCCTGCCGAGAGCGGGATGGTCCGGCCGGCGATCTTGATGCCTTTATCGGTGGTGAGGATACCGCGGGCGGCAGCCAGGAAGGCCGGCTCGTCGGCCGCCAGACGCGCCGCAGCGGCCTGGATGCCCGCGGCGATCTTGTCCATCGGCAGGAAATGGCCGATGATCCCGGTCGACATCACCAGGGCCTGCTCCTCGCGGGCGCCAACCGCCTCCGCGGCCAGGCGGGCCATCGTGCGGGCATCCTCGTCCCCCCGCGCCCCGGTGCAGGCGTTGGCATTGCCCGAGTTGGCCACCACGACCCGCATGCCGGCCGCGGGCGTCCGCTGGCGGTCCAAAGCCACCGGCGCGGCGAACACACGGTTGGTCGTGTAGACCCCCGCGGCCGCGGCTCCTCCCGGGCAGTGGACGAGCGTCACGTCCTCCTTGTTCGGGTTGCGCTTGATCCCGGCGTGGACGCCAGCGAACAAAAATCCGCGTGGCAAGGGAAGGTTCATCGCTGCCTTTCTCGTCCCTCACGGTGCCTTTTGCGCTTTGCCCCTGTCGCCGCGCGGCCGGTGCCTGGGCTTGTCAGCAGGCCGACCCCGCGCCGGTGCGCCCGTGGCCGCGGCGGCTCGCCGCAACGAGCAGCACCGCTCACCATAAGGCCGTCATCTCGGAAAAGCCATACATCCAGTTGAAGTTCTGCACCGCCGCCCCACTGGCCCCTTTGATCAGATTGTCTTCTGCGCTGATCAGAATCACGCGACCTTTCACCACGCGGGCCGTGATGTCGATGAAGTTCGTGTGCGCGGTGTCCTTGGTCGCCGGCAGATGGGAGACGATCCGCACAAACGGCTTGCCGGCATAGAACGACCGCAAAAGCCCCAGCACCGCCGCCTCGCTCACCTCCCGCGTGGGCCGGGCATAGATCACCGAAAGGATGCCCCGGTCCATCGGCGTCAGATGCGGGGTGAAGATCACATCGACGCGCTGCCCAGTGTAGCGCTGCAGAATCTGCTCGATTTCCGGCTGATGGCGGTGCCGCCCCACGCCGTAGGCGGCAATGCTCTCGTTGCACTCCGGAAAGTGCGTGTTCAGCTTTGGCGTCCGCCCCGCCCCGGAAACGCCGCTTTTGGAGTCGATCACGATATCGTCCGGTGCAATCCAGCCTTCCTTCAACAGCGGGGCCAGCGGCAGGATCGCCGAGGTCGGATAACAGCCCGGGTTGGCCACCAGTTCCGCCATCGGCAGCTCCGAGGAGAACAGCTCCGGCAGCCCATATGGCGTCTTGCCCAGCCGCTCCGGATCCGGATGCTCGTGCTCGTACCACTGGCGGTACGTCTGGGCGTCGTTCAAGCGGTAGTCGGCCGACAGGTCGATCACCCGCACCCCGCGCGCCAGCAGCACCTTCGCCGCCTGGGCACTAGCGGCATGCGGCAGGCACAAAAACGCACACTGGCAGCGGCCGGCCACCTCCTCCGGCGACAGATCTTCCAAACACAGGTCCAGCCGGCCCGTCAGCGATGGATGCACCGTACTCAGATGCGGCCGACCCTCTTGGCGGCTGGTCAGCACGCTGATCGTCACACCCGGATGGCGCAGCAAGATGCGGATCAGCTCCAGGGCTGTGTAGCCAGTCGCCCCCAGGATGCCGACGCGCACATGGTTCATGCCCGATTGCCCCCCTGCCAGCGCCAAGCACTCGCACGATACTTTTTCTCCCGCAAGCGGCGGTGCTCAATATACGGGTCGCGACAGGCGACCGCCAAGGGGCAGACAGGGCAACCAGCCGATCGGTTCGCGGGGAACGATCTCCCATGCAGGCCGGCCTGCTTCGCCCGGCAAGGCAGGCCCCAACGTAGCGGCAAAGCCATTGCCTCTAGCCGCCTGTCAACGGCACAGTCCACGCCGCAAGTTGTTTGCTCGCAGGCGTTTACCACGGGTCACGGCTCAGGCCGCTACCCAGAATCCCAATGTCGCCGTGCGGCACGCCAATATTCTGAAGTTCCCGGGTGTGAAATCCAAAGTTGTACCGGGGATAGACGGCTTTGCCGTACGCCGCGATCGCCGCCTGTCGATTGAATGCCGGCTGCCGGTGAAACAGACCTCCACGCCGCGGCCCGCCAGCGTAGGCTGAAGACCCTAAAACCGAAGCGGTCAAAACGCAAAGCAGAAAAAACCAGCAAAAAGACATCCGTGCGGTGCGCATTTGGAACTCCTTTTTGTGATCCGACCCGAGAGCATTAAGTCGCGTGGCGGGCAACGAAAGCGCCGCGTTTTTGCTTATCAAGACGCATGCTCAAGGCGCCGACGCCAAGCCGGCCCACCTGCAATCGCACCGGAAGTAAGTCTAGCACACGGTTCCAGCCCTGGCGTTCTCGTGCCCAGAGGGTGCCGCAATTTGCGCAAGGCCGGCAGCAGCACCGTGCCGTCTGTGCCGGCCATGCGGGCGACAACGTACGACCAGTGAAGGAGATTTCGGCACGCGGATCCGACGGGGCTTTTGAACTGGCCGGCCGATTGCTACATTCAGAGGGCTCCCCAACCCGCGTGCCCCCTGAACGGTTTGGCCGCGACAGCGCTCCGGAGCCGACTTTATGGCAAAAAGCAAAAAAAAGGCAGAAGTTGTCTTTCTGGTGTGTGAAGAGACGGGCGACATCAACTACGTCCTGCGTCGCAAGCCGGGCGGAGAAAAGCTGAAACTCAAGAAATACTGCCCGCGGCTGCGGAAGCACACCGTGCACGTCGAGAAGAAGAAATAGTTTTTATCTTCTTGCTCGTGCGGCGAGCAGCCCGCCCTATCGTTGCCGCGCATGTCGAGAAGCGGCAGACCCCGTGGGCGCTCGCAAGCCAGTGGCGGCGGAGACAGCCATGAGCCTGACGCTTCAGGGACGGTCCAACAAGCGGTGGCGGTTTGCAGCGCACGACGCAGCACGCATCGTGCAACTGGAGCGGGGCGCGGGCATTTCTTCGATCGTCGCTCAGCTCCTGATCGGCCGGGGGGTGTACGATCCCCAGTCCGCCCGGTCGTTTCTTGAAGCGCGGCTCAGCGGCCTGAGGGACCCGGACCTGTTGCCCGGGGCGGCGGAGGCGGCGGAGCGGCTGCATGCGGCGGTGCAGGCTGGCCGCAAGATCGCGGTGTACGGTGACTACGATGCCGACGGCATGACCGGCACGGCCATCCTTTTGGGCTGCCTGAAGCGGCTGGGAGCCGACGCCAGCTACTACGTGCCCAACCGCCTGGAGGAAGGCTATGGGCTCAGCAGCGAGGCGCTGAAGGCTTTGGCCGCAAAGGGGGTGTCGCTGGTGGTCTCCGTCGATTGCGGGATCGCCAGTCTCCAGGAGGCCGCGACCGCCCGCGCGCTGGGGCTGGAACTGATCGTCACCGACCATCATGAGCTGGCAGACCAGCTTCCGGAGGCGGCCGCGATCGTCCATCCGCGGCTGCCGGGCTGGGAGTACCCGTTCAAATGGCTGTGCGGAGCGGGAGTGGCGCTGAAGGTCGCCTGGGCGCTGTGCCAGCGTGCCAGCGCGTCGAAGCGGGTGCGGCCCGCCTTGCGGGAGTTTTTGCTGCAAGCGGTGGGGC
>Ga0073932_1006904_pt1 | contig 11346 bp, 9 predicted proteins | sample DewCreD2012metaG_FD_76967 | JGI IMG/M metagenome (GOLD analysis project Ga0073932, IMG submission 76967) | Hot spring sediment bacterial and archeal communities from British Columbia, Canada, to study Microbial Dark Matter (Phase II) - Dewar... ...
CGCGAGGAGCCGGGCATCGCGCGCCGGTACCAGCCAGCCGGTTACCCCCGGTATGATCATCTCTCCCGCTCCGCCGGCCCGGGTCGCTACAACGGGCACCCCGAGACCCATCGCTTCCAGAATAGACGTTCCAAGCCCCTCGGACCAGCTCGAGGACACGTATACATCCCCCGCGGCAATCACCGAAGGCGCATCGGAACGGTATCCAATAAACTTCACGTTGTCGGCCAGCCCCATCTCCTGAACCTGTTTCTCTAGATTGCTCCGCAGTCGGCCATCCCCGGCAATGACCAGGCAGGCATTGTGAACATGCCGCCGCACCAGGGCAAACGCTTCCAGCAGCATGGCATGGTCCTTGTGAGGCTCGAGGGCCCCCGCGGTAACCAGCAGCGGAACATCCGATGGTATGCCAAAATCCCTCCGGGAAACCGAAGCAGCTTGCAGCCGGCTGCTGTCCACCGCGCTGTGAACTACACGCATCTTTTCAGGATTACACCCCCACCGCCTGAGCGTCTCAAATACTTCCGCCGAAACGCATAAAATGCAGTCCGGACGGTTGTATTTCCATCGGTTAAACAGGTGGTTTCCGGGCTCAAAAGCAACCCTGCGGGATACCACGACCTTCGGACGAAACCTTCTGCCGCACAGGCTTGCGGCCAGCAGCGCGATTCCGTGCGTATGGCTGGTATGCGCGTGGATCAGCTCCACCCCTTCCCGCTGACACCACCCGGCAACCAGCCAGGCGCTGTACATATCCCACTCTCCCCGAAGAGGCAGCGCAATCCGGCGAACGCCACTGCCGCCAACCCGTTCAGAGAGAAAGGGCGCGTCGGGACGGCCCGCCGCGTAGACCCGATGCCCCCATTCGACCTGCCGGGCCATCAGCCACCCCGCCTGCAGCTCACCGCCGCGAAGCCCCCGCTGCTCATCCAGATGCAGCACCGTCATGTGATATTCCCGATGCGTCATCTGCGCCTGACTACCCTGTCATACGCCGACTGATAAACCCGGACTGTACCCGACAAAAACGTATCCATGGAAGCCGACCTCACCACCCGCTGCCGGGCTTTCTCACCTAACTTCCTGCGTTTTTCCGGATCAAGCGCCAGGCTCCGTATGGCCTCGCGAAGCGGTTCCGCCGTTCCGTGGGGCACCACAAAGCCATCTTCTCCGTCGGTAACCGCGTAGGGCAACCCGCCATAATCCGAAACCACCAGGGGAATGCCGCACGCCATAATCTCCAGCACGCTGAAAGGAGCAATCTCCGTTCCCACCGACGGCTGCGCCCCAAAATCCATCGCGTGGACGCAAACATCCATGTCTTCCCGGTAACCGGCAAAAACCACCCGTCCGGAAAGCCCCAGGGCGTCAACCATATTTTTCAGTTCCTGCTCCAGTTCGCCGCTTCCAAGCGCTAAAATCCGAAGCGCCGGAATTTCATCCTTTAGTCCGGCCACGGCTTCCAATAAATACCGGTGTCCCTTGGCAGGAGTAAGGCGCGCAACAATCCCGCAGACGATCTCTACATCTGTGAAGCCGAATCTGCTCCGCGCCAGAGCTCTTTTTGCCGGATCCGGCCTGAACCGGTCCACGTCCACACCGTTCTGGACTACCGTCACCCGTGACGGATCAAAAACAGGATGGCCGGTATACAGAGGCATCAGTGCCGGCCCCACCAGAATCTGCCAATCGGTCCATTTCCGGTTCAATACCCGATTCAGGATATGCGCGGAAACCGGATAGGTATTGTGCCGGGAACGCACCACCGCGCAGGGGTGCCCCAGCAGGTGATTCACGGACGCGAAAAGCCAGTGGTCCTGGGATCCATTCACGTGGAGCACATGGGGACGGTGTTCGCTTAAAAAAGATTTACATAGGTGGAAATCACGTACCCACCGGGCTGGTTTTAACCCCCGGGGATAGGACAGATGCAGAACACGGACATTTTCCGGAGCGACGAGACGCTCCAACAGACTGTCCATACGACAGGCCACAGTAATGTCGTGTCCTCTTTTCCGCAGTTCAGAGGCCAGCGCGGCAACATACCTGACCTGTCCTCCGCCCGTGCTGTGCGGATCCGCCAGGACTATCCGCAGGATATCAGGCACGGCCGGACGGTTCATGGCTCCGCTTTCACGGAGGAATCACCGGCCGTTCCTGTCACATCCCCTTCAGATTTTTCCGCAGAGCTCGGTTCCGAAACGGCCACAGGCGCCTCCTCGCGGGCCAACAGTTCCTGAACTTTGCTGTTTGCGTGTTCCAGATTGGTCAGCGCGTTCATCAGCGCGTCTTCCATATCCGCAAACTGTTCGTCTTTCCGGATGATCGGTTTTCTGGATCCCATGGGAACACACCCTGTATTTGAACGGAGAAGAAAGAAAGCCATAACATATTATCATATCGGCTTCACCGATCCCGGACCACGTCATGCCGCATTGGGGAGGCGCATGGGTGGCGTGGGATTTTTCTCTAGGATCCACTTAACCCCAAACGCACGCGTTAAATCTCAATGACAGACCATTTGAGCAAACCACTTACTTCTAAAGCCCGCATCGAAGGTATTGATCAAACCCGGGGCTACGCTATCCTGGGAATGATTGTGGTGAATTACGCCAGTATATTCACGGTCTTCCCGGAGTGGCTGAAACATCATAAAACCGGCATGACCTATGCCGATACCATAGCACCCTTATTCATTTTTGTTGTTGGCATGACCTTCAGGCTTTCTTTTCAGCGTCGATCCCGGGAAGGAGGGCTTTCCGCTGCCCGGTCCGCCGCGGTGGAACGGAATCTGAAACTCCTGGGAATCGGCCTGCTGTACGGCCATTTTGACCTGGAAGTCAGCGTGTGGGATGCCCTGACAGACATCGCGTTGGCGTCGCTGATAGCCCTGCCCGTCATCCACCGATCTTCTCTGACACGTCTCATCACGGCAGTACTGCTTCTGGCGGCTTATCAGGTTATTTTCATGACGACCGGATACGGTGAGTGGGTCATGGCCCATACCATCAACGGCGGTCCCCTGGGGCCGCTGAGCTGGGCTTTTCCTCTACTGGCAGGCACCATTGCCATGGATTGGATCGAAGAAATAAGAGCAACCGGGTCCATGAGACGGCCGCTGATTAAGATGGCCGCCGCAGGCTTCCTGCTCATGGCCGCGGGACAGCTGCTGTCTTTGGAATGGCCGGGAGTAAAAACAGCCTGGCCCCATACCCAGTATGGAATGACAGCTCCGTATCCCATATTTTCCAGCGGATTGAGCCTGCTTACCGTTGCCGCGTTCATTCTGCTGTGTGACGGCATCCATTTCAGACTCCCCCACCTCACCACCTTTGGGTCCAATCCGCTGGTGCTGTACCTGATGCAGGCCGGACTCAACCAGATCGCATCAGACTGGCTGGATTCCGATTTGACCCTGGTTCCTGCGCTGACAGGCATGGCCGCTGTTTACTTCGCCTGTTATTGCACCGCCTGGATCCTCCGGCGAAAAGGGATATATATAAAACTGTAATATCTGGGTGTCCGCCCGGCTGGTCCCCACCGGCCTATCTGAACCACACCCTATAGAATTCCTCCAGGTAAAGTGTTTCCCCCATATCAGACAAAACAGACCGTACCATGCGCCGCGGGAACACGGCGCCGGCAAGATTTAACCGCATCAGATCAGGCAGGCGCATGATGCCCTCCCTTCTGGCCAACACTAGCGCAACGATTGCACGCACAGGCCAGAAATATTCCGTCCCGGCGTCATGCAGGCGGAAACGGATCCGCGTATCCAGCTGTTTCTGCCAAGTCAGCCACTCTGGCGGAACCTGCCTGCCTTCCGCGCCGTAGAGCTGCTCCATCGCGCCCAAAACAGCCAGCGCGGTTGTCCAGTCCGCTTCGGAGGCCGTGCTCACCATCACGTCCGGATGAAATCCGGGAGGCGGTATTCCTGTTTCGGGATCCGCCTGCCAGTACAGGGACCAGACCGCCTGCTCCAGCGGAAACATCCAGCGGGATACGGCATCCTGGCGCGCGGATGATGGCATAGACTCCAATATGTCCACTGCCGCCAGTACCGCGACGGCGGTGTCGCCGAAGCTGTCAAAAATCCGGGGCAGTACCGGTTCCCCCTGAATATTTACCAGAGCCGGCGCATTGACCGGCGTGTAACCGGGAAGAAACGGTTTGCCAAAAGGTTTCAAAAAAGGTTCAATCTGGGCTGCGGCGCGTTCCGGCCGGTTGCTGCCAAGCCACATTCTCGCAAACAGCCAGGCCCAGTCGGGGCGGACTGTCCGGTAAAAATGTCCACGCCCTGGGTGGAAAACAGTAATGCCCGTTTCAGCGTCAGTCAAGGCTTCCAAAGCCTGAACCGGGATATCTTTACCAAATCCGCCTTCGCGCTCCAGCAGCAGAGCTGCGTTTTCCCGCGCGGAGCCCCGAACCATACAGGATTCCAGTACCGGTTCCGGAGCATCTCCAACGGCATACCTTATCAATCCAGTCCCGCCGGTGGAAAAAAACACCCGGATCCGCCTTACCGGTTTTCGGATATTCCAGGCTAATGATCCGCCGGTGTCAGCATCATAACAGCGCGCGCCTGCGGCTACCCGCCATCCGAGCACTTTGCCGGGCAAAACCTCGGTATACCGGTCAGCCCGCTGAAAACGCTTCAAATCATCCAAAGTTGATGCCGGTATCTCCTGCCAGACCAAACGTTCTGAACAGGGAAGCAGCCAGGCAGATACCGCCAGGAACGTATCAGACATCCCGGGTATTGGCGTCCAGGCCACGTCCATTCCACCCCGGAAAATTCCCGCCCAGGCCTCGTTAACAGGCGCTTCCGGATTAAGCTCGGCTTCCCAGATAAACCGAAATGCACCCGAAGAGGCATTCAACCGCTCCGCGGTACACTCCAGGCCGGCATACTGCCCGTCCGCCAGCCAGGTTAAACACACCTCAGGACCGTTCCCCTCCAATCGCCATACTTCCCGGATCTGGTTGCGGTCAGGCGTTACTGACCGTTCCATCAGGTGTCCAGTCGATCCGCCCACTGGAATTTCCCGGCCGTCCTCCTCCAGAAACCACTGTCCCCGGCCTGGACCGGAAAACCAGTTACTGCCCCGTAACCCCAAGCTCAGGCTGACCAGTTGTCCGGAATCTATTCCCGCGACCAGTTTACTGCCGACCCAGGTCATCTGAGGTGGAGATCCGCCCCTCAATTGCCTCAACCAGTCTATCCATGCGGCATCCGGCACCTTTTCCGCCCACTGCTCGCGTAAATTCCGGTCCGGAGAATGGGAAGCCCCAACCTCAGGAAAAGCCGTCAGCGCGTAAACGCACACCATCAACAGAAGTCCCATCCCGCCGGATAGACAGAAGCATCTTTCTCCCTGCGTCACCGTCATCCCCCCTGGTCCGAAGACACGCTGCATATATGCCCCTCAATCCGCCAGGTATCCGCCCCGGCTGGTGAGACCTCCAAAAGAGTTTCCCCCAGTGTCTTGATCCACTTGAGCAGAGGAAACCAGTGCAGGTCCAGTTCCCTGGGATCGGAAATGCCCATTAACATGTGATTTTCGGCCATGACCGGGAGCAGTTTCTGGATGGGTTTAGCCAGCCGCAGCCAGTTGACCCGTAATGAGAGCCTATTTCCCGGCTGAGAAACTTCCCGGGAACTGTCAGGAAGGAAAGAAAGGCCATCCAAAATATCGGCAAGCCGCGAAGCTGACGTAGCAAACACCTGCACATCTCCCACTTGTGCAACATACCCCGTCAGCCACGGGGGAAACAGCGCAATTTCCCAACCTTCATAAGATCCGAATGATCGACTCCGAATGGAAAGGTTATATTTTTCAGCCCACGCCGGTATATCCAGAGCGTCTCCCGCTAAAACAATATCTGGAACGGGAATGCCATCCTGTACTTCCAGATCGAAGCAATAACCTTCCTTCCAGTTTTGATTTAGAAAGACGGCAAATAAACTTTTATATATTTTTTTGTCGTTTTTTATTGTTTTTTCAACAGATAAGTTTACCAAAAATTGGATGCTTCCCTGAACGCTTATACTGCTTTTGTTACGCTGTGAGAGTATACTGGACAAAGTAACGGAGGGCTGATCTGTCAAGGTTGTGACAGTGTGAGGTTCTGTTAAACGATATATCCCCTCAAAATTCAACTCTGGATTAATATTTATCTGTAATGTTTTTTGTTTTTTAAGGTCTTTTTTTATTTCATTAAATCCTTTAAAAGCCTGTTCTGATGCAAAAATACAATATCCCCATTCAGGATGCCACTGTAACAGGTACGTACTGGCAGAAGAGGTTTTCTGCACGGGTGTTGGAGATTGAGCGAACAGGTATCGTCCAATTGCCCGGTATAAAGGTCCCCCTTGAGCCGCCAGAAACCACTCGCCATCCGGGCACCACCCAAAGACCACGCGTCGGCCCAGCCACAAACGCCACCGAAGCGGCGTAAAACGAATCCCGGTTATTTTTCTCAAGGACAGCCGGGGAGCTTCCAGCAGAAAATCCGCCTCCCGTCTCAGGGACTTACCCGCCGGCGACTTTTCAAAACGGGACCAAAAACCGGGGAAATCGTCACATGAAACCAGAAACCATGAGTCGGTCTGCGTACCCTGGTAAGCAATATGCAGGCTGGGGGAATCTGCAGGGTTAGACGTTCCAAAGTTTAAAACAAGAGACAGGACTGCTAACGCCACCCCCGTGCCGATAACCAGCCATGTTATGCGTTTAATCAAGATAAGCCGCAAGGTACATTCTCAGCCCTGTCCGGTCACGCGCGTTTTGCCCGAATCACTCCGCTTTCAGTGCCCCGACCAGCTCCGTCACCCGGCTGAAACCATGTTCCTCCAGATAGTCTTCGAGCCCTTTGATTACCTGGAGCGCAGTATCCGGCTGGCGGAAAGACGCACTCCCAACCGCGACGGCCGACGCGCCGGCTAACAGAAAGGCCACCGCATCCCGAGCGTTGCAGATTCCGCCCATGCCAATGATGGGAATCTTCACCGCCCGGGCGGCGTCCCACACCATTTTCAGCGCTACCGGGCGGATCGCCGGACCGCTGAGGCCGCCGACCAGATTACTCAGCACCGGCTTCCGGGTTTTGACGTCAATTTCCATCCCCAGCAGCGTATTGATCAGAGAAAGGCCATCCGCCCCGCCCTCCTGTGCCGCCAGGCTGGGTTCCACAATATCCGCAACATTTGGGGACAGCTTGATAAACAGGGGCAGCCGGGTCGCCGACCGGATAACCCGGGTATATTTCAGCACGGCTTCAGGCTGCTGCGCGACCAGCTTACATCCGCCAACACTGCGGGCGTCGTGCACATTGGGACAGGACAGATTGACCTCAATGGCATCCGCGCCCTGTTCCGATTCAAGCCGGCGGGCCAGTTCGGCATAATCATCCGGGACATAGCCATAGATGTTCGCAATAATGGTACATCCTTTTTTCCGCAGAAACGGCAGTTTGTCGCGCAGATAGGCCTCAATACCCACATTCTGCAATCCGATGGCATTCAGCAGGCCGGCAGGTGTCTCAGCCAGACGGGGTGGACGGTTCCCGGCGCGAGGTTGAAGGGTAAGGCTTTTAACGGTCACCGCGCCCAGTTGCGCGATATCAAAATACTCATCATATTCCTGACCGTATCCAAAAGTGCCCGATGCCACGGTCACGGGATTTTTCATGAGCAGGCCGCCGATGTTTACGCGCAGATCCGCCATACAATAACTTCCCCGTTACGGACAAGCAGTCCAGTTAATTTCCCGGCTGTCGAATACCGGTCCTTCCCGGCAGACCCGGGCCATCCGCTCCGCTTCCGTTTCCCGGTTGGCCGGCACCACGCACCCCATACACACTCCGTCACCGCAGGCCATATGCGCCTCCAGCGACGCCCAGCATACCACTCCGGCCGCCAGGCAGGTTTCATGGGCGGCGCGCAGCATCGCCATGGGGCCGCATGCGTACACCACGGATCCCTCTCCGGTCCCCAGCTCCTGCTTCAGCAGGTCCACGGCAGTTCCCTTTATCCCGCAGGATCCGTCATCCGTAGCCAATACGACGAGGCACCCCATCCGGCTGAAATCGCGCGCGCCGATCAGCAGATGTTCCGTGCGCGCGGCAAGAAGCACCTCCGGCGTGCCCCCCGCAGCCATAATTGCTTCGGCAAGCGCCGGAAACGGCGCCACGCCGATACCGCCAGCCACAAGAATGTGACGCTTCATTCCGGAAACCACGGGAAACGGACGGCCCAACGGCCCCTGAATGTTCACGGTATCGCCGGCGCGGAAGCGGCTTAAAAGGCGGGTTCCTTCCCCCTCCACCTTATACAGAAAAGATACTCCGTCCGCATGAATCCGCTCGACGGAAAAAGGACGGCGCAAGAAAGGATAATAACCGGATCCAACTTCGATCATACAGAACATTCCCGGCCGGGCCTGTTCTGCGATTTCCGGAGCCGCCAACGTTATCCGGTAATGGTCTGCCGCCACTTCCTGATGGGCCAGCACTTCACAGTCCCGCACGAATGGCATAATGCTACTCCCGGTGATACTTACAGCGGTGCTATTATCGCATGAGCGGCAACCGTAAATCCCGCGCGGCCTAACGGTGGCTTTCCATGAGGTACTGTTTCTTAAGCAGGTCCAGGCCGCTCAGGATACGTTCCGCCATCACATCGCCGACGCCCTCCACCTGGACCAGATGTTCCTTGCTGGCGCGCAGGATTTCCTGAAGATTGCCGAATCGTTCCACAAGGTTGCGAATGACCACGTCGGGAAACCGTCCCCCCAGCATGCTTAAAATCCGGTACCCCCGGGGTATCACCAGCGTTTCGGTGGGCCTGGCGGTCGATCCGTAACCCAGTATCTGCGCGATATTCCCCTGTCCCAGCACTTCGCTCTCACTCAGCGTTTTCAGCCGTTCGATCGCCTGCTCTTCCGGACGGTCCTTAACGTAGTCCCGCACAACCAGCACCGCGTCTTCGGCGGGCTTCCGCATTTCGATAATCTGGAGACGGATCATTCTTCCTTCGTCCCCCAGTTCATCGATAAGCGGAAGCACTTCGCGGCGATAAATCCGTTCCGCCATTTCCCGGCGCTGGATCACGCGGCAGGCGTCGGTAAGCGTACTCCACCCGGCGAGTTCACGCATGGTGAGCTCTCCCAGCTCATTCTGCAGCGCGTGAATATACCGCTCCAGCGTATGCATGGCCTGGGTAACTTTATTAACAAGGGCCTGAACCGTCCGGACCGCGTACTTCCGGCCGTGGCAGTAGATGGTAACACTGGCACGGCGCTGCGAAACCGTGATCACCGTACACTTTGCCTGTGCGGCAATCCGCTGAGAAACCCGGTGCCGGGTCCCGGTTTCATCCGAGGGAATACGCGTGTTGGGCTTCAGAAACCGGTTCGCGTAGCGAATGCGGGTCCCCTCTTCGTTCAGAATGATGGCGCCGTCCATTTTGCACAGCTCATAAAGCAGCTGGGGGCGCATTTCCGCGTTTAATTCCACGCCGCCTTCCGAAAGCCTGGCAAGCCGGTTTACATCCCCCAGACAAATCACCGCGCCGGTTCCCGCCTGAAGAATCATGGAGATGGCTTCCCGCAGGGCGGTTCCCGGGGCAATCATCCGTATGGCGCGTTGCAGCGCCTCGTCTTCATTTACGATTGGTTTCGACACATCCGTTCTCCAGCAGGTTTTGTATCGCTTCAGTCAACCGTGTCACCGTACGCGGCCGCCCCAACCCAGTCGCCTGTTTTTTCCGGTTTTTGGGCAACGGCGGGCAAACGCAGATGTCAAATCCGAATTTGGCCGCTTCAGCCATCCGCTCCACCGCAGATTCCACGCCGCGCACCTCGCCGGCCAGGCCGAGCTCGCCGAACGCGGCCAGGTTTTCCGGCACCGGCCGATCCAGACAGCTGGAGGCCACCGCCAACGCGACAGCAAGATCCGCCGCCGGTTCGTCAATCCGCACGCCCCCTGCCACATTTACGTACACGTCCCGGTCGGCCAGCCGGATGCCCGCGCGTTTTTCCAGCACCGCCAGGGTCAGCGCCACCCGTCCACTGTTAAGCCCGGTCACGGTCCGCCGCCCCGGGCCTCCATGCGGCTCACCGGCCAGCGCCTGCACCTCCACCAGGACCGGCCTGCTGCCCTCCACCGCCGGAAACACCACGGATCCGCTGGCGCCCGCCGGACGCTCTTCCAGAAATACCGCGCTGGGGTTTTCTACTTCCACAAGTCCACCATCCGTCATCTCGAACACGCCGACTTCATTGGTCGGGCCAAATCGGTTTTTTACCGCGCGCAGCACCCGAAGCGCGTGCCTCGATTCCCCCTCAAAATACAGCACCGTATCCACCAGGTGCTCCAGAAGCCGCGGTCCCGCAATCACCCCGTCTTTGGTCACGTGCCCGATCATCGCGACAGGAACACCCGTTTCTTTGGCCACCCGGAGAAACGTGCTGGCGCATTCACGGACCTGTCCCATACTTCCGGGCACGGATGCCACGCCCGCGGATTGCATGGACTGGATTGAATCGATCACGGCAAACGCGTACTGCCCACGACGCAACTCTTCCGCGGCGACTTCAGCCAGGGTTTCGTTATAGAGAAACAGGCGGGGTTCCAGCGCATTGAGCCGACGCGCCCTCAGGCGGGACTGCTCAAAAGATTCTTCTCCGCTGACGTACAGGACCGCGCCCGCCGACCGCGCGATGTGGCGGGAAACCTGCATCATCAGGGTGGATTTGCCGATCCCCGGATCACCGCCAATCAGCATCAGCGACCCCGCAACGATACCCCCGCCACACACCCGGTCGAATTCCTCCAGCCCCGACCCCAGACGCGGCGGCGGTTCCGCGGAACCGTCGGTAATCGGACGCGGGGGAGGCGCGGCATTCCAGCCCTGCTCGGCCATTCGTTTTCGCTCCGGAACCACTGCAGAAACGGTTTGTTCCGTCAGCGTGTTCCACTCACCGCAGGCAGGACATTTTCCTACCCATCGTGATTGGATCGAGCCGCAGGACTCGCACACGTACTGGGTCTTAACTTTTCCCGTCACTGGAACACGGCACCTGTAATACGGTAGCGTTTTATCATTCATCGGTTATTTTTACATAATACCCGGTGTCAAGCGAAAAGACCGCAAACCAAACCGCGCGGAGGGTTGCATGATGTTCTGGTCCGACACATCAAAATCTCTTCTGGCATGGATCCTGGCGCTTTGCGTACTCGGGCTCCCGACGCTCTCCCCGGCCCAACCTCCGGATCCGGAGAAGGGATTCGCCTTCACGGATAAAGTCGTGCTGGCGTATTACTACATCTGGTATGAAGAAGACA
>Ga0073932_1006907_pt1 | contig 11341 bp, 8 predicted proteins | sample DewCreD2012metaG_FD_76967 | JGI IMG/M metagenome (GOLD analysis project Ga0073932, IMG submission 76967) | Hot spring sediment bacterial and archeal communities from British Columbia, Canada, to study Microbial Dark Matter (Phase II) - Dewar... ...
ACCTCTCGCGATGATCGTGAATTTTTACAGAGGGACCTTTTTCACGGCAAACTCCATAGCCCTACTGACAAGGTTCGGCAGGGGTGAGAAGCAGGGCACTTCCATGTACAGGACCGTAACGCTTTTGATGTTGGCGGTGCGGAAGATGTCCGTGAACTTGTCGACATAACCCTGCACGTCGTCGAATTTTGGACAGCCGATCATCACCGCTTTCCCTTTCAGAAAATCCCTGTGAAAATTGGGGTAGGCCACCGGAGCGCAGTCTGCCGCGACCAGGAGGTTCGCCCCTTTCAGGAAGGGCGCCGTAGGAGGCACGAGCCTGATCTGGACAGGCCAGTGCGAAAGGGCGGAAGCCTGGGCTGCGGGTTCCTCGGCCGGTTGCCTTGGGACAAAGGTCTGCAGCTTTGCCGAAGGGCAACCCTGGGCCATGGGAATTTGGTGAGCCGCCTCTTCTTTTCCTTTGGATGCGAGATATTCTTCTACAGCCTTTTCGTCAAACTCTTCCGCTTCGCGCTCCTCTATGGTGAGGGCCCCCTTGGGGCATTCTCGCAAGCAGGCACCCAGACCGTCGCAGTATTTCTCCGCCACGACCCGCGCCTTCCCGTCCACGACCTCAATGGCCCCCTCCGCACAGGAAGGCACGCAGGTTCCGCAACCGTCGCACAGCTCATCGTCGATTCTTATGATCTTTCTTTTGACTTTCATGTGCTTCTCCTTCTCTACAGCCGCTCCTGATTCCTGATCTTACGCGCCTGCGGGACGCAAAAGAACCTCTTCCGCGAGTTTCTTCCCGCTTTCCGTCAGAAACGATTTCGACAGTATCTTTCCGAGTTCCTCTGATCCCATTGGGCTTTCCTGGTGGTTCTCTTCAAGATTGGTGATCAAATCCGCATCGTACAGGCACTTGAAGTTGGTGGTCTCTTGAAGCCTTGGATGGTGGTGGTGCCCCACGATGTCACACACTTCATCAATAAGGTCCGCCCCGGCGCCCAGCCTCTCCAGGATTTCCCTGGCGACAGGCGGGCCTTCCTCCTCCTGATATGGCGCAGACGTGCTCTGGTATTTCCGCTCCGCTTCCTTGATTCCGATGTCATGGAGATAGGCGGCTGTGAGGATGACCGCAAGGTTGCCTCTCTCCTGTTTCCCGATCTTTTCAGCGTACCTCGCCACGCGGCTGGCATGGCCGATTCGCTTGAAATCATTCTTGAAGTAGCGCTTCATCTCGATTGCCACCCGGTCCTTGAGCAGGTCCTCTTTCTGGGCGATCAGCTCTGGAGGAAGGTTTCCGATGCACTGTTCCGCATACTGGCAGTAGGAGGCGCATCCGAAATCCATGCTTGGATTCAAGAACCTGTGCCCGCACTTGCCGCAGCGCCGGGTGGAGTCGTCCTTGAAGAATTCCACCTCCGCGCCGCATTTCGGGCACTTGGCTTCAAAAATGGCTCCGGGCTTCCAGTACCGGCTGTCCTGACCAGGGCATTTCATGGTTCCATTCTCCTGTTTGTTGTTGCCGTTCAAATCCCCCATGGAAGACATCTGGCGACCGCCCTCCCCTCCCCTGGTGGAGGGGATGAAGGGGAGGGGGAAATGAGAAAGGCTTATGATATATATCGCCTTTTTCACCCCCACCCTTACCCTCCCCCGTCAAGGGGGAGGGATTTACAAGGCAATCGGATTAGCTTCCATGAGCTTTTGTCTCTGCCCTCTGCGAGAGACCTATCCCAAGATCGCCTTCAGGTCCGCCTCAGGGGTGCTGATGGGCATAATGTTGAAGTTTTTCACCAGCACGTCCAGGACGTTCGGCGTAATGAAAGCCGGCAGGCTGGGCCCCAACCGGATGTTCTTGATCCCGAGGTAGAGCAGGGTCAAAAGAATGGCACAGGCCTTCTGCTCGTACCAGGACAGGATCATGGACAAGGGCAGCTCGTTCACGCCCACGCCGAAAGCTTTGGAAAGCGCCACGGCGATCTGGATGGCCGAGTAGGCGTCATTGCACTGACCCACATCCAGGAGCCTTGGAATCCTGCCGATGTCTCCCAGGTCTTTGTCAAAGAAGCGGAACTTGCCGCACGCCAAAGTCAGGACCACGGAGTCCTTGGGCACCTGCTCCACGAACTGGGTGTAGTAGTTCCTTCCGGGTTTTGCGCCGTCGCAGCCGGCCACCAGGAAAAAGTGCTTGATCGCGCCGCTCTTCACAGCCCCAATGACTTTGTCGGCCACGCTCATGACCGCGTTCCGGCCGAAACCGCACATCACGGACCTGCCGTTGCTGTCTTCCGTGAAGCCGGGCAGTTCGAGAGCCTTCTTGATGACAGGGCTGAAGTCCTTGCTCTCCACATGTTTCACTCCGGGCCAGCCGACCAAACCCGTGGTGAAGATATTGTCGTGATACGAGCCCTGGGGTTTCTGGATGCAGTTGGTGGTCATGAGGATCGCCCCTGGAAACTGGCCGAATTCCTTGAGCTGGTTCTGCCAGGCCGTTCCGTAATGCCCGTAGAAATGGGCGTACTTCTTGAGGCCCGGATAGGCATGGGTGGGCAGCATCTCCCCATGGGTGTAAACAGTGATCCCTTTGCCCTCGGTTTGCTTCAGGATCGCCTCCATGTCTTTCAGGTCATGGCCCGACACCAGGATGGCTTTCCCCTTTTTGGCGCCGAGCGGCACCTTGGTGGGGACCGGATGGCCGTAAGTCTCGGTGTTCCCTGCGTCGAGCAGTTCCATGGCCCGCAGGTTGATTTCGCCGCATTTGAGCGCGAGCCCGACCCAGTCATTCAGGGCCAGATTCTTGTTCAACATGGCGGCAAGTCCTTCATGGACAAAGGCATAGACTTTTTCGTCTTCCTTGCCGAGGATCTGGGCATGATCCGCGTACGCGCACACCCCCTTGATCCCGAAAAGCGTCGTGTGCTGGAGCGCCAGGATGTCCGGGTGGATGGTCGGGTCGGACTTGAGCCCCACGGCCTCTCCTTGCTTGACCAGTGCATCGAGCGTCGCAGCCGGTTTGAAATTGGCGCAGGGCTCGGAGAAGTCCACTTTCCCGCCCGCCGCTTTCACCTTTGCCTTGAGACTTTCTCTCAGCTGGACACAGCGCTCGATCAGAGGCTTGAACCGCGCCGGATCAAAGTTGACGTTCGTCAGGGTGGAGAAAGCCGCCTTCACCGTAAAAACGTTGACCTCGTGGTCGTTGACGCCCTTTTTCCGGCCCTCCACCGCGTAAAGAGACAACCCCTGAAGCGCATGGACCAGAAGATCCTGAAGCGCAGCCACATCGGGCTGTTTTCCGCAAACGCCGATCTTGGTGCACCCCTCGCCTTTTGCCGTCTGTTCACATTGATAACAAAACATGACCCTCCTCCTTTCGGTTGTGCGTTTTTTCTCGATTTTGATCCCAGTGTACGCCCCGGCCTCTTCCTGCTCTTTGACTTAGGTCAAGAAACACAAAAATTTTTTACTTTTTTTTTCACCCTCCTCGATCCCTTCCCCTGACCAATCCCCTCTCTCCTTCTCCTCTCCCTTGAGGGGCTGGCCCACAATGTCATTTCAGTTCTAAGATTTCTCCCTTCGGTCGAAATGACAGAAAAGACACTCTGCCTTATTTGTGACACAGCCTGTGACGGGAGTGGACAAAGGGGAGCGTGATGGGGTCTGCTAATCCATTCTTGCCCTGTACAGTCTCAGGCTGTTGGAGACCACAAAAAGACTGCTCAGGGCCATGGCAAAGGCCGCGAGGATCGGGTGCAGTTGTCTCAGATAGAAGGGGAGAAACTCAAATGGAAAGAGAATACCCGCTGCCACAGGAATCAGAGCGACATTGTAAAAGAAGGCCCAGAAAAGATTCTGGCGGATCGTGCGCATCGTGGCCCGGCTCAGCTCAACGGCCCTGGGAACTCCCTTGAGGCTTCCACTGGCAAGGATCACGTCTCCCGCCTCAATGGCCACATCGGTACCCGTGCCGATGGCCATGCCCACATCCGCTTGAGCCAGAGCAGGAGCATCGTTGATCCCGTCTCCCACCATTCCGACCTTTTCTCCTCTTTCCTGGAGCTCTTTGATCCGTGCGGACTTTTCTTCAGGACGGACTTCTGCAAGGACCTCGTCGATCCTCACGTCCGAAGCGATCGCCTGTGCGGTCCTTGCATTGTCGCCCGTGAGCATGACGATGTTGAGATTCAGTCTGTGAAGGGCTTCGATCGCTTCCTTGGACTCGGGTTTAAGTTGGTCTGCAACCGCGAGGAGGCCTGCGATCTTGTCCCCTGCGGCGACGATCACGACGGTTTTCCCCTGATTCTCAAGCGACGAAATTTTGTTCTCCCAAGAGCTCAAATCAACGCCCATCTCCACGAACCAGCCCGCCTTCCCCGCCATGACCCGCCGGCCGTCAACCGTTGCCGTGACGCCGAGGCCCCTCGAGGCTTTGAAGGACTTGGGCTCCAAAAGGGAAAGACCCCGTTTGACCGCTTCAGCCACGATCGCCCGGCCCAGGGGATGTTCCGAGCCTTTTTCCGCCGAAGCGGCCAACGACAGGAACTCGTTCTCGTCTTTGAAGACGTCTTCTGCATGAACAACATCCACTACCGAGGGTTTGCCCTTCGTGATCGTCCCGGTCTTGTCCAGGACAATGCTGTCCAGCTTGGAGGCCAGTTCCAGAGCTTCGCTGTTCTTAAAAAGCACTCCTCGTTCAGCGCCCTTGCCCGTTCCGGCCATAATGGCCGTCGGCGTGGCCAGTCCCAGGGCGCACGGACAGGCGATCACCAGCACCGCCACCAAGCGAATCATGGCAGGCACAAACTCGCCCCCGATCAACCACCAGAGGATGAAAGTAAGCAGGGCAATGCCGATCACGGCCGGGACAAAAACCGCCGCCACCCTGTCCGCCAGGGCTTGCACAGGAGCCTTGCTTCCCTGCGCTTCCTGGACCAGGCGGATAATTCGGGCCACAGCCGTGTCCTTTCCCACTTTCCTGGCCTCAAATCTCAAGCGCCCTTCGCCATTGATGGTTCCGGCCGCCACAGAGTCCCCGGTTTGCTTGTCCACGGGAATGGGTTCTCCGGTGAGCATGGACTCGTCCACGCTCGATTCCCCGTCCACAACCACGCCGTCCACCGGGATGGCTTCACCGGGACGAACGATGATTCGATCTCCAACCTTCACCTGAGACACGGGGATCTCCCTCTCCTGGCCGTCCACCTCGATGAAAGCCGTTTTCGGACGAAGGTTCATGAGCTTTCGAATGGCGCCGCCTGTTCTACCCTTGGTCCTGGACTCCAGCATCTTGCCGAGCTTGATGAGGGTGATGATCACCGCGGAGGTCTCGAAATAAACGTGGTGCCCGAGGCTCGGGGCAAGGAGAAGGACAAAAGAATAGAGATAGGCCACGGAAGACCCCATGGCCACAAGCACATCCATGTTGGCGCTTCTGTTTCTGAGGCTTTTGAAGCCGCCCGAATAATAGTCCCGGCCCGTGTAAAACTGGACCGGCGTGGCCAGCGCGAGAAAAAGCCAGTTGACCCATGGAGCATGTGCCCAGTGTCCCAAGAGTCCGAAGTCCCTTCCCATGCTGAGGACAAAGAGCGGGATTGTAAAGAAGAGGCCTGCGACAAACTTTGCGGTCTGGTCCCTGATTTCGGCGCGGCGGGCTCGAAGCTCCGCGTCTTCTCCTTCCAGGGCATCGTCCGGCCGGATCGCACCGTATCCGGCCTTTTCTATAGCCTGAATCATTTCATCGACGCCGGTGATCGAAGGAATGTACTCGACGGTGGCCCTCTCTGAAGCGAAATTCACGGTAACAGACTTCACCCCCGGAACCTTTTTCAAGGTTCTTTCAATCGTCATGGCGCAGTTGGCGCAGCTCATTCCGGTCACCGGTATGTTGATGTTCTTTTCAGCCATGACTCGATTCTGGCCTTTCCAACGTTATCCCGCAGCCGGGTAGTTGATCTCCCGGAGGATCGATTTGATCTTTTCCAGGGTAGCCGGCTGATTCCATTCGACAGTGATCTCTTTTTTCTGCGGATCTCCTTCAACTCTTGAAACCCCTGCGATTTCAGCCAGTTCCCTCTTGATGGCCATAACACAGTGGCCGCAGCTGATATTGGGTACCCTGAGTTTCGTCTTCTCCATAGCCTTTATCTCCTTTCACAGACTTACTTCAATTACTAGTGATGAAATAGGACATGTCAATGAATGGGCATTTTTAGCTTGACAGGATTTAGATGTTATAATAATTTCGACTGAGCACTCAGTCAAATAATGAAAACAAAAGACATCATATTGGAAGCAGCAGCGCAGCTCTTTTCTAAAAGGGGTTTCAGAGAAACCCCCGTGACAGAGATCTCAAGAATCACAGGAGCGGCGGAAGGGACGATCTTTTACCACTTCAAAAACAAGGAGGAACTTTTTGTCGCCATCCTGGAGAACTTCAAAAAGAAAATCATCGAGGAATTCAAGAATTATGAGGGCCAAGCCGAGTTCAAGACCGGGCTGGAGATGCTGGAAGGAATCATTGCTTTTTACTTCCGCCTTGCGGGGACCATGGAAGATCGATTTCTCCTGCTTCACCGCCACGATCTGTACGAACTGGCTGAAGTGAACCCCATTTGCCGAGGGCACCTCGAGGATATCTTCACGTATTTTCTCGATCTCCTGGAGCAAGCCGTTTCAAGGGGCCAGGATGATGGAAGCGTCAGGAAGACCGATCCCAAAAAAATGGCATGGATCATTTTCTCCTTGGTGGACGGGCTGGTTCGATTTAACACCTTTCGGCTTTATGAAGCCGGTGCCCTCTACAACGAATTGATCGAATCGTGTCGCAGAATGCTGGAAAACACCCGCTCATTGGAAAGGTTGAACACATGCTTGGAGCCTTCTTCCCGTTCCTGAAATGGTTCAAGCAATACGGATTCGACACGCTCAAGATGGACGCGATCTCAGGTCTCACCGTTGCGCTCGTCCTGATCCCTCAGTCCATGGCCTACGCCCAGCTGGCCGGACTTCCGGCTTACTATGGGCTCTATGCTTCTTTCTTGCCACCCATGGTGGCCGCTCTCTTTGGATCCAGCCGTCAGCTTGCGACCGGACCTGTGGCGGTGGTCTCCCTCATGACCGCAGCCTCCCTGGGGCCGCTGGCGACTGCCGGCAGCCAGGGATATATTGCCTACGCGATTTTTCTCGCCTTTATCGTCGGATCTTTCCAGTTTCTTCTCGGCGTGTTAAGGCTTGGCCTGGTCGTGAACTTCCTCTCCCATCCGGTGGTCAACGGCTTCACCAATGCAGCAGCCATCATCATCGCCTCCTCCCAGCTTTCCAAGCTGTTCGGGGTGTATGTAGACAGCGCCGAACATCACTACGAAACCGTCCTGTCGGTTGCGAGGGAGGCTCTCCTCTACATCCACTGGCCTACGTTCGTGCTGGGCGCTCTCGCTTTCGGCATCATGTACGGATTGAAGCGTATCGCTCCCAGAATCCCGAATGTTTTGGTCGCGGTGGCGGTGACGACGCTCATCTCCTGGGCCATTGGGTTCGAACATAACGAAACCGTCTCCGTGGACCGAATTCGGTCCTGGCATGCCCAAGCCCTTGTGGGGAAGTACAATGCCACGATGGAAGGTCTGAGCGCCTTTTCGAAAGAACGTACCGAGGTAAGCAGGGATTTGGACAGCGCCAGCCGGGCGCATGACCTTCGAGGACTGCTCCGGGCTGAGCATGTTTCCAGCATTCTTTTTCTGAACATCGAATGGCTTACGGAAGAGGCGCGTTTTTACAGACAACAGCTCCGAGAAATGCTTTTCAAGGCCGTAGAACTTCAGGACGGCACGAGGGAATTCTACCTTGAAGATGATTTCCCGCAAGGAGCCCAAAGCGACGGTCGCACCTGGCGAATACGCGTGGGAAACCGGCCCTTGAAGTCCGACGAATTGGTGATGATGGGTGGAGGTGACGTGGTGGGCACGGTTCCTCGGGGGCTGCCCTCTTTCGAACTGCCCAAGCTTGACCTCGACGTCGGCCTGCACCTTCTGCCCTATGCGGCCATCATCTCGCTGCTGGGTTTCATGGAAGCGATCTCCATTGCCAAGGCGATGGCGGCCAAGACAGGCCAGCGCCTCGATCCGAATCAGGAACTCATCGGTCAGGGCATGGCGAATCTCTTGGGCTCCTTGACCTACAGTTATCCGACCTCCGGTTCTTTTTCAAGGTCCGCGGTGAATCTCCAGTCCGGCGCCCTCACGGGTCTATCGAGTGTATTCACCACCCTTGCCGTCGTCATCGTGCTCCTTTTCTTCACCCCCTTGCTCTACCACCTCCCTCAGTCTGTCCTGGCAGCCATCATCATGATGGCGGTGGTTGGCTTGATCAACGTTTCCGGTTTTGTTCATGCTTGGAAAGCCAAATGGTATGACGGCGCTATCTCGGTCATCGCCTTCCTCTGTACCCTGGGTTTCGCTCCCCACCTGGACCGTGGGATCATGGTGGGCGTGGTTCTGTCCCTCATCGTCTTCCTTTACAAGAGCATGCGGCCTAAGATGGCTTCCCTGTCCAGGCATGAGGACCAGGCCTTTCGGTGCGCCGCCACCCATGGGCTCAAAGAGTGCGAACACATCGCCATGGTAAGATTTGAAGGGCCGCTGTTTTTTGCAAATTCCAGCTATCTTGAAGATAAAATTACCGAGATTATGCGGAGTAGACCCTACCTGAAGCACATCATCATCGTCTCGAATGGGATTAACGACATCGACGCATCCGGGGAGGAAACGCTGTCCTTGCTGGTCGATCGCATACGAAGCGCCGGTCTGGACGTCTCCCTCAGCGGCGTCAATGAAACCGTGCTGTCGGTGCTTAAGAGGACCTATTTCATAGAAAAAATCGGGGAGGATCATATATTCCCGACCATGGAGAAAGCGGTGGTCGCCGTTCACCCGCAGACGCATCGCGATGCACAGGAAGAAATCTGTCCGCTATTGAGCGTCTGTCACTTATCTTGAGACGACGAAGAGGCGAGGAAAACATGGCTGTCATAACGATTTTCAGCGGGACTTTCTGCAAAGAGGAGCAGGTGTGCAGGGAGGTTCAATCCAGAACAGGGTATGTTTTTTTTCACGACGGAGACCTGGTCTCCGAGGCCAGCAGGTTGTCTGGAATACCGGAAGGCAGGCTGGAAAGGGCCTTTTCTGCAAGAACCTCTGTGTTTAACAAGTTCACCCACGAAAAAGAACGCTCTGTGGCTTACCTGAGGCTCGCAGTGGCGGGCCTGCTCGCTAAAGACGGGCTCCTGATCTCCGGATTTGCCGGACTCCTGATCCCCAGCGAGGTCAGTCATGTGCTCAGAACGTGCCTGATTGCGGATATGAAATTCCGAATCTCTCTGGCCATGGTCGAGCAGGGATTGTCGGAAAAGGAAGCCTCCAAAGTGATCCGCAAGCAGGACGAAGACCGGACCGTATGGGTCCACACCCTTCTTCAGAAAGCCGATCCCTGGGACGCCTCACTTTACGACATTGTGATGCCCACGGATAAGACAGGGGTCGCCGAGGCGGCGGCCCTGATCGTCCGGTCTGCGGCCTCGGACATCTTGAAGCCCACGGCGGCTTCAAAAAAGGCGGTTGAAGATCTCCTTCTGGCTTCCAGGGTGGACATCGCGCTCCTGGAAGAGGGCCACCATGTCGCTGTTGCAGTGAAGGAGGGACACGTGACCCTGACCATCAACAAACATGTCCTCATGTTGAGCCGCCTCGAAGAAGAACTTAAAGGGATTGCCGGCAAAGTGGACGGTGTCAATAGCGTGGAAACCAAAGTGGGCAAGGGCTTTTACCAGACGGACGTGTACCGGAAATTCGATTTCGAACTGCCCTCCAAAGTGCTGCTGGTGGATGACGAGCGGGAATTTGTTCAAACCCTTTCCGAACGGCTGCTCATGCGCGACATGGGGTCTGCCGTGGCCTATGACGGGGAATCCGCCCTGAACATGATTGCAGAAGATGAACCGGAAGTCATGATTCTGGATCTGAAAATGCCGGGCATCGACGGCATCGAGGTGTTGCGCCGCGTCAAGGAGAGTCGCTCGGAGATTGAGGTGATCATCCTCACGGGCCATGGATCGGAGGTGGACCGGGAAACCTGCATGAAACTGGGCGCCTTCGCTTACCTTCAAAAGCCGGTGGACATTGAGGTCCTGAGTGAAACCCTCAAGCGGGCCAATGAGAAGGTCCAAAAGGCCAAAGAGCACAAAAGAAAAAAAATGCCGCCTTTGGACATTAAGAATTGCCGGGAGAATCGATGACGGTCTTGAACAAATTGAAGCCCAGGTTTTGGGATTATGTGGACGCCGCCGCAGGCCCCTTCGGCCATCTTTTCAACTTCCGCCGAATATGGCAGCTGGCCATCCTGTTGACCTTAGGGGTCACGTTAGTGCCTCTGGTGTCGATCACGGCCGTCGACTACCGAGTGACGCAGAAGTCCATGGAGTCGGAAATCGCTTTGCGCACTTCCCGTATGGTATCGAACACGAGGCGAGCGGTTTCCTTTTTTCTGGAAGAGAGGCGAGCCGCTCTGGATTTCATCGTCCGGGACAACAGTTTTGAAGCCCTGAATGATCCTGAACGACTCGCGTCGGTTCTGGCCAATCTCAAGAGTGCCTTCGGAGGCTTCACCGACCTGGGGGTGATCGATCCCCTGGGCTATCAAAGAAGTTACGCCGGCCCCTACAAGCTCGAGGGTGTCGACTACAGTGGACAGGCCTGGTACCGGGAGGTGCTGGACCGGGGCATCCATATCAGCGATGTGTTTCTCGGATTTCGCCAGGTCCCCCACCTCATCATTGCCGTGAAACATGACGTGGGAACCGGCAGCCACTTCGTGCTCCGAGCCACACTCGACACAGAACGCTTCAATCATCTCATCGCCCACCCGGAAATCGCAGGGGGAGGCGACGCCTTTTTGATCAACGGGGAAGGAAAACTGCAAACTCCATCCCTGATGCACGGCAAGGTCCTGGATCCCATCCCCTTACCGGTTCCCGCCTTCTCCACAAATACGGAACTCATTGAAATGGAGGACAAGCAAAGGCAGCGCAATGTCGTCGGCTACGCCTACATCGAGGGAACGCCTTTCATCTTGATGATCGTGAAAAACAAAGAGGACCTCATGAGGCCCTGGTACAAGACTCGTTTGCAGCTCATGGGGTTTCTGGCCGTAAGCGTAACGATCATCCTGGTCGTCATTCTGGGTGTCGCCACCTACCTGGTCAACAAAATTTACCTTGCCGACCAGAAGCGGCTCACCATGCTGCACCAGGTGGAGTACTCCAACAAAATGGCGACCATTGGACGCCTGGCCGCGGGCGTGGCCC
>Ga0073932_1006910_pt1 | contig 11335 bp, 10 predicted proteins | sample DewCreD2012metaG_FD_76967 | JGI IMG/M metagenome (GOLD analysis project Ga0073932, IMG submission 76967) | Hot spring sediment bacterial and archeal communities from British Columbia, Canada, to study Microbial Dark Matter (Phase II) - Dewar... ...
CTGCCACCGTCATCATCACGGCGATGATGATCACCTCGATGGAGCGCAACAGGTTCATGATGGACCGCGATACGGCATACAGAGAGCGGGTCAGCCAGTTCCCGGAGGTCAGGTTGCGCGCCCCGAGCACGGACAGCACCATCGTGACCGGAATGGGAAGCACCGTCCCGATGAGCGCCATGTACAGCGTGTCCACGATCAGCTTCAGGCTGTGGGTGAGGGTGGGGCTGGGTCTGCCGTCCTGCCACACATCAGGCTGCAGAAGCCCTGCCGCGATGTGGCCCATCTTGGGGAACCCGACGATCAGCTCGCCCACGTTCACCTGTGTGATGTGCCACCCCGCGGCGAAGTTCACTGCGGCCGTCAGGATGATGGGCCAGGCTAGAGACCGCGTTCGGCCTGCCGCATACCAGAACGCGTCCACGATGTTCCACAGCCACAACACACCCACCCACGGCAGGAACGACTGCGCCGAAGGGGGTTTGCTCCCTGTGGCGTAGAACACGGCCGCCTGGGCGGCCACCCACACGAACCAGGCGATGCCTCTGCCTGTCGCGCCGGCATACACGTGCCCTGCGCCGGGTACGACAGACAGCAATGCGGCCAGCCCGGGATTGCCCCTGCGCTCCGCCTGCTCCAGAACCGGACTCTCCTTGCCTGTCATCGTGCTAATGGATCTCCAGCTCTTCCGCGTCCTGGCCGTATATGGCCTTGAAGCGGTTCTCGTCTATCTCCTCCGGCAGCCCGTCGAACACCAGCTCCCCGTCTTTCAATGCGATGACCCGTGTCGCGTAGCGCCGCGCGAGCGAAAGCACGTGGAGGTTGCACAGCACGGTCAGTCCGTCCTGCCGGTTGACCTCCTCCAGGTAGCGGAGCACGGAGTGCGATGTGGCGGGGTCCAGACTGGCCACCGGCTCATCGGCGAGGATATAGCGGGGACGTTGCATCAGAGCGCGCGCGATGGCCACCCGCTGCTGCTGACCGCCGGAGAGCTCGCCCGCTTTCTGATGCGCCTTGTCCGCAATCCCCACCCGCTCCAGGTTGGCCATGGCGTCCCGGTAGTCCTCGGGCCGGAAGCGGTTCACCAGCGCCCAGAGGGGAGGGGTGGTTCCCAGACGTCCGGTCAGCACGTTGGTGAGCACCGTGGCGCGCTTCACCAGGTTGAACTGCTGGAAGATCATCCCGGTCATGCAGCGCACCCGCCGGAGCGTGTCCGGCGGCGCACTGGTGACATCAATGCCGTCTACTTCCACGCGGCCGGATGTCGGCTCGACCAGCCGGTTGATGCACCGCAACAGCGTGCTCTTGCCCGCTCCCGAAAGCCCGATGATGCTGACGAACTCGCCGTCCCTGACCTCCAGTGAAACGTTCTTCAGGGCACGGGTCCCGTCCGGGAACTGTTTGGAAAGGTTCTCGATGCGGATCATTCGCTTGCAGTGACCGGCGCTCCGGTTGTCAGCCCTTCTTCCCGGACGCCTTCTGTTTCTGCTTCTCCTCGTCTTTCCGGAGATACTCCTGCAGGTCCAGACCCACATCCGCCACCATCTTGCGGACGGAGTCGTAGACCGAGTCATCCACCTCGCGCAGGCCGTCGATCTCCGCGACTTCCATCAGCATCTCACGCCCATCGGGGCTGGCAGAGATATCCAGCAGAGCCTGCTTCAGCTTCCGCGCGACCTCATCGGGCAGGTCCGCGCTGACAGCCACGTTGTCGTTCGGGATCTTGGCGGTTCGCCCGATGATGATGGTCTTCTCCTTGATGTCCGGGATGGTGCTCTTCACGCGGTCGCGCGCGTCCGAGCCGTATCCGCTGTAGCAGCTGCACCCGTCCACCTGCCCGTTGTAGAGCGCGATGATGGCCTTGTCGTGCCCGCCCGCGAAGATCGGGGTGATGTCCGTGTCCGGGTCAATCCCGTGAGCCTTCAGCAGCTGTTTGGGATACAGTGTCCCCGATGTGGAGAGGGGGTCGCCGAAGGCGAAGCGGCGTCCTTTCAGATCCTCGATCCGCTTGACGGGTCCGTCCTTGCGGGCCAGGATGATGCCCGAGTAATCCGTGTGCCCATCGCGTTCCGTTATCAACAGGACCTTCGCCCCGTATTTGCTGCTTGCCAGAACGTAGGACAGGGGAGCGAACCAGGCCACATCCACCCTGCCGGCGCCCATCGCCTCGATGACCGCCGCGTAACTGACCGGCACCGTTACCTCGATGGTGTAGCCGGTGCGCTTCTCCAGCTCCTTGGCCAGTCTTTCGGCGCTCAGGGTGATCTTGCCGGTGTCCAGCGAGGGGACGAATGCCATCTTGATGGGGTTCGATGGGCTCCCGATGGGAGCCTTATCTCCCGAGGGCTGCCCGCAACCGCCGGCGATCAGGGCGGCCAGGGCAAGGCAGATGAGAATGCGAGGATAGCCAGGACTTCTCAATGCGCGTGTCTCCTTCCCGTTCGCGGGCGCGGGGGGAACGCCCTTGCCGGTGCATCATACGAGACTCCGGCCCCCGGTGTCCAGAGGGGCGTCAAGATGGGGGCTGCCGGTAAGGCGTTGAGGGGCGTTGAGAGTTGGGCGTTGAGAGTTGAGAGTTGGAAGTTGAAAGTCTGACACTCGATGGTTGCCGGGTTTGAACCCCCAAGCCCTCTCTCCTTCTTACCGAGAGTCTTTTTGTGGCCCGTCCGTAAAGGGTGTGCGATCAGATGCGATCAGACAGGAACCGTTATTGCGGCAGGCCAGGGGCCCAGAAGCCCTCTCCCCTGGTGGGAGAGGGTTTTCAGCTTGCTGCCCATGGTTGCCAGGGAGCTGTGACCCTGCCGATGATGAAGGTGCTCTGAGGGGGTAAGAAGCCTTCTGCCCCTATGGTGGGAGAAGGTTTGGATGAGGGGGATGACCAGTCCTGCGCGCGACTGCAGCCCGTCCGCCCCGTGAGTTCCGCGAACTTGTTCCCAAAACACACTCACTACGCTGGTTGAGCCGCCCGCCTTCGGCGGGCGAGTCGAAACCACAGCCGGCAATGCGTGGTCTCGATACGCGCGGCTGACGCCGCGCTACTCGACCGACGTAGTTAGAGGTCTAGTGTCGAGTGTCCAGTGTGGAGAGTAGTGCTTCGTCCTCACCCGAACCCTCTCCCGTTCTCGGGAGAGGGCTTTCGGCTTACATCTGCAAGGAAGGGAGCGCGGGAAGGGAGCTTGGGCTGCAGGCCGGGGGCGCGAGAAAGCCTTTTCCCCTGTGGTGGGAGAAGGTTTGGATGAGGGGGCATCGGGCACTCCGGGAACTTGCTCCCAGAACTCGCCCCCTACGGTGGTTGAGCCGCCCGCCGGAGGCGGGCGTGTCGAAACCACAGCCCGCGACCTGCCTGGTCCCGAGGTGCCTCTTCCCGCCGTGTGACGCCCGGGAGCGTCCGTGGTATACTGGTCGCACCGGCGCTTCGCTTTGTGTGAGTGAACGGAGGGAATGGAAGACCAATGGCGGGACCTTTGCGAGTGCTTGTGGTGGATGACGACCGCAGCCTGCTGCAGGTGCTCCTGACGCTCCTTGAGATCGAAAACTGCCACGTGGAGGCTGCGGACTCCCCGTTCGTGGCCATGGGAATGGTGCGCCAGCAGCCGTTCGACCTCATTCTGGCCGACCTCAGGATGCCCCGGATGGACGGCCTGCAGTTCCTGCGCGCCGCCCGGTTGTTCTCCCCGGATGCCGAAGTGGTGCTGATGACCGCTTATCCCACCGAGGAGACCGAGAAGGCGGCGGTGGAGCAAGGCGTGGACACCTACCTCTACAAGCCGTTCAAGCTGGACGAACTGAAGTCCATTCTGCGCCGCGCCGCAGACCGTGCAGCCACCCACCCATCCACGCCTGCTACCTGAGCCAACTTCCCTCGTATGGATTGCTGCCTCCCTGTAGTTTGTGCGGGGGAGCGCAATCATCTAAAACAAGCGGGTGTATCGCTTGCGCGGGCGGAAGATGTGTGGTAGAGTAAATTGCGGGTTTACGCCGGAGACACGGAGAAACGCAGAGACAACCCGTAATCTCGCCACGCCTCCCCTCTTCGGCATTTTCCCGCACACACGTATGATTCCAGAGCACGTTGGTCTGTAGAGAGGGGGCAGACGTCTGGATCGCGTCCCATTCCTCTCCGTGCAGACCGGGAATGCAGAAAGGAGAGACAATCAATGAAACGTCTGGTGCCTCTGCTGCTGGCGACGGTCGTGATGCTGTCTCTAACGGCAGCTGCAGATGCCGCGCGGGTCCGCTTTGAGTTCGACCCCAATGATCTTCTGGACCTCTATGGTGACGGCAGCGCCTGGATTAAGGGACACAAGGAGACACAGGGCAATCCCCGTCTTCGCATTGACCCTAATGGCAACTGGAGCCGAACCTGGTATTACAAGGAAGGCGTCCAGGACCTGAGTGGCGGGGGAGCCAATCAGCCGACCGAAGGGGATGCGTATGTAGCCTGGCTGAAGATGCTGGATCAACCGGGCGAGGGTCTTGCGTCCTTCAACATCTGGTTGCTCGACAAGGCTGCCGCTCCCACCTGGGGTGAGATTCTCGTCCAGAATCCCGACAACCCCAACCTTGCTGCTGGCAGCTCGCACAGCGGCTGGAAATGGGAAGTCCTTGACATTACCCCGTATAACTGGGGAATGAACGGGTATCTCATCCAGTGGTGGACGGAGGATCCTAATCTGTACCTTCGCCCCACCTGGAAAGGCGGCGTGGATCTGGCCAAGTTCTGGTTCGAGGCCGACCTCTATGAAGACCTGAACAAGAATGGCTATGATCCATCCGACCCCGGGGCCGTCATCGGGAAGCAATACCGCATCTGGTTCGGATCCGGCGAGGCCTTCAACTACAACAGCCCGCCGCCCGCCATCGCGAATCGGTGGGAAGGGGTGCTGACGCTGACAGCTGCTCCCCCTATTCCGGAGCCGGTCTTCTTCCAGATGGGGGCGCTGTTGGGTCTGAGCGGCCTTGGCCTGCTGAAATACAGGAGAAAAGCCTGAGTCCAGCGCCGTCGGCACTCAACCTGAATAGGTTATCTTGACTGAATGGCCCCCGCTTCTAGCTATGCGGGGGCCATTTCTACGGTCGCGCCTGTCGCCTGTGTTTTCACAAGTGCCTTCTGGAAACGAGGCATCAATTCCTATTGACAGGCGTCTGCGCCGTGCGCATAATAGACGCGAGCCGTGCAAAACGCTCACGCGGGCGTGCCAAAAGGTCGGCCGTCGCGTGATGGGTCCCAGGATCGCGTGGCGGTCGGTTGCATGGCTTCGCGGGCAGGCTTTCCATTCTCCTTTCCCTGCCCGCCGTTTCTTTATGCGGGTGTCCTTCTGAGGTCCGCGCTGCCTGCGTTTCCTAGCCTGTTCTCTCTGCCGTGCCCTGTGCTGTTGCGGATGGAGATAGAGCGGCAGGCTGATGCGCCTGCCGGATGGCCGTGAAGGCGGCTCCTCCCAGCAGCAGCGCGGCCCCCGTCAGACCGGTGGGGCTCAGCCGTTCTCCCATAACCATCCAGCCGAACAGTCCGCTGTAGCCCACTGTGGACATGGAGATGAGGGATCCCTCCGCCGCCGGCGTGTATCGAAGCCCATACGTGATCAAAAGCTGGCCGGCCGTGCTGGCCGCTCCCGTGCTCAGGATCCATGCCCAGTCCTGAGGCGCCGGCCACACGAAGCTCCAGAGGCAGCTTATAGCGCCCATCGTGGTCCCGAATACGCAGAGATACCAGAACACCGTAAATGCGGACTCCGTCCGGCGCAGCTCCCGGATAATGACGATCGCCAGCCCCGCCACAGCGCCCGAGAGCACCCCGTAGAGATCCCCGCGATTCACGCTGGAGAAATCCGGGTCCACCACCATCCAGATCCCGGCCGCGGACACCGCAAACGCCGCGAATGTGGACGCAGTCAGACGCTCCCGCAACAGCAGAGATGCGAACAGCGCCGCGTATACGGGATAGGAGTTGCTCAGGAGCGACGCTTTCACCAGGGTAGTGTGTTGGATGCTGGCAAAATAGAACACGATGGCCAGCGCTCCGGTGAAGCCTCGTGCCATCAGCAGCGCAGGGCGGTCATGGCGCACCTTCGCCAGACCCAGCCGGCACATCGCGTGCACCGTCACCAGCCCGAACAGGAAACGGAACATCACCAGCTCGCCGGAAGGTATGCGCCGGGCCGCGTATTTCACGCAGATGGCCATCACCGCGAAAAGAACAGCACCCAACATCAGCGCTGCGGGGCCGCGGGCCCGGCGCAGCACAGGAAAGCGCTCCCCCAGGCTCCGCCGCAGGGCCGAGGCGGACCGCGCAGGAGCCCGGCTCACCTGCCCGGATCCCGGGAGCCGTTTCCGCCCGCCAGGCGCTCCACCCGCACGGTGACCCGGCGCTTGAAGACGGAGCGGAAGATGCCAAGCTGGTTCTCCACCCCCCACAGCTCCAGCTGACAGTCGGCGGGGCTCAGGATGACAATGCGCAGTGCGCCCGGGCCGTCCTCCTCCAGCCGGAGCCCTCGGACCAGAGAAAGGTGGCTCCGGTCCAGTCCCTCGGCCAGACGCAGAATGGTGGAAAGCTGCTCCACGAGAGACCGCGCCTCCGCGTCCAGCGCCGCGAAGTTCGGGTGCTTCTTCCGCGGCGGAGCCTTGCGGTGATACAGCGCCAGGTTGGCTAGAATCGCCTGTTCCCGGTCATTGAACCCCAGGAGCTCGCTGTTGCGGATGATGTAGTAGGCGTGTTGATGATGGTCGGTGTGCGATAGAAAGAAGCCGGTGTCGTGCAGGTAGGCCGCGTACTCCAGCAACTCCCGCGCTTCACCGTCCAGACTGTGCAGTCCGAGGGCGCGCATCTGGTCAAAGAGCTGGACGCAAAGCCGCCGCACCTGCTCGCAGTGTTCGGCCTCGTATCCGCACGCGCGGGCCAGTTTCAACACGCTCCGCCGCCTGGGAGGCGTCTGCAGATAAACCTCGCGCGCTCCATCCTCCCGCAGCAGACGGTCTATGACCAGGCCGTCTCTCAGACCCTGCTCCGAGATCTGCAGGTCTGCCGCTCCGGTTTCCTGCATCAGGGTCTCAATGACCGCCACTCCCGCGATGATGATGTCCGCGCGCTCCGGTTTTATGCCCGGCACTTTCCTGCGCTCCTCCAGCGGCAGCCGGCACAGGGTCTCACGGATGCGCTGGATCTCGCGGAGAGTGACGGTGTAGTGGCGCATAGTGGCGGGGCGTTCGCCGCGCAGCGCCGCCACCATCTCGCCCAGATTGACGGCGGTGCCGGAGCTGCCCACCATCAGATCGAACCCGGCGGCGCTAACCTTGCGCACCGCATGGACGGCCACCGCCCGCACATACTCCTGCAGGGCCGCGTATTTTTTCCTGCTGACGGGCCGGCTGCCGTCTCCCAGGAAACGGTTGGTCAGGCGGATGGTGCCCAGCTTCAGGCTTTCCAGGAGGTGATGCTTCTGGCGGTCCCCCACTGCCAGTTCGGTGGACCCTCCCCCCACGTCCATGAAAAGAGCTTTTTGTCCCTCCAGATTGAGTCCCGCCACCACGCCCAGATACACAAGACGGGCTTCCTCCAGTCCGGAGATGACCCGCACTTCCAGCCCGCTCTCTCTGCGCACTCGCTCCAGGAAGAGGTCGCGGTTTTCGGCCTCGCGCACGGCGGATGTGGCCACCGCCAGGATCTCCTGCGCCCCGAATCCGCGCGCCACTTCGGCGAAGCGCGAGATGACCGTAGCCGCCCGGTCCATGGCCTCCGGGGTCATCAGGTTGTGCGCGTATTCGCCTTCCCCCAGACGCACCACCTCCTTGCGGTCGCTGACCACGGAAAAGGAGTGATCGTCCTGACGCACCGAGACCACCAGGAGGCGGATGGAGTTCGTCCCCACATCCAGCGCCGCCAGACAGCGCCGTCTGCGGGCGGGGAACGCGGGTGTCGCGGAGGCCGTTTGCGGGGATTGCTCCCCCTCTGGCGCAGGCCGGAGGGTTTCCGCAGGGACTGTGGATTGTCCGGGCCGGTCAGGGTCGGTCATCGGATGGCTCCGGCGAAGCTTGCGGTTCCACCACTCAGTGTGACTCCGGGGACACTCGGATGTCCAGTGAGACGCCGAAGACTTTTTCGAAGACGTCCGCCTTGCGCAGGGCTCCCCAGATCTCAAGCTCCGCTCCTCCCGGCGCATCCAGGACCAGGCAGACTCTTCCCGGCTCGATGACGGCTGAAAGATCCCGGACCGCGTCGCGGTGGCCCCGGTCCAGCCCATCGGCAACGCGCAGGATGGCGGACAGGGCGCGGACGGTCTCCCGCTCCGGGGGGCTCAGGCGCGCGAAGGGGGCATGTTCAAGCGACGGTCCCTTCTTACGATGATAGCGGGCGATGAGTGCCACCATCTGGACTTCGTCAGGGGAGAGTCCCTCCGGCGGCTGCTCCGTGATGATGTCGTATGCTGATTTGTGGTGTCCTTTTGCGCCGCGGCACCACCCGATATCGTGAAGCAGAGCGGCGCAAAGCAGCAGCCGGCGGGCCGACGCCGGCAGGCGGTGCAGAGGAGCAAGGTGGTCGAACATCAAGAGCGCCAGCCGGGTAACCTGCAACGTGTGCCCGCGCTCGAATCCGCACTCCTCCGCAAGACGCATCACCCCGGCCGGCGTGTCCCGCACGTCAAGCATCATCCCATTCCCCTCGCGCAAGTTTGATGGCCGCGCCGAACCGCGCTCCGCGCGTGCTGACGGTGAGCGAGTCCAGCCCCAAGACCTCCAGTAACGCGTCGAAGATCAGCGCTCCCGCCACAATTACATCGGCCCTTTTCGGCTCCAGACCGGGGGTCCTGCGGCGCTCCTCAACCGGGCGCGCCGCCAGCAGTCTGGTCAGCTCCCTCAGCGTCTTCGTGTTGATGCACTGTCCGTGGACCTCAGACAATGCCGCATCCGGGTGACTCATCCGGGCCAGATTCACCGCGGTTCCTCCCACACCCACCAGCGACCGGCAATGGCTTTTTGCCGCAACGGCTGCCAGCGCATCCAGGGCCTGCTGCCGGGCTGCATGCAGTTCCTCGGCGCCGGGAGGGTCTGAGCGCAGGAAACGCTCCGTCAGGCGTACGGCTCCCACATCAACACTCACCGCGCTTTGCATCTTGCCGTCCACCGCACCCGTGATCAGCTCCGTGCTTCCGCCACCCACGTCGGCGACCGCCACAGGGTGGGGCAGGCCAAGGGAGGTATCGGTGATCACGGAAAGCCAGGCGAGCTCTGCTTCCTGCTCGCCTGAGATGATGCGCAGCGGGACTTCCAGGATCTCCCTCGCGCGTTTCAGAAACGCGGCGGAGTCGGATGCGTCGCGCAGAACGCTTGTGCCGATCGCAGTCAGCTTTTCCGCCCCGGACTCGCGCGCCTTCGCAGCAAAATCTCTCAGGACCTCCAGGGTGCGATCGGCCGCCTGCGGATCGAGCCGGTGCGTCTGGTCCACACCCTGACCCAGCCGGGTGATCTCTGAGATATCAACGATCGGCTTCAGCGTGCCATCAGGGAGCGCTTCCGCCACCAGCAGCAGGACGGAGTTCGTTCCGATGTCAATGGCGGCGATGAGGGGCATTCCCGGTGTCCTTGCTGGCCGGCCTCAGATGACCTTCAGGATCTCCTTCTTCAGGTCCTCGAAGACGGCCTGGATGGAGCGCGACGCGTCCACCGTGACAAATCCGTACTCCTCCGCCATCTGGTCCAGCTCGCGGATGATCCGCCTCTGGTAAAGGCAGAAGCTGTCGAATAGGTTGTCCGCCAGGTGCAGGTCCATCCCGGACTCCCAGTAGTCGAACCCGCCGCCCGAGATGACCCGTGGGACCAGATCTTCCACCTCGACGCGCAAATACAGCACCAGATCCGGGACCAGTGCGAACCCGTACACCTGCCTCAGCCATTCGGGATCTATGCCGCGGACCCGGTCTCGTGCGAAGATGCTGTACATGTAGCGGTCGCTCAGGACATAGAATCCGGCCCGCAGCGCCGGGATGATCTGGTTCTCAAGCCGGTCGGCGAAGTCCGTCGCGTAGAAGAGGCTCAGGGTGTTCTTTGCAAGGGTATGACCCTGTTTGGCCTGATCCAGCCCGTCCTGCGTGAGCTGGGAGCGCCGGAAGCCGGTGTTGGACGTGGCGTGGCCCTCGCTCTCCAGCCAGTCTGCGAGCAGGTTCAGCTGAGTGGAGCGGCCAACGCGGTCCGGCCCCTCCACCACGAACAGCTTGCCGTTCAGCTCCCCGATGGAGCGGTAAGGCAACCCCACTCCGTAGAAAGCAGGCTGCTTCACCTTGCCACCGCCTCTCTGACCGGACGCCGGAGTCCATTGAAGCCCTCCAGCGCGCGGTCCACGATCGCCCGCATCTTTTCTTGCTGCTCTTCGATGGGCAGCGTGCCATCCATTACCGTGAATCCGAACTCCTCGGTCATGTCATCATACGCCCGCAGGATACGCTCCTGGAAGAGCTTGAAGCTCTCCTCCGGATCCCGCGACAGTCCCAGGTCCATGCCAGCCTCGTAGTATTTGAGCTTCGTGCGGCCGGTCAGGATGCGGTCAATCGAAACATCCAGCGGGACACGGAAGTAGAACGCGATGTCCGGCATCGGCGCGAAAGAATAGAGGTTGCGCACCCACTGAGGATGCACCCCTCTGGCCGTGTCGCGCGCGAAGGCTGTGAACGCGTAACGGTCCGCCAGGACCACCACGCCGGCCTTCAGGAGGGGGATGATGTGGTTCACCAGCCGGTCCGCAAAATCCGTCGCGTGGATCAGGCTGAAGGTGGTGGGCGTCAGGAACTTCTTCTTTTTCCCCAGACTTGTGGTGCTCTTCACGAGCGGAGACGAGTTCCACTCGCTCAGAGAGACGGTATAGTTCCGGGCTGCCAGGTATTTATAGAGAAGTTGAAGCTGAGTGCTCTTCCCGGAACCGTCAATCCCCTCCACGATGATGAGCCGTCCGGGATAATCGTGCTTGTACATCGGATCGCTCCCAGAGTCTGCAGGACGCAAGACAGCCTTGCCGTGTTGACCGGGCTTGTCGTTCCCGCACTCTCCGCCCGGTCACTCTGTTGCGGGCGGTGGGGGAGATCGCCCGTGCCGAATTGACAGCGTGCCCTCCGGAACCGTCCGGAGGCAGGCCCTCACCGGGCAGGTGTCTGCGGTGCAAACTGGAGTTTACCCGGATTGTTCCCCTCTGTCACGCTTCTTGGCAGGCGTGCCTTCTTCCGCCTTCACAAGCAAAACAGGAGGGCGGATGCCCTCCTGGCTCAGAACTGTTTACTGGACAGAACGCTACTTTACCACAACGTCGAACCCCAGATCCCCGGATGCTCCCGGGGCAACGGCAGGGATGGTC
>Ga0073932_1006913_pt1 | contig 11327 bp, 8 predicted proteins | sample DewCreD2012metaG_FD_76967 | JGI IMG/M metagenome (GOLD analysis project Ga0073932, IMG submission 76967) | Hot spring sediment bacterial and archeal communities from British Columbia, Canada, to study Microbial Dark Matter (Phase II) - Dewar... ...
ACAACACCTCCCTGGTCCGGGCCATCAAGCGCGCCATGAACGCGCATTTGTCGTAAAGGCCGGGGATTCAGGGATTCGGGATACCGGCTTTTATTATCAGTTGCTGTGCGGATTGTGTTCGCGGGAAGTCCCGGGCCGTTCGTGCTGATTCGTTTCTCATTCGCGCAAATTCGCGATCCCGCTTATCTCCGCGTCTCCGCAGTGTTCTTCGCATTTGTCTCTGCTTTTGCGCCAGACTCCAAAAAACAAAAAGCCCGGCGTGAATTGCACGGGCCTTGTCTGGTTTCGTCCGTGAAACCGGTCTTTTGTGAAGCGGGGTGAGTCAGCCCGCCCCGCACGGTCCTCCGTGCCGTGTTTTAATGTTTTGTAACACCCTAGCCAGTGTCATGCAAGCGCACGGCCGGGCATGCGTCCCGGTGTCAGTCTTTGTTCGCGCTTGCCGTGTTGCCTGCCGCGCCGGACCATGCCTTGGCGGACAGATTGCCGCTGATCAGGGTCACGAGATTCTCCGTGCCCTGCAGCGCGTGCGTGAGCGATGCCGCGGCCGCGTTCTGCATTATTGTGGCCCTGGCGAAATTCGTGACTTCCTCGGCAATGTCCGCATCCATGGGGTTGCCCGTCATGGACGCCAGTTGGGTGTATTCACTCAACTGGTTGTTGATGGTGCGCTGGATGAGACCCAAGAAAGCGCCGGTTTCGGTGATGGCGTCGTTCAGAACCTCGAACGCGCCGTCCATGGCGGACAGGGAACTCTGGGCCGCGGCTTGCGTGGTGGCGTCCGCGCCTCCGATGCCCAGGGTGTGGGGCGCCACGGTGGTGAAGCGGTATTCCAGATAGTCGCCGCTGTCCGCGCCCCAGTGGAACCGCGTATACCACGGCCCGCCCAGGGCTTCGAGTTCGTTGGTCACTTCCGTGACCCAGTTGCTGGTGAGCGGCCCGGGCTTGTAGTTGTCCAGATGAATGTGCTTCCCGCCCGTTGCCACCGCGATGTTGGCGTAATCCTGATCGAATGTCATGCCGCTGCCCGCGGGGCCGGTGAGTTCATCGCGGTTGCCTATGTAAAACATCATGATGTTCCGCGAGTTGAGCGCGTCTATGGCCTGCTGCTCGATGGACGCGGCCACATCCACATCGTTTGCGGGATACGCGCCGCCGCCGCTGCCCTGGTCGTCGCTGTCCGCATCCGTTACCAGCAGAAACGCGCGCTGCGCGTCCTCGCGGAATCCGTTCGGGTTGCCGGGATTGGCAAACGCTATGGCCGCCTCGACGAGTGCGTCCATTCCATTTTCATCGCCGCCGGGCAGGGCGCAGGCGCCCGCCTGGGCCGCAAAATCCCCGGCGTTGTCAGTCAGGGTCCAGCCGTTGGTCTGCAACACGGAATTCACCGGGCCGCCCAGAGTGGCGCCGCCCGCGGGCACGGGATACGCGCCCAGTGTCGGGCCTTCAAATCCCACGGCGGCCATGTTCAAATCAAAGCCCTTGGCCTCGAATCCGGCGAACATGGTTGCGGCGTAGACCGCGGCCGCGGCGTGATAGGCGCTCATGCTGCCCGTGCCGTCGAAAACCCACACCACATCCAGCATGCCGGGGTTGAACATGATATGCGAACCGCCGGGCCTCTTGTCGCCGCTGCGCCAGGTGATGTTGCGATTCTGGTCCACGGCCTCGATGATGCCGTCAATTTCGGTCTGGATGATGGCGCGGTCCGCGTCCGTGAGCGTTGCCTCGTTGGACGCGCGCACCAGCAGATCCTGGAGCTGGTAGAGTTTTTCCTGGGTGTTGTGGAGCGCGTCCCAGCGCAACTGGCCGAAGCTGGCTGCCATCTCGAGGTTTTCAATCGAAGCCTGGATGCGGCCGAGGCGGTTCTGAAAATGGCCGCGGGCCATGGCGTGGCTGCTCGGTTCGTCCGCCGCGCTGTTGATGCGCAGACCCGTACTCAAGCGCTTGAGCGCGCGCCGCGCGTTGTTGTCGTTGCGCGTCATGGACTCGATGATGCGCGATGTAGATATTCCGTATTGCGACAAAGGTATAGACATAACTTATCACATCCGTGTGAGCCAGATTTTCCGTCCGGAATCCGTACCGGCCGGCGGTTGCCAAAAAGCAAAAAGCCATAAACAGGCTTTCACAATTTATGGTGTTTTGTGGGTAAATGCGCCCGGCGCGGCTGGCTCGGCAAGTGGCTTAGGCTCGCCCCCAGACACCGGGTGCGGTGCGCTTCTATTGATCATTTTCCATATTTCCGAGGAATTGTCAACATTTTTTTCGGGTCATGGGCATTAGGCTCGCGGGGGTTGGGAGGGCAAGGACCCCGCGGAGACGCGGAGTCGCGGAGAAATGCGTGCGCAACAACACAAGCGCTTTGCATGCGCGCGGCGAACGCCTGGCTCACGCTGCGGGGCAACCGCTGCGCCAAAGGGTTCAACCACCCGTTCATTGCCACACCCGCGGCGGACGCGTACAATGATAGGGACACTCGGGGAGAGCCGTCTCGAATGAACATGAGAGACCTCGGACAGCGCATCAGGCAGCGGCGCGAGCAGCGCATGCTGCGGCAGTCGGACATCGCCGGCGCGCTCCAGATCAGCGCCCAGGCAGTGTCCAAATGGGAGCGCGGCGAAAACGCTCCGGACATCGCCCTGCTCGCGCCCCTGTGCCGCCTGCTCGATGTAAGCGTGGAGTGGCTGCTTCAGGGCGACACCCCGGACCGCGGCACATTCCCCGCCACGGTGTTCTGCACGGGCCTCAACGGGTTCGCGCGCCGCGCCGCCGCCATGACTCCGCGCGACCTGGCCGCCTGGATCAACGGCATCTACTACTCCGTAACTGAAGCCGTGCGCCTGCACCGCGGCGTGCCCGTGAAATATGTGGGCGACGGATTCCTGGGCTTTTTCGCGGGCGAGGGGCACGAGCGGCGCGCTCTGGACGCGGCCCTGCACACCCGGCTTATGCTCGACACCCACGAACTTGTCATCACACTGCACTGCGGCGAGATCTTTCTCGGCACCATCGGCCACCCGGACTACGCGCGGCCCGATGTGCTCGGCGCCACGGTCAACACCGCGTTCCTGCTCCTGCCCTGGGTGGCGGAAAACTGCAAAACCCGCATCGGCGTGACCGCGGCCGCGGCCGCGGGCATGGACCGCGGCGCGACCCTTCGCAGCCGCGGAGAAACCAATGTCCTTGGCATTGACGGCTCCATCGAAATTTTCGAGCCAGATCAGCAAAATGAGATTCGACGCCAGTCATCCCCATAAGGCAACTATTTTTTCAGGAGGAATTTTCATGAGCATGGCACACGCAAAAACCGAATCCGTGATCGCGGACATCGCGCTGGCGGAATTCGGGCGCAAGGAAATCCGGATCGCCGAGCACGAGATGCCCGGCCTCATGGCCACGCGCGAGAAGTACGGGCCGGACAAGCCCCTCAAGGGCGCGCGCGTCATGGGCAGCCTGCACATGACCATCCAGACCGCAGTGCTCATCGAAACCCTGGTGGAGCTTGGCGCGGATGTGCGCTGGGCCACCTGCAACATCTTCTCCACGCAGGACCACGCGGCCGCGGCCATCGCCGCCTCGGGCGTGCCCGTGTTCGCGTTCAAGGGCGAGACCCTCGACGAATACTGGGAATACACGCTCAAGGCCCTGACCTGGCCGGACGGCAAGGGACCGAACCTGGTGGTGGACGACGGCGGCGACGCCACGCTCATCATTCACCGCGGCTACTACGCCGAGGACAACCCCGCCATCCTCGACGAGCCAACGGACAACAAGGAACTCAAGATTGTGAACCGCGTGCTCAAGGAGCGCCTGGCCGCGGACCCGCAGTTCTTCCACCGGCTGGTCAAGGACTTCAAGGGCGTGTCCGAGGAGACCACAACGGGCGTGCACCGGCTGTACCAGATGATGGAGCGCGGCGAACTGCTGTGCCCGGCCATCAATGTGAACGACTCGGTGACAAAAAGCAAATTCGACAATGTGTACGGCTGCCGCGAGTCCCTGGTGGACGGCATCAAGCGCGCCACGGATGTGATGATCTCGGGCAAGGTCGCCATGGTGTGCGGCTACGGCGATGTGGGAAAAGGCTCGGCCGAGTCCCTGCGCGGCCAGAAGGCCCAGGTCTGGGTCTCGGAAATTGATCCCATCTGCGCGCTCCAGGCCTGCATGGCCGGGTACAAGGTCACGACCGTCGAGGACGCCCTGCCCTTCGCCGACATCTTCGTGACCGCCACGGGCAACTGCGACATCATCACCGCCGAACACATGAGCAAAATGAAGGACCAGGCCATCGTGTGCAACATCGGCCACTTCGACAACGAAATCCAGGTGGACGCGGCCCGCGCCCTGCCCGGCGTCACCGTCACCAACATCAAGCCCCAGGTGGACGCCCTGACCTTCCCCGACGGCCACACCATCTACATCCTGGCCGAGGGGCGCCTCGTGAACCTGGGCTGCGCCACCGGCCACCCCAGTTTCGTGATGAGCAATTCCTTCACCAACCAGACCCTGGCCCAGATTGACCTGTGGACCAGCGGCCGCGGCATTGGCGTGTACCGCCTGCCCAAGGAACTGGACGAGGAGGTGGCGCGCCTGCACCTGGGCAAGCTCGGCGCAAAGCTCACCAAACTGAACCAGAAGCAGGCCGATTACATCGGCGTGCCCGTAAACGGCCCGTTCAAACCCGAGCATTACCGCTATTGATTCATCTTCACGAACCGAACACGCATACCGCCCGGCCCCGGTGAATCCGGGGCCGGGTTTCTTTTGGCTGCCCTCTTCACCGCGCAAACACGAAAGCGCAGCAAAAACGGGGACTGGGAACGCGGCGCCGTCCCGCGTGCCTGTCCCTGATTTTTGCGGCCACGGGGCTTTTATCGTGCGGGGGGGCAAAAAATCAACGGCAATCCTTCAAAGGACACCACGGAAGCGCGGAGACATGGACAAAGGCCGCCTTGCGATCGGCCGGGATTCGGGGCTGTTGAAAAACCCCTTCGCCTATCGAGGATGTGACTCATGCATTCGCAAGGCTGCGAAAAAACCGGGGACTGGGTCGCTTTCCGCAAGGAAAGCGTTGCCTGTACCCAGCGTTTTTTCGCCCCCCGCACTTTTTCAACAGTCCCGAGATTCATCCTCGAATAGAAAAAACTCCTTCAACCTCCCTTCATCCAAAGAACCCTTCGTGAAGATTCTGTTCTTATTCGTGCAGATTCGTGATCCGCTTTCCCTCCCCCCCCCTCGCGGACCCGGTTTTCATTTTTCATGTTTTCCATTAAGTGATACAATGTAGGAGCACGGCGCGCAGCACCCGGCGCGCGCAATCCCGGCGCAAACAAGGAACCGCTCACGCATGCCGCAGAAAAAACGCAAAGCCGCCAGACCCCGGACTGCCGGCGCCCCGAAACCCGAAGCCCCCCTGGACCCGCTGCTCGGACCGCATGTGCGCGGCGCCGCGGGACTCGAACCCGAATCCAGCCACCCCACCTTCATGGCCAAGCAGGTGGTCATGAGCTTCTGGTACGCCTTCGACGGCCTGTTCTATGTCATGGTCACCCAGCGCAACATGCGCTTCCACTTCTGCATGGCCCTGTGGGTCATGAGCTTCGCGGTCATCTTCCGCCTGCCCGCCCTGCACAAGGCCTTCCTGTTCATGATCATCACCTTCGTGTTCGCCATGGAAGTGCTCAACACCTGCATCGAGAACCTCACCAACCTCATGAGTCCCGAGTACAGCCAGTGGGCCAAGATCGCCAAGGACACCGCGGCTGCGGCCGTGCTCGTGGTGTCCATCGGCTCGGTCATGGCCGCGGGCTACCTGCTCATCGGCCCGTTCTTCCGCACCCTGCTGAACCCGGACTTCTGGAAGACCGGCGCCTTCGAGATCGTGGGCGTGGCCGTGATCGTGTGCAGCGTGCTCGGGTTCTGGCTCACGCGCGCATTGAAGTGGCCCATGCGCGTGTTTCTGATCCCGTTCTGCGCCGCGTGCGCGTTCGCCATCCTGCACATCAGCGTGCGCGGCGGGGACTGGCTTGCGTGCTGCGCCATGTTCTTTTTCTCGTTTCTGCTGTTCAACTCGCTCACCCGGCGCGCCACCTCGCCCCTGTGGCCCCTGGCCGGCCACGCCGCGGGCGCCGCGGTTTACGCCGCCACGGTCTTCGCCATGTTCAGGTGAGCTTCACCTTCACGACATGCAAAAAATATCTTTACGCCGGATGCGAGAATTTTATACTTATGGATCAATATCCAATGATATCCGGCCGCGCCGCGACGCTCCCCCGGACTGGCGCCGCGGAAGGATGATTGAAAGGAGACTCGATATCATGATTGGCTGTTCCATCGGACGCAATTTCCAGGTGACCGTGGGCGGCGGCTCGTATCAGGAGGGCCTCGCGTCGGTCATGCAGGGCGTGCCCCCGGGCATGCTCATCACCGAGCAGGAGATCTACTCGGACCTGCTGCTGCGCAAGCCCGGCGCGGACGAACTCTCGTCCCCGCGCGTGGAGCCGGACCTGCCCGTGATCTACACGGGCGTGAACGCCGCGGACACCATCGAAGGCGCGGGCAACAAGAACCTCACCAACGGCACGCCCCTTACCGTGCTCATCCCCAATCTCGACCGGCACTTCATCCACATCAAGCAGTACCAGGACACGAACCGCACCCCGCGGCCGGGCCACGCGTCGTATGCGTCGTTCATGAAGTACGGCCCCGCGGACGACGCCATCGGCGCGGGCATCTTCAGCGGGCGCTACACCAGCACCATCGTGGCCGCGGGCCATGTGGCGCGCCGCGTGCTCGAAGCCTGCGGCGTGCGCGTGTTCTCTTACATCAAGGAAGCCGCGGGCGTGAAGATGAAGGATGTGGATCTGGAAACCGCCTGGACCGCTTACAACCAGTACAAGAAATACCGCTGCGATTACGACCCATTCTATCAGCAGATTTTCGTGAGCGGGCGCATCAACCCCGAGCAGCGGTTCCTCGAAAAGATGGCGATCTTCGCGGAGATCGAAAATGAAATCGCGGAGATCCGGCAGCGCGCCGTTGAGCCGGTCCCGGCCGAGGTGCGCGACAAGTACGGCGTGCACCATGTGATCAACTGCCCGGATCTGGACGCGGCCGAGGCCATGCTCGACGCCTGCAACGCGATTACGCAGACCGGTGATTCGTCCGGCGGTATCGTGGAAATCGCGGCCCTGGGCCTGCCTCCGGGCGTGGGCGAACCCGTGTTCTACAAGCTCGACGGCGAACTGGGCCGGCTCATGAGCATCGGCGCGGTCAAGGCCGTCGAGGTGGGCGCGGGCTTCGCGGTCAAGGACATGACCGGATACCAGTCCAACGACCGCATGCGCTCCGCGGACGGCAAGATCCAGTTCGACAGCAACAACGCCGGGGGCATCACCGGCGGCCTCACCACGGGCCAGCCCGTGATCGCGCGCATCGCGGTCAAGCCCACCCCCACCATTGACAAAGAACAAAACACCGTGGACAAGTACACCATGGAGAACAAAACCCTGTCGGCCATCACGAGGCGCGATCCCACCATCGTGGGCCGCATCTGGCCCGTGGCCGAATCCCTGGCCGCCATTCTGATCCTCGACCACCTGTTCGCGCACTACGGCTACTGTGCGCTGAAAGACAAAGTCAGCGGCGGCAAATAACGCTCCGCAACGCAAACCGCAAATCTTACACGCGCTCCTTCGCTTCCGCGAAGGGGCGTTTTTGCTTGTGCAGAAACTGGAGCCAGGCCATGCGCGATCACAGACGCGCCGCAGCGCAAGCTGCGATGGTTGATCCTGCCCATTCTGTCCATCCTGCTAAAAAACCGTCCCGCAAATGCGGCCGCTCCCTGTTCGGCCCGGACGGCCGCCAAACGGTTTTTTGACCGCGTGCGCGGCGCGTGTATAATGGAGCGCATGATCCGCGCCGCGCTGTGCTCCCTGTTCCTGTGCGTCATCCTGGTTGCGTGCCGCGCGCCGCGCGCGTGCGCGGCCCTGCCCGCGGATTTCGACCTGGACGCTTTTATTTCCGAACCCTTCGCCATCCCCATGGAACGGGTGGTCAAATGGTCGCGCGAGGGCCGCTCCCACGACGACAACCAGGCTCTGGCTTTTGACCTGGCCGTGGAGTTCGCCCGCTCCAGAGACGCGCGCTACGCGCAGGCGGCCCTCAAGATCTTTTCCGCGTATGCGGAGCATTACAACGCGCTTGAAGCGAAGTTCCACAATGACCGCAACGGCGGATCCCTGCACGCGCAGCTTCTGGACGAGGCCAAATGGCTCGTGCTCATGGCCGAGGCCTACGAGCTGCTCCTGGCCGGCGGAGCCGTGCCCGAAGACGCGCACCGCGCCATCGTGCAGGGCCTGTTCGAGCCGGCCGTGGCCGTTGAGATGGGCGGCAGCATGCCCAACAACCATCAGTGGTGGTTCAATGCGGCCATCGGCGTGTGCGGCTTCGTGCTGGACCGGCCGGAGTGGGTGGATGCGGCCGTGAACGGCGAGCGCGGGTTCCGCGCGCACCTGGCCAGCCACATCAACGACGACGGCTACATCTTCGAGCTGGCCATGACTTACCAGCATTTCGCGTTTGTTGCTTATGCGCATCTCGCCAACGCCGCGGCGCGGCACGGCGCGGACCTGTGGAACATGGAAGCGGACGACGCCACCGCGCACGACGGGCTGAACGGCAAAAAGTCCCTCAAGCTCATGATGGACGCCGCCGCGCACTTCGCATTCGCGGACTCGACCATGGCGGCCATCAAGGATTCGGGACCCCAAGGCCGCTCGTTCGTGCAGCCGTTCTATGCGGATTTCGCGGATTTCTACCGGGAGCATTACGCCCACGACGCGAGGCATCTGGAGGCGCTGGAATCTCTGGCGCGCGCGCACGCCGAACGCGCGGCCCGGGGCGCGCCCTCGCACGCCGCGGCGCCGCCCGAAGGGCCTTTTGCGCTCAACGGCCTCACGCGCAACGGCAGTTCCCTGTTCCCAAGCTCGGGCTACGCCGTGCTTCGGCAGGACGCGCACAGCCTGGACGCGCCCGCGGCCACATTCGTGTTCGGACCCTACGGCGGCGGCCACGGCCACCCGGACAAGCTCTCCATCACCCTCTACGCGTTCGGCGAACACATGCTGCCCGAGACCGGCCGCTACGAGTACGGCGACCCCCTGCAGCAGTCCTGGGCCAAACAGACCCTGGCGCACAACACCGTGGCGGTTGACCGCGCCTCGCACAAACCCATGCATGTGCCGGGCATGAGCATGTGGGCCGAGGCCCCGGCCGGGGACACGGGCACGCTCAAGGAATTCATTGCCGAAAAGGATTTCCAGCTCGCGCGCGCCACTTGCGATACCGCCGTGGACGGCGTGACTCTGGACCGGACCGTGGCGCTGTTCGGCGGAGCGCTCATTGACATTTTCGATGTGTCCTCATCCCGCGCGCGGACATTCGATTACGCGCTGCATGTGAACGCCGCGTATGCGGGCGGCAACATTGGCCTGTCGGAATACGCCAAAAGCCTGGGGCGCGATTTCGGGTATCAGCATCTGGAGAATGTGCGCGCGGCCGAACGCGAGGCGGGCGCGGCGTGGAGTTCCACCTGGAGAACGCCGGGCGGACACGGCATGCTGATCGCGGCGTTCGGAGACGGCCGCCTGGCCGCGGTGGCGGACGCGCCGGGCAACCCGCCCGATACGCACCTGCCACTGCTGCTTCTTCGCGACAGGGGCGAGCGCGCGCGCTTCGTCACCGTGGTTCTGCCCTACGAGAACCCGGACACGCCGGAATCCGTGGCCACGGCCCCTGGGCCGCCCGCGACATATTTCGAACCCTCGGAAGCCCCCGCGCCCGTGTCCCTGTTATTGCGCAACAGAGACCGGGAATACGCCCTGGCCCTCGCCCCGGGCGGCGTTCTTTACGAATGGAACGGGTGGATGCGCACGGACGCGCGCACCGCGGCCGCGGACATGAGCGGCCAGGAGCATTTGTTCTTGAAAGTGTCGCGCATCAACCACGGCGGCCCCGGGCTGGCCGTGAATCCGCCGCTCGATAGCCTTACGCTATCCCACCGCCCCGGTGAATTCACGAAACTCGACATGGTTTCAGACTCCGGCGCGGACCTCCGGATCGGCGACGAAATGATTTTCAGCATCACAGCGGACTGCGCGCGGCCGGGACTGCGCGTGAACGGCGAACCGCGCCCCCTTCCCAAGGCCCTGGACATGCGGCTCGGCCCAGGCCAGACCACTGTGGAGTTCTTCTGCGAATAATGGCCTATCTCCTTATGTTTCTTTTCGGCATCACCAGCGCCACGGTCATGTTCCCCCCGACCGAGGTGGCGCTCCTGGTTCTCACAAACCTGCACGAGGCCTCGGAATTCACGGTCCCCTGGATCCATGTCACCATCTCGGCGCAGCGCTACGGCGCGCGGTTCCCCTGGCTCCTGCCAGTGGTGGCCGCGGTGTCCACCAACATCGGCAATTCCATGTGGTACTTCATCGGCTCGGGCCTGCTCAATGTCCGCACGCCGTTCATCAACAAGTACCTGGACAAAATCCGCGCCATTGACATCAACAAGGTGGGGCGCACCAAGGAGGCGGCGCTGTGGAGCGCGTGCCTTATCAGCGCGCCCCCGGTCACGGCCGTGGCCTTCGCCTCGGGCGCCGTCAATTACGGGTTCGTGCGCTTCCACGCCGTGACCATCGTCCCCAAAATCATCCGCTATTACCTGGTGATGATCTTCGGCGAGGCGTTCGTCAATCTCGGCAAAATCATTTTCCAGTGGGCTGTGAGCCTGTTCGCATGACGCGCGCCTCCACGATGATCTTTTCGTTCTTCAACGCCGCGCTCATGCGCTATAATATGACCTCATGACGCAAGGCAAGCCGCTCAAACTGCTCGTCATCTCGGACATCCACTGCGTGGGCGCAAGCCGGTTTGCGTTCAGCCGCCTGGCGGGAGATGTGAAATCCACGCAGGAAGTGCAGGAAGACCTGGCCGCGGCTCTCGCCAGGTTCCGCGGAACAGCCGATTTCGTGCTGTTCGCCGGGGACTTCACGGACAACGGCAAGCCGCACCAGTACGACGCCGTGCTCGAAGTCATGCGCAACTACGGGCCGGAATGGTTCTGCGTTATTCCCGGCAATCACGACACCGCCAATGTGAACAACTTGGAATCGTGGAACGGCCGCATGCGCCGGTTCAAGCAGTTCATGGCCCCGTATCTGCCCGGATTCCCCGGCCCGCGCGGCGCGCGCGAATACTTCCCCTACATCCGCCGCCTGCGCCACGACTTCACCCTCATCGGACTGGACACCACCCTGGCGCGCACGGCC
>Ga0073932_1006915_pt1 | contig 11325 bp, 8 predicted proteins | sample DewCreD2012metaG_FD_76967 | JGI IMG/M metagenome (GOLD analysis project Ga0073932, IMG submission 76967) | Hot spring sediment bacterial and archeal communities from British Columbia, Canada, to study Microbial Dark Matter (Phase II) - Dewar... ...
ACTTGTCCTTGTTCATCACCACGAACATGGCGGTGGTGTAGCCGATGGCGGAGCTGTCGGTGACGGAGTTGATGGCCTCACCCTGCTTCCAACCTTTGAGCGTTTCGATGGGGCAGAGGGTGGCCTCGACGACGCCCTTCTGCAGGGCTTCGTACGTCTCGGGCTGCGGCATGGCGACCGGGTTGCCGCCCAAGGCATTGACGATCTTGGCGGACAGGCCTGTCGCTCGGACCTTCATGTCTTTGAAGTCCTCGAGCGAGCGGACCGGCCTCTTGGAGGCGAGGATGCCCGGGCCGTGGGCGTGCATGTACAGGACCTTGACGTCTGCCATCTCCGCCGGCTTGTACTTTTGAACCATTTCGTTCGCGACGCGTGTCGCGGTCATGCCGTCGGGGTAACCCAGCGGCAGGTCGAGCCCTTCCAGCAGCGGGAAGCGGCCGGGCGTATAGGCCAGGCAGCTCATGCCGATGTCGGATACGCCGGTGACCACTCCGTTGTAGCACTGGTTGGCCGGAGAGAGCGTGCCGCCCGGAAAGAGGTTGATCTTGACGCGGTTGTTGGTGCGTTTTTCGATCTCCTGCGCCCACTGTTTGGCGGTCTGGCACTGGATGTGGGGGTCGGGGAAGAAGATGCTGTAGGACAGTTCGATCGGTTTGGCCTGGGCCGGTTGATCGGCCTGCTTGCTGCAGCCGGTGACCAGCAGACCTGTCGAAGCCAGCGCGACCATAGAAAGCACGGCGACGGTACTTGCCCATCTCGTCATGATCGACCTCCCTCAGGGGATCTGCACCTGTTGCCAGCCCCTTCGGTTCCGGGTCGGAACCGGATATGAGGCCCTGGGGCCCAACAGCCGGCATCGCTGCCGGATTGTCCAAACAACACGTTGCGTCCGGACCGGCGCCGGGCGTATGACGGGCATTATACAGCCGGTGTTCGGAATTGCATCTGCCGGAGAGGAGGGTTTTGCGGGGCAGGGCAAGGGAAAGCATTGACTTCCGGGTGAGCCTATGTCAATCTGGCTCTTGCGCCTGGGTGGATCACTGCGCAGCACGGAGTCTCAGTGCGCTCGGTCCGTTGGGGAGGCTGTGGAATCCCTGCCGAGAGGTTTATAATGGCGGGCATGGAGAACAACGAGCGTTCTGCACCGGCAGGCGCGGAGTATCGCTGGTGGCTCATGGTTGTTGTGCTGCTGATCGGCGCAGGAGCGCTGCTGTTGCTGCCTTCGCTGCTGCTTTCGACAACGTTGGCACTGCCGGTGGCAGCGGTGTCCATAGCCGTGGCGCTGGTTGCCTGGATCCGGCAGGGATCGGGGTACTGGCGGGTCTCCGCGGGCCTGTTCGCGCTGGCAGGCGTGGCCCTGCTGGCCCTGTCGCTGTCGCAACCTGCCACCGAAGCCAATCTCAGCGCATCCTCCTGGCGGACCGTCACCGCCTGCATGCTCATGGGCTTTGCGCTGGTCGTGGGCCTGCTGGCCTCTCTAGAGCGCCGGTCTCGCCGGCCGAGGCCGGCTGTTGCTCCGCCGCCGCATGCGGACGCGACGGCCGGTGCCGATTCGGTTGCGGCCATCGCCGAGCCGGCCCATGCGGCCGGCATCGTTCTGACCCCGGAGGCCGGCGCGATCGACGGCGAGACGCTGGAGCGGATTCTTGCGCACTACAAGGTTGCCCTGGTGCGCGGCGACAGCGGCACACTGTCGCTTGAGATGGTGATAGACAGCGTGCGAGGCTCCATTCGGGATGCCCTCAGCTGGGTGCTGCGGGAGTCTCAGTCCGGCGATGCGGCAGCTATGGCCGCTCTCAATCAGGCTCAGCAGACGAACGACTTGGCAGGCGTGCAGGCATACCTGGCTCAGGCAGCCGATGCAGCGTCCAGTGGTTCCGACACCGCGCAGGAGGATCGCGTGGCGTTGAACCGGAACCTGGGGGCCCTCGCGCTGCTGGCCGGCCAGGCCGATGAGGTGCAACGCCGTCTGAAGGACGTGCTGGCTGCTTCGCCGACGGATGCGCTGGCGGTGGAGTACCTGGCCCTGGCGGCCGAGTTGCGCGGCGATGTGAACGAGGCCGAGCACTGGTACTGCTGTCTGCTGACGTGTCCGGCCGACCCGTTGCTGCTGGCGTGCGCGCACGGGCAACTGGGTCTGATCTACCAGACGCGGGATGAACTCGACAAGGCCGAGCGGATGCACCGCCAGGCGCTGGCGATCAGCGAGGACCTGGGCAGGCTGGAAGAGGTGGCGAATCAGCTCGGGCAACTCGGCGCGGTGCACGAGATGCGCGGGCAGGTGGATCTGGCCGAGACGATGTACCGCCGGGCGCTGCAGATCCATGAGCAACTCGGCCGGCTGGAAGGGATGGCCAGCCAGTACGTGAACCTGGGTCTGCTGGCCTCGCAGCGCGACGACGTGCCGGCAGCGCGCGATCTATATGCCAGTGCCCGCGACCTGTTCGCCAAGGCCGGCCTGTCCGGCAACGCCCGCCTCGTACAGCAGTTGCTCGACGAGCTCGCCGTTCAGTAGCCTCAGTATGTGCCGTGCTCTCGCCACGCCGCCAGCATCGCGTTGTAATGCTCGGTCGGCATCTCCTGGAAGACCGCGTTGGACGCCCCCAACACGAAACGCCCGCCCGGTTTGGCGATCTCGCATACTCGAGTGGTCTGCTCAACGATCTTCTCGACCGGCCCGAAGTGCAGCGCGCCGCAGTCGACGTTGCCGCACAGGCACAGCCGGTCGCCAACCGTCTTTTTTACGTACGCGAGGTCCATACCCGCGATCGGGTCGATGGCCTGCAAGGCGTGCAACGGCGAGTCAGCCAGGATCTGCAGGATGCTGGTGAGGTTGCCGTCGGAGTGCAGGATGGTGTAGAGGCCCATCTCGGTCACCGCCGAGGCCCACTGGTGCAGGTAGGGCGTCCAGAACCGCTGCAACTGCGCCGGGGGGAAGAAGACGCCGTGGTTGTCGGCGATGTCGCACGCGTTGAACACCGCGTCGGCTCCGCAATCGCGGGCGCGGCGGGCGAAGTCCAGGCCGGCTTGCAGCGTCTTTCGGGCCTGCTCATCGATCTCCTCCGGTGCGTCGAAGATGCGGTAGCAGAACTCCTCGTAGTCCGAGCCGCTCGGCGGGCAGATCATGCCCGGCACGCCGCGGACGCAGGCGATCTCGTCGCCGGCCGCCTTGCGAAGGGCCTCGAGCTGGTTCCATGAGAAGTCCTCGGGCAGCCACCAGTAGGCCGGCTCGCCCGGGGCAACCTCCCAGTATCGCCCGGGGGTGGTCACAGCGCTGTGGCCGAGCGTGCGCGCCACCGCCACGATCGTTTCGGCGTTCTGCTGCAGCGCGATTTCCTTTTGGCGGGCAGTCCGTTCGGCGAACCGCTTGCCCAGCACCAGCGGCCGATCCGCGTACTTGTCGAACAGGTGAAACTCCAACTCCCACAGGGGGACGTGGTCGGGTTGCTCGCCCTTGAGGGCTGCCAGGAAGCGTTGCCGGCCGGTCATCGGGGTCGTCGATGGACTCATTGTAGATCCTCACTCATGCGGCGGAAGGTTCGGCGCCTATGCGGCGGTGGCTCCTGCGTGCAGGCTTCCGTCGTCCCTGAAGGGACTCGACAGCGAGAACAACAACAGAATCTATTTGCGGCCCGAACCCCGGCACTGAAACTGCTGGGCTACGATCAGTCGTTCCTACGGGACCAACGGTAACGGTCACAGCACTGGTGGGCCGTGACCACACTGCGGGGCTCAGTTGGTCCACGCGTCAGTCTTGACTTCAGTGGTCTGCCGCTCTCGCAGGTTTTCGTAGTGCCGCGGGGGCATGCCGACCGTGTTCTCGCTCATCCAGACCGGCTCCATCAGGCGATAAACCTCCGCCTCGAGCCGCTCCTGCGAGAATTCCCCGGCTGCGACTACGCTGAGGTCGTACACGTGCTCGCCCTGGCTCATCAGCGGGTACACATGCTCGTCCGGGATCGGTTCGACAAAGTTGAAGTTGTGGCTGAAGTTCGGGCTGCGCAGCAGCGTCAGGCGAATCGTGCCGTCGGTCTGTACGTCAGCCGCGTACACGTCGCGCGATACCAGCGAGAGCGAACCGCCCCCACCGTGCACCGTCACGTGGTCCTGCACCGGGAACTCCTGCCGGTTCATCGGGCGCTGGAGATGCCCGCCCGGGACGCCGTCCACGCGGACGTCGGGCGCGAAGGCCGGCGGGACCACCATCTTGAGCATCTCATGCTGGCCCGAGTAGTACATGCGCAGCCTCATGTGCACGACCGGATCGCCCGCATTGAGCCAGACACGCCACAGGATCCGCGAATGGCGCAGTTCGAAATCGCCGGAGATCGACCCTCGCAATGGCCCGCTCTCCAGGACCTTCCAGTGCGAGGCGGTGAACTCGCCCGCCGGCTCGGTCGCGAAAATGGCATTCGCCACGCCGTGCCCCCAACTGTCGCTCCGATCGATGAACGTGCCGATGTGGATGCCGCCGGCCCCAAGCATCTCCCTGTCGCCCTGCCTGAGGCGAATCGACTCGATGCCGCTGGGGCTGGTCTGCACGATCACAAACTCGTTCTCCAGCAGGTTCGCCGTCTTGGCGGTCGCGGGCGATGGAGGGACCGCCTGGCTCGGCCTGTCGTGGTGCACCTCGAAGACCTGCCGGCCGAACGCGGGGATCTCGACCGCCAGCAAGTAGCGGAACATCTTCTGCTCAGCGGCATTGCCGGCGGTGCGCTGCAGGGGGACCTCCTTGCCATCGGTCGTCGTGTACCGCACCGGGATCTTGTAGGACACATGCCCCAGGTACGGTTCGGTCTCGACCAGGCCCTTGAACGGGCGATCGCTGACGTTGTGCAGAATCACGCGCTGGCGGGGACATGCGTCAAGGTCGAAGGTCCTGCGGCGCGTGATGTGCGTGAGGATCTCGCGGCCGATCCGCTTGGCGTTGCCGAGCTCATCTCGCACGTGTGCATAGGCCGGTTCGATGGAAGAGCCCGGCAGGATGTCGTGGAAGCTGTTGAAGCAGATGTGGGTCCAGGCCTCCTTCAAGCGCTCCTGCGTGCCAGCCGGCGCCAGATCCGGGAACCTGCCGGCCAGATTCTCCGCCTGCGTCACCAGCGTCTCCGCATGGCGCAGTTGCTGCTTGGTCTCGTGGACCGCCGAGTAACAACCCGGCGAGACCCATTGCAGTTCGCCTTCGAATACGGGCAGCGTCACCCGGCTGGCCTGTACCGCCTCGAAGAACCGGTGCAGAGTGCTAAAGACCAGTTCCACGCCATCGGCGTAGCAGCGGTGTTGCCGGATCCACTCGATCTGCTGGCGCGACGGCCCCCCGCCGTGATCGCCAATGCCGTAGAACGCGATGCCGTGGCCAATTTCGCGGTTGGCCGCCGCAATTCCGCCTTCGATGTGCTGCTTCAAATCGTCGATGGTGCGGGCGCAGTACGAAACCGGGATGTGCGCCGCCAGCACGCTTTCGCCCGAGGGCGCTCGCCAGTTGAACAGCGCGGCCGGCAACGGGTTCGTCGGCTCGGTGGGCCGGCCCCAGACGAACTTGTCGATGCCGCCCGCTCGCAGCAGGGCCGGCAGTGTCGCCGGGTGGCCGAAGCTGTCGACCTCGTAGCCGATCGTCACATCCAGGCCGAGGTGTTTGCGGAACCACTCCCGGCCGATCAGTCCCTGCTGGATGAGCGTACGCGGGCCTGCCATGTTCGTGTCGGCCTGGACCCACCAGCCCGTTACCGCCTCCCACCGGCCGGTCTGCACGTGCCGGCGGATCCGCTCGAACAGGTCTGGGCAGATGGTCCGAACCTGCTCATAGACCCACGCCTCACCGCGCGTGATCATCAGTTCCAGATATTCATCGAGCAGATCGCAGGCCGTGCGGCAGGTGTTGATGGATTCATCGACGCCGGCCGGCCAGGTCCACATCCACACGGGGTCGATGTGCGCATTGGCGATCATATGGATCGTGAGTTTCGACATTTTCGGTTACCTCCTGCGATTGCGGCGGCAAGGCCAAGATCACTCGAGAGGATTATGCTGGCCGGATGCGCAAACGACAAGGCGCCTATCGTTCGCGCACAATCATCTGCGGCGTTACGCCCAGTCGTTCGAAATGCGGCGCCACCTGCTCGGCGAACCGCCGCCCGTCGGGCAGGTAGCCGGCGGTGGGCTCAAGATTCGCCACGCGTGCGCACCACCAGTCGTTCAGCCGGGCCATGCAGATCTCGCGGGTGTACTTGGCGACGATGCTCCCCCAGGCGGTTACGCAGCACTGCAGATCGGCGTCGGTCATGAAGGTCAAATCAACCTGCTGGTTGGACAGCGTCATAAGGTACCGGCTGCACGCATCGCTGCGCTGGAGTTCCGCCAGTTCCATCGGCTCGAAGGAACGTTGCAGGGCAGGGCGGTAGTCTGTTCGGCCGCCGTGCCGGTCCAGTGTGGCGAAGACCGGCTCCCTCGGTCCTTTGGAAGCGGCGACTTGCAGCAGGCGGTTCAGTACCCACGTCGTCGCCGACCAGAGCACCACCGCCTTGTTGCCCGTCTTGTTGACCAGATCGTTGTAGCGGGCCGGCGGCAGGACCGTTGCTGCCAGCGCCTCGACCGAGCAATTCGCCCGCTGGCAGGCCGTCCGCACCGCGCTGACCTGTATGGACAGGCTCGCCGGTTCGCACGCATGCGGCAGGGGCAGGTCGCCCTCCGCGTCCCACGGGCTTCGCTTCAGCCACTCGCCCACCTGCGGATCCAGTGCCGTCAGCAGGGCCCGCCACCCGTCCGCTGGCAGCCCCGACAGCCTGGCCGCCACCAGGCCCGCCCGCTCCAGCAGCGGCAAGCCGTCCGGCCGGTTCGACAGCATCTTCGAGTCGCAGACGACCAGCCGGGCTTCTTTCTTTCGCGGCTTGTCGGCGATGACGTCTCCGAGTTCCTTCCACAGGTACTGCGGGTGCGGCTCGCACGGGCAGCGCAGCATGACGCCGCCGATCACCAGCGGGCCCAGGATCGGTCCGTAACCCGCCTCGTCTATGCCAATGAAGAACATGCCGCCATTCCTGTCGTGCGCTGCGACCGACCCAATTCTTCGGGCCCGGCGGCGGGCTTGTCCAGCCGTACGTCCGGAGCTTCAGGTGTAATTGCCGTCCACCCGCAACCCGATACCCGCAACGCGAAACCCGGCCGTCCCACTTGCCCTACGATTGCAAGCCGATAGGATGCACGCTCGAAGCAGCAAAATCCAGCCCGCCTCTGGAGGATCGGGAGTTCGAAGCACGATGGACGAACGGTTGTCGCAGACTGTCCTGAAAGACGGCACAGCCGTCGATCTGCGGCTGGTCATGCCGCCTGAGCCCCGCTGGGCCGACAGGATGCACTGTTTCCTCAAGCACAAGGGGTTGCCGTGGCAGATCCACTGGCTCAAGGCCTTCGATGGCCAGTGCGACGATCTGGAGACTCGCTTCTATCTGCTGGTCGCCAACGACGAACCGATCAGCAACGTCATGACCGTTGAGACGGGCGGCATCGGCATCCTTGGCCACGTCTTTACAAAGCCGAAGTGGCGTCAGAAGGGGGCTGCGGCCATTCTGATGAAGGCCGCCTGCGACGACTTTGCCCGGCGCGACGGCACCGTCCTCTACCTCTACACCGAGTACGACAGCATGCCCTGGCGGCTGTATGCGAAGTTCGGCTTCGAGGGCTTCGTGGCCAATGTCGGGCTGATGCGCTGGGTTCGCCAGCCGGCCCGTCTCGAGGCCATGCTCACCGGCAACGGCCTGCGGGCCCGTCCAGCCCGATGGAGCGACTGGCCGCTGCTGGAGTGCCTGTTCCTCCAGCCCGCCGACGACTACGTAAAGAACATAGGTCTGAAGCGCTTCGGCGTCTGCGATATGGAAGGGGCTTTTCTGACTCTCCAAGAGCGGATGCAGAAGATACCGGGCACGCGGGCGGCCGTGTTGACCAACAGCCACGAGATGACCGTCGGTTTCGGCACTGCCATGCCCCTGGACGATTACATGAGCGACTACCTGCTGGTTGACCTTTTTGCGCGCCATGGAGCCGAGGGCGGTCTGCCCGACTTGCTGCAAGCCCTCGACCTGCCCGCCGGGCGGCCCCTGCTGGCGGTGGTGGACCAGGCGGGTGCCGCGCGGCGCCGGGTTTTGGAGTCAATCGGCTTTCGGTCGGCCGGCCACCTGCCCGGCGCCCTGAACAAGGACGTGTCCAAGGAAGACCTGCATCTGCTGATGCGGGCAGGGTAAACGACCCTTTCCGGAGATATAGGGATGTTCAAGAACCTCGCCCCCGCTCCCCGAATCGATTGCGATGGCCTGGTAGCCTGCCTGGAGCGCAAGGGCACGCCCAGGCGCGTTTTCAACATGGAGTTGTTTCTCGACGGCGACGTCAAGCCGCCGCTCGTGCAGCGCTTTGGCCTCGACGAAGGTCTCCGCCAGGACGATCCCTGGTACATGTGGAAGCGCGAGATCCGTTTGCAGCGCTTCCTTGGTTACGACTACATCCGCTGCGGCGCCGGCGTGAATTTCCCGCGCACAACGGACATGACGGCTGTGGATACCGCGGAGGGCCAGACCAATCGCGGCCAGCGCAACTGGCTCAGCGAGCACACCGGTTCCATCGCCACATGGGAGGACTTCGAGAAGTATCCCTGGCCGGACCCCGCGAAGATGGACCTGTCCAGCGCGGAATGGCTGGAGAAGAACCTGCCCGACGACATGTGCATGACGGCCGCCTGTCACTCGGTTTTCGAGCAGCTCTCCTGGCTGATCGGTTTGGAGCACCTGGGGTTCGTGCTCTACGATGACTACAAACTCGCCAAGGCCGTCGCGGACAAGGCCGGCGAGATCTACCTGGATTGCGCGAGGGTCTTCGTGCAATTCCGCCGGATCCGGTTCGTGTTCGGCGGGGACGACATGGGGCACAAGACCGGCACGCTGGTCTCGCCGGACCACCTGCGCAAGCTCGTGCTGCCGTGGCACAAGAAGATTGCGAAGGTTGTGCATGAGGCGGGGAAGCTCTACCTGCTCCACTCCTGCGGCCAGATCGAGCAGATCATGCCCGACCTGGTCGACGACGTGAAGATCGATGCCCGCCACTCCTTCGAGGACACGATCGAACGCGTCGAGTCGGTCAAGAAGAAGTGGGGCCACAAGTGCGCAGTGATCGGCGGCATCGACGTGGACTATCTGTGCCGCAGCGATGAGAAGGCGATCCGCAAGCGAGTCCGCGAGACGCTGGACGCGTGCATGCCCGGCGGCGGCTACTGCCTGGGCACCGGAAACAGCATGTGCAACTACATCCCGCTCGACAACTACCTGGTCATGCTGGACGAGGGCCGCCGCTACGCCTGTTAGAGGAGCGAAGTTCCCTTTACAAATCCTCCACGCCCGGTGAGATGGAGTCCTGCCATGTCAGCGACATGTCGGGGCTTTGAGCCGCCACTCGCTTGGCGAGCCCGACAGTGGCTGGATCAGGAAGACCATCGATGCCATGGGTGATCTCGGTGGTTTTATCGGAACCTTCCCCGAGGTGCTGATCGACCCGTGGGGCACTGTCCACCTGGTCTACGCCGACGGTCTGAACGGCCAGCTCAAGCACGTCCAGCGGATCAGCGGCCAGTGGCAGATCGAGGTCGTCGACACCATCGGCGGGCAGTCGCAGTACGGCTCGCAGGCAGGAGCGCTCGCGGCCGAAGTGGACCGGGTCGGCGGCATTGGTGTTGCCTATTGGGACGCCGACGACAGCCAGATCAAATACGCGTACATGGTGCCCGAACCAGCCACGCTGTTGCTGGTCCTGGCAGGGGCGGGGATGCTGCCGAAGCGGCGGCGGACAGGGGAGTGAGGGAGCATATCATGCTGGGAACGTACGAGAACAACGGAAACAGGCGCCGTGCCTTCACAGTCAAGGATCTTGCGGTTGCGTCGGCCTGCCTGCTGGTTGCGGCCAGCTGCGTTCTTTCGCTCTCGGCGGCTAACCGCGACCTCAGCCAGGCAACGGTCTGTGCCGGCAACCAGGCCACGCTCTTCGGCGGCCTGACGGCGTATGTGAACACCTACAACTCCTATCCGCCGCACAATCCGTACCCCACCTATGCCCCCAGCGAGACGGTCAACGGGATCAGCACGGCGGGCTGGGACCCCAACCTCGGCTGGATCCTGACCTACGGCCTGGGCCTCGAACCGCCGGCCCGCTTCGCCGATGGCCACTTCAAGTGGTTCGGCCTGGATCCCGACGACCTGCCCGACGTAGTGACATGCCCCGCGGCTGGCTACGAGAAACTCTTCACGCCGAACCCCGAGATCAGCGTCAACAACCTGGAGAGTTTCGTCTACACCTACGCCGCCTTCTACCAGACCAGCGGCACGATGCGTAGCGCCACACCGATCATCGGAGCACGTTCGACCGGGGGTATCCAAGGCGGCCGCAACCCCGTCATCCCCAACCCGGCTGGCGGCCTTGTTTCCATGCCGGCTGAGAACGCCAACGGCGGCATTCCATATGTCTGGGTATGCGCCAATAATGGCGATCCGGCGAATCCGTCAGCCTTCGGGATCGAGAACAGTTGCTGGGTCCAGGCCATTCACCCGGCCGAGGTCCAGGATCCCGGCCGCACGTACTACCTGGCCGACGCGCGCGACTACCGGCCCGAGGCAGGAGGCTGGCCCACCGCCGCCAACAACGACGGCTGGTTGAACGGCTACGGCAACAAGGTCTACCTGGGCACCCGCCACTATGGCTATGCCAACGTCATGTACCTCGATGGCAACGTCGCCCGCGACAACCAGGCCCACCCGATCCTGCGGTGGAACCTGGACTACTCCAATGGCCAGGCCCGCAGCCCCTACTGGCGCTGCGCCACCTTCGCTACGAACATCGACGTGGCTTTCGTACACACCCAGGTTCACGTCATGCCCGTGCTCATGGTCAAGGGTTGGGAGTACTTCTTCAGCGCCGACGGTGTGGCTGCCAAGTGAGGCCCAAGCGTCCCGCAGGCCTGGTACGCAACAGGAGACTGGCAATGCGCAACACGAATAAGAGCAACTTCACGGTAGTCGTGGCAATATGCGGCATCTGTGCCCTGGTTGGCAGTGCCTTGGCCTTGCCGCCGACATTCACGGCGACGGTCAACTCCGTCATCGGTTCGGACACCAGGGCCCCCATCTTCCCCCGCGCCGGCGGGCTGGCTGTCGCTGATTTCAACGGCGACGGCCTCGCCGATGTCGCCCTGGCAGGCACATCCGTCGGTGGCGTGGCCGTCTTTCTGAACAACGGCACGGGCGGCGCCGCGCAGACGTGGTTCCCTGCCGGCCGCTGGCCTGTGGCCCTCGCTCC
>Ga0073932_1006920_pt1 | contig 11317 bp, 12 predicted proteins | sample DewCreD2012metaG_FD_76967 | JGI IMG/M metagenome (GOLD analysis project Ga0073932, IMG submission 76967) | Hot spring sediment bacterial and archeal communities from British Columbia, Canada, to study Microbial Dark Matter (Phase II) - Dewar... ...
CACAAGAAGCTGGTCGAGGATTTCTACGCGACCAAACAGGACAAGGACTTCAAGGGCTGCGCCGAGTACAAGGACTTCCGCGAGCTGATCGCCCGTAAGGACATTGACGCGGTGGTGATCGCCACGCCCGACCACTGGCACGCCTACCCGGCGGTGCTCGCGGCCCGGGCAAGCAAGGACATTTACTGCGAAAAACCGCTCTCGCTCACCATCCACGAGGCGCGAGCCATGGTGAACGTCGTGCGCGAAAACCAGCGCGTCTTCCAGACCGGCTCGCAACAACGCTCGGACAGCGCCTTCTGGAAGGGCTGCGTGCTCGTGCGCAACGGCGCCATCGGCGAGGTCCGGGAGGTGTACGTCTCGGTGGGCGGCCCCAGCAAATGGTGCGACCTGCCCGAGGAGCCGATGGAACCCGGACTGGACTGGGACTTCTGGCTGGGCCCCGCCCCGCTGCGCCCCTACAACTCGGTGCTCAGCCCCCGCGGCGTGCACGACCACTTCCCCAACTGGCGCAACTACCGCGAGTACTCCGGCGGCATGATGACCGACTGGGGCGCCCACCACTTCGACATCGCCCAGTGGGGCTTGGGCATGGATGAGAGCGGCCCGGTGGAAATCATCCCGCCCAACGGCCGCGATGTGAAACGGCTCACCTACAAGTACGCCAACGGCGTGCTCATGTACCACGGCGGCCTCGAGGGCTACAACTTCGGCGTCGTCTTCGTCGGCACCCAGGGCAAGGTCTGCGTGGACCGCGGCCGCTTCAAGGCCGAGCCCGAAAGCCTGATCAACGAAAAGTTCGACGCCCTGCCCGTCCAGCTTTACCGCAGCACCAATCACTACAAAGACTTCGTGGACTGCGTACGCAGCCGCAAAAAGCCCATCTGCGACGTCGAAATCGGTGCCCGCTCCGTAACCGTGTGTCACTTGGGCAACCTCGCCTACTGGCACGACCGCAAACTGCGCTGGGACCCGGCCAAGGAGCAATTCATCGGCGACGCCGAGGCCAACACCTGGCTGGACCGCGAAAAACGCGGTCCCTGGAAGGTCTAGCCTGCCCGCCTGCCGCCGGCCTGTTCCGCACGCCCGGTCCTGCGACCGGGCGATTTTTTTGCCGCGCCCCACCGAGCCGGGCGGCGCATGGCTTGGCACGCCCGCCGGCCGGGTGCCGGAGCTCGGCCCCGCTCAATCTTCCCGCACCAGATCGCCCACGTCCGCCTCGCCCGCCATCACGTCCGCCGCCACCCGGGTTCCGTCGGCGGGGCCGCTGATGCGCACCTCGCCCACCCGCCGCCCGGCCCGGAACACGCCCAGGCGTTGCTCGAGCCGGGGCATCTGGTGGAAGGCAAAATCCACGATCACAAAGCGCAGCTTGGGATTCAAAAACACCACCCGCCCCTGCACCGGAGTCACCGGTGTCACCTCCGGGTAGCGCGCCGGCGACCCAACTTCCGCAGCCGGGAGCGCGGGCGTGTTCGTCCCCCCGGACGGGACCGGGCCGGGGCTTGCGGCGGGGAGCCGGGCGTCCCGGGCGCAGGACACGGCCAGGCTCGCCACACTCGCCCACACCATGACCGGGACGGAGCGCATGAAGGTAATCTCCGGGCAGGCTGTCCGGCCGTCAACCCGCAGCCAACCCGCAATGGTGCGCGTTTCACGGCCCGGGACTTTGGGCTGTTGTCGCGCGGCCGGGCCGGCTATGCTCGCGGCAGTGAAGCTCTCGGTTAAGAGCGATTACGCCGCCCGGGCCGTACTGGATCTGGCACGGGCCCACGCCTCGGGCACCGCCTGCAAGGTCGAGGAACTGGCCGCCACCCAGGGCATCCCGGCCAACTACCTGGTCCAGATTCTCATTGAGCTGAAGGCACAACAGTTGGTGCGCAGTCGGCGCGGCAAGGACGGCGGCTACCTCCTGGCCCGGCCGCCGCGCGAAATCACCCTGGGCGACGTGCTCCGCGCCGTGCACGGCGAGCTGCTCGAATCCCCGGCGCGCAACGACCCGGCCTGCCCACCGGAGCTGCGCGAGGCCTGGGCCCGCCTGCAACAGGCCGCCAATGCCGCCGCGGACAGCATCAACTTTCAGGACCTCCTGGACCGCGCGGCCGAGAACAGCAAGATGTACTACATCTGACCCGCCGGCCGACCCGGCCGCCGGCCTCGCTCCCGTGCCGACTGTTGCCGACATCCTCCGGGCGGAAATCGCCGCCGCCGGGCCTGTATCCTTCGCGCGTTTCATGGACGTCGCCCTGTACACTCCCGGCTTGGGTTACTACGAGCGTCAGCCCGGGTGCATCGGCCGGGCGGGGGATTATTTCACCAGCGTGAGCGTCGGTCCGGTCTTCGGCCAATGCCTGGCCGCGCGGTTCACCGCCTGGCTGGACGCGCTGGACGCCGCCCGCCCGCGGCAACTGATCGAACTCGGCCCCCACGACGGTCGCCTGGCCCGGAACCTCCTCGACGCCCTCGCCACCGTCGCGCCGTCCACCTTCGCCCGCCTCGAGTACGTGCTGGTGGACCCTTCACCAAGGCGCCGCGCCTGGCAGGCGGAGCTGCTCGCACCCCACCGCGAACGCGTGCGCTGGGTGGCCGACCTGGCCGAGTTGGCGCCCGGCACGGTGGGCGGCGTGATCTTCGGCAACGAGTTTTTCGACGCCCTGCCGGTGCACCGCCTGGGCTGGGACGCCGCGGCGCGGGCCTGGTTCGAGTGGCGCGTGGGCTGGGACGGCGCGCGGTTTTGTTGGGTCCGCTCCCCGCCGGACGGGACGCGGGATTTTCCCGGCGCCGAACTGCGCGAGGCGCTGGCCGCCGAATACCCGGCGCTGGGCGAACCGTCCGTGCAGGCCGTGCTGCCGGACGGTTTCACCGTCGAAGTCTGTCCTGCCGCCCGCGCGCTCTGGACCGCGGCCGCGCGCGCGCTGGGGACCGGTTGGCTGGTGGCGTTGGATTACGGGCCGGACCGGGAAGCCCTGCGGCCGGAGCGGCCCGAGGGCACGTTGCGCGCCTTTACCCGCCATCACCAGACCGCGGACGTGCTGGCCGAGCCGGGGGAGCAGGACCTGACCGCGGACGTGAATTTCCCGGGACTGGCGGCGGCGGGCGAGGGGGCGGACCGGCAAACCGTGCCGCTCTGCGCGCAGGGCCGGTTCCTGGTCGAAGCCCTGCGCGAGCAACCGCTGGCCGCCGGCTGGAGCGCGGCGCAACGGCGGCAGTTCCAAACCCTGATCCACCCGCAGCACCTGGGCGAGCGGTTCAAGGTGCTGGTGCAAACCCGAAGACCCGCTCGGAGATGAACGCCCCGTCCGAGCGCGTCCTGGTCTGCTTTGCCCTGCCCGGGGAAGCCCGGCCGTTTCGGCGTCGGGCCGGCGGGCGTCCGTACGTGCGCGTGCTGGTCACCGGCATGGGCCGGGACAACGCCCGGCGGGCGTTGCGCGAAGCCCTGGCTGCGGAGCGTCCGGCCGCGGTGCTGACCTGCGGTCTGGCCGGCGGCTTGAACCCGGCCCGGGCACGCGGCGCAGTGCTTTTCTCGGCGGCGCCGGACTCTCCGTGGCACGCGCGGCTGCTGACCGCCGGTGCCCGGCCGGCCGTGTTTCACTGTGCCGACCGCATCGCCGTGACGGCGGCCGAGAAGCGGCGGTTGCGCGAAGCGACCGGCGCCGACGCGGTGGAGATGGAATCCGCCGCCATCGCGGCGTTGTGCCGGGAGGCCGGCGTGCCGTGCGCCACCGTGCGGGTGATCTCGGACGCGGCCGACGAGGACCTGCCGCTGGATTTCAATCGCTATCTGCGCCCGGATTTCCGGCTGGACTGGCCGCGGCTCCTGAGCGCGGTGGCGCTGCGGCCCGGGCGTTGGCACGCGCTGCGGACCCTGCAACAGCAGACCCGCGCGGCGGCCGAGCGGCTGGCGCAAGTCCTGGCCGCGGTTACGGCCGATCCCCGGCGGTGAGGCTGGCGCCGGGGCCCGCCCGGGGAGTCGGCGGCGTCTTGGTCTGCTCGCTCCAGGCGACCAGCGCCGCCCCCACCACGATCAAGCCTACGCCCGCCCAGCGCAGGGCGCTGACCTCCTCGTGCCGGATGAAGCGCGCGGCTACGGCGGTGATCACAAACCCCAGCGAGGTCAGCGGCCAGATCAGGCTCACGTCCCGTTGCGAAAGCAGGTAAAGCAGGATGCCGAAGAAGGCCGCCTCGAAGGCGACGCCCAGCAGGATGTACCGGTTGGTCGCCCCCCGCCCGATCAGGCGGGCGATTTCGCCGGCGGAGACGCGCCGCAATTCGCCGATCTCGTGCAGGCCCTGGCTCAACAGCACCACGCCCACGGCCTCGAGCACCAGGCCGACCAGCAGGATGAGCACAATCTTGAGCATGTCAGAGGTCTTGGTAACGGAGGAGTTGAATGTTTGCCGCGGCGACCGCCGCCCGCACCCGCGGGCTGACCAGCGCCTCGAACTCCGCGCTAGCGTCCGGCAGCGCGGGGTGCGCGTAAAGTTCCGAATCGCCCGCCGGCAGGCGCGGCAAAAGCGCCAGCAGGTAATCCTCGGTCACCCGCCCGTTGAGTTGCAGGCCGAACACCCGGTCGGTGTGCCGCACCCCGGCCCGCCGCAGCCGGGGGCGTGCGGCCCGGCTGAGCAGATGGAAGATCACCGCGTGGCTCACGCGGTAGGCCCAGGCGCCGCCGGCCAGGCGGGCGTTGAGCCAAAACGGGTCCCGCGTCAGCCGCAGCGCGCGCAGGCCGTGGCGCCGGCCCAGCTCGAGCACCACCGGCAACACCCGCGGATGCAGGTGGAAATGGAGGTGGCCGTTGACATGGTCCAGCGGCAGACCGGTGCGGGCAAAGGCTGTGAATTGCGCGGCGATTTCCCGCCGCAGCGCCGCGCGCAGGTCGCGCCGGAAGAAGTACCGCCAGCCCGCGCGCACGGCGTCGGCCGGCAGTTGGCCCGCAGCATCGGCCAGACCGGGATTGTCCGCCGCCGGCAACGCGGCGCGCCCGCAGACCAGCGCCAGGTGCAATCCCACGCCCAGGCGCGGGCAGGCGCGGGCCAGCGCCACGGCCTCTTCGGCCGCCGGCTCGTTCACCATCAGGCTGGCGGTGGTGAGGATGCCCTCGCGGTGGGCGGCAAGGACCGCGGCGTTGACGGCGGGCGAGCGGCCGAAGTCGTCGGCGTTGACGATGAGCCGGCGGGGCCGGGGCTCAGGGAACACCATAGTTGGGACGGAACGGGCCCACGCGCAACCGCCACCAGGTGCGGGCGGTGAGGTAGAGCTTGGCCGCCCGGCTCAACCGCGCGCGCGGGCCCGTGAACACGTCGAAGCCCCGCGCGGCCAGGCGGCGCAGCAGGTTCCAGTACACCGCGCCCATCAACTCGGCGGCGATGAGCGCCCGGCGGTCGTCGGCCGGCAGCAACGCGGCGGCCCGGGCGTAGTACTCCCGGGCGCGGGCGGCCACGCTTTCGGCCAGGGCGCGGAACCGCGCGCTGTAGCGACCCTCGAGAATCTCGGCCTCGGTCACCCCGTGCCGCGCCAGTTCGCTTTGGGGCAGGTAAATGCGGCCGCGAGCGGCGTCTTCGCCCACGTCGCGGAGGATGTTGGTCAGTTGAAAGGCCCGACCCAGGGCCTCGGCATAGTCGGCGCTGTGGGGGTGGCGGCAGCCGAAGATGCGGATGCTCAGCAGGCCCACGGCCGCCGCCACGCGGTGGCAGTACAGGTCCAGTTCCGGCCAGTCGGGGTAGCGGGTGTGCTCGAGGTCCATCTCGCACCCGGCCAGGATTTCATTGAACAAGTCAAAGGGCAGTTGGTAGGTGACCAAGTGGGGCTGGAGTTCGCGGAGGACCGGCAGGCGGGGCGTTTCGCCCGCCACGGCGCGCCGGAGGTCCTCGCGCCAGGCGGCCAAGGCGCGACGGCGCTCGGCGGGGGACACGGCGGTGTCGTCGGCCACATCGTCCACCTCGCGACAAAAGGCGTAGAGCGCGGCCATGGCGCGGCGCCGGGCCGGGGGCAACAGGACAAAGGCCAGCGCGAGGTTCGAGGCGCTGCGGCGGGTGATGGACTGGCAGAGCGCGTCGCTCACAGGCCGGCGGGCGGCTGGCCTTCCGGGCGGGGGGGCGGCAGGCCGCCGGTCTCGGCGAGGGTGGGGTTGCGGCCGCGGTGGCTGCGTCGCCGGCGGCGGCGGTGATGGCGGTGTTCGCCCGCGGGAGAGTCTTCCGCCGTTCCTTCGGCGTTCTCCGGGGCGGGGGCCGGGCCGGATTCGGTGTGGTGCCGGTGATGATGGTGGTGGTACCGATGGCGCCGGTGGTGGCGGCGCCTCTGCCACCACCAGAACACCAGCAACAGCAGCAGCGCGCCCAGGGCCGCGCAGACCACCAAGATGGTGAGCGCGTCCCGGCTGAGCCCGGGCACTGCCGTAGGGGGAGTGCTGCTCGGGGCATTGGGCAGGGAAGCCAGCAGCGGCGTTAACGGGTCGGCGTTCATGCGTCCGGGGCGGCGGTCGGGACGGGGTCTTGCACGTGGTCAATGGAGATATTGTGGTGCTGGAGGCGGTAGCGCAAGGAGGCAAGGCTGATCTGCAACTGGGCGGCCGTGGGCTCCAAGCGGTACTGGTTGGCCTCGAGGGTTCGCAGCAGCAATTCGCGTTCGTAAGCGGCCAGCCGCTCGTCCAGCGAGCCGGCGCCCTCGTCGGGCGGGGGTGGCAGGTGACGGAGGCGGTTTTCCACGGCGAAGTCCGGCAGGTTGCGGGCCTGGAGCAGGTCGGTGGTCTCGAGAATGACGCCGCGCTCGATGACGTTGCGCAGTTCGCGGACGTTGCCGGGCCAGTGGTGTTGGCGAAGCTTGTCGGCCACCGCCGGGGTGAGGTCGCGGATGGCCTTGTTCATGGCGAGGCTGTACTGGGCCAGGAAGTGGCGGGCCAGAAGCAGGATGTCCTCGCCGCGCTCGCGCAGCGGGGGCGGGCGCAGTTGCACGACGTTGAGGCGGTGGAAGAGGTCCTCGCGGAAGGCGCCGCGGCGGATGGCCTCGACGATGTCGCGGTTGGTGGCGGCGATGAGGCGCACGTTCACGCGCAACTCCTGGTTGCCGCCCACGCGGGTGAAGCTGCCGTCTTCGAGGAAGCGCAGCAGCTTGGCCTGAAGCGGGCGGCTCATGTCGCCGATCTCGTCCAGGAAGATGGTGCCGCCGTCGGCCTCCTCGACGCGGCCGGCCTTTTGCCGGAGCGCGCCGGTAAAGGCTCCCTTTTCGTGGCCGAAGAGCTCGCTTTCGAGCAGGGTCTCGGGAATGGCGGCGCAATTAATGCGCACGTAGGGCCGGTGGCGGCGCTGGCTCAGGGTGTGGATGGCGCCGGCGATGAGTTCCTTGCCGGTGCCGCTTTCACCGAGGATCAGGACGTTGGCGTTGGCCGGGGCGACGGTTTGGATGAGCTGGCGCAGGGCCTGCATGGCCGGGCATTCGCCGATGATCTGCTCCAGGCGCACCGACTGGCCGACCTGGGCGCGCAGGGCCTCCAGCTCGCGCGCCTGGCGGTATTCCTCGACGCAGCGGCGGATGGCGTGCTGGAGGCGCTCGGGGTCGAAGGGCTTGGGCAGGTAGTCAATGGCGCCGGCCTTGATGGCCTGCACGGCCAGTTGGGAGGTGTCGTAGGCCGTGATCATGAGCACCGGCAGGTCGGGCTTGCGCAACTTGATCTCGCGGATGAGGTCGTACCCGCTCATGCCCCCGAGGCGGGCGTCGGTGATGACCAGGAAGAACTCCTGGGTGTGGATGAGCCGCAGGGCTTCCTCGGCCGATTCGACCGAGCGGACCTCGTAGTCCGGGCACACTGCCGCCATCATGCTCTCGAAGATCGCCCGGGCGTTCTTCTCGTCATCCACAAACAGCAGCGGCGGCAGGGTCACGGTCATGGGCGCAAACGCAACAGTGTGCGAGCCGGCAACGTTAGGACAAAACGGGCGCCGTGGCCAAGCGAGGAATCCTCGACCCAGACCCGGCCGCCGTAGAGTTCGACGTTGTGTTTGACGATGGCCAGGCCCAGCCCGCTGCCCTTTTGGCGGGTCGAGAAGTACGGCTCGAAGATGCGCTCGCGCAGCTCGACCGGCACACCCGGGCCGTCGTCCTCGATCTCGACGCGCACGGTGAAGTCCGGCTCCAGCCGCGTGCGGATGCGGATGTGGCCGCGGCCGTCGAGGATGTCGCGCGCGTTTTGGAGCAGGTTCACGAACACGTCCAGCAGGTGGTTGCGCTGGACCAAGAGGTCAGGCACGCCCGGGGCGTAATCCCGCTGGATTTGCACCGGGTACTTCACGGCCGGGGGGAAGACCCGGGCAATGGCGGCCTCGAGCACTTCTTTGAGGTCGAGTTTTTCAACGCGCCCCTCGACCAGTTGGGCGTAGCCCATCAGCTCGGTGATCAGGCGGTCGGACTTGGCGACCTCCTCGCGGATGATCTGGATTTGCTGGGTGATGGTTTTGCCCTCGCGGAGGGTTTGCTGGAGGGTGTAGGAGGCGGTGTTGATGATGGCCAGCGGATTTTTGAGCTGGTGGGCGATCTCGGCGGCCAGGCGGCTGGAGGCGGCCAGTTGTTCCTGGCGCAAGGCCAGTTCCCGCGCCTCCTCGCGCGTCCGGCGCTCGCGCTCGAGCAGGTAGAAGAGGCCCTGGAGCCAAAAAGCCACCACCAGCAGCAACAGGAGGCGCAACCCGAAGGGACGGCCCAACCCCAGGGCCAGTGTGAAGGAGTCGGTGGGCGGCAGCAGCGAGCCGATCAGCTCCGGGTTGTCCGGCTGGGTGAAGGTGTCCAGGCGCGTGATGTAGGCGTCGGTGATCGCGCCGCCGGCGTAGCCCAGCACGGTCAGGAGGTTCAGGCCCATTTGCAGCGCCACCGACGACAGGCTGCGGCAATTGCGCAGCAGCAACAGGGGGTACAACCAGTAAAGCTGGCTTTCCACCCCGCCGGTCAGCGCCACGATCGCGCCCAGAAACCAGGCGTCCAGCAACGCCACGCCGAAGACCAGGGCCTGCCGGGCGGAGGACTTCAGTTGCGCCGCGTCCAGCAGCAGGATGCCCGTGCCCACGCTCAGGGACAGGTACACGAAGAACAGCGCCTGGACGGTGCGCAGGGCGGTGCGCCAAGCCTCGTGCAGGCCGCCCCCCCGCAGCTCCCACGCCGTGCCCGGGCCGGTGTCCGCCAGGCCGGTGCCGAAGAGGTAGTACCCCAGCAGGAGCACCACCACCGCCCGGATGATCAGCACCACGTCGCGCTCCCAGAACAACGGCGCCTCGAGGACCGGGGCGGGCTTATCTTCGGGCGCCCCCCGACGCCGGAGCCTGGCAAACCAGGTTGGCCAGCGGGCGAAGTTCATGGCACAGCGGGCGTCAACCGCCGTCCCCGGTCAGGGCCAGCGCCCGCGCGGCGATCTGTTCCACCGGCCAGAGCCGGCCGATGCCCTCGTAGCCGCAGGCCAGCAAGCCCTCGTCCGGCCCCAGAAATTCCGCGCCGCGGGCCTTGAGGATTTGCACATTCTGCTGCGTGGCCGGGTGGAGCCACATCTTGCCGTTCATCGCCGGAGCCAGGAGCAACTGCGCCCCGGGCCGCAGGGCCAGGGCGATGCAACTGAGGGCGTCATCGGCCAGGCCGTGGGCCAGCTTGGCCAGACAATTGGCCGTGGCCGGGGCAATCAGGAGCAAATCGGCCGCGTCAGCCAGGCGGATGTGCACCGGTTCCCAGCCCGCCTCCACGGCGTACAGATCGGTGACCACCGGGTGGCGCGAGAGGGTCTGAAACGGCACGGGCGTCACGAACCGCTGCGCGTCGGCGGTCATCACCACGTGCACCGCGCGGCCGGCCTTGGTGAGCAGGCTGGCCAGGTCCACCGCGCGATGCGCGGCGATCGAGCCAGTGACGCCCAGGACAATGGTGGCGGGACGTGACATGACGGGTTATCCGGCGGCCGCGGGGGCGCATGCCCCGGCCTGACGCCGGGCGGTCCGCAGCTTTTCGACTTCGAGAATGGCTTGCACGCGACGCACGTCAGCTTCGACGGTTTCGCTCAACACAAGATAATCGAACCGGGGCCAGCTGGCGATTTCGCGGCGGGCCTCGGCCAGGCGGCGCTCGATCACCTCGGGGGGGTCTTGGGCGCGGCGGCGCAGGCGCTCGGCCAGGATTTCAATCGAGGGCGGCGTCAGGAACACGGTCACCAGGGCCGCGCGTAGCCGGGGGTTGCGGGCGGCCAGGGCGCGGAGGTTGTCCGCCCCCTGCACGTCCACATTCAACAACACGTCCCGGCCGCAGTTCAGCAGGGCCAGGGCTTCCGTGCGGCGGGTGCCGTAGCGATGGCCATAGACCACCGCGTGTTCGAGGAATTCGCCGGCGGCCACCTGGCGCTCGAAGGCCTCCGGCGTCAGGAAGTGGTAGTCCACCCCGTCCTGCTCGCCGGGGCGCGGCAGGCGCGTGGTGCAGGTGATCACCCGGGTCAACCCGGTCACGCGGGAGAGGAGTTCCCGGCTCACGGTGGTCTTGCCTCCGCCGGAGGGGGCGGAGAGCAGCAGCAAGACCGGCGCGGGGGGCGGGAGGGGCGGCGCGCTCATGGCGGGGCGGGCTTACTCGATGTTCTGAACCTGCTCGCGGAATTTCTCCAGCTCGGTCTTCAGCAGCACCACGGCGCGGGAGATGGGGACATCGGCGGCCTTGGAGCCGATGGTGTTGATCTCGCGGCCCATCTCTTGGGCCAGAAAGTCCAGGAGGCGCCCCACCGGTTCGCGCGCCCGCAGCGCCTGGTCGAACTGGGCGAAGTGGCTTTCCAACCGGGCGAGCTCCTCGGAGATGTCCGCGCGGTCGGCGAAGAAGACCACCTCGCGCACCACGCGTTCGTCATCGGCGCGCACGTCCGCGAGGCCGGCGGCGCGGATACGTTCCAGGAGCCGCTGGCGGTAATCCCGCATCACCCGCGGCACGCGGCGGCGGATGCCGGCCACCAGGCGGCGCATGGCGCGGATGCGTCCGGTCAGGTCGCGCGCCAGGTGGGCGCCTTCGGCCCGCCGGGTGCGCAGCAGTGCCGCGAGGGCTTTTTCGAGGGCGGCCTCCAGCAAAGGCGCCAGGGTCTCGGCGTCGGCCTCCGGGTCCTCGGTGCGAATCACTCCGGGCACACGCAACAAGGTGTCCAGCGTCACCGCCCCTTCCAGGTGCAGGTCGCAGGCCAGGCGGCCGAGGGCCTCGGCGTAGGTGCGGGCCAAGGGCTGGTTCAGGTGCACCCGCCGGCGCCAAGCGTCGTCGGCGGCATGCAACGCGACACGCGCCTGGACGCGGCCGCGGGCGACGTGGCGGTGGATGAGGTCCCGCG
>Ga0073932_1006928_pt1 | contig 11303 bp, 9 predicted proteins | sample DewCreD2012metaG_FD_76967 | JGI IMG/M metagenome (GOLD analysis project Ga0073932, IMG submission 76967) | Hot spring sediment bacterial and archeal communities from British Columbia, Canada, to study Microbial Dark Matter (Phase II) - Dewar... ...
GACGATAACGGTAACGTGCGGAAGGTGTTCCGGCGGAGGGGATGGTGTTGGGATTGCTCATCGATGTGCTGCTGATCGCTTTTCTGGTCTACCAAACCTACCTGGGTTGGCGCAGCGGGTTGCTATGGCAGGTGGCCGGGTCGGCTTCGGTCGGATTCGGCGTGATCGTGGGCGCGGCGCTGGCGCCGTCGCTGGGCAGCCGGTTGCTGGGCGTGGTGACGTCCCATCCGTTTCATGCGAAGCTGACCGCCTTCCTGCTGGCAGCGGGGTTGGTCTGCATCGCCTTCCGGATGGTGGCGGTCTACGCCGAGGCGCGATCGGAGGAAGGCGTCTCGAAGAAGGAACGCGAGGTGCGGCGGCGCGAGGATCGCATCTTGGGTTGCATCTTCGGCGCCATCAAGGGCAGCGTGCTGACACTGGTGGCCCTGGCCGGCCTGGCCGGGTTTGCACCGGAGAATGCATTGTGGAACGAATCGCAACTGGCGCCCCCGCTGGCGAAGGCCGGCATGCGGCTGCTGCCGGGCGGAATCGCGCGGAGCATGCAGGCATGGCTGGACGAATCCAAGGCGACCGTCTGCGACGGTCTGCGCATCTCCCGGCCCCAAGCCTCCGACGGCGTCCGTCGCCGTGCGATGGCGGAATGAACTTTTCCCGAAAACATTGTAAGTGTGGGACGCCCGCGTTACGCTTTCCCCGAAGCCGTCCCTGTCTGTCGAACGGCGGGGAGGTCCCGACACAGGAGGTGCCGCGAGCCCATTCATGAATTCCGCACACCGCCCGACGCTCGACGGCCTGCCGCTCAAAGAATTCCGCTTCCCGTTCCCCGGTCGCGAACTGCGCATCCTGGCGCTGGCCGAGCCGACGAGTGCGGTCGGTTTGAAGGATGAAGACCCGCTGTCTGAAATCTACTGGGGCGAGATCTGGCCGGCCGGCATGGCGCTGGCCGATGCGCTGCTGAGTGGCCGGCTGCAGGTCCCGGACGGGCCGGAGAGCGTCGTCGATCTGGGCTGCGGGTCCGGCGTGGTGGCCGTGGCGGCGGCGTGCGCCGCCCAAGGCCGGGCCACGGTGCTGGCAACGGATCGCGAACCCAACGCCCTGGCCTTGGCACGGATGAACGCGGAACTCAACGGCGTGGCTTCGAGCGTGATCGCTCGCGATGTGGACTGGGCGAAACCGTACGACGGTCGCCATCCGTTGATCCTGGCGGCCGACTGCATTTATCACCCGGACGGCGTTCCGCTGATCCTGGACTTTCTGAAACGATCGCTCGCAAAGACGGCCACGGCACGGGCGATCCTGACCGACCCTCAGCGGTGGGCCGCGCGCGATTTCCGCTATCGCGCGATGCAGGCCGGATTCGAAGTCTCCGTCAGCCGGAACCTCGCTCCTTTCACGGCCGTGCAAGGTCCCATCGAATGGTTCCCGCAGAGCGGCCCGCCGACCGACAGCGAAAAACCCATCACCGACGCCGGGGTCGAGGTCACTTTCTACGAATTGCGTTGGTCGTAGTAGGAGGGATTCCGCAGCCAGGCTCCGCGCCGGGGTATGCAGTATGGGCCATTCTTCGAGGGGCAAAAGACACGATGCGATACGCGCTGGCGGCGCTCTGCAGCCTTCTGGTTTGTGCCGGTGCGATGCCGGGCGCCGAAGAGAAGGAACTTCCGATCCCCAACGGCGGCTTCGAAGGCGGCCTCGACGGATGGAAAGCGCCGGCGGATGGCGGACTGTGCAGCGTCTCGACCGAGCAGGTTTTCAAAGGCAAGCACGCGCTGAAGGTGGTCGATACGAGCGAAAAGGAGGGATCCAGCTTGACCTCGGCTCGCGTCCCCATTCGTGGGGCCGGGCTCTACCAGCTGCGCGGCCAGGTCTACAGCGTCAGCGGCGATGGGTTGGGTCTCTATACGCGCATCTATGACAAGGACGGCAAAGACCTCACGGGCGGCGAGGCGATTCTGCTGGGCCTTGGCGGGAGCGACAAGAAGTGGCGTGCGGTTTCGCGCGACATCTTTGCGCCGGAAGGCGCCGCGTTCCTGGAACTGTGGATCCACAGTTACTCCATTGCGCGGGTGGAGGCTTATCTGGATGAACTGCGGTTCGTGGATATGGGCGATGCGGCGCAGCGGCGCCCGTGGGAGCCGCTCTATAAGATCCGTCCCGACGAAAAGGATCGGCTCACCGAGGCCGATGTGATCGGTCCCGACGGCATCGTCTATCCCAACTGGACGAAGTGCGGCGTGCAGGGCGGTCTGCCGCAGGTCGAGGTCGTCACGCGGATCGAAGAACACGGCGGCCGGGCCGATGACGAGGCGGACGATGCCGATGCGTTGGAGAAGGCCTGTCGCGCAGCGGGCGAGAAGGGCGGGGGCGCCGTGCTGCTTGCGGCCGGCACGTACCACCTCGATCGTCCCATCTCGGTGGCGCATGCGGGCGTGGTCATCCGCGGACAGGGCATGGGCAAGACAAAGCTTGTCTTCCGTTACAAGGTCGGAGGCGAGGGCGCCGCGTTCTACGCACCGAAGGCCGGCGAAAAGGTTGGCCCGAACACGCTCGTCGAGCTGCACTGCGTGCCCCAAGGCCTGACGCGGATGGCGATCCTGCTCGACGGCCAGGAGATCGCCGAGTGGAAGCCAAGCACGCACTCGGGCAACACGTTCAACATGGACTGCCGCGGCCGCGCGCTGCTGGCGAAGAAGAAGGACGGCGGCGAGTGCACGCTGAAGGGCGTCGGCGAATACAAGGACGGCAAGAAGCGGGAGTGCTCGATCAACGTCACGCTGGATCCTGGTTTCCACGAGTCCGTGGAGCCCCCGTTTTCGCGAGGTGCGATCACATTTCAGGGGCGTGGTGCGACCGGCGAAAGGCTGAAACTGGCGCAGGACGGCAAGCGCGGTTCGCGCACGTTGGAACTGGAAAGAACCGCGGGCTTGCGCGTTGGCGACTGCGTGGCGATCGAGGGCCCGGCGACGGAACGCTGGAAGAAACTGACGCGCAACGTCTGCCAGTGGGGCATGTACCGCCGGTACGAGGCGCTGATCGAGAAGATCGATGACAACCGCGTCACGTTGAACCAGCCGTTGCGCATCGAATTTCCCGTCATCGACGGCTCGTTCGTGCAGAAGACCATCCCCACGCAGCGCTGCGGGATCGAGGACCTCCACATCGAGCAGACCGAAAACCTCTGGATCAGTTCGGTCTTCTTCCGCAATGCGTGGAACTGCTGGGCGCGCGGCGTGAAGGTCCATAAATGCGGACGATTCCCCATCTATGCGGTTGGCGGCAAGTGGTGCGAGTTTCGCGACTGCATCTTCGACGACGCGTGGTTCAAGGGCGGAGGTGGGACGGCGTATGCCGGGTGGGAATACTGCTGCGATTGCCTGATGGAGAACATCGAGACGTTCAAGCTGCGCCACGCGCCGCAGGTCCAGTGGGCGGCAAGCGGGTGCGTGATCCGGAAAAGCGTCTTTCACGAAAGCGACGGGCAGTGGCATTCGGGCTGGACGAACGAGAACCTTTTCGAGCAGTGCGTGATCGAATCGAAGACGGGCAACGGAGGCTACGGGTACGGCCTGTGGGCCTCGCCGCCCGAGGATTCCGCGCACGGCCCCAACGGTCCGCGCAACGTCGTCTACAACTGCGATGTCAGTTCGCCGAAGGACGGGCTCTGGATGGGCGGGATGAACGAGAACTGGCTGATTCTCTACAACCGTTTTGTGGTGGCCAACGGCCATGGCGTTTTCGCCAAGACCTGCAGCTTCGATCACATCATCCGCGGAAACGTGTTCGTACTGAAGGACGGCCAGTCGGCCGCGCTGCGCCTGGCGACGCCGGACTGCGTGGGTATCGAGCTGATCGGCAATACGGTCTGCGGGGGCAAGCTCTTCGACGGTTCCGCGAAACTCGAGGTCGAAAGCGGGAACCGGCTGTTGCCGTTGCCGTCGGGCGATGCGCCTCGGCCTCAGCCCGTGGTACCGTCGATCTACGAGTGGCAGAAGGCGAACCGGAAGTGACCGTCCCGCAACCCGCGGCCACGCCGCCTTCGGCATCGAGTCTGGGCCGCGGTGGCGGCGCGTTACGGGTGGAGGGATCGGCGATGCGAATTGGCATGGCGTTGACTATCGCGTGGCTTGCCGTTCCGGTGGCGGTGGGCGCCGAAAAGGAGGTGTCAATGGATCCCTTGATGGCTCCCGGTATTTTCCGCACCGTACTGCGCAAACAGGGCGACGATCGGGTCCACACCTACCGCATCCCGGGGCTCGCCGCGACGCCCAAGGGCACGCTGATCGCCGTCTTCGATCTGCGCCATGCCAGCGCGGCCGACCTGCCGGGCGACATCGACGTCGGCGCGATGCGCAGCACGGATGGCGGGCGGTCGTGGAGCCCGGTCCGGAAAGTGCTCGACTTCGACAGGAACGAGCCCGGTTCGCAGGGGAACGGCGTCGGCGATCCGGCGATTCTGGTGGACCGCAAGACCGGGCGCATCTTCGTTGCGGGGCTCTGGTCGAAGGGGAACCGCGCGTTTCACGGTTCGGGGCCCGGGTTGACGCCGGCCGAAAGCGGCCAGTTCGTGCTTGCACAAAGCGACGATGACGGAGTCACGTGGTCCCAACCGGTCAACATCACCGCGCAGGTGAAGGACCCGGCTTGGCGGATCTGCTTCCAGGGACCGGGCATCGGGATCCAGTTGCGCGACGGGACGCTGATTTTCCCGGCGCAGTTCCGTGGCGCCGACGGGGTGGTGCATTCGAACTTCATTTACAGCACGGATGGCGGCGAGCACTGGAAGACGGCGCCGGCTGCGATTCCCGGCAAGCCGCCCACGAGCGAAGCGCAGATCGCCGAACGGGCGGACGGGTCGCTGCTGCTATCCATGCGCGACGAGTCGCACAGCGGCAAACGGGCCTGGGCGGTCTATTCGTGGAAAGACGACATGGCGCGGGGTTCATGGGGTGAGCCGTGGTCGGCCGTGGCCGATCCGACCTGCATGGCCAGCCTGATCGGCCACCCGAAGGGCCTGCTGCTCTTCTGCAATCCGGCCTCGGCCAGGCAGCGCGTGGCGTTGACGATTCGGGCCAGCAAGGACGGCGGCAAGACGTGGTCGGACGGCCGCCTGATCGACCCGCGGCCGTGCGCGTACTCGTGCCTGACGGTCCTGCCCGACGGCCAGGTCGGCGTGCTCTACGAGGTCGGCGAGAAAAGCCCGTACGAAACGCTGACGTTCGCACGGTTCCCGCTGGGCTTTTTGGGGCTGGAGGATTGAAGCGAACGGTCGTTCGCTGCAGGCGATGCGTTCCGATCCCGTTTGGAAAACAGTTGCGCGAAACCGTACAATGCCGCCCATGGACATCGTGGCCGTCACCCGCCAGTTGACCGTGGAAGACACCGAGGCGGCCTATCGCGCCGGCATCTTCCCCATGTTCTATCCCGAGGAAAATGTCTTCACCTGGCACTGCCCCGACCCGCGCGCCATCCTGCCCCTCGACAGTTTTCATGCATCCCGTTCCCTCAGACGGACGATACGCAAAAGCGGTTTCGCCGTGTCCTTCGACCGGGACTTTCGCGGCGTGATGGAAGGCTGCGCCGAAGGACGTCCGGTTTGGATCGGACCCCGCTTCTACGATGTCTACGGGGAACTGCACCGGCAAGGCAAAGCGCATTCGGTGGAGGTGATCCAGGATGGAAAGTTGGTGGGCGGCACATACGGAGTGCACCTGGGCGGGGCATTTTTTGCCGAATCCAAGTTTCACCGGGTGACGGACGCGTCGAAGGTGGCGCTGGCGGCACTGGTTGCGCGGTTGAGGGAGTGCGGATTCGAGCTGCTGGACGTGCAATACCTGACGCCGCACCTGGCGAGCCTGGGGGCAAGAGAAGTGCCCCGGGCGGAGTACCTGCGGTTGCTGAGGCATGCGCTGGGGGTCGAATGCCGGATGTAGGAGGCGCCGATGAGGGTTGGACGACGACGGACGCAACTGGAATTGACCCGCCGCGTGACCTTCACGGCCGGGCACGTGTACTGGGGTGCCGGGCTTTCTCGATCGCGACTTCAGGACCTCTTCGGCCCGGCCGCCGATTCGTCGGGGCATGGGCATAACTATGTGCTGGACGTGACGGTTCGCGGTTCGGCGGACGAACGCAACGGCATGGTGGTGAACATCAAGGCCCTGGACGCGCGGCTGGACGAACTGCTGGCGCCCATCGATCACCGGATGCTGAACCGATCGCTGCCCGAGTTTCGTCAAGGCATCCCGACCACCGAACGGTTGGCGCAGGCGTTGTGGCGACGCCTGCCCAGACGTGTGGGCGCTGCTCGTCCGGTCGCGTTGCGGCTGGAGGAACACCCCGGGTTGCATGTGGAGCTGAAGGGAGGTCTGCCGCGCATGGTTTTCCTGACTCGTTCCGTCGAATTTGCCGCCGCGCACAGGTTGCACGCGTGCGAACTGAGCGAGGTGGAGAACCGGAATGTCTACGGCAAATGCAACAATCCCAACGGCCACGGGCACAACTACGTCGCCGAAATCACGGTGGCGGGCGTCCCGGACCGAACGACGGGATGCGTCATCGAACTGGGGCGATTCGACGCGATCCTGAAGGCCGAGATCGAAGAGCGCTTCGATCACAAACACCTGAACTTGGACACCCCCTATTTTCGCCGGCTGGTTCCGACCGCGGAGAATATCGCGAAGGTGATTTGGCGGTTGCTGGCCGACCAGGTGCCCCGATGCCGCAGCCGGGGCCGTGTGCGCCTTCATCGCGTGAGGCTGATCGAGACGGCGCGCAGTTGGTTCGACTATTACGGCGCATGAGGGCCGGGGCGCAGCGGCCTTTCGGCGACGGCAATGCGGTCGATGAACAGGCGGCCGGTACGCCGGCGGTTGTGTATGAGGATCGATATGCCGCGGCAATCCTCCGGTTTCCAGAGCGCCGCGATGTGCTGCCAGTTGGACGATTGCGTCTTGAAGTCGGAGGCGCCTTGCCGGATGCGGATGACATTCCAGCCCGGTTTCAGGACAAAGGCTGGCGATTCGTACCAGAGGTATTCGCTGGAGAGCCGATACGCCAGGCTGCCCTGCAAAGCGGCGGCGGTCGCATTGAAGATGACGAGGATCGTTTCGGCATCGTCGGCGTCGCTCAGACGCCATCGCCCCTCGATTCCCATTGCAGTGGAAGGCGCAGGCCCCCCCAGCAACTGCACGGCGATGCGTTTCGGATGCGGCGTGGTGCCGGGTGCGCCATTCATGCGTACGCTCACCACTTGAGCCGGGTTTCCGAATTCTTCCACCGTCCAGTCTTCTTGTTCCAGGCCGGGAGCCCCCCAGGGAATGTTTGGGGGGGCGGGCAGGGCGAGGGCATGATCCGAAAGCAGCGGGTGTTCCGGAAGGGCCGGTCCGCGAATCGTGCGGATGCCGCCGTGCTCGTTCGTTTCGCTTGACTCGGGATCCCCTCGCTCGTTGTTATCCGTATTCGAATTCGGATCGCAGGCAGGCATCAAGACGAGTGCGCAAGTCATCCCGACAACGGCTCGTCTGAAGAAGGAGTAGTGCACGTCCCAGCCCTCTGTTTCTCTTTATTCCTAACCGTCGATCCGGTCCTCGGCCAAGGCTAAATGCGGTCTCGCAGAAAAATTTCGAGAATCACCCGTTGACGGCAAGGTGATTCCAGGGTGAATTAATACAGGTCGCCCTGCTCGGAAACGGAGAATCACATGTCCTGCGATTCGGAGACGCCCAACCTTTTCACGGAAGTCTTGAAAGGGGAATTTGTGTCTGACCGGTTGTGTTCAGACCTGAAGGAACAAATCGAGTCGGGAAAACTTCCACCCGGCAGTCTGATCAAACCGGTCAGAGAACTAATGAAGCAATATGGAATCAGCTACAATTCGGTACGCAAGGCATTGAATCAACTCGCCAAAGAGGGTTACATAGCACTTGAACAAGGTCGTGGAACATTTGTAAAACGGTCCAATGTACCTAGGGATTTGAAAGCGCAACTCATTAATAATAAAGCTATTGAGTCTAGTTTTAAAAATATTGATAATAGTCGCGAAAAAAATGATATCGGTATGCGAAATGATCGATCCAATATATCAATTCAATCTATTGAGATGGATGATGGTTTAAACGATGAAATGAACGATGATAGATCTTGTGAATTCACAGTGAATCATGAAGAGCGGATTGCGAACAAGGTGGATTCGGCCCTCCGGCGCAGCGTCTGTGTCTGGGTCGGCGATGACGTGTTGGGCGGGCCGGATCCAGGTCTCGAACACGCCTTGCATGCCTTTCAGGCCGCCGCATTGGCTGCGGGCTGGTCCGTGACGCTGGTCGCGGCATCTTCGGTCGAGAAGGGATCCCCACCGCTCGCTCCGTTCGGGGCCATTTGGGGGCCGATCGATGCCCTGCGCTTGAAGACCTTTGCGGCGCCACGTGCGTGTCTGGCGGTGGGCTTTTGGCCGCCGGAAGGCGTCTTCTCGGCGGTGGTCCCGGAAAACTTTTGGGGGGCCAGCGAATTGGCGCGGCGCATGGTGCGCGCGGGTCATCGGCAGTTCGCTTTCCTCCATGCGGGTGCGCGGGGGCGGGGGAGTGCCTGCGATGAGCGCTGGGCCGGATTGCGCGTGGCGTTGCAGGAGGCGGGCTGGGATCTGTCTCCGGAAATGGCGCTGGCGTGTCCGCCGAATGCCGACTGGCTGGCCGACCGCGTTTTGAGTCTCAAGCCTCGGCCCACCGCCCTGCTGGTGTCCGAGCAGTCCATGGCGGAGCGTCTGATCGTCCAGTTGAAGGAGCGCGGGGTGGGGGTGCCACACGCGGTTTCGGTGGCCTGTTTCGGCGCCCGCGACGAGCCCAACCCGTTCGACATCGCTTCGGCCCGGGTGGATTGGTCTGTTGCGGGGACTCGTGCGATGAGCCGGTTGCGCGAATTGTGGGCGGGTGGCGCGGTCGAGCGGGTTCGGATCAGTCTGCCCGTCGAGATCCATGTCGGTTCGACGGTGGGTTGCCCCGCGGTGTAAACCTTATCGAAGGTTCGCCCATTCATTTTCCCGGGAGGCACATCGCCATGCAGGCCGTCTTCATCGTGGCTGGGCTGTTGATCTTCTGCGCCGCGTGCGCGGGAGCGGCGGAGGGCGAGGGGGAAAAGGTCCTCTTCGATTTCGAGGGCGGCTTCGACTTCGGCAAGGTCGAAGCGCGCGGCGTGACGGTCAGCGCGGCCCGGCGCGGTGCCGGACAGGCCCTGCGGATGGCCACTCGGCATGACCAAGACTGGCCCGGCATCACGCTCCCTGCTCCGGGCGGTTCGTGGGACCTTTCCGCCCACACCTTCGTCGCCCTGAATGTGAAGAACACCGGAACGAACGAAGTGACCGTCTGCTGTCGCGTGGACAATCCGGGTGCCGACGGCGTGAAAAACTGCAATACCGCTTCGATCACGCTTCAACCGGGCACCTCCGATACGCTGCGGGTCGAAATGAAGCGTCGCGCCGCCAGCCCGTTGGAGGTGAAGCTCTTCGGCATGCGCGGCTATCCGCCGGGCGTCGGCCAGAACGAAAGCGGTACGATCGACGTCGGCAGGATCACGCAGTTGCTCGTCTTCGTGCCCAAGCCGCGCGAGGACCACGAGTTCGAGATCGACGACATCCGCGCCGGCGGCACGTACGTCGCACCCGCCGAGGCGAACACGGACGCGAGGAAGTTCTTTCCCTTCATCGACACCTTCGGGCAGTACATCCACCGCGACTGGCCCGGCAAGACGCACTCGCTCGAAGACCTCAAGCGCCGCGTCGCCGAGGAAGAGAAAGACTTGGCCGCGAAGCCCCAGCCCGAATCGTGGAACGCGTGGGGCGGCTGGAAGGACGGCCCGACGCTCAACGCCACCGGATTCTTCCGCGTCGAGAAGCACGAGGGCGCGTGGTGGCTGGTCGATCCGGACGGCAAGCTCTTCTGGTCGCACGGCGTCGATTGCGTCAACGCGCACATCGGCACGCCGATCGAAGAACGCGCGAGCTGGTTCCGGGATTTCCCCGGCGAGCAGCCTGAGTTCAAGTCGTGCCTGCACAAGGCCTTCGCGCTGCATGGGCATTACAAGGGCCGGACGGTCCAAGCCTTCGACTTCGGTGCGGCCAACCTGATGCGCAAGTACGGCGAGGGGTGGTTCGACCGGTTTACCGACGTGACGCACCGTCGGTTGCGCAGTTGGGGCATGAACACGATCGCCAACTGGTCGGACGCGCGGATCTATCTAAAGCGCAGGACGCCCTACACCGCCACGGTCCACTTCAACAGCAAACCCATCCGCGGCAGCACGGGGTATTGGGGGCAGTTCAAGGACCCGTTCGAGGACGATTTCCGTGTCAAACTGCAGCAGGCGCTGAAAGGGCACGTGGGCAAGGCGGCCAGAGACCCGTGGTGTCTGGGCTTCTTCGTGGACAACGAGATCGCCTGGAACGAAGACACGTCGCTCTCCATGGCCGCGCTGATGTCGCCGGCCGATCAGGCGTGCAAGAAGGTTTTTGTCGAGGACCTGAAGGCGAAGTATGTCGAGATCGCCCGGCTAAACGCGGCGTGGGGCACGAACCACGAGTCGTGGGAGGCGCTGCTGCAGACGGAGAAGGGTCCGGACGCCAAGAAGGCGCGCCCCGATCTGCTGGCCTTCTACACGCGCATTGCCGAACAGTACTTCTCGGTGGTGAAGGCCTGCGTCAAGGAAATCGCGCCGGATCAGCTTTACCTGGGCTGCCGGTTCGCGTGGGTGAACGATCTGGCGGCGAAGGCCGGCGCCAAGTACTGCGACGTGGTCAGTTACAATCTGTACAAGAACGACATCTCGGGCTTCAAGATGCCGGGGAACCTGGACGTGCCGCTGATCGTCGGCGAGTTCCACTTCGGGGCGCTGGACCGCGGGATGTTTCACACGGGCCTGGTCAGCGTCGGCAGCCAGGCGGATCGCGCGAAGACCTACCGGAGTTACGTGAACGGCGCGCTCAAACACCCGCAGTTCGTGGGCACGCACTGGTTCCAGTACATGGACGAGGCGACCACGGGGCGGACCTACGACGAGGAAAACTATCAGATCGGCCTCCTGGACTGCTGCGACACGCCGTACGCGGAGACGATCGAGGCGGTGCGGGCGGTGGGGTACGGCATGTACGCGTTGCGGGCGGGGAAGTGACCCGCCGGTTTTCCGAAACGACGGTTCATCAGCTGGCCGGTTCACGGAAAAGGCGGCACGGCCGGCCGTGCCTTCACCCCCAAGAGCGGCGAATCCGGGGGCATAAGTACCGCGCCGCAGAAGTTCCTGACCCAGTGTGCCGCGGA
>Ga0073932_1006946_pt1 | contig 11271 bp, 8 predicted proteins | sample DewCreD2012metaG_FD_76967 | JGI IMG/M metagenome (GOLD analysis project Ga0073932, IMG submission 76967) | Hot spring sediment bacterial and archeal communities from British Columbia, Canada, to study Microbial Dark Matter (Phase II) - Dewar... ...
CGGAACGGCCGCCATTCTCTATGCAGCCCTGCGCGTGTTGCGCGAGCGTCCCCAACACCCTCCGTTGACCTTCCTCTGGACGGTGCAAGAGGAGCTTGGGCTGTACGGCGCGCGATTCGTCGATGTGAAGCTGCTCGGCCGTCCGAAGCTGGCCTTCAATTTCGATGGCGGCCCGGCCGGCCGAGTAACGATCGGGGCCACGGGCGGATACCGCATGGATATTCGCATCACCGGGCTGGCCAGCCATGCCGGCGTGGCGCCGGAAAAAGGCGTCAGTGCGATTACCATTGCCGGTTGCGCGATCGCAGAACTCCATCGCGCAGGCTGGCTGGGCCGAGTTGAGAAAGGCAACCGCTTCGGCACAAGCAACATCGGGGTGATTCATGCCGGCGAGGCGACCAACGTCGTAACGCCCGAGGCACAACTCCGCGCCGAAGCACGCAGCCACGATCCCCGCTTCCGCGCGCAGATCGTTCGGGCGATCGAGCGCGCCTTCCACAAGGCCGCCAAAGAGGTGTGCAGCAGCGAAGGCCAATGCGGCCGAGTGGCGATCGACGGACGCTTGGATTACGAAGCGTTTCGCCTTTCGTCCGACGACCCAAGCCTGGCGGCGGCCGAGTCGGTTTTGCGTCGGCTGGGCCTTGCGCCGGTGCGGAATATCTCCAACGGCGGACTCGATGCTAACTGGATGACCGCCCACGGCATTCCCACCGTTACGTTGGGCTGCGGCCAAGAGAACATGCACACCACGGCCGAGCGGCTCCACCTGGGAGAGTTCGAGCAAGCGTGCCGTGTCGCTTGGGAGTTGGCCGTTGCCGAAGGCTGATGAGCGATGACGCCCGACCGATAACCGCCCAGCGTTGATGCTGCGCGGCGACGCGCACGCCGTCGGCGATAAAAAGGCGGAAGAAGAAAAGGCAAAAGTTGGTCGCTTCGCCGCCTTTCGTCTCCCATCCGGCACGACCGTTCCATTCGCGCGAGTCTTCGACCGTTCTTTTGGCGCGAGTTCTCAACCGCCTTCACCGCGCCGGACAATCGCTGGTGCGTGGCCGTCTGGCTGTATCCTTCTGCGGCAGTCCCGCCGAGGTTCCTGCCTGGTGCTTCGTCCACTTTCGTTATTCCGAATTATTCCAATGGACTTCAACGATTTAAGTTTCGGTTGGAGAATAGTTTATGGCAAATCGTTCCGGTTGGGCTTCGGCTGGGGAATTCTCCGGATTTTACGCAGGTTGCGCTTTTTTCCAAAATATCGGCCAGCCCGACAGACAATTTTCTTGACATGAGGGGAATTGGTGTTAGCATCGATCATAACCCTAAAGTCGATGCGACCCATCGAGACGATAGGGTTGTGCAGGTAGGTAGATTGAGCATCTTCGGTTGAACTAGCCGGGCAAAGTCCTAAGGAGGCAGCGGTGTGTGCGGGTAAGTTCGTGCGACGTGTCGCAGTATGCGCGTGCGCGCTACTGTCAGCGGTGAATTTTTCTCTCAGCGCCCCCGCAAGTACGATTCCGGTCACTCTAGCCGGGGCCAACGTCGTTTACGAGGACATCGTCGAGTCCAGTCATGCCGGCGATCCTGAACCATTGTTCGGACCGCCCTCTGTTGTCGGCGACTCTTTAGTGTTCTACCCGACGAGTTTCTATGCGCAGTCGGGCGCATCGGGCGGGGTCGATTTGACCGACGGGCTGCTCAAGTTTCGCTTGAAGGCGGCCGACGGTTTCGGCATCACGAGCCTTCAGTTCAGCGATTTCGGCGGCTATTCATTGGCAGGCATTTCAGGCGCCACCGGAATTGTTCAGGTGAGCACTCCGGCCATGATCGAAATCACCAAGGTGGACGGCGTCGCCTTGTCGTCGCCGATCTTGGTTTCGCCCACGCGAACCTACACCAATCTCATTCCCAGCGGTCCGACCTCGGGACAAGATAGCTTGGCAAACTACCCGCCGTTCTCGCTGGTGTCGAACGATTGGACCACGACGCTCACCTTCGACATCGCCGGCGCATTGGCGGCCAAAGGCATCTCGGGCATGGCCACCGAGCTGAACTATACAATGGACAACATTCTGGCCGCATTGACCTCGCAAGGAGCCGTCGCTTCGATCGACAAGAAGCGCGTGGCGGTTGATCCGACCGTTGAACCCGTACCAGAACCGGCCGCCTTGGCCCTGGCATTCGCCGCCGGCGCTTTGGGATTGGCGTTCGTGCGGCGACGTGTTTCGTAAGAAAACAACCGTGCAACCGTAACTTGCTCCAGTGCCCCGGGCGGCCGAATTGCGGCTGCCCGGGTGTCGCGAGCGACGGGTTCGGTTCATGGCGGTCGTTTCATTTCCATCCGACCGCATTGCGCTCATGCTATAATCATAGCCTCTTGGTGAAAACCTCCTTAGGCACACAGGACGCGGCGCCGGATGCCTGCCCGGCGCCCGTCCTGTGTCGTTTCTCAAGCAGTCCGCGTCAACCGGAAAGCGGTTCAAACGGGGGCTGCACGCAATCGGCCGCCTCGTTGCCTTGGCGGCCGCCTTGGCAACTGGGTGGAACTGTTTTCGCGGTGCGGCATGAACTGCTGTTCGTTTTCCCATCGCCGCTGGAGTTGGTTCGTTGTCGGCGCGCTGGTGTTGCTCGCCGTCGTTCATCGGCCGTTGCTCCGCTGGGCGGCCGCTCCATGTGTCGTGCATCGGCCCATCGAGGCCTGCGATCACGTGATTTTCTTCGGGGATACGAACTCGTATCATCGTTCCGCGCAATACGACGCCGCGGCCGAGCTTTGGCGAAGCCGGAAAGACCTGAAGATCGTCGTGCTCGACGGTCAATCGCCCGTGCCGGTTCAGTTGGGCGTAATGCCCGCCTCGGGCGAGTTCATCCGCCGGCAATTGATCGACCGCGGGGTGGCGGCCTCGGCCGTTGAGATTGTCTCCGAACAATTCCGCGACGAACGGACAGCGGCCCAATGGCTCGGCAAAGAACTGGCGAAAAACCCATCGCTGCGCGTGATGCTCGTTGTGGACGAGTATCAGAGCGGGCGGGTGGCGCGGCTGATCGATGCGGTTCTCCCGTCGGAGATCGCCGCCCGTGTCGGCTTGTGGCCGCTGCCTCCCAGCAAGGCCGATCGCGGCGACTGGTTTCGATCGCGCGACGGGGTGAAGCGGCTGGTAAACGGGTGGCAGGGTCTTTTGGCGGCTGCTTTGGCCGACGACTGTGCGCCTGACGATCTATGGGAGGCCGACCGGCTGATGCAGGCTCTCGAACGTCGGATCGCTGCCGTGTCGCCGACGGCGAAAAGCGGGCAACCGCCATGACAGAACCGCAGCAAGATCGGCAACAAGATCGGCGACAAACGCCTCAGCAGAACGCACCCGATTGTTGCGCGTGTCGGGCCGGGGCGGTTCTCTGCCTGCTCGTGCTTGCCGCGGCGGGGATGTTTGCGGCCGCGCGTTCGTCGTTGGTCAAATCGGCCGTCGCCCGGTGGCTCGATACCGGAAGCGTTCCCCCGTCGAAGGCCGATTTCGCCTACGTGTTAGGCGGCGGATTGGCCACTCGCCCGGCAGCCGCGGCCGCCATCTTTCGCCAAGGACGAGTGGATCGAGTCCTCGTGTCGCACATCGGAGCGGCCGAGGCCGTCGAGCGCGGGGAAACGCCCTCGCATCACGATCTGACGGTGCAGATTCTTTCGGCCTTCGGAGTGCCGCGCGAAAAAATATCGATCATCGGGAAGAATTGCACGACAACGCACGACGAAGTCGCCGCCTTGGCCGATTTCCTCTCGACGAAGCCAGAGGCGTCGGTCATTCTGGTCACCGAGTTCTTCCACGCGCGGCGTTCGCATTGGACAGCCCTGCGTGTGCTCGGATCCGATCGGCGGATCGCTGTGTTCTCTGCGCCGGGCGACGGCTTCGACGCCGACTCGTGGTGGCGCGATTACCGCGGGGTAGGCGCCGTGCTCAGCGAGTACTCGCGGACGGCCTTCTATGTGTTCCGCTACGGCCGCGCGGCCCTGTGGCTTGCGATCTGCACGGCGGCGGGTATCATCTGGTACTATCTGATTTGCAGCCGTGCTGCGACGGTGTGCGGCGCGTCGGCGACAGCGCAAACTGCTCGATCGGAATCAACGTAGGCCAACACGGCGAGCTTTTGGCCAGCGGCCTTGGGGTTCCAAGGATCATGAATACTTCGATCGGGCTGCCCGGGCGGGCGGATCGAGGCTGCCGCAAAAATGCGCGGTCGTTCGGGCGTTGTCGCGCATGCCGATACGGAGAGGGCAGGGACTCATGCGTTTTATCCACACGGCCGATTGGCAGTTGGGCATGTGCGCGGCGCAGGCCGGCCGGCGCGCGGCAGAAGTGCGCGATGCCCGGCTGAAGGCTGCACGCCGAGTCGTTCAATGGGCTTGCGAGCACGAGGCCGAAATGATTCTCGTGGCCGGCGACACCTTCGAGAACCATGCCGTGGCGCGCAGTCTGGCCCAGCAGGCGGCCGACATCCTCGGTGCGTTTCCCGGGCCGGTCTTCGTTCTGCCCGGCAATCACGATCCTTGGCAGCCCGGCTCGCTGTGGCATCATCCGGCTTGGCGGTCGCACGACAATATCCGCATCCTGGAGAAACGCGAGCCGATTTCGCTCGCCGGGGCGGTGCTCTATCCCTGCCCGGTGTTCGCCGCGCACAGCCGCGAGGACCCAACGGCCTGGATTCCGCGGCGCGAGGATCGAACGGCCATTGCCGTCGGCTTGGCGCATGGCTCGCTGCGCGGCGTCGGCGCCGACGACGACCACCCGATCGACCCGGCGGTGGTCGATCGCGCGGGCCTCGATTATTTGGCGTTGGGGCATTGGCATTCGATATTTCCCGATTTGTCGGCCGGCCCGGCCCTCGCCGTCTATAGCGGCACGCACGAGACGACCAAATTTGGCGAGCGCGACAGCGGCAGCGTGCTTCTGGTCGAAATCGACGGTCCCGGCGCAACGCCGAAGATCACACCGTTGCGAACCGGCATCCTTCGCTGGGAGCGGATCGAGTGCCAGCTTCGCTCGGGCGACGAGTTGGACGAGCTGCTCAAGCGGATCGAACATTGGGAGCAGCCGGAACACACGTTATTGGAGGTCGAGCTGAGCGGCACGATTTCGGTCGAGCAGCGGCCGAAGATCGAGCGGCTTTGCGAGCTGGCCGAGGCGCGGATGCTCTTTTTCCGCTGCTGCGACGAACGGTTGCGGCCTCGGCCCGACGACGCCCGGTGGATCGACGAGCTGCCGTCGGCGGCGTGGTGCGAGACGGCCCGGCGATTGCACCATCTGGCGTGCGGCGCCGTTGACGGCGACCCGGCCCTCGGCGACCAGTGGAAGGGGTTCGAGCCGGACATTTCGAAGGTCGCTCCCGGCGCGTTGATGGAACTGTACAGTCTGTGGCACGAGTCGCGCCGATGATCATTCGCAAGCTCGAAGTTGCCGGGTGGAGATGCTTTGCCAATCCGTTCGTTCTCGGCGAGTTCGACGAAGGGGTAAACATCATCCACGGCCCGAACAGCAGCGGCAAGTCGTCGTTGATGTCGGCCCTGGTCCGCGGGTTCTTCGACAGCCACCGCACGGCGTCGAGCGAAATCGAACAGTTGCGCCCGTGGGGCCGATCACTAGCACCGACAGTGAAGATCGAGTACGAGTCGGCCGACGGCGTCTATCGCATCGAGAAAACGTGGCTCAAAAACTGCCGCGCTGAACTGCTGCGGTGCGAGGCCGGTTCGTTCGTTCTCGTGGCCGAGGACGACGGGGCCGTCGAGCAGGTACGAAGACTGTTCTCGGCCTCTGCCGGTTTTCGGGGAGCGAGCGCGCCGAACCATTGGGGGCTTGCCCAGGTTCTGTGGAGTCCGCAACGGGCGATTGCGCTGGACGGGGCGTCGGGCGATGTGCTTTCGCAGGTCGAACGAGTGCTGAGCGGGCAAGGGGTCAGCGAATCGGCCCTCCGGCTCACCGAGGCGCTGAACGACCTTTTCGCCCGATATTTTACGCCGCAAGGACGGATCAAATCCGGCAAGGGTGCGCCGCCCTGCGTTTCGTTGGAGAACGACCGAAAAGAACTGATCGAGCAGCGCGATCGGCTTCGGCAGGCGCTCGACGAGCGGCAGCGGTTGGCCGAGGAGATCGCTCGGCTTGAAGAGGACTCGCGTCAGCGGGAGGCGGCCCTGGACCAGTGCGAGGGGCGATTGAGCGAGCTTCGCCCCTTGGAGCGGAAGTACGCCGAGGCGGTTGCGCGCGTCCATCAGAGCAAAAGCGAACTGGAGGCCGTCGCCAAGCAGCAGATTGACGCGGCCGAGCGATGCCGCAAGCTCGACGAAGTGCGCTCGCGGCGCGAAAAGGCCCGCGACGAGCTTCGCCAACTCGAAGCCGACGCAGCCGCAGCCGCGGCAGAAACCGCCCGGGCCGACGAGGCGCTGCGGCAGAGCGAACAACACGTGCGCGCGATCGAAGACGAGCGGCCTCAATGGCAGCAGCTCGAGAAGATGGCTTCGGCCGCCCGGCGTTGGCTGCGCATCGATAGCGAGTTGGGGGCGATCGAAAAGACGCTTGCCGAAGCGGCCCTGTTGGAAGAGAAGATATCGGCCGCCGCCGGTTCGCCGGGCGTGTCGCGCTCGCAGCTCGAGGCGATGCGCGCGGCGGCCTTGCAGCGCGAACGGGCGCTGCATGCGCTGGAGGCCGCGTCGATCCGTATCGCCGTCGAGGCCGAGGCCCCGCTCACCGTGGAAACTCGGCAGGCGTTCCTTGTCGAAGACGAAGCCGACGGACGGACCGCGGCCGGCACGGCGCGCGGATGCAACACGGCCGCCGCCGATCGAACGCAATCGGCAGATACGGCGTCAGCCGCCAAGGAGGAGTCTCTTTCGACGGCAGGCGATTCGAGCGAGACGGCGAAATCGGTTTCGCTTCGCGCGGGCCAGCGATGCACGATTCGCGGCGAATCGTCGGTCGAACTCCGTTTGCCCGGGGTGGCGCAAATTCGGGCGGTCGGGCCGCAGGTGTCGCTCGACGAGATCCGCCGGCAGCTCGAGCAGGCCGAGCAGCGATGGGCCGAACTGGTCGCACAAACCGGCGCTGACAGCCTCGACGAGGCCCAACGCCGCTTCGACGAGCAATCGCGCCGCGAGACGGAGCGGGCCGTCCTCCGTGCGCAGCGCGACCAGTTGCTTGCCGGGCAAACGACCGCGCAGCTCCAGGCGAAGGCCGACGAACTCCGCGCGCAGCACGAACAGTTGCTCGCCGAGTATCCCCACTGGCGACAAACGCCGCCCGACGCGGAATCGCTCGAGCGAGAATTGGGCGAGTTGCGGGGGCGGTTCGATCAACGCATGGCCGATGCGGCCGCGGTTCGGGAGGAAAGGCGATCGGCCTTCACCGCCGCCCAACGCCGCAGCGACCAACTCGACCAACAATGCCGATCGCTCCGCGAAAAATGCGGCGATTTAGACAAGGCCGAGCGGCAGCTCGCCGGCGACGAAACCGACGAACAGCGTCGGCGGCGAATCGATGAGCTGAGCGTGAAAGCGAGTGATGCCCGATTGCAGTTGCGCCGGGCGGAAGAGGAGCTTGCCGCCTTGGGGGGCGATCCCGCGGAAGAGGTGAAGGCCCTGGAAAAACAATGCGCCGCTTTGCGGGCCGAGGTGAAGCAACTGGCCGAATCGCTCCACTTGAGTCGAGGGCGGATGTCGCAGCTTGAAGAACAGGCGGCGTATGACCAGTGGAGCCGCGTGAACGAGAAGCTGGCCGTGGTGGAGCCGCAACTTGCCCGCCAACGGCAATTGATGGATTCGATCCGCCTGCTCAAACAGACCTTCGACAAATGCCGCGAAGAAGCGGCCGCCCATTGGCACGAACCGGTCCGTCTTCGGGCGACGGAGCTGTTGCAGCGGCTGGTCGGCGAGCGTTTTGCCGCGGTGAACTGCTCCGACGATTTTCGTCCGACCGAGGTTCGCCCCCTAGCTCATTCCGATGCCGTTGCGCTCGACGCCGTGGCGGGAAGCGAGTGGGAGCTGGTTCACTTCGCCGTGCGGCTGGCGCTGGCCGAGTGGCTGGGCCGCGACTGCCGCCTGCCGATGATCTTCGACGATGCACTGACCTACACCGACGACGAGCGGATGCAGCGGATCGCCGCATTGCTGGCCGAGTCGGCCGCCCGATTTCAGATATTGGTCTTTACCTGCCACCCCGAGCGTTATCGCTCGCTGTCGTCGGCCCGCTGGTTCGACCTGGCAGCCCTCGCCGCCGAGCAACGGCAAGCCTATTGCTAATCGCCGGGTAAACTGGGATGCACCGCCAATGGCGGCTGTTTTCCCTGCAATTCGGCCGTCGCAAGCCCTGTCGATTCGCCGGTTTTTGGCGGCTTGGCGCTGGAGCACCGAAGAGTTCAACCCCATTGCCCCGTTCGGGCGCGACGAAGCATCTCTCTTTGGGCGCTCTTGCCCGTTTGAACCGGGGTGCATTTCCGTTTCTGCGCGCCCGCCGTCGCATACAAAACTGCGGAATTCCGAGCGAAACACCTCGTGAGCGGCCTCGCCCTGGTGTTCGTGGCGGGCTGCGGCTGCTTCTTCCGCGAAAAAGGCCTGAACACCCTCTCGCAGAAACGGAAATGCACCCTTTGAACCGCTTTCTGTTTTTCGCGCTTTTGTTTAGATTCTTGATTGGGCTGTTTCAATCGCAAACACCCGAACACGCCCATATTGCAAGACTTCGATTCTCGAACCGCCGAAAAGGAACATCCATGGCTTTTCACGGCAATAATCAGATTGGCTTCGAGCGATCGGCTCGCGGCAGCGAGCGATTCCGAGTGACGGCACCGGCCACGGGCGAGTTGCTGCCCGGCGAGTTTGCCGTGGCGACCGAAGAGGAATTGCAGGCGGCGGCCAGTCGGGCGGACGAGGCGTTCCGTCGTTGGCCGCGCGACTCGCGCCGCACGGCCGACTTGTTGGAACGAATCGCCGCGAACATCGACGACTTGGGCGACGCGCTGGTCGAGCGCTGTTCGGCGGAAACGGCGTTGCCCTCGGGGCGGATCAAGCTGGAACGCGGGCGAACGACCGGCCAGTTGCGAATGTTCGCCGCGCTGGTCCGCGAGGGTTCGTGGGTCGATGCGCGGATCGATCGGGCCGATCCGCGGCGACGCCCCGTGCCCAAGCCCGACGTGCGGCGCATGCTCGTGCCGCTGGGGCCGGCGGCTGTCTTTCCGGCGAGCAACTTTCCGTTGGCGTTTTCGACGGCCGGGGGCGACACTGCCTCGGCGTTGGCGGCCGGCTGCCCGGTGATTGTCAAGGCGCGGCCCTCGCACGCGGGCACGTCGGAGCTGGTGGGCGACGCCATCGTTTCCGCGTTGGCCGAGTTGGGCTTTCCCGACGGGTGGTTCTCGCAGTTGCACGGGCCGGGCCGCTCGCTGGGGCTTCGACTCGTTGAGCACCCGGCCGTCAAGGCGGTGGGCTTTACCGGCTCGCTTTCCGGGGGACGAGCACTGATGGCGGCCGCTGCCGCGCGGTCCGAGCCGATTCCCGTCTATGCCGAGATGGGCAGCGTCAACCCGGTGTTTCTCTTGCCCGAATCGTTGCGGCAGAACGCGGAGTCGATCGCCGAGGGCTATCATCAATCGCTCACGCTGGGCGTGGGACAGTTTTGCACCAATCCGGGATTGGTGTTCGGCGTTCGCGGCCCGGCGTGGGAGCGGTTCACCGCAAAGCTGGCCGAATTGGTCCGCGGCACGCCGCCCGGCTCGATGCTGCTGCCGGCCATCTATCGCGATTACGAAGAGGGCGTCGCCCGCTGGCGAAACGACCGCCGCATGGCCTGCTTGGCCGAGGCGGCGGCTGCGGCCGACCCGTCGCGGCTCGAGGCGCGGGCGGCGGTGTTCACCCTGCCGGTCGAGGCATTCCTCGCCGATTCGGCGTTCCAGAGCGAGGTTTTCGGGCACGCGGCCCTGCTGGTCGAGTGCGATCGGGTCGAGCAGATGCTTGCCGCCGCGGAGAGCCTGCACGGGCAATTGACCGCGACGATTCACGCCGCGCCCGGCGAGCTTGAGGCAGCGGGGCCGTTGTGGTCGATCCTTCAACGCAAGGCCGGACGGGTGTTGGTGGGCGGATTCCCCACGGGCGTTGAGGTGTGCGCGGCGATGCACCACGGCGGTCCCTATCCGGCCGGCAGCGACGCCCATTTCACCTCGGTGGGTACGGCGGCCATTTTGAGATTCGCGCGGCCGGTATGCTACCAGAACGTGCCGCAGGCCCTGCTGCCGCCGGAACTGCACGACGGCAACCCCTTGGGCATCTGGCGTCTGGTGGACAACCAGTGGACCCGCGATGCCATCGCCCCGACGTAGGCCGGCGGCAGACATTCACCGGCCGCGGACTGCTTCTTCAGCGGAGTGACGCGGGAGCCAACCGTTCGGCGGTTTTCGTTCGGGTGCCTGCGTCGCCGGGAAGAGTTTCTGGCCGTGATGGGCCGTCGGCCCGCGGGCGACCAACTGCCGGCCGACCTTGAAACTGGTGCCGCGATAATGTATCTTCATTGTAGATACACGGCCGTACAGTGGCCGATGGAGGACCGCGATGAAAACCCGCGTGCAGAAATGGGGCAATAGCCTGGCGGTGCGAATTCCGAAGTGCTTCGCGGAAGAAGCCGGGCTGCGCGATCGATTGACCGTGGAAGTCTCCGTGATCAAGGGCAAGCTCGTGGTTGCGCCTGTCGCCGACAAACCCAAGTTCACCCTCAAGCGCCTCTTGTCGCAGATCACGGAGGACAACGTGCATGGCGAGATCGCAACCGGCGCGGCCGTAGGCAAGGAAGCATGGTAAGGTCCAAGCGGTACGTCCCGAAGCGAGGGGATGTTGTCTGGCTTGCTTTCGATCCGCAAGCCGGACATGAACAAGCCGGCCGTCGTCCGGCTCTTGTCTTGTCGCCCGAGGCGTACAACGCCAAGGTCGGTTTGGCTTTGTTCTGCCCCATCACCTCTCAGAAGAAGGGATACCCCTTCGAAGTGGACATCCCTGCCGGATTGAGAGTGAGCGGTGTGGTGTTGGCCGACCAAGTGAAAAGCCTCGACTGGCGCGCCCGGGACGCAACGTTGATCTGCGAATTGCCGGCCAAGACGACTGCCGAAACCCTTGAGAAACTGGGCGCGTTGCTCTCAAAACACTCAAAGGGCGAAAGAACCTTTTAGGCCGCCCTTTCAGGGCTTGGTTGTGTGAGGTGCATTGAATCTTTGTTGGGTGCGACGACTTGGGTCCCCAGGCCGTTGGCCTGGGCTACGTTAGGC
>Ga0073932_1006949_pt1 | contig 11266 bp, 15 predicted proteins | sample DewCreD2012metaG_FD_76967 | JGI IMG/M metagenome (GOLD analysis project Ga0073932, IMG submission 76967) | Hot spring sediment bacterial and archeal communities from British Columbia, Canada, to study Microbial Dark Matter (Phase II) - Dewar... ...
CCAGGGAGGCAGCGGCACGACCATCGCCAGCAGAATGCCCAGCACCCCGACCGGCACGGCGGCCGCCGGCGAGGCGGGCAGAGTCCAGCGGCCGGACCGGCCCGCAACCGCCGGGCCGCGGCCTCCATCCGCCGGCCTGCGGCGCGGCTCCGTGTCGGCGGAAAAACCATTGGAAACAGGAGGCGCCACTGGAGCTGTCACGGCCTGGCCTCCCTCCGGTGCGCGGAAGGAGGCCGGCAGCGGCCGACTGGCTTCGCGGGCTCACCCGCAGTCGATGAATCAGCCGCCCGAAGGCCCTGGTTCTCCTGCGGGTTCCCTCTTTTTGAGGCCCCGCACCTGGCAGCCGCGGCTGCGGCCGCCGCCGGCGAGACCTGCCCGCGCCTCACTGCCCCGGAGCCTGCTGCCCCTGCGCGTTCGTGCCAATTCTGCCTCCGCATTCCTCACCTCGCTGAGCCCGGGCCGCCTTGCATCATGCGGTAGACATAGGCGAGCACCTCCGCCACCGCCCGGTACAGGCTGACCGGGATCTCCTGGCCGACCTCCACCTGCTGGTACAGAGCCCGCGCGAGCGGCGGGTTCTCCACGATCGGGACGCGATGTTCGGCCGCTTTATCGCGAATGCGCAGCGCCAGATAGTTTTTGCCCTTGGCCACGACAGCCGGCGCTGGCATCGTCTTCTGGTCGTAACGGAGAGCCACGGCGTAATGCGTCGGGTTGACGATGACCGCCGTCGCTTTGGGGACCTCCGACATCATCCGCCGCCGCAGCAGTTCCCGCCGCAGCCTCCGGATGCGCAACTTCACTTCCGGGCTGCCCTCGTTCTGGCGGTGCTCTTCCCGGACTTCCTGGCGCGTCATCCGAAGGTCGTTCAGGTAGCGTCTGCGCTGCCGCACCAGGTCGATGGCCCCCCAGGCGAGCAGCAGAAAGGCGCCTTTCCACAAGAGGCTTCCTGCCGCCTCGCCCACTGCGGCGGCGCCTCTTTCGAGCGGCAGCAGAGGGAGCCGCTCGAATTCCGTCCAGCGGCTCGCCACGACCCACCACAGCATGGCCAGCAGCAGCGGAAGGGTCAGCACGGCCAGCACGAGGCTGTCGAAGTTTTTCCGGGGAAGCTCGCCCAGCGTACGTGCCGGATTCAGCCGGTTGAAATCAGGGGCTGCCTTCGAGGGCGCGAGTCCAAACCCTGTGATGAGGAGGTGAGTCAGCAGGCCGAGTCCGGCGACCGCCGCTCCCGTGGCGAAGAAGACGCCCGTCTCCGCCGCCAGCGGGCTTCGATACAGCAGGCCCGCCACATCCATGTCGTCGCTCTGGCGGAAAGCCCCCGCCAGCAGGCCCCGGAACGTCTTCAGCGCCGGCGGCAGCCATGCGCCCGCAAGATTCAGCAGGATGGCCCAGGCCAGAAACTGGACCGCGAACACCATCTCCCGGCTGGCGGGAAACCGTCCGTCCTGCCGCGCCTTGCGGATGCGTTGTGGCGTAGGCGGCTCTGTCCGCTGACCCTTGTCTGCCATGCGTCACCCCAAACCGAACGCTCGCAGGCTGGCCAACGCCACACGGGCCCCGGCCCGGTGCGCCCAGACGACGACTGGCGCCAGCGCGGCCAGCGAGACCAGCGCAAGCAGCATCTTGAGCGGGAAGGCCATGGAGAGGAGCTGCAGCTGCGCCTGGAGTCTCGATGCCAACGCGAGAGCCAGGTCGGCCAGCAGCAGCAGGCCGGCGACGGGCAATGCGAGCCTCAGACCGAGATCCATCATCGCCGTCCCTCCCGCTTGCATTGCATCCAGCCATGCCGGCCCATTCCACTGCGATCCCGGTGGAAAAGCCTCCAGGCTCCGGGCGATCGCGCGCACCGCGGCGTGGTCCAGCCCGGCAGCGAAGAACAGCAGGTTGACCGTCAACTGGGCGAGCAGTTGAAGCACACTGCTGTTGGCCTGGCTGCCGGGGTCGATCATCGATGCGTACGAGAAGCCCGCCTGCAGGGCCATCGACTGCGCGGCAAACAGCAGAGTTTCCGCGGCGAATCCCAGCACCAGGCCGACCCCCAGGCCGAACGCCGCCTCGGTTCCCAGCCACAGCGCCAGTTCGCCCATGCCGCGAGGAACAACGCGCGGCCAGAGCGGCGCCAAGCTGAGCGCCAGAGCCAGCGCAAACAACACCCGCGCCGGAGCCGCCACCGCCCACGCGCCAGGCAGCGGCACGGCCACGAAAAGCCCCGCCACGCGCGTCAGCACGAGCAAGAATCCGAACGGTGCAGCGCCCGCAACCGCAGCATCAACCCACATAACGGCTCAGATCCCGGAACAGGAGAATCGTGAAGTCCACCATCCGCGCAATCATCCACGGCAGGGCGAGCAGCAATCCCGCCAGAAAGGCGGCCAGCCGCAGAGCGCCGCCGAAGGCGGGATCCTGGAAGCTGGTCACGATCTGGACGAGACTGATAACAATGCCCGCGAAAAATCCGATGGCCAACAGGGGCAGGGCGAGCCAGAAGGCGGCCATCAGAGTTTGGCGCAACAGGTCCGCAACGGCAGCAGCATTCATGCTTTTCTCCCTCGTTCGCCCGCAAGCGACCGCACGACCGCACCGCAGTCCCAGCGGCCGGACGGATCCTGCTTCGAGCACGCCCGGCCCTCGTGCGCAGCGGCTGACTCGCAGGGCTGAGCCGCGCAACTCCACGCGCCGGAACCCGGGCGTCGCAGACCGGCAACTCCCGCCTCGAGTCCCGGACTGCATGCACGGGAGTCCGCCCACGCGGACGCTGCACCCGGCTCTGGAGCCCGCCGGAATTCACCCGGGCCGCCTGCAACCCGCCGGGTCATCCGAAACTCCTCATCAGCGAGCCGACGAGGAGGTTCCAGCCATCGGCAAGGACAAACAGCAGGATCTTCAACGGCGCCGAGATCATGACCGGCGGCAGCTGAACCATGCCGATCGAAAGCGTCAGCGACGCCACGACAAGATCGATGACCAGAAAAGGCAGGAACAGGACGGCGCCGATCTGGAATCCGCGCCGCAGCTCCGAGAGGATGTAGGCGGGCGCCACGACTGTCAGTTCCAGATCCTTCGGGCTGGCCGGTGCAGGCGATTTCGTGATCTCCACCATCAGCGCGAGGTCTTTCTCCCGGGTGAACCGCAGCAGGAAATCTTTCACCGGGCGCGTCCCCTGCTCCCATGCCTGGCGGCTGTCGAGCTGGCCCGCCTCGAAGGGCTTCCAGCCCTGCTCGTACGCGCTCTGCGCAACGGGCTGGACAAAGAGCAGCGACAGGAACAGGGCCAGGCCCGCCAGCACCTGGTTCGACGGCGCCGTCTGGGTGCCGAGCGCCTGACGGAGGAAATGCAACACCAGGCTGATGCGCAGAAACGGGGTGAGCGAAACGAGAACCGCGGGCAGCAGTGTCAGGCCCGTGAGCAGCAGAACGATCTGCAGCGGAGCGCTCATGGCCTCTGCCGGTCCGGCGGGCCCCCGTCCGGGAGACGAACCAGCCGGGGCGGCGGCAGCCTGCACCGCAATCAGGAAGAACATGAGGCTGTGAGAGAACTTCATCGGTGCGACTCCCGCTCCCGGGCGGTCGATTCCGCCATCCACTCGGAAAACGGCCTGCCCCGTGAGACGGCAGCGCCGCCCGGGTAGGTCAGCACCACCAGCGTCTCGCCCTCGATCCGGACGAGATGGAGGCTGTGTTGCGGGGTGAGCGGCAACCTCTGCACAAGCTCTGCGGGGCCGCTTGTCCGGGCGCGGCCGAAGACGAGGCCGCCCGGGCGGCGGGCTGCCACCCACAGAACCCCGGCCGCCAGGCCGAGAATTGCCGCCACGACTGCCGGTGACGTCCAGTCCATCTCAACGCTCCTCGCGAAAGTCGGTGATCCGCACGCCGATCGTGTCTTCGATGACGACCACCTCGCCCGAGCCGATCAGCGCGCCGCTGGCCAGGATGTCGATGTTTTCTCCCGCTGACCGGTTCAGCCGGATGACGTGGCCGCATTCCAGATGCAGGATCTCCCGCAGGCTCATCACCCGCTCATCCAGCCGGACTTCGAAATCCACGGGAACGTCGGCCAAGGGGGCGATCGCTTCCGCTACTTTCACCACATCCTCCCTTCACGCGCCTACCGCTTGAGGTTGATCGTCTCCTGGCTGATCTCGTCGACGGCTGTGACAACACGGGCGTTTGCCTGGTAGCCCCTTTGCAAAACAATCAGATTGGTGAATTCGCGGGCGATGTCCACGGTCGAAAACTCGACGGCGCCCCCGATGATCTGCCCGCGCCCGCCAGTGCCCGGAAGACCGATGGCCGGCAGCGCCGACCGGGCGCTCAGCTGGAAATTGCTGTTGCCAACAGCGATCATGGATTCCGGATTTCTGACACTGGCCATCGCCAGTTGCCCGACTGCCACCTGCTCTCCGTTGGAGTACTGCGCCAGCACGCGTCCGCCATCTCCAATGCCCACCCGGATCAGCTGAGCGGCCGGGTGGCCGTCCTGGGAGTTGGCCGCGACTGCTGACGGTTGCGAGTACTGGGTCAGCCTCGGCGACGCCCCGTTGTACAGCTGCCAGGTGATTTCCAGATCGGCTGCGCCGTTGGCCAGGCCGGTCACGGTCATTTGCGGCATTGGATCCGCGGCCGTTGGAGAGGTCAGCCGGCCCTGAGCATCGAATTGCAGGGTTCCAGTGACAGGCGTGAACGGCGGCGAGAGAAGGTCGGAATCCGGGAAGATCAGCGAGTAGGTCCACTCTCCCGGGTTGGCCGTCTTCTCAAACCGGACGGAGATCGTATGCGAGCCGCCGAGCGAATCGAAGACCTCGATGGAGGTCGAAAAGGTGGTGGGCGGCGGACCTGCAGTCGCGGATGCATCCAGGTTCAGGTCGAAGGAGACGTTGCGCGTCGGAGAGGGTGCCCGCAGGGAGCCGACGGGCACGATGACATCGGTCACAGGCTGGGTGGTGTCCAGAATGCCACCGGTCTCATTCCAACCCTGCAGCCGGAAGCCCGTCGCTGTGACGAGCTGTCCCATCTTGTTCACCTGCAGGTTGCCGCCCCGCGTGTAGAGAGTTGCACTGGTGACCGGATCCTTGACGACGAGGAATCCGTCGCCCTGGATCGCCACATCGAGGGGCCCCGAGCTTGCCTGAATCGCTCCCTGTGAAAACTGGCGGATCGTCACCGGGCGCGCCACGCCGAAGCCGACCTGCGTTTCGCCCAGCCCGGCCCCGAGCGACTGGGTGACCAGGTCGCTGAACACGACCACGCTCGATTTGTATCCCGGCGTGTTCAGATTGGCCAGATTGTTTCCGACGACGTCCACCGCCGTCGTGTGCGCTCCCAGAGCGCTGAGAGCTGTCGAAAAGGAAGTGAACATGAACCTGTCTCCTGTTGTTTGTTTGAGCGTTCCGCTCCGTCAGGGCTGCCCTTGACCGTCCGGCGCAGCCTGTTCCAGCGCCGTACGGATCTGCGCGATGTCCCTGCGCATTTCGAGGGTCGCCTCCAGCTGGCTGAACTGGGCCAGTTGGGCGACGAATTCCGTTCCGTTGGCCGGATTCAGCGGGTTCTGGTTCCGGATCTGGGCAACCAGCAGCTGCAGAAACACCTCCTTGCTGGCCATCCGGTCCTGGATACTTTGCGCGGCTCGAGGCTGAGCCGCCTCCAGATCCCCCGGCGCGAGGGGCCATCCCTGCGATGACTGGACCGCATTCATGACTGTCTCCTTTTTCCAAGCCGCCGGATGGCGCTCAGATCAGCAAATTCTTCGCGCGCACTGCTTTCCCGATCCTGCCGGTCCTGCCGGTGCTGGCGCGGATCGGAATCCTCGTGCGAGCCCCACCCGCGATTCAGGGCGTTCGATGGCTCGGTCGCGCGGTTGCCTGCTCCGCCATCGGCAGTCCACTTTGCGGCGGTCTGGCTCTGCATCCAGCGCCACCCGTCCCCGCTGGCATCGGCCGCGCCGGGGTCTTTCGGCTCCATGTGCCAGCCCGCCTCGCTCAGCGCCGTCTCCAGCGTGCGCCACTCCGCGCGCAAGGTTTCGGCCAGCCGCGTGTCATTGCTGGCCACGCGTAGCCGCACGCCGCCTGGGGCTTCAGCGAGGCGGATGCGCACGCGTTCGCCTGCGCGGCCATCGAGCTGAAGATCCAGTTGGTTCTGGAGCCTCCCGGCCGAGGGCTCGGGCTCGGCTCCAGACAACGCCCGACCTCCCGCCTCTGTCCGCGTCTCCGTACTGCCCCTGTTTTCGGGGGATAGATGGCCAGGTTCAGCCTCGCGGGATGGAGCCGCCGGGAAGGATGCGGCCATCGGGGAGCCAGGTCCATCTTCGGCAGATGGGGTCTGCGCCGGCAGGTCAGGCGTCTGCCCCCCCTCATGGCGGTCCGCAGAAGAGACCTCCGGCGAGTGTTCTCTCTGCGCCCGGTGCAAGTCGAATCGCTTCTGCGGCCCGCCCGCCAAGTCTGGGAGCGTCTCCAACACAATTTTTTCCTTTTGAATCGACTCGCTGCTCCGGCCCTCTGCCGGCGCCGCAGATTGGCCGATCGGAGTCCTGTCCTGGTGCGGATCGCGATTCCAGCCCGCGGCATGGGGTTCGGAGGACATCCGGACCGCTTCGTGATTCGGTGCGTGCGGCTCCTGAGAGCCTTGAACCCCGAGGGCGCCGCGCCTGACTCCGGCGTCCGAAGGGAGCGGGTTCTGCGATTGCCGGACCGGGCGGAATCCAGCGTCTGGTTTGAGAACCACATCGGCCACAAGTTGGGCAGGCTGCCTCAGTGCGGGTTCGCTTCCGCCTTCCTTCAGCAACGGAACGCCTGACGCAATGACGTCCCGGAATGAATTCGTTTCCGGTCCGGATGGGTGTGCCTGCTGTCCGCCGGAATCCCGGTGCACAGTTGCCGGCGGATCCGGCTCCTGTCGTTCGAGAGCCGGCGCCCCCGCCTCGGCGAGATTCGCACCGTTACCGGGAGTTTCCGGCGATTCCAGACTGCTGCCGTCGCTGCCGATGTTCCGCGTTGACTCCGCAATCGTCTCAGGATGGACAAGCAACCCTGATTGTTCCGGTTCCGGTCCCAGCTTCAACTCTGCGGAAGGTTCAATGGCGGAAGAAACCGCCGGGATGAGCGCTGCGAGCAGCGCCCGCCGCGTCCTCTCTTCCTCATCCACCCCGGACAGTGGATCCGCGGTCAACGGCGTGTCGGCGTCACGCAAGATTCCGTCCGTTTCCCGGAGAGCTGCTCCCTGCCAAACCGCCTCCCATGCTTCCCGCCCGGTTGTCTTCTGTTCGAGCTCCCCGGTTCCGTTGGCAGCCGGCGCCTGCCCGTCAAGCTCGAACCGAGCGGCTGCATCCGGGGTTGTGGCGAGCATCGGCAACGGCGTCACGCGCCATCAATCAGCAGGAGCTGTGCCATTCGCACAAGCCGCGTTTTTGCAATACGATCCGGGATCTCCCCGCTTCTGTGCCCTCGTCCGGGTTCAGCAATGGAACACGCTTGAGGCGGTCGTCTGTTCCATTTTGGTTCTCGGCCGGAGGGAAGATCCTGAAATCCCGCGCCTTCCGCGTCTGGCCTCCTGATTGCATGAGCGGGGTTCGGCATGGATGCGCTCACTTCGACGGCGGCTGCGGGACTGAGAGCCCGGCTCGAGGCGCTGGATCTGCTGGCGAACAACCTCGCCAACGCAGCCACGCCGGGCTTCAAGGCCGACTGGGAAGTCTATTCGTTGTACCTGGGAGAAGACAGCCGGGAGGCCGGTCTGTCCGGTGCTGGGTACGAACAGATCTCTGCGCCCGTTCTCGAGCGCCACCGGACCGACCCGCGCCAGGGTGTTCTCGTGGAGACCCGCAACCCTGCGGACCTCGCGCTGTCCGGCGAGGGCTACTTTCTGCTCGACTCGGCCGAGGGCGCGCTGCTCACGCGCGCCGGCAGGATCCGCGTCGCTCAGGACGGCCGGCTCGTCAGCCCGGAGGGATATGAATACATCACAGTCGAGCCTCGCCGCATCCGCGCCAATCCGGCCCGCCCGGTGGAGGTCGACAAAGATGGCCAGGTCTGGCAGGACGGCGCTCCTCTGGGCCGGCTTCGTCTTGTCGGAGCCGATCTCGACCAGACACTCCGCCGCGAAGGCCTGTACTTCGTGCTGGACAAGTCGTCGCTGCCGGCTCTGAAGCCCGCCGACGCCGTGGTGCACCAGGGGAAAGTGGAATCGTCAAATGTCTCCCCTGCCGGCTCGGGGGTGCGCCTGATTCAGGTCTTGCGGCAGTTCGAGGCCCTGCAGAAGGCGATCCAGATCGGCGGCGAAATGGGGCGGCGCTCGGCGGAAGAAGTTGCGCGGGTGAACCCGTGAACCTGATCAGCGAAAGAACCTGCATGAGAGGAACGTGAAGCCATGATTCGAGCCCTGTACAGCGCTGCCAGCGGCATGGATGCTCAGCAGACGAACGTCGACAACATCGCCCACAATCTGGCCAACGCCGGAACGGTGGGTTTCAAGGCGCGCCGGGCCCAGTTTCAGGATCTGCTTTATCAAACGGTTCTCCAGCCCGGCGCCGCTGCCGGCGCGCAGACGGTCGTTCCCAGCGGCCTGCAGCTCGGCCTGGGGACGCGGGTCGTCTCAAACAGCATCTCTTTCGCGCAGGGCAGCTTCTCCTCCACGGGGAATCCGCTCGACCTGGTGATTGAAGGGCGGGGATTCTTCCAGGTGCGCCGTCCGACCGGCGAGATCGCCTACACGCGCGCGGGCCAATTCCACCTGGACAGGGACGGCAATCTCGTCACCGCTCTGGGCGACGCGCTTGAGCCGCAGATCACCATTCCGCCCGAGGCTCAGAGCATCACGATTGGCGCCGACGGGACGGTCAGCTATACGCTGCCGGGACAGGCGGCTGCGCAGCTGGCGGGCCAGATTCAGCTGGCCAACTTCGCAAATCCTGCCGGTCTGAACAGCATCGGCCGCAATCTGTATCTGCCGACGGACGCCAGCGGCGAACCCACGGTCGGCAATCCGGGCGGGCAGGAGGGGCTCGGAACGCTTCTGCAAGGTTATGTCGAGCAGTCCAACGTCAGCGTCGTCGAGGAGTTCGTGAATCTCATCATGAGCCAGAGGGCGTACGAGGCCAACAGCAAAGTGGTTCGGGCGGCCGATGAAATGTACCAGCAGGTGAACAACATGACCCGCTAGGCGGCCAGCCATGTGGAAAGCCATTCTCCTGCTTCAGAGCTGTGTGACCGTGCCCGGTGACCGGATCTTCGTCCGGGATCTCGCGCCGCACCTGCCTGCGCTTGCCGCCGCTGTTCCCGGGACATTTCTGGGCTTCGCGCCGCTGCCGGGGGTCGAGCGGCGGCTGACAAGAAGGGACTTCGAGCGCGCCCTCGGGGCTGGGGTCCTCCGTTCGGATCTTCCGTCCTTCGTTTGCGTCGTTCGGAGCGGACATGAGATTCGCGAAGACCAGATCCGCCAGGCTATGCAGGCTGTTCTGCCGGAAGACGCAGAGCTGGAAGTGATCCGAAGCCCCCAGACCATGGTGCCCCCGGGCAAGCCCCGGTTCGCCATCTCCAGCCTGCGGGATACTGCCGAGCCTGGCCTGTATGTGTGGCGGGGACAGTGGATTCCCGAGGCGGGAGGGCGTTCCGTCCCCTTCGCCGTTCAGGTTCGCATCCGCCTGCGCCGTCAGATTCTTGTGGCTGCGCGCGACATCGAGCCCGGCGCCGAGCTGGCGCCCGGGGACTGGGTCGCGGAGGTGCGCGACGTTGCGGTGCCCTTTAAGAACCCTTTGCCGGAAGATTTCCGCCTTGCGGGCTCGAAGTCACGGCGGCGGATCACTGCGGGCGAGCCTCTGAAACAGACGGATCTGATTCCCCCGCAGGCGGTCCGCGCGGGCCAGGTTCTCACACTGATCTCCGGCGCTGGTGCCGCCCGGATCGCAGTGGAAGTCCAGGCGCTGACATCCGGAAGGCTGGGGGACACGGTTCTGGTCAGGAGCCCTCTCAACGGCAAGCGGCTGCGCGCCCGTCTCGCAGATCACGGCCTTGCCATTGCAGAAAGGCAGATGCCATGAAGAAGACACCACCGGTCGGTGACATCGTCCGAGGCATCCTCGCTGGCGCAATCGCGGCCTGTCCGCAGGTCCGCCGCCTCCGGCTTGCTCCTGCGGCCCTGGCCGCCCTCATGACCCTCCTCGGCGTGGCAGGCGCCGATGGCGGAGAAAAGGACCGGCCCCGCGGGACACGACAGTCTCCGCTGGATGCGCTGATCTCCGAAATCGAGACAGCGGGCCGCCTGCCTGCTGCCGGCTCTCCCGGCTCGCTTTACGAGACCGGCGGCCGCCTGTCCGACTTGGCCCGCGACCAGCGGGCTGCGCGGGTGCACGATATCGTCACGATCGTCGTGGCCGACCGGGCCAGCGCTCTGTCGCGCGGGGCCACGACGGCGAACCGCAAAGCTCAGGCCAACGGGGGCATCGTCTCCCTCGCCGGCCCGGTGCGGGCGGCGGGTCCGCTCGGCCAGATGGCGAATCTCGGCAGCAAAAGCCAGCTTGACGGACAGGGTGAAACCTCGCGCGAGTCCGTGCTCGAGACTACGCTCTCCGCCCGTGTGACGCATGTGCTTCCCAACGGCGATCTGGTTGTCGAGGGAACGAAAGAAGTCTGGATCAACTCCGAGCGCCAGCGGATCACGGTTCGCGGGCTGGTGCGGTGGAATGATCTGAGCCCGGGCAACCGCGTCTCCAGCGACCGCCTGGCGGATCTGGAAGTCCGCGTGGAAGGGAGAGGCGTGATTCAGGATGCGATCCGCCGCCCGAATTTCCTCTACAGGCTGCTCACAGGCCTGTTGCCGTTCTGAGTTGCCGCGATGCCAACCGGAGCTGAAGCCACGATGACGAAAAGCGATCGACGCCCGACGGACCAGCGGATCCGCCGCCCGGCCCGATCCACGACGAAAGAGAGCCCCATGCACCGCCCGCAGGCGCAGATGACCGCCGCCAGGCTCGCAGGCGCGCTGCTTGCCCTGATGCTTCTCCTGCTTCCGCCCGCGGACGCAGCGGTCCGCGTCAAAGAAATCGCCTCGCTCGAAGGCGTGCGGGACAACCAGCTGATCGGCTATGGGCTGGTCGTCGGGCTCAACGGCACGGGGGACAAGAGGCAGACGTTCTTTTCGGCCCAGACGCTGGCGAACCTGCTGGACCGCATGGGCGTGCAGGTGCCGCCCCAGGCGATGCTCGTCCGCAACACAGCCGCTGTGCTGGTGACGGCCAATCTGCCGCCCTTCGCGCAGCCCGGCACGCGGCTGGATGTGAC
>Ga0073932_1006951_pt1 | contig 11264 bp, 7 predicted proteins | sample DewCreD2012metaG_FD_76967 | JGI IMG/M metagenome (GOLD analysis project Ga0073932, IMG submission 76967) | Hot spring sediment bacterial and archeal communities from British Columbia, Canada, to study Microbial Dark Matter (Phase II) - Dewar... ...
CAAGACCGCCCGCTCGGTTCTCAATAATCTGGCGCGCAATCCTTACGCGGCGGCTCTGTCTATCGACGGCGAGGACGGCGGTACCGGCGCGGCATACAACGTCTCCATAGATAAGATGGGGCACCCTATCGCGTCGAACCTGCGGGAATGCTACCTCGACCTCGTCAAACAGGGCAAACAGAACGAACTGCCCTTGATTGCCGCAGGAGGCGTTGCCAAGAAAGGGAATCTCGCGGCGAATGCCGCAGCCCTCATCATGCTTGGCGCGTCTGCGGTGTCCATCGGGAAATATGTGATGCAGGCAACCGCAAACTGTTTCGGTGACGAATATAACCGATGCAACCTTTGCAATACGGGGAAATGTCCGAGGGGCATAACGACGCAGGACCCGAAACTTTACAGGCGTCTGGATTCCGACAAAGTTGCAGAGCGCCTCGTTGAAATATTCAAGGCAGCGAATGTCGAATTGAAGAAGATCTTCGCTCCGATGGGAAGGAGCACGGAACTGCCGATCGGCATGTCGGACGGGTTGAGTATCGACGATAGAGCGATGGCTGACAGATTGGAAATAAGCTATGCGTGCTAAGAAGACGGTAGACAGGAGACAGAAAACAGCAGACAGGAAGAAGACATCTCGGGGAACTCGTCTGAGTAATACAAAAGACGTAGTAAAAAAAGAAGAAGCAAATCTCCCCTTCTCACCCTCCTCCTCGGGGGGGGAGGATAAAGGTGGGGGTGAGAACTCTGAGTTCACAACAGTAACCATTCACGGTATCGTCAATGGGAAGCGCGTTCCATCGCGCCTCATGGAAGAGCAGATTCAGCAGGCGGTGAGAGACGGTGCACGCCATTTGCATATTCTGGCCGACGGACAGCATGGAATCGGAGGGAGAATCTGGCCACGGGGTGAGACCATACGAATAACGGTCGAGGGACCTGTCGGGCAGAGGCTCGGCAGTATGGGCATGTTCGGCACCGAGATTACCGTAAATGGAAGCGCTTCTGACGATATCGGATGGATCAATTGCGGGGCAAAAATAACGGTGCTCGGTGATGTGACGAATGGTGCCTTCAATGCGGCAGCTCAAGGCATTCTCTACGTCCAGGGAAGCGGGGGCGCCCGCTGCGATACCATGACAAAGCACAATCCCCGTTTCGATCCTCCGCAGTCCTGGTATTTCAGGAATGTCGGCGATTCATTTGCGGAATTCAAGGCTGGCGGCATAGCCGTTGTTTGCGGTGTCGATTCCAAGAACCCGCAGAATATTCTCGGATACCGTCCATGCGTCGGAATGGTGGGCGGAACAATCTATTTCAGGGGGCCCATACAGGGGTACAGCGAACGGGATGTCAAGCTCCTTGATGTGACTCCGCAAGATTGGGAGTGGCTGAAAACGAATATGAGGCCCTATCTTGAGGCGATAGACAGGATGTCATTTTACGATGAACTCACACATTCACCTGATGACTGGAAGAAATTGCTGGCGTACACCCCTCAGGAAAAGCGTTCCCGCAGGTGGTTCCGGATGTCCACTTCTGATTTCAGAAAAAATATCTGGGAGAAAGAAGTTGGCCAGGGCGGGATATTCGCGCCATTCATCGATCATGACCTTACCATACTGCCATACATAACAACAGGGAAAGAGAGAAGAAACAAGCCGGTATGGGCGAACGAAAAATATCTGCCACCCTGCGCCTACAACTGCCCTACCCACATTCCCTCGCACAAGCGGGCAACACTCATCAGGCAGGGAAAACTCCATGAAGCGCTCGAACTCGTTCTCCAGTATAGTCCGCTCCCGGCAACGGTCTGCGGTCAAATATGTCCAAACCTCTGCATGCAGAGCTGCACGAGGGCAAAACTCGACAGACCGCTGGGCATCGACCAACTCGGCAGGCTTGCCCTCGACCTACCGGCACCGAAAAAGGCCGACCCCACTGGGCACACTATTGCGGTCATCGGCGGAGGGCCGGCGGGACTGAGTGCTGCATGGCAGCTCGGGCTCCGCGGGCATGCGGTTGACCTGTACGAGGCGGCAGACAAGTTGGGCGGCAAACTCGAGCTCTGTATTCCGAGGGAGCGGCTCCCTCAGGAGGTACTCCAGAAAGAGCTCTCAAGATTCCGGGAGATAGGGGTTTCCGTCCACCTCAATGCGGCAATCGATCAGAAACAATTCAATGACATCTATCAATCGCATGAGATCGTCGTGGTCGCGTGCGGTGCCCATAAACCGAGGATCATCCAATTCCCGGGTTCGGAACATATCCTTTCGGCGTATGATTTTCTGAAAGGTATCAACTTCGGTGATCTCCCCACGCTGCACGATAAGAACGTCGTCATCATCGGCGCGGGAAATGTTGGAATGGATGTCGCATCCCAGGCGTTCAACTGTGGCGCCAAATCGGTCATTGCCGTTGATATCCAAAAACCGGCGGCATTCGGAAAGGAAATGGATACCGCTCTCGCGAAAGGGACACAGATACTCTGGCCCAAATTCACCGACCGATACGATGATGAGACAAAGAAACTTTATTTTAAGGACGGATCATCACTGGACGCTGATGTCGTGATCATGTCCGTCGGGGATATCCCGATACTCGATTTTCTGCCGCCGGGCATCCACACCGAACGGGGGTGGATTACGGTCAATGAGATAGGATAGACATCCGATGTCAAAGTATTTGCCATCGGAGATGCCACACGGCTCGGGCTGGTTACCCATGCAATCGGTCAGGGGCGGATCGCTGCCGATACCATCCATTATCAGCTCATGCACGCACCGAGATGGCCGGAGATCAAGCAGGTGATTCCGTATGAACGCATCAAGACGGAATACTATGACGTCTGCAGGGGTAATTTCACATCTCCCGAACAGGAGGCGAACAAGTGCATGTCCTGCGCCACCTGCCGCGATTGTCATATGTGTGAGGCCACGTGCTATTGGGGAGCAATCAGCAGGGTGGAACATGAAGACGGATCATACGATTACGTTGTCGATGATGAGAAGTGTATCGGGTGCGGTTTTTGCGCTGGCATCTGCCCCTGCGGGGTCTGGGAAATGGTGGAAAACATATAGCAATGCCACAGTCATTAGCAAGAGAAAATCGCATTCTCTCGGCACTCCTCGAAGTAAGCAAGGTGCTCAACTCCTCATTTGAACTCGAGAAAAACCTCTCAAGAACCATGCGTGCTCTCGGAGACTACCTCGAGATGGAGCGCGGCTCCGTATTTCTTCTCGATCACACCTCGCGGGAGTTGCGAATCGTTGCCGCACATGGTCTTACCCGGGAACAGATTGAAAGGGGGAAATACCGGATCGGTGAGGGAATCGTCGGCAGGGTCATCGAAAAGGGGACACCCCTTGTCATCCCGAACGTTGGGGAAGAACCGTTGTTTCTGAATAAAACCGGCTCTCGAATCGGCAAGAGCGGCATCTCGTTTCTCTGCGTGCCGATTTCCTTCAAGGGAGAACCGATCGGCGTTCTGAGTGTCGACAGGATATTCAAGGATCATGGGATAACGGTTGATGAGGATGTGCGGGTCCTCGAAATTATCGCTTCGATCATTGCCCAGTACGTTGTCCTCTGGAAACATTATCGGGATTCAGAGGACGAAAAAGAAAGCCTGAAGCTGCAACTGAAGGGCAAATACAGCCTACCGAATATCATCGGGACGTCGGATAAGATGCAGGAGATTTTCGAGGCCGTGCATCGTGTCGCGGATTCGAGGGCAACGGTGATACTCTATGGAGAGAGCGGCACCGGTAAAGAATTGATCGCGAAATCCATTCATTATATGAGTCCGAGAGCAAAAGCGCCCTTTGTCAAATTCAACTGCGCATCGATACCGGAGGGTCTGCTCGAATCTGAACTCTTCGGACATGAGCGGGGGGCATTCACCGGAGCGGTCAGTGTGAGGAAGGGGAGATTTGAGCTGGCCAATGCGGGGACGATTTTGCTCGACGAAATCGGTGACCTTCCCCTGAACCTCCAGCCGAAGATACTTCGCGTATTGCAGGAGCGAGAATTCGAACGCGTCGGCGGAGAGAAGACAATGAAAGTCGACGTCAGACTGATCGCCGCCACCAGCAGAAACCTTGAGGAACTTGTATCGAAGGGAAAATTCCGCGAAGACCTCTTCTACCGGCTGAACGTAGTCCCGATATTTATGCCGGCACTCAGAGAGCGAAAAGAGGACATACCTTTGCTGGTCGAGTTCTTTCTCAACCGCTTCAATCAGGAAAACGGCAAGAATATTTCCCTGTCTCCCGAGGCGCTCCGGGTGCTCATGGAGTACGCCTGGCCCGGCAATGTGAGAGAACTCGAGAATACGATGGAGAGAATCGTTGTGATGTCGAGCCGCGAAACCATCAGGGCATCTGACCTGCCGATTAATTTAAAATTGCCTCCACCGGAAGAGATGCTGCAGAGGGAATCTCTGAGGGCTGGCATTGAGGACATCGAGAAATCCAGTATCCTCGATGCCCTCGAAAAAACAGGCTGGGTGCAGGCGAAGGCAGCCCGTCTGATCGGACTCACGCCGAGACAGATCGGCTATAAGATAAGGAAATACCGGCTCGAAGCACCTCTCGTTTAGGGGCACGCCTCTTTTGCCGCTTACTTTTTCCCGAGCAATCTGCTATCGTAAAACAGATTATGGTACCGAGGTGAACTTTGGCAGATAGATATCCGCTGCTTCAACGTCTCAGCCGCGTATTCATCTCCATTGTCGAAAAGTACCATCCGTTTAACTTCAAGTATTTCAAGCTCCTCGTCTTTGTCGTTATGACACTGCTCCTTGGAGCGGTGTTCATTCTCGGCTGGAGATCGTCCCAGCAGGTCAAGGCAGTTGTCACTGAGGATTTCAACCAGCAACAGCTCGTCCTTGCCCGCCACCTTGCCAATCAGATAGAGAACAGTATCGATACGCTGAACCGGGAGATTCAGCTCTTGAGTTTTTCGCCGTCCATTCAGTACTCCGAGTTTCCGGCACTCAAAAATAGAATGGAGGTAACCTTCTCAAGCATTAAACATGAGGGAACTTTGGAAATACGGTACATCGAGCAAAAAGGACAGAAGATGTACCGAATCAGCGAAAACCATACCCGCTTAACCGATAAACTGCTGCCCGAGGATGTCGATGCCCTGCATTGGGCAAGAAGCGAGGACCTGAAAGGCCGGATACGGATGACAAACGTCTACCTCGGATCGATCGGGAACAGAGTGCAACAACCCATTATGCACATCATGATACCGGTGTGGCAGGTCTCGGTAGATGATGCGCATCCTGTAGCCACCAACAAATTTGCCGGTGTCTTGATCTTCGTGATTGACACGCACTCGCTCATTCAAGGGCTGACAAGAGACATTCGATCCGGGAAAACCGGATATTCATGGGTCATAGATGAAAATGGTATGTTTCTCCATCACGAGGAGAAGAATTTTATCGGGCAGAATGCCTTTGAGGCCCGCAAAGGGAAGAAACCGACCATATCCTTTGACCGAATAAACGAGATCCAGAAGGAGAAAATGTTGAAAGGGGAAGAGGGCACGAGCTGGTACATTTCGGGGTGGCACAGGGGAATGCAGGGAGAGATCAAGAAACTGATCGCATACACCCCTATTCGGCTGGGAAGCGAAACAAACGGCCGCATCTGGTCAGTTGCGGTTGTGGCACCCATCACCGAGGTCGAGGGAGCGATTCACTCGATTCACATTCAGCAGTTCACCCTTCAGGGTCTGATAATTTTTCTCATACTCTTTGGCGGATTGTTTATCAACTTTATGATACTGAGCTGGTCCAATATCCTGGAGCAGGAGGTTACGAGAAAAACCGCAGAACTCACAAAGTCGGAACAGAAATACAAATCCCTGGTCGAAAATGCCGAGGACATTATTTTTTCTGTCGATTATAACGGCACATTCCTCTCAATCAACCGCTATGGGGCAAGGTTTTTTCAAAAAACTGAAGATGATATCGTGGGACATACGATCAGCGAAATACTCGCATGGCCGAGCGCAGAAACATTCCTCCTGAATATCCAGAAGGTGTTCGACACCAGGGAAAGCCAGCAGATAACCCACCTCGTCATCATCGAAGACCGACAGTGCTGGTTCAGCACGCACCTCAGGCGGCTCTTCGATGAACAGGGCAATATTTATGCGGTACTTGGAATTTCAAGGGATATCACAGAACGGAGGAAGATTGAGGAACACAGCTACTATACCGAGAAGCTCGCCTCGATGGGAACCCTCGCAGCCGGTGTCGCCCATGAAATTAATAACCCGCTCGGCGTTATCCTGGGATTTACCGACCTTTTGCTTGAGAAGATTCCGCCTGACTCAGAGGAATATGACCTGCTAAGAACGATCGAACGGCAGGGTCTGAATGCGAAGCGGGTTGTCGAAAACCTTCTCAATTTTGCTCGGCACAAGGAGCACAGGGAAGAACTGGTGGATATTAATAAGAATATCGACGTCGTCCTATCGGTCATGAATAACACGCTGCTCGTCAACAAGATAACAGTAAAGAAGAATCTTGAAGAAAGTTTGCCGGCGGTAAAGGCTGACTCAGCCGAGTTACAGCAAGTTTTCTTTAACATTATCAACAACGCGATTCACGCTATGCAGGGGGGCGGGGTTCTGACGATCTCGACAACATCCTACAACAATGACACGGTCGAGATTGCCATCGCAGACACCGGACACGGGATAAATCCGGAACACCGGAACAGGATTTTTGATCCCCTCTTCACAACAAAAGAAGTTGGCAAGGGAACCGGACTTGGCCTCTCGGTTTCTTACGGTATCGTAATCAAACACGGGGGTGCGATCACCTTTGAAACCAAGACAAAGGAAGAATCGGTTGAACCGGGAACAACATTCATCATCGTGTTCCCGGCAGCTCACGCTACACACGTAGAAACAATACAAGGAGGGTATGATGGCAAAGATACTGATCATTGATGATGAACCAGATATGTTGAAACTTCTTAGCATGATCCTGCGCGAGAAGACCGCATATGAAATTACGACAACGAATAACCCGATCGAAGCGGTAGCTCTCGCAAAGAATGGCGGGTTTGACCTCGTGATATCAGACCTGAAGATGCCAGGCCTTGATGGGATAGAGATTATCGAGGCAGTGAAGAAAGTCGATGAGGATATCCCCGTCATCATCATTACTGCTTTTGCCTCCGTTGAGTCTGCCTCGGAAGCAATACAGAAGGGCGGATTCGACTTCATCACAAAGCCATTTAGAAAGGAACAAATCCTTTTCACGATTGACAAGGCGCTCAAGTGGCTTGCTGTTCAAAGAGAGAATAAAGAGCTGAAAGAGCAATTGAAGAAAGAATAAACTCTTTTGCGGCACACTCCATAATCTCAAATGCTGTCATTCCAGCTCGGCGGGAATCTTTCTTTAATGTTTTTCTCAATTATGAGAATATTGTTGTTGCCTCCTGACCGGTTGCAATTGTTCACTTCTTCTTTATATGCTCTTTAATGAACTGGTCGATATACATATCCGTTACGGCGTCGTTGAACATAGCCATGTCAAGCTGCTTCGTATAGGCAGTCAGCTTGCCCATGACGAATAACACCTCCTCTATGACAGCCTGCTTGTACTTCAGGAGAATCGCATTCATAACGTCTTCCTTGACGCTCACCTTGAAGCCCATCTCCTTGAGGATTTCCTTGATAAGCCTTACCCTTCTCAATCTCCTATCGATCGCGGCTCCTCCGCCCTTGAAAAAGAATTTCACATAATTGTTGTTGATGTTCTCCCCTGCATACGCCTCGATCAGAGAGAAATGATAGCCGAGCCTGATACTGAAATTTACATAATTTTTCGAGATAACGGCAAAACTCTTCTTGCCGGTTTCCTGAAGTTGGTCCTCGGTGACCGACGCAGCATGCGCCAGCATGCCCATGAATCCCTTCGCATCAATCGGAGGAGGCCCCGGCCATCTCATGCTCTTCATACCTCTCAGGAGAGCAGACAGCGGTATGGAGAAGACTTCATCGACCGTTACTTTTCTCACGCCATCCTTAACCCCTCCATTAATGTTCAGCAGGTGGACGTCGATCGGGATTCCCGCCACAAGCTGAATGGTCTGTGGGCCATCGACATCACCGTGTTCACCCATGCTGAACATCTCGTGCATCGCCATCTCGTGGGCAAAGCGAGTTATATCATGATATGTCTTGCAGAAATCCGGCTTGAATGTCTCGGCATCAGGGTCTGTGAGATTGAGCGGGACAACCCATTTTAAGACTTTCTCGAGCGTCTTAAACAGGTGAGTTTCCTTAAAAGGCTCCCTCCTGTTCCGGGCGTATTCGATCAGCTCCTCCACCTTGCCTTCATAAATATTGCAGTTTATCGCATCGACAGTGATCTCCTGTCCATCGCCGATGACCGAGGTCGCAACGTCAGTATCGAGAATAGTCGGCACCTGATACTCCCGCGAGAGTGAGGCCATATGTCCCGTTGCACTCCCCACGTCGGTAATGATTGCAGAAGCCTTGTTCATGATCGTGACAAACTTGGGCGACGTGTGTTTGGCGATGAGGACACCGCCCTCAGGAAACTGAGCAAGGTCTTCATCCTCTTTCAGCACAAAGGCCTTTCCAAACCCCACTCCTTTGCATGCGATGACCCCTTTATCCAGAAGGATCGGATACTGTTCGAGGCGCGTCGGGAGGGCAGCCCCCGGGGGAGTGGACGATAGTATCCTCAGCGGTCGTGACTGGAGGATATAGATCCTCCCGTCACGGCCAAAAGCCCATTCGATATCCTGAGGGCATCCATAATAATGTTCCACCTCCATCGCGTACCTTGCGAGGATTCTTATCTGTTCATCCGGAAGGCACTGTTTCCCTCTCCTGTCTTCAGGAATCGGCACTTCTTTCAGCTCCCCGTCCTCATCGCTCACCAGCATTGTATCCTGATCAGATACGATCCTCTCGACGATCGTTCCCTCAGGATGTCTCGATACAGTATAGGTATCGGGAGTCACCGTCCCGTCCACAACCGTCACCCCAAGGCCAGGCACGGCATTGATGAGAATGTGGTCAGTCGACAGATCATTCGGGTCGCGCGAATACATCACCCCTCCTGCAATCGCATCCACCATATTGAGAACGCCGACGGCCATAACCATTTCCGTCTCAGAAAATCCCTTCGTCTTGGAATAGAATATCGCGCGGGGGGTAAAGAGGCTTGCCACAACTTGCCGGTATTTCTGGAGGATAAGCTCTCCAGGCACATTGAGGAAGGTAGCATACTGGCCGGCAAAACTAAACTCACTGTCCTCCCGGATGGCACTGCTTCTAACAGATACCGCCACATTCCTGCCAGCTTTTTTACAAAGTTTTTCGTATGATTGCCCGATTGATTCCCGGAGGTCTGGCGGGACATCAGCGCTGACGATCATATCGTAAATTTCTTTGCTCACCCTATTCAGTTCTTCCAGATTCTCAATGTTCAGCTCCGATAGTTGGTCGGAGATCTTTGCGAAAATGCCGCTATGATCCATGAACTTGATAAACGCATAGGCACTTATCACAAAGCCATCTGGAGCGGGGAGATTCAGGGTAGTCTTGATTTCTCCGAGGTGTGCTATTTTCCCTCCAGCAACACCTACGGTTCTGACAGCGGCATCGTCCAGCGGGATCGTCAGATCGCTGACAGGGACTTCCATTTTATATGCGAGGAGCCTGTCAATTTCTTTACTGATGGTCTTGTGCGTACCATAAAACACCTTATACTTATCTCGGGAGAGCGCGTTAAGGTTTTCGATAATCTTCAGAATTTCATATCCGATGAGCCTCACATTCGTCTTAACATAATGAATATCAAAGAGGTATTCTCCGGTGCATTTTTCCTCCATGTCCGCCATAAGTTCAAGCGCCCGGTTATTGGCATCGAGGAGATTCTGAAAAGCCTTGTACCTCGTCTTCAAGGCTTCGCGCACAGAATCGTCCTGCACAGTGCTATCCAAGGATTTCTTGAAAAATTTCGAGAAATTGAACATGCCTAATTATATCTTTTAAAAAAAACCTTGACAAGCACTATTAATGTCATTATACTTACCTCGTTTTATAGTTATTTTGTTATATCATTATTATTAAATCCCTTTATATTCATGCAAATCATAGACAGAGAAGATCATCAGAAACTCTATCTTCAGCTCTACGAAATTTTGAAAAAGAAGATTGAGAACAACGAATGGCCCCTCGGCACCCAAATCCCGACCGAGGAAGAACTCTGTAAAATGTTCGGTGTAAGCAGGGCAACCGTAAGAACCGCGGTGCTCGAACTCGTCAGGCATGGATACCTCAAACGGCAGCAGGGCAAGGGAACGTACATCTATAGGAATATTGTTTCTGAGGGCCTGACGATGCTGATCAACGTGCGGGAACTCCTCGTTGAGGAGGGTCTGAAATTACATACCGAGGTTCTCGCGCGCACCGTTATGATGCCCATTGACGAGCTCGACAAAACCCTTAATATTCCCAAAGATAAACACATCATTTATATAAAACGCCTCCGCTCTCTTGATGGCAATCCGGTAATACTTCAGGAGTCCTATATTCCCTACCATGTATGTCCTCTCCTCCTCGAGGAGCACATCGGTCAGGAGTCGCTTTTTGATCTCTTTGAAAAAAAATACGGCATTAAAATCACAAATGTAAAAAACTATTTTGAAATAATCCGTGTGAATGCTGATGAAACGCGCGTCCTCGGGTTGCCCGAAGGTTCCCCTCAGATATTGCTCAGACAGCATTTTTTCTCGGGTGAGACGCTCGCGATCTATACCCGTTCGATAAAGAATACGGAAAGATTGCCATTTTTCATGGAGTTCGAAAGAAAAACAGCTTAGAAGGAGGGATGTATGTCAAACAGTAAAGTAGCAAAAGACGTCATGATCGGTATTTTCGAGTATCCTCACGTGCCGTACTGGTTTTCGATCGGTCAGGCCATCAGGATCGTGAAGGTCTCCTTCATCAGCAGCAAGAAGTACCCGGACCCCATGGCAATCCTCATCTTTGATGAAAAGTATAATCTCATGGGCACCCTGACGCTCAAGGACATCTTGAGAGGTCTCGAACCGCGGTTCCTGAAACCGAGCGAGAAGGCTCAGGGGATTTCGGAGAATGAGTCTGCATTGTCGCTCATCTGGGATACCCTTTTCACACAGGGGACGAAGGAACTTGCCGAGAAACCGGTCAGTGAGATCATGGTACCCGCCAAGCATTTTGTC
>Ga0073932_1006953_pt1 | contig 11261 bp, 14 predicted proteins | sample DewCreD2012metaG_FD_76967 | JGI IMG/M metagenome (GOLD analysis project Ga0073932, IMG submission 76967) | Hot spring sediment bacterial and archeal communities from British Columbia, Canada, to study Microbial Dark Matter (Phase II) - Dewar... ...
GAAGAAATCCCCGTTGTTTCTTGCCCTGTTGCCCACGGCGATGATGCTGCTGGGCGGCTGCTACAGTTCCTCGGAAGCCCGCCACCGTCCGGGCGGCGGCCCGGTGCCTTACGAGGTCCAGATTGAAACCAGCGACCCCGGCTCCCGGATTGAGGTGGACGGCGAATACATGGGCACCTCGCCGCTCACCGTCACCATATGGGGCGATCGCGACGGCACATTCCACGGTTCGGGCGATGGTTACACCGTCTTCAAGGCGTACCCGGTCAAGCCCGGCCAGTCATTCAGACGAGAAAATTCCTGAACGGCGCGCAGGCTTTCATGTTCGGCCAGCAGGACCGGATTCCTCAACGGCTGTACTTCGACCTCAACCACAAACCCGAAGGACTGCAAATCCTCGCTCCACAATGAAAACCGCCTCTTTGCTTCCGCTGGCGGCCCTCGCCGCCGCCCTCTGCGCCTGGGTTGTGGCCACCGACTCACCACCAGCGCCCGCATCTCCCCTATACGAATATGCGACGCTCCGTTGGGCCGGGCTGCAAAACACGCACGTGATCTATCCGAGCGGCGACGTGGAGGTACTCGGCCGCCAACTGGTGGGCATCCGCAAGCCCGACCGGGCCGACGAACGTGCGTTCTACATGAACCTGGCGGCGAATGCCCTGGGCCGGGAAGGCTACGAACTGTTGGCCATGACGCCCGAAGACTACGTGTTTCGGCGACCGGTCAAGCGTTGAGTTTGCCCTGCCCCGCACCGCGTCGGTGTTCCCGCCATCATTTCGAGGCGGCCCGCCCGCGCCGGCCCAACCCGGCTTCTGCGCGGTCCTTGAGCTTTGCCGGGCATCCGGTAAAACGAGGGCCATGACGCATTCGACCGCGCCCGCCCCCGCGCCGGCGCCCCGAGATTTCATCCGCGACCTCGTCGCCGCCGACCTCGCGGCGAGCCGTTATACGCGCATCCACACCCGGTTTCCGCCCGAGCCCAACGGCTACCTGCACATCGGCCACGCCAAGAGCATCTGCTTGAACTTCGGCATCGCGCGCGAGTTCGGCGGCATCTGCAACCTGCGGATGGACGACACCAACCCGACCAAGGAGGAGGTCGAGTACGTCGAGTCCATCATCGCGGACGTGCGCTGGCTCATCGCCGGCTGGGCCGACCATTGCCTGGGCCTCAAGCCTCGCGGCCGGACACCCGAACACCGCCTCAGCAACGGCCGACCGGACTTCTACCTCCCGCCTGTGCTGCCCGCGGAGGCGGGCGAGGGGTCGGCGGGAGCGCTGGAACCCTTTTACGCCTCGGATTACTTCGCCCAGCTCTACGAGTACGCCTGCGTCCTGATCCGCAAGGGCCTGGCCTACGTGTGCGACCTGTCCCCCGAGGAAACCGACGCCTACCGCGGGGCGCCGGACCGGCCGGGGCGCCCTTCGCCCTGGCGCGACCGTTCCGTGGCGGAAAACCTCGATCTGTTCGAGCGCATGAAGCACGGCGAGTTCCCGGACGGCAGCCGGACCCTGCGCGCCAAGATTGACATGGCCTCGCCCAACGTCTGGCTGCGCGACCCCGTGCTGTACCGCATCCGCCACGCCGAGCACCACCACACGGGCAACGCTTGGTGCATCTATCCGATGTACGATTTCGCCCACTGCCTGAGCGACTACCTCGAGGGCATCACCCACTCGATTTGCACGCTCGAATTCGAGGTCCACCGGCCGTTGTACGACTGGATTCTGGACCACCTCGACCTCCCCCGCCCGCGCCCGCATCAGTATGAGTTCGCCCGCCTCAACCTCGGCTACACCGTCCTGAGCAAGCGCAAGCTCATGCAACTGGTCCACGAAGGCCACGTCCGCGGCTGGGACGACCCCCGCCTGCCCACCCTCTCCGGCCTGCGCCGGCGCGGCGTGCGCCCCGAGGCCCTGCGCGCCTTCGCCTACCACATCGGCATCACCAAGTACAACGCCCTCACCGACGTGGCCGTGCTCGAAAAGGCCGTGCGCGACGACCTCAACGCCGTGGCGCTCCGCCGGCTGGCCGTGTTGCGTCCGCTGAAGGTCATCCTCACCAACCTGCCGCCGGATCACGTCGAGGAGGTCGAGGCCGTGAACAACCCGGAGGACCCCGCCGCCGGCACCCGCCGCGTGCCCCTGAGCCGCGAACTCTGGATCGAGCGCGACGACTTCATGGAAGACCCGCCACCGAAGTATTTCCGCCTGCGGCCCGGCGGCGAGGTGCGCCTCAAGTACGCGTGCATCATCCGCTGCGACCGCGTGGTGAAGGACGCCACCGGCGCGGTGGTGGAGCTGCACTGCACCGCCGACTTGGACAGCCGGGCCGGCGGCCCGCACGCGCACCGTAAGGTCAAGGGCACCATCCACTGGGTCAGCGCACGGCACGCCCTCGAGGCCGAGGTGCGGCTCTACGACCGGCTCTTCACCGTGCCCGAGCCGGACGCCGCGGGCGATTTCAAGCAATTCTTCAACCCCCGCTCGCTCGAGGTGGTGCGTGCCCGGCTCGAGCCCGCCCTGGCTGAAGCCCGCCCGGAGGCGCGCTACCAGTTCGAGCGCCTGGGCTACTTCACGCTCGACCCGGACTCGCGTCCGGGCCGGCTGGTGTTCAACCGCACCATCACGCTCAAGGACACCTGGGCCAAGGAAGCTGCGCGCGCCGGTTGAGTGGGCGCCGGGGAACAACAGACGCGGCGCAGCCCGCGCCCGCCAACTTTTCCGCAAACTCGATCTGGACGGCCGCAAGGTCAGCCTCGACGCCCCCCACACCCTGGCCCGGACTGCGCGCCTACTGGTGCTCGCACACGGCGCCGACTCCCTGCTGACCGTCACGGACCACCCGCCCACCCTGCGCCGACACATCGAACGGCTGATGGCAGCAGCGTCGGCAGACCAGACCCCACCCCAAAACCACCCCCGAGTTCATCGGGGCCATGACCCCCGAGCATCAGCGCCCGGCTCTCCGCGACCTCCCAGCCCGCCACCACAGCCCCCAAACCCCATCGTGAATTAACCGTGGCGGCGTCGTCGGCAATTCGTGACTTGATTTGCCCGCGCCCCTTTTCAATCTTTCCACGGTTCAAGGTCTTGGGGCCGCGATGGGCATCTGGCCCGGGTGGGCCCGGAGGTCAAAAACCTGGTTATTGCGTGTGGCAAAAGAAGAACCGATTGCAGTCACCGGCATCGTGACGCAGGTGCTGCCGGGCACGATGTTCCGCGTGGCCCTGCCAAACAACCACGAGGTGCTGGCCCACATCTCCGGCAAGATGCGCAAAAACTTCATCCGCATCAGCGTCGGGGACAAGGTGGACCTGGAGATGTCGCCGTACGATTTGAACAAGGCGCGCATCACTTACCGGCACCCGTAACGGGGGCGGCCCCGGCCGGGCCTGACCGGCCTTGAACCCATCTCGCAGTTGCCCTGTCAGGAACGGTGCGGCAGTCTTGCTGATCGTGGCGCACGTGCTGACATGGGATGGCGAGCCCCGCACCGCAACGCGTTTGCTGGTGCGGTCCTTCGTGCTTTCCCTGAGCGTGCACTTGGTGCTTTTCGGGTTGATCGAGGCGGGCCATCGCTACGAGCTGTGGCGCTTCAGCCCCCTGGCGGCTCTGGCCCGGCTCTTGCAGCCCGAGGTCAAGGCTCTTGCCGCACAGGTCCGCGCCAACCCGCCCCGCGACGCCGAGCCGGCCCAGCGCCGGGTGGAGGAAGTCCCCGTGATCTTCGTGGACGTGGACCCCTCCCAGGCGAGCGAAGAAGAGCCCGACCAAACCAAGTATTACGCGGCGGTCCAATCCCGCGCGGGCAACCCGGAGATCAGCCGGGACACCGGCCAGCCCCGCTTGGACGGCACCCAGGAACTGGTGCCCAAAACCCTCGACACCGAGCGGGCCGCCGTCCCGTTGCAACCGCAGGCCCCCGCCGCGCCCCGACCCGCACCGCCCGAAGCGGAGCGCCCGCCCGCGCGGCCGCCGGAAGTCGTCCAACCCGGTCCGCCGACTGAGCCGCGCCCAGCCCCGGCAGCGGCGCCACACCCCGAACTCAAGCCCGGCGACCTGCAGATGGCCCAGCCCGGCCCGGAACAAAGACCGGTGCCGCCCCTGACCGCCCCCATGCCGCCCGAGAACGCCGCGCCTCCCGCTGACGCCCGCCCGCGCCCGCGCACCCTGGCTGCCGCCCGCGCCCAGATGGACCAAAATCCCCAGAGCGCGTTGGTGGGCCAGAAGATGTTTCAGGAAGGCGGTGTGAAACGGTTCTCGGTCGTGCCCGCGCTGGACACCAAGGGGTCACCGTTGGGGGGCTATGATGCGCGGTTCGTGGCGGCGGTGCAGCAGTGCTGGTACGCGCTACTCGAGGCGCAGCGCTACAGCCTCGACCGGCTGGGCAAGGTGGTGATCAGCTTCCGGCTCACCGCCGAGGGGCGCATCACGGACATGCGGGTCGAGGAGTCCAACGTGGGCGAGATTTACACCACCCTCTGCCAGCTTGCCATCACCAAGCCGGCCCCGTACGAAAAATGGCCTGCGGACGTGCGTCGCTTGGTGGGCAACGACTATCGCGACATCCGGTTCACTTTTTACTACTGAGCAGCGCTTTAACCCATGATCCAATTCCTCCAGGCCGGCGGGCCCTTCATGATCCTGCTGGTGCTCGCCTCGATCGTCAGCCTGACCTTCATCATCGAACGCGGCCTGGCGCTGCGCCGGCAACGGGTCATCCCGGACCCCGTGGCCGACGCGGTGGAACGGTGCGCCGGTCGGGAGGGCCTCTCCGCCCTGCACACCCTCTGCCGGCAACAACCCTCGACCTTGAGCCGCCTGGTCCTCACCGCCCTCGAACACCTGGACTGGCCCAAGGCCGAGACCGTGGACTGCGTGCAGACCCGCGCCCGGCAGGAAGTGGTTCGGCTTGAACGCGGCCTGGTGGTGCTCGAGATCATCACCGGCATCGCACCGCTGCTGGGGCTGGTGGGCACGCTGCACGGCATGATCACGCTCTTCGGGGACATCGGCAGCGCCGGCCTGGGTGACAGCAACGTGGTGGCCCGCGGCATCTCGATCACGCTCAACACCACCCTCATGGGCCTGCTCATCGCCATCCCCTCGCTCATCGCCTGGAGTTACTTCAGCCGTCGGATCGAGTCCTTCGCGGTCGAAATGGAAACGCTCCTGGATGAATTTCTGCGCCGGCAATACCGCGTGGCCGAAGCACCCCCGCCGCCGCCGGCCCGCTCGCGCCCGCCCGCCGGCCGCCCCGGCGGCCGGCGCAGTGGCAGCGCGCCCGTTGAACCGCCCCCAGCGCCGGTCCAACCGGCGCCCACCCCGCTTTCGGGCTCCTGACCCATGCGCTTCCTGGAACGTCGTCGCCGGCAGCCGCCTTCGATCATCATCGTTTCGCTGATTGATATCCTGGTGGTGCTGCTGATCTTCCTGGTGGCCACCACCACCTTCAAACAGTTCCCCGCCCTGCGCCTGGTCCTGCCCGAGGCCCGCGCCCCCCGCGAGGGCGGTCGCGCGGAAAACATCGTGGTCACCGTGGCCAAGGAACCGCCGTACTTTTACCTGGGGCAAACGCCGGTCACGTTGGACCAGCTCCAGGCCGAACTGGCCGCCCGCGCCGCCCAAAATCCCGACGCCGCCGTGGCAGTGCGGGCGGATGCCGACGCGCCCACGGGCCGGTTCGTGCGGGTGGTGGAGCTGGTCCGGAGCGCCGGCTTCAAGAAACCGGTGAACATCCACACTCGGCCGGCCGAACGCTGAGCGGGCCCGGCGGCCGCGCCGCGGCGGTCTGCCGGCTGGACTTTCCGGGCGTCCGCCCGTAAACGGGCGCGGTGACGCCGGGGCAAATCGGCATCGCCATTCTGGCCGCGCTATTCATCGGCATCTCGAAGGCCGGCTTTGGGGGCGGGCTGGGGCTGCTGACCACGCCGCTGTGCGTGCTGGCCTTTGGGGCGAAGGATGCGATCGGCATTTTGCTGCCGCTCTTGTGCGCCGGGGACCTGTTTTCGCTCTACCACTACTGGGGCAAGTGGCGCCGGGAAAACCTCCGCTACCTGCTGCCCGGGGTGGTGATCGGGGTGGTGGTGGGCGTGCGGCTGATCGGACGCTTTTCGGCGCGGGAACTGAATCTGGCCATTGGGCTGCTGGCCGTGGCGTTTGTGGTGTTTCAGTTCGTCAGGGAGCGGGTCTTCCGGGCCGAAGGGGTGTTTCGCCCCAGCCACGCCGTGGGCTGGCCGGTGGGCTTGGGGGCGGGGATTACCTCGACCTTTGCCCACGGCGCCGGGCCGTTGGTGAGCGTGTTTCTGATCCCGCAGCGGCTGCCCAAGGAGATTTTTGTGGGCACGACCGTGCTGATGTTCACCTGGATCAACTGGATCAAGCTGCCGTTTTTCTGCCTGGACCGCACGGTGGTTCCGCTGGACTGGCTGCCCGCCGAGGCCATCATCAACGCCCGCACCCTGCGGGCCAGCGCGGGGTTGTTGCCGCTGATCCCGGTGGGCGTCTGGCTGGGGGTGTGGTTGAACCGCCGGATTTCCGAGCAGTCCTTCGTGAACGTGATCTACCTGCTGGTGCTGCTGGCCGGGTTGCAGCTCATTTTCGACTTCGACCCGGCCGCCTGGCTACGTGGTTGACACACCCGCGCTGGCCGCCACCGCCCGGCGCACCGCCGCCTCGGCGATCAACTCCGCCACCAGCTCGCACGAAAGCCGGTCCGTGTTGAACACCAAGTCGTACAGGAGCGCGTCGTCTATCTCCACCTTGAAATGCTCGCGCAGGTAGCGGGCGCGGCCCCGGTCTTCCTTTTCGATGAACTCGCGGGCCTGCCGGGCGTCCCAGCCCCGCGATTCCATTACCCGGGCTAGGCGCTTATCGAACGAGCCGACCAGGCGCACGTGCAAGACATGGGGCAGCTTGGCCGTGATCACGTGGGCCCCGCGCCCGATCAGGATCACGTGGCCCAACTCGGCCAGCTTGAGGATGGTCTCGGAAACGGCGCGGATGAGGGTCCAAGACGGCGGATGCAACCCGAGCAGCTCGGTCATCATGTCCTCGAGCAGCGAGACCCGGTCCTCGGGCATGAACTCGGCCAGTTTCTTGGGCAGGTTGTGGTCGGCCAGGACCTTTTCCACCAGCTCCCGGTCGAACACGGTCCATTTCAACTCCGGGTCGGGCACGCGCCGGTCCAGGAGCGTTGCCAAATGTTGGGCCACGCGCCAGGCGCCCGAGCCGGTCTGCCGGGAGAGGGTCACTGCCAGGCGCGGGCGGCCAGGGGGACGTTGCGCCGGGCGCAACTGGCACTGGAGGAACGCCTGAGCTTGCTCGATACCTTTATGGGCTTCCATAAACAACAAGGTCGCGGCGCCGGGCGGCCCGGCGGGGCGTTTTGCCGGCCCGAGCCACGGCCCGCCCCCTGTTACCAAAACGCCCGGCGGAGGCCAAACCCATTTTCCCGCACAAGGCGGTTGCCGGAATCGGGCCGCCGGATAAAATCCACGCCGGGTAGGAACTGAATCTGACGCACGATGAACGCGGAACTGTGTCGCAAAGCCGCCGAGAAAATCGGCAACCCGAACATACTGGTGAACCTGGTGTCCAAACGGGTCCGCCAATTGACCTCCGCCGGCGGGGCGGGCAGCCGCCCCCTGGTGGACCACGCCGAACACCTTGGCGCGGCGGACATCGCCGTGCGCGAAATCGTCGAGGACAAAATCACCTACGAACTGCTGCCTGAAGTGCCCGAACCAGTGCGGCCCGCGCCCCGGCGGCGGCGCAGCTAGCTCCACCCGCCGGGACCGTGCCGGCCCGTGAGTCCGCCGGGCGACGCTTTGCAGCATGGGTGACATCCTCACCAACCCCAAGGCCCGGCGCGATTACCACATCCTCGAAACGGTCGAGGCGGGGATCGTCCTGCGCGGCACCGAGGTCAAGTCGCTGCGCGCCGGCCGGGGGCAGATTGCCGACGCCTTTGCGCGGATCGAAAACGGCGAGGTCTGGCTCTACAACGCCCACATTGACGAGTACACCCACGGCAACCGCCTCAACCACGCCCCGAAGGCCCCGCGCAAGCTGCTCCTGCACCGCGCCGAAATCCGCAAACTCGAGGCCGCCAGCGCGGTCAAGGGCCGCGCCCTGGTCCCCCTGGCCCTTTACTGGAAAAACCGCCGCGTGAAGGTCGCGCTGGCCCTGGGCCAGGGCAAACAGCAGTTCGACAAACGCGAGGACCTCAAGCGCCGCGAGGCCGAACGCGAGCTCCAGCGCCTGGCGCGCCACCGGCTCACGGACCGTTAGCCCGCCGCACCCGGCCCCGCGGCGCGCCGGTTTCCGGCGTTGCGGACGCCCGGCCCGCGCGTATAGTTTCCGGCCATGAAGTACACCTACGAGGAACTGGCCGGGATGCTGGACCATTCGCTGCTCCATCCCACCCTCACCGATGCCGAGCTGGACGAGGGCTGCCGCCTGGCGGCGCGCTACCGGGTCGCCTCCGTGTGCATCAAGCCCTACGCCGTCCGGCGCGCGGCGGAGTTGCTCCGCGGCACCGGCGTGCGCGTGGGCTGCGTGGTCGGCTTCCCCCACGGCAGCTCCGCCACCGAGGTCAAACGCTACGAGACCGAACTCGCCTGCCGGGACGGGGCGGTCGAAATTGACATGGTGCTCAACCTCGGCAAGGCCCTGTCCGGGGACTGGGACTACGTCGAGCGCGACGTGCGGGCCGTGTGCGACGAGGCCCACCGCCACGGCGCCCGGGTCAAGGTGATTCTGGAAACCGACTACCTGGCCCGCGGCGGCGCGGGATTGAGCAGCGACGACCTCAAGCGCCGCCTCTGCGAACTCTGCGAGCGCGCCGGCGCCGACTGGGTCAAGACCAGCACCGGCTACGGCTTCGTCAAGCAACCCGACGGCAGCTACAACTACCGCGGCGCCACCGAACACGACCTGGCCCTGATGCGCGCGGCCTGCTCGCCCCGCGTGCAGGTCAAGGCCGCCGGCGGCGTGCGCGACCTGGACGCGCTCATCCGCGTGCGCGACCTGGGCGCCACCCGCTGCGGCACCAGCGTGACCGCGGCGCTGTTGGACGAATACCGCCGCCGGGCCGCCGCCGAGCAGGCCGGCGCGCCCACCTCTCTACCCACCCCGGAGGCGGCCAGCCTGGGCACCGGCGGTTACTAAGCCGCGAGCTTCGGCTGGCGCAACGCGCGGCAGCCGAACGCGCCGAAACCGCCCGCCGCTCAGCTCAAGCCGCATGAACGAGACCACCCGTTACCTCCAGTCCCTGCCGGCCGACCATCCCATCGAGGTGGCCACGCTCTTCCATTGCATTTTGGTGGATGCCGTGCGGGCCGAGGCCTGCGACATCCACATCGAACCCTGGGAGAGCACCATCGTGGTCCGCATCCGCCTGGCCGGGGTGCTCCAGGAACTGGCCCACCTCCCGCTCGACCTCATGGACAAACTGGCCGGCCGCATCAAGGTCCTGGCCAACCTCATCTCCTACCAGACCGACCTCCCCCAGGAAGGCCACGTGCCGGCCAGCCCGGAACTGGGCGGGGTCGAGTTGCGCGTCTCGGTCTTCCCCACTGTGCGGGGCGAGAAAATCGTGGTGCGCATCTTCGACCCCCGCAACCGCAGCTTCGACCTCGCCGGCCTGGGCTTCGAGGAGGACACGCTCCACACCCTGGTGCGGTTGCTCTCCCGGCCCAACGGCCTGATCTTGCTCACCGGCCCCACCGGCTCGGGCAAGACCACGGCCATCTACGCCGCCCTGACCCACCTGGTGAACCGGCACGGCCCGACCATCTCGATCAGCACCGTCGAGGACCCGGTCGAGTTCCACCTGCCGATGGTCAGCCAGGCCCAGATCAACCCGCACAAGGAATTCACCTACCCGCGCGCGCTGCGCTCGCTCATGCGCTAGGACCCGCAGGTGATCATGATCGGCGAAATCCGCGACGCCGAGACCGCCACCATCGCCGTCCAGGCCGGCCTGACCGGCCACCTGGTCATCAGCACCATCCACGCCGGCAGCACTGCCGGGGTCTTCGCCCGGCTCATCAACATGGACATCGAGCCGTTCCTGCTGGCCTCGGCCCTGAGCGGCGTGCTCGGCCTGCGGCTCATCCGCACCATCTGTCCCCACTGCGCCCAACCGGCCGCGCCGGACGCCGCCCTGCAAAAAGCCGTGCCGGCCGAGATGCTCGCCCAGGCCACCCTCCGCCGCGGCGCCGGCTGCCCGCATTGCCTGGACACCGGCTACGACGGCCGCACCGCGCTCACCGAAATGCTCGTAGTGGACGAGGTGCTGCGCGACGCCATCCTCCAAAAAATGCCCACCCGCGCGCTGCAACAGGTGGCCATCCAACAGGGCATGCCCACGCTCTGGCAAAACGGCCTGCGCCGCGTCCTCAAGGGCGAAACCACCTTCGAGGAAATCCTGCGCGTGCTGGCCGCCGATTACTGAACCCGCCCCGCGCCCCGCCCGATGCTTGCCTGGTTCCTGGCCGGTCTGGCGGCGCTGAGCCTGGCCCTCCTGCTCTGGCAGTGGCTCGAAGGCGCGCGCTTCCCGCTGCACCACCGCGGGCCCGCGCCCGACTTCGCCCCGCCGCTGACCCTGCTCAAGCCGCTCAAAGGCGCCGATGCCCAGACCGCTGCCTGCCTGCGTTCCTGGCTCGCCCAGGATTATCCCGGCCCGGTGCAGGTGCTCTTCGCCGTGGGGGACGAAACCGACCCCGCCGCGGCGGTGGTGCGGCAATTGTTGACCGAGTTCCCGGCGGCGGACGCCCAACTGGTCCACTGTCCCGATCGGCTCGGCCCCAACGCCAAGGTGTCCCAACTCGCCCAACTGGAGACCCGGGCCCGACACGCCCTCTGGGTGGTGAGCGATGCGGACGTGGCCGTCCCGCCGGATTTCCTGCGGCAACTGGTGCGGCCGTTCCGCGAGCCCGCCCCGGCCGGACTGGCCTGCGCCTTTTACGAACTGGCCACGCCCGCCACACCCGCCATGCACGCGGAGGCGCTGGCCGTAAACGCGGACTTTTGGACCAGCGTGCTCCAGGCGCGGCGGCTGGGGCCGATGCGCTTCGCGCTGGGCGCGGTGATGGCCGTGCGCCGCGAGCTGGTGCAACGCCTGGGCGGCTTCCGCGCGCTGGTCGAGCACCTGGCCGACGACTACGAACTGGGCCGGCGCGTTGCCGCGCTGGGGGGGCGCGTGGAATTGCTCCCGGTGGTGGCCGCCTGCCGCGAAGCGCCGCGCGGCGCGC
>Ga0073932_1006959_pt1 | contig 11250 bp, 9 predicted proteins | sample DewCreD2012metaG_FD_76967 | JGI IMG/M metagenome (GOLD analysis project Ga0073932, IMG submission 76967) | Hot spring sediment bacterial and archeal communities from British Columbia, Canada, to study Microbial Dark Matter (Phase II) - Dewar... ...
ATCGGATGCCCGGTCTCTCACTGCCTGCTGGATAATCAGGTCCAGGCTCTGGGCGATAGGTGTTTCGGCGGAAATCTCATTGGCAGTTTTCTCCCTGCTATCTAAAGTAATACTTAATTGTCCAAGTTTTTGTTCAAGTTCTTTGCCAGCTTTATAATAAAGGTCAATTGCGTTGATTATCTCCGTTGGAGATGCCAGGACAACCTGTATCCTTTTACCTGTGCGTGTTGAGATATCCCGGATTGTGCGCACATCATCGGGATAAGCCATGGCAATGATCAGAGTATCATCAATCACATCCAATGGTATGATGGTATGTCTTCTGGCAAGCTCTTCGGGAATTAAAGATAGAGCCTCGGATTTAAATTGCTGTTTTTTTAGATCAGCCACTGGAACATTGAACTGAACACTCAAAATGGAAAGCAGGTCCTCCATGGTGACCAGACCCTGCTTGACCAGAATGTCTCCCAGCCTGCCACCATCTTTGCGCTGTAGTTCCAGAACCTGTTCCAATTCTTCAGGTGTAATAAGTTTTTGTTCAACCAGTATTTCTCCCAGCTTTTTCTTTGATACCTGGGCGATGATTAAATTTGATGGAGTCCCATTAGATACGTTATCAATCATATTGAATCTAATCCCTTTATATATTTAGAGAACTCTTCTGCCCATCCTATTTTTGATCCACACGAACCTTATTTACTTCAGCTTTCAGCCTTTCCACATCTTCTCTGGTAAAAAGTCGCCATCCCCTTCTATCACGGTAAGCGACATCCGGATAACTCCCGTTAGTAACCCAGCGTAAAAATGTGTTTTTAGTGATACCAGCTAGCAAGCAGGCTTCGTTGGTTCTGTAATACTCGATTCCGTTGATTTTAATAGGCATTGATACCTCCGCACACCGTTTCTTAAACAATAGAAATATTTTCCTTTTGATATATATTTACGATTGCCATGCCACCTTATAAAATTTTAGCAACAAGCATCAAATCCATAAGGGGTAAGGTTAAGTTTAATTACATTATGAACTTATTTAGCATAAATTAAAAGTATACTCGGATATACTTATCATTACTTATATATAGATATTCAGACCGATTATAATTGCACCGGTAATCCATTACAATGACACTATAGTACTAGTTAGAATAGTGATTCTTTAACCAGATCAGGATTTCGTGGATAACGGTATGAATATTATTTTGCTTTTCCCAGCAAGAAGCTTTTATCCTGTTCACAGATATCACCTGTCTGGTCTATAATGAACCTGGAGGATACCATACATGTCTGAACAGGTCTTTGTCAATTGTGGAAATGGCGGACCAGTATTGGTCCATGTAGAGAACGGTGTGATTACCAGAATACGTCCGTTGATTTTGGAAGATAGTGATCCACCGTCATGGAAAATCGAAGCCAGGAATCAGGTCTTCAGCCCGTTTCGAAAAGTTTGTTTGCCGGCATATTCTTTTACTGAAAGAGCAAGAGTTTATTCTGAGGATAGATTGAAATACCCTTTGATTAGAGTTGATTTTGATCCTCATGGCGAAAGACATACAGAAAATCGGGGTAAATCAGGGTACCGACGAGCAAGCTGGGATGAGGCTCTTGATTTGATCGCTGCTGAAATGAAGCGCATTCGGGAAACCTACGGACCTTCGGCAATTATGTCCAGACCATCTTCACATCATAATTGGGGGAATTTTGGTTACCGCACCAGTGTATGGGCGAGATTTTTTAATCTAATCGGTTTTACCGAAATAGTCGATAATCCTGATAGCTGGGAAGGATGGCACTGGGGGGCGACACACACTTATGGTTTTTTCTGGAGATTAGGACTCCCAGAACAATATGATTTGCTGGAAGATGCTTTAAAACACACCGAATTAATTGTCCACTGGGGTAATGATCCTGATTCGACCCATGGCGTATATGGTGGACAGGAATCAGCGATCTGGCGCCTGTGGTTGAAGCAACTTGGAATCAAGCAGATTTTTATTGATCCATTCTGCAACTACACTGCTGCAATTTTTGCCGATAAATGGATTGCTCCAAGACCTGGAACAGATGCTGCCATGGCAGAAGCGATCGCCTGGGTCTGGCTTACAGAGGGAACATATGACAGAGAGTATGTTGAGACACATACTCTTGGGTTCCCGGAATTCGTGCGACATATCCTTGGAGAAGAGGATGGCACACCGAGGACACCAGTTTGGGCTGAGCAGATCTGCGGAGTACCAGCACGTGTGATTAGAGCGCTGGCGAGGGAATGGGCTTCCAAGCGAACGATGCTTTCTGCCGGGACAAGGGGAGGTGAATCCGGTGCCTGTCGTCAGGCATACGGGACTGAATGGCCACGCTTGATGATTTATCTGCAGGCTATGCAGGGATTGGGGAAACCGGGAGTAAATATCTGGGGTACTACTATGGGAGCACCTTATAATCCTGTGCCGGATTTTCCAGGCTATAATTTAGGAGGGATCAACAGGTTAGCACGCAAACCAGCAACCAATCCGGTCAAACAGAAAATTAACCGCTTGCTGGTGCCAGATGCAATTCTGAATCCCCCCGTTCACTGGTGGGGTCCGGGGATTTGTGCCAATTCACTTGAACAGCAATTTGAAAAGTACATGTATCCCCTTCCAGGGTACTCCGAAGCTAAGATGTATTATCGCTATGGCGGTTCTTATTTCGGAACCATGATCGATACTACCAAATGGGCAAGGATGTATCAGAGCCCCAAGCTAGAATTTGTGGTGAATCAGGATTGCTGGTGGTGCAACGAAACAAAATTTGCTGATGTAATATTACCAGCCTGTACGAATCTTGAACGCAATGACATCAGTGAATGGGCACATCCCGGCGGAGCTTCGCTTCATAGTTCAATAGAATGCAATCACAGGATTATCGTTTATCAGCAAAAGTGCATTGAGCCGCTTTACGAATCAAAAAGTGACTACTGGATCTTTACCCAACTGGCAGATAGATTGGGGATAAAGGATGAATATACTGAGGGTAATTCCGAAGAGGATTGGATAGAAAAATTCTTTTATGCTTCCGAATTACCAGAGTATATCAAGTTTGAAGATTTTAAGAAAAAGGGATATTATGTAGTTCCGCTGCCGGATAAATATAAACCAACTCCTGCACTGCGCTGGTTTTATGAGGGCAGACATTGTGATACTCCGGACTACAGGAATCCAAAGCGGAACACAGAGAAAGGTAATGAACTGGGAACTTACAGTGGAAAGATAGAATTTGTGTCCCAGAGCTTGAAGAAGTTTATGCCCGATGACGATGAGAGACCCCCGCTGGCACGCTATATTCCAAGCTGGGAAGGGCATCAGTCACCGCTGGCAAAAAAATATCCACTTCAATTGATCATCCCCCACCCCCGTATGTCATTTCACACACACCATGATAGTCATACTCCCTGGCTGGGAGAAATACCCGCCCACCGTTTATACAAAGATGGTCATTTCTGGCAGGTTGTCAGGATGCATCCAGCAGATGCGGCGGTAAGGGGAATCAAGCAGGGTGATATAGTTAAGCTTTATAACGATCGAGCGGCTGTACTGGGGATCGTCCAGTTAACTGAGCGTATGCGCCCGGGAGTTGTGCATTCATACGAAGGCTCCGCCAGATATGAACCGGTTGAACCTGGCAATCCTGCCAGTCCGGATAGAGGAGGCTGCTTTAATGCACTCTCTTCATCCAGGCTGATCTCAAAACATGTATCTGGAATGGCACCGAATTCATGTCTGGTTGAAGTTAGCAGGTGGGATGGATGAGAAAACCGGTAGTCGTCCTTCATCATCTGCCTTTAAACTAAGCCGATAATTCGACGCGTACAGTTGTACCACAATTCGGCGCAGATATAATTTTTAGTTGGGCATTAATGAGTTTTGCTCTCTCCCTCATCCCCAGCAAACCCAGTCTGCCTTTTGAAATAGCGAGATCCATGTCACTGGTGGAGAATCCTTTACCATTGTCGTAAATTTCCAGTGATACAGATTGAGAATCAAATCTCAGTTTTACCGAAGCATGGTTCGCCTGTGAATGTTTGTAGATATTGTTCAAAGCCTCCTGGGCTATACGGAACAGAGACTGTTCCTCTTCGGCTGAAAGCCTTCGTTCCTCTCCCTCTTTTTGAAACTCAATTTGTATCTGATTTCTTGCGTTAAATTCTTCAACGATCAATTCAAGAGCTGCCACGAGCCCCAGTTGATCAAGCACACCGGGTCTCAATTCATGAATAAAGCGCCGCACTTCCTGTAAAGCGTTAAGGCTCAGCTGTTTTAACCTCTCCAGTCCGGTCAATATATCCTGTGAAGCGATTTCTGGGCGAGTTGCCAGAGCATCAAGCTCCAGAGCGAGATAAGAAAGTGCCTGAGCGGTATCATCGTGGAGTTCACGGGAAATGCGTTTCCTTTCCTCCTCCTGGATTCTGATGATTTCCCGGATATAATATTCCATCTCGTCTTTGAGGCGCTTTCTCTCAGTGATATCAACCAGATTAGTTACCAGATATCTGGTTTTTCCTTCGACTATAATAGGAGTTCCATTTAATTCTACCCAGATTATTTCTCCGTCTTTTCGCCGGTAGCGCCTTTCGATAATTCTGGAAGTTTTTGAAAGACCTTCCTGCAGGTTTTCGATTAAATTAGGTATATCGTCGGGGTGCCACCATGGATATGGGGCTTTTATACCGATGATCTCCGATCTTGAATAGCCCACCAGTCTTTCCATGGAGGGGTTAACATATCTGATCGAAGTATCCGGGTTGTGGACAATAATCGGGTTAAAGGAATTTTCCAGCAGGCTGGTATTAAATTCGTTCAGTTCCCTCAAAGATAACTCAGTCTTTTTTGATTCTGTAACGTCTCTAATGATGACAAGATAATAAGTCAGGTTATCTGCATTGTGGATTTTCAAAGGTACAGCGGAAATATTTAGCCATAGGGGATCACCGTCTCTGGATTCAGTATAGAGGTAACCATCCCTGAGAATGTGCTTTTTGACAAGGATCTTGAAAATGTCAGCAGGTGAAGTTAACTCCAGATCACCATTTCCGGAGATTAATTTCCATGGTGGTTTATAATCTTGAGCCAAATATTTAAAGTATTCTTCGATATGTAGCGGTATCATTGAATCAATTTTCAAGAATTTGCAGGCCTGGCTGTTGAATTTTACAGGAATACCGGAAGATGTGGCTATAATGACGCAATCCGCGAGGGCATCCAGAATTTGATGGAATATATCCGGATTCTGGAAAATGTCATTCCCTGATCGAGAGTTTGGCGTACTATTAACTGCCGGCATTTCCACTCTCCTTTGTAAATCATTTTAATTTACAGAAAATTCAGGGCGACCAGACTTTTAAAATCCCAGGAATCCTGCTCCCTGAATCCTCAAAAATAGATTATAGTCGAAATCTTACCGGAAATTTACATAGAAATATGACTGGAAAAAGACACTTATTGAAGATCAAGTCGGGGAGATTCATCAAGGTTGATTATTGTCTTTGGAAAGGATAGGATTATAAATGAAACCACGTGTTTGGTATTGTAGAATCATGGTTAATGATAATTCATGCATCGAAGCATATCTAGATATAGAAACTACCGGACTATCTCCAGAATATAGTGAAATCACTGTTTTGGGGATTTATCTTTGCGGAGACAAGGAAAATCGATTGATTCAATTGGTGGGTAATACCATCACTCCGGAGTCGATATTAGAATCCATAAAGGGTGTTTCACATTTATACACTTATAATGGTTCACGGTTCGATCTTCCTTTTATATACAGCAGGAAAGGAATTAATCTTTGCTCATATCTGGAACACCATGATTTGATGTTTCACTGCTGGAAAAATAGATTATTTGGTGGTTTGAAGAAAGTAGAAAACATTCTTGGCATTGAGAGACGATTGAAAGAAGTAGATGGTCTGGAAGCGATTCGGCTGTGGTGGAGATATATCAATTACTACGATCAATCAGCATTACAGAAATTGCTTGAGTATAATAAGGAAGATGTCACCAATCTGAAGGTTCTTAAAGAAAGAATACTACACTGAATTCTATCGGGTTATCCTGAGAATAGTCAGAATGATCCTGGTTGTAATAATAATCCCTTCATATTTTACTTAAATTGTTTTTTAATGTCATTCAGAATTTCATTCGCTTTTTTCATCTCTGTACTCGTTTCACAGGTATTTTTTATTAGTTTTCTGGCTATGCGTGTAAGACTTAGAAAATCACGATATAAGGTGAATATCATCAGACATGAAATTACAATCAGAAATATCCATAAAAAACCACCGATAATAATGATTAAATCGCGTATATTTTCCATATTTAAAACAATCTCCTTCAGGCCTCATGTTTATATATTAAGATATCTAATTTTTAAAAGTATTCCGGTATGTTTTCATAACTCTCATCCCGAATCTGGTTCCATTCCGGACAGAATCAGCCATCGTAAAATTTTATGCAGCCTTGTTCCAGTTCAGGATTAATCTGGACAATTTTCAACCATAATTATCAAAGTAAAGATTATTATATTAAATCTGGAAACGGAATGTGGATATTAGTTTTACATAAAATTGTAACATAAAGTCGGTATCAATATCTGCCTATTATATAATAGAAATAGGAAAATTATCCTGTGTGGAGGTGGTGGAAATGCTGGTTTATACCTTCGATGATGGTTGTGAGGATAAAAATCTCCTGGGTAATAAAGGAGCCAATCTGGTTACCATGAACAGGCTCGGTATGCCGGTTCCCCCCGGATTCGTGATTTCGATTGATGCTTATCATAGGTTTAAGTCCAGTACAGACCTGCCTTATGATGAAATAAAAGAAGGTCTTGAGTACATCCGGCAAAAAACTGGCAAATCATTTGGCAATGGACTGCAGGTATCCGTTCGGTCTTCTGCTCCTGTGTCAATGCCTGGCATGATGGATACAGTCCTGAACATAAAGGATGAAGCAACCATGCTGGCAGCGATAATGCGAGTCTTTGAATCATGGGACAATATTCGAGCGGTTGAATATCGCCGTCTAAATCATATTCCTTCGGATTTGGGGACAGCGGCAATTATTCAAACCATGGTTTTCGGAAATAAAGATGAAAGATCCGGAACAGGTGTAGTGTTTTCACGCAATCCTAATACGGGGGAAAAAGGATTATTTGGGGAATATCTGCCACATGCACAGGGAGAAGACCTCGTCTCGGGAACTGTTACTCCATTTCCTGTGGAGGAATTAAGGAGAAGGCTTCCTGAAGTGTATGATGAGCTCAGCAGATTAGCAGACATACTGGAAACTCACTTCAAGGATATGCAGGATATTGAATTCACCGTGGAATCCGGCAAACTTTATCTTCTTCAGACCAGAACTGGTAAAAGGACGTCACGTGCGGCAATAAAAATTGCTGTAGATATGGCTAAATCCGATCTGATATCAACGAGTGAAGCTCTGCTTCGCATCTCACCAGATGAACTCAAAGGTTTAATTCACAAAAGTATCGCCAATCCTGAATCATACGTTCCAATCAGCCGGGGTTTAGGCGCTGCCCCAGGTGCGGTTTCAGGTAAAGTTGTATTTGATCCTATGGAGGCAATTAAGGCTGCTGCTAAGAACGGAGGAGTAATTCTTGTACGTCCTGAAACGGATCCAGATGACGTTCCAGGTATCGCAGCCGCAGCTGGTGTTCTGACATCCAGGGGTGGTTTGACTTCTCATGCTGCTATAGTAACAAGGGCTATGGGTAAACCGTGTATCTGCGGTGCCAGTGATATTAAGATTAATTTAAACACTGAAAGTTTTGAAGCAGATGATCAGGTCGTCTTAAAAGGTGATGTGATTACAATCGATGGAAATACCGGAAACGTTTATAAGGGGGCTTTACCTCTGGTAGATGCTGAACTTACTCCGGAATTGAGTGAGTTCCTCAGCTGGGCATCAAGCGTAAAAAGACTGGGTATTCGGGCAAATGCGGATACCCCCGAAGCAATACGCATGGCTAGAAAATTTGGTGCTGAAGGGATTGGGTTGTGCCGTACTGAGAGGCAATTTAATGATCCTGAAAGACTGGGAGTGATACGCGAGTTTATTTTGGCAGATACTGGAGCGGAACGTACAGCCGCTTTACAAAAGTTAAAAAAGCTGCAGATACAGGATTTCAAATCATTGTTTGAAGCTCTTGGAGGTCTTCCTATCATAATCCGTCTGCTGGATCTCCCCCTACACGAATTTCTTCCGTCAGAGTCAGAATGCAAAGACGAAAGAACTCGTCAGAGAATCTGTGAATTGAGAGAAATCAATCCTATGATGGGGCACCGCGGAGTGCGTCTGGGGATTACCAATCCTGAAATATACCAGATGCAAATTGATGCAATCTGGGCAGCCAAACAGGAAGTACCGGCTGATGTCTCTATCATGGTACCCCAGGTTATTACCTTGCAGGAACTGCTGTGGGTAAAACGCCTGATAGGCACGCGGGATTTAAAGCTGGGGACGATGATGGAAACTGTACGCGGGTGTTTGCGTGCTGCCCGAGTTGCTGAAGTAGCAGATTTCTTTTCTTTTGGCACAAATGATCTTACACAGGCGGTTTATTCATTCAGTCGTGAAGATGCTGAGAAGAAATTTTTAACTACCTATATTAGAGAAGGGATTTTAAAAGACAATCCATTCGAGGTAATAGATACGAATGGTGTTGGCAGATTGATTCAGCTTGCCATTGAGTGGGCAAAAAAGGTCAAGCCAAATATAGAGATCGGGATCTGTGGCGAGCACGGAGGAGAACCCAGGTCAATTGCTTTTTTCAATTCGATTGGTGTAGATTATGTTAGCTGTAGCCCATTCCGAATACCGGTGGCAAAACTGGCGGCCGCGAGGGCGGTCATGGAGAAAATAGAGCTGGAGCGAACCCAGGAAGAAGCCGAAGTTACGGCTTAGAAATCCTTTAAATATCCGAAAAACAGGATACATACCCACAGATGGGCAAATTAAAAGACAGGCTGGTGGGGATTTATCACTTTCTTGGCGATATGGTACCGCATAATTTGCCGGTTGTAGAGCCAAGATTGAGTACGAATAACCTGTGGCTCAAAGATGGGAAAGTCTTGGTGTCCAGGGTTAAAGCTCGCAAATCTGTAAAAGCATCCATCGTTGCGTCCCTGACGTTGTTGGGAGGAGTGGAAAAGTCAATTAAAACCGGCATGAAAGTATTCGTAAAACCCAATTTCAACAGCGCCGATCCTCCACCGGCCACAACCGCTCTTGATTTTTTACAGGCTGTTCTTGAAATTTTAAAAGAAACCGGAGCAAATCCCATCGTTGGGGATTGTGCGGGAGGGATCTGGAGGCCGACACGCAATGTATTTGCTAAACTGGGATTGTATGATCTGGCTAGCAAAATGGGAGTAAGGCTGATAGCGCTTGAGGATAGTCATGATTGGGTGAAAGTCAGGATACCCGGAAATTTTTTCCGCACAGTAACCATGCCACGGGTTTGTTATGAATCAGACAGATTGGTTTATCTACCCTGTCTCAAGACGCACAATCTGGCGACTTATTCGGGAGCGTTGAAGCTGACAGTTGGTTTCGTGCATCCTGGTAATCGCAGAGCGCTGCATGCTGGTAACCTGCAATACAAGATTGCTGAAATCAATTTATGCTTGCAACCAGACCTGATAATTATGGATGCCAGAAAGGCTTTTGTAACCGGTGGTCCTGCCCAGGGAAAGGTTGTCGAACCCGATTATATATTGGCTTCAGGGAATCCTTTTGCTATTGATGCAGAAGGGATCAGAATTCTCAATGCATATCCGGCTAAAAACCGATTACCACAAGATTGGTGGCAACTTCCACAAATAGCATATGCTGAGCAATTCGGATTTGGCATTAATAAAGATAATATCCTGATAGTTGAAGACAGTTGAGGAATAAAGGATTGATAACCCGTGGCTAATTCTTAAGACTGGTCGTTCCCCTGGATGAAGCCTCTCTTGAGCAGTTCATCAAATGCCTCGAACCATTTTAGCTGTACATCGCTTGGCCATGTAGGATCAAAACTGGGAAATTTGGATAACAATAATTCTTTCCAGGACATTTGACGTGGAACTAATTCCGCATGTTGCGGTATAGAAAAATTCTGGTTTGTCCTGTTCCCATTTCTTTTTGGAATTTTTTCCGTTTGTGTGGAACTTCTGGAATTTTTTGACCTTTTGGTAATAAATGGGGAAAGGGGAATCCCGGCATCTGTAGCTAATTCAATGAAAAATTTTATGCATTTGCGAGCAACATCCCGATCAACCTGATATATATCATTAAAAACCTCTTCGAGCTGGGCATAAGTAGCTTTTTCAGGGTCAAAAGAATTGCTCATCAAAAATGAGAACGATTCCTGGCTGATTTTACGCAAAATCTCTGCTCTGGCAACACCTTTAGAATTTACCAGCTCTTTCAATTGATTTGTTGGAATACCGGCAGCATCGATCAAATTTAGAAAGCGCAGCGCACACATCAGTTGCGTACCGGTGCTACCGGAGAATTTATCTCCCCAGTAGCTGCGGTCAATGCGGGCAGGAATTCCACGTTTTAACTCTTCCAGCAGAGTTAAAAAGCTGCGGTACGACACATAGGGCGGAGATCGTTTTTTGTTTCTGTCGATTACCAAAGCTTTACCTCAGTTAAACTTTAGGGGGCTGTATTCCAATTATTTTATTGAAAAGGTACCAGGTTTTCAAGAGGGAAGTACTTTTTATATATTTGGGAAATTCCGTTTATATAAACTGCATAAAAAATTGGAACTAGAACACATAATATCTGGAAACAAAAAGGACAAATCAGGACAATTTTTGACTCGTCGCTCTGGTAATATATAACATAATGCCAACCAAAAATTTTGAAGGAGGTGACTGTGGGTACAGCAATTGAGTATCAAAAATTAATGACGGAGATTGTTTACATCAACATTCCTGGTCCGGCAGAGCCAACTCCGGGAATGAGCGGTGGAGAGCTTCTCCACGGTTTCTTGGCGGAACTCTATAAAGCTCCCAGTGCCGAAATCAGGAACTTTGTCAACTCTCTGTGCCTCAAGTGGAACGTCCACTATAGAGAAACCAGAGGGTAAAAACAAGAAGGGTAATATGGTAGCTTAAGTCTTCAAAACAGGAGTAGAAAATGAAAAGAAAAATAGCAGCTATCGATGTCGGTACGACGAAAGTTTGTACCATTATGGGTA
>Ga0073932_1006967_pt1 | contig 11240 bp, 6 predicted proteins | sample DewCreD2012metaG_FD_76967 | JGI IMG/M metagenome (GOLD analysis project Ga0073932, IMG submission 76967) | Hot spring sediment bacterial and archeal communities from British Columbia, Canada, to study Microbial Dark Matter (Phase II) - Dewar... ...
GTCCTTCGTCCACCAACTGCGCGATCGCTCGGCGGACCGTGGTGCGGCTGACGTTGAAGCGCTGGCGAAGTTCCGCCTCGGTCGGCAGCTTCGAGCCGTCGGGAAAGACGTTCCGCTCCAGATCCTCGCGCAGCGCGAGGAAGACTTCGACGGAGCGTCCGCCAAGGCTCGGCGTAGTCGTGCTCGGATGAGCAGTGTCGATCGACTGTTCCATATAAAGATGTACTCCTTACAATACATCTTGTTGATTTAAAAAGATAAGTGAGATACATATTCGTATTTATTTCGCATGTTTGTATTGGTCGCAAATAATTTAAAAATAAACTACTTAATACTTATTTTAGCGGCTGTGTTCATTCCCTTCATCCACAGGTCTTTGCGGCTCTCGAAGAGGTACTGGCGTGCCGCGGGATCCTCTTTGGTGTTCCACGAGCCGGTCGAGTGGACGCGGATCTTCTGTTTGATGCCCGGCGCGTCGTGGACGGCCTGGGCGACGTCGGTCAGACAGCCCCAGCCGAGAATCCAGAGCGGGCGCGGATCCTCGACCTGCGCGCGGGAGACGATCCAACGCGAGCCTTCCGTCGGTGTGCTGAAGCCTTGCTCCGGCGCCGGGTCAAGGGCGCCTTGCTTGGTGACTTCGCGAAGCTGTTCGGACTTAGTACCGCGCCGAGTGGCTGAGCAGGGCCGGGTGGTCTTTCTCGTAGGCGTCGATGACTTCCAGATCACAGCCGCCAAGGGCTTCGCATGGCTTTGCTCAGCATCCGGTTGGCCGGTTCGTCGTCAACGAAGCGTTCCTCGTCCGGGTTCCACTTCAGTTTGCGGCCCAGGCGCGCGGAGATTTCGACGAGGTTGCAGGTGGTCGTCGAGCGGTGGCCGATTTCGGCGGGACAGATCGTCTCGCGGCGCGAGCGGATGCAGTCGAGCCAGTTGCGGTGGTGCTCGGGGCTTTCGTAGAGGTGGATCTCCCCGGGGCGGATCGTCGTCTTGAGCAGGCTGGCCGGTTCGGCGCTCAGGCGGCCGCGATCGACGTGGATCCTGCCTTCCTCGCCTTCGAAGACGACGCCGCCGGGGCAGGGCTTGCCGATGCTGCTGAAGATCACCTGCTCGCCCCTGGCGTAGGTCAGTTCGCTGGTCCATTCGATGACGTCGTCGATCAGGCCGTCTTCGGGGATGTTGGCGTGGGTGCAGTGCACTTCGACGGGGCCGGAACGGTCGTAACCCAGACCCCACTGCGCGATGTCGATGTGATGGATGCCCCAGCCGCTCAGGAACCCGATCGTGTAGTGCGAAATGTAATACCAGTAACAGGCCGCGTTGCCGGGCGCGACGCGCGGCGAATTGAACGGCTGTTCGGCCGCGGGGCCCTGCCAGAGGTCGTAGTCCAGGCCGTCCGGTACCGGCTCGGTCGGAAAATTCTTTCCGGTCTGGATGCCGCCGTTGATGCCGGTGACGCCGACCAGCACCCGTTTCAGCCTGCCGATGCGCCCGTTGCGGACCAGTTCGCAGGCGAAGCGGAAGTTGCCGTCGGAGCGCTGCTGCGTGCCGGTCTGGAAGATGCGCCCGTAGGTGGCCGCCGTGTCGGCGACGATGCGCCCTTCGGCGATCGTGTGGACCATCGGCTTCTCGCAATAGACGTCCTTGCCGGCCTTCATGGCCATGACCGCCATGACGGCGTGCCAGTGATCGGGGGTGCCGATGCAGACGGCGTCGATGTCGCTCCGCGCGAGCAACTCGCGGAAGTCGCGGTAGTCCCTGCAGTCCTGGCTCTTGTAGTGTCCGTTGATCCGGTCGCGCATGGCGGACCGGCGACTGGTGAAGGGGTCGGCGACGGCGACCAGACGCGCGTCGCCGCAGCCCAGCAGCGCGCCGCAGTGCCAGCCGTTGATGTTCCCGTTACCCAGCAACCCGACGTTGATCCGGTCGTTGGCCGCGAAGGCACCGTTTCGGCCCAGCGCCGAAGCCGCCACGATGGCCGGTGCGGCGAAGCCGAGGGTCTGCAGGAACGCACGGCGGCTCCTGGCTCCCGGCTCCTGGCACTGCGCATCGGTCTGTCGCATGATCCATGTCTCCTTGGTTCTGGCTACTGGTGGTCAGTGACCGGCCGCTGCGGTCCTGCACCCGCCCCAGCCTCCGCCAGGCCCATGCGGTCAAAACTCATGCGGTCATTCCCCCGGCGCCAGGATTTCCAGTTCGCGTATCGCCGGCGAACCGCCGTAGTACCCGGTGATCTTCAACTCGACCGCCTGGCATGGCGTCTTCGGAACGTCCACGGTCAGTACGTTCTCCTGGTAGACCGCATTGCGTACCTCCTTGACCGCTTGGCCGTCGCAGAGCACCTGGAAATCCTTCGGCGCGAAATTGTGGTGCGCCCAGCCGGTGATGCGCAGGCCCAGCACGTCCGTCTTTTCGGGCAGATCGACCCGCAGGATGTAGAGCTTCCTGCCGTCGGTTTCGTCCCAGTAGGTGGCCGGGTTGCCGTCGATGGCCGCCTGATCGCCGCCGGCGTCGCCGTCCTTCTCCAGGTTGTCCGGGCTGGAGGCCTTGCCTCTTGTGGCGATATTGACGGCGCCGAAGCGCTGGATGGCCGACTGGATCTGGGCCTTCTCCTCGTCGCGGCGGGCGAGGTCGGCGAGTTGTTTCAGGATCGGCAGTGCGTCCTTTTGCGGTTGCCTGGAAGCCATCTTCAGGGCGCCGCGGACGGCGAGGACATGCGGCTGAACTTCCTTGACGTCTTTGGCCAGCGCGAGCAGATCGGCCAACGGCGCGGTGTCAGGCCAGTCGGCCAGGCCGCGGACGGCTGCGGCGACGACGGCGGGGTCTTGCGAAGACCTGGCCCGCTCGCGCAGGGCGGCCAGCGCATCGGCGCCGCCCAGCGTGGCGAGCAGGCGCAGGCGCGTGGCCTGGACCGCCGGCGGCGCCTGATCGAGTCCGACGGTCAGCGCGCTGGCCTGCAGACCGGCCGCGCGGCAGGCGGCCAGGATGGCCGGTTCCAGCGCCTGCAGATCGTCGTCTTCGGCGAGTTTGCCCTGAAGCTTGAGCAACTCCGGCAGGTCGTCGCCTTTGACCAGCCTCGCGATGGCCGAGAAGGCGGCCCTGCGGCACGCGCCGTCGGCGGAAGAGCCTTCGGCGAGGATGAACGGCAGGGCGCTCCGCGCGCTGCGCTCGCCCAGGACCCGGATCAGTTCGGCGCGCAGCTTCGGTTCGGCCGCCCTGGCGGCTTCGACGATGGCCGCATCGACGCCCTCGCCGCGCAGGCGGACCAGGCCGGACATGGCGATCTTGCGGTCGTCGTCGTTGCCCGCGGCGGCTTTCAGCAGCAGGGCAACCGTCGTCGCGTCGCCGGTCGCACCGGCACAGGTCAGCGCTGCGCGACGCACGGCGGCATCGCTGTCTGCAAAGCCCTTGACCGCCAGCGGCAGCGCGTCGGGTTTCCCACGTTGCGCCAGACCTTCGAGGAGCGCGCACTTGGCCGGTGCGGGGAGTTTCTCCCACTGTTCGGTGAGCTTGGCGCTGACGGCGAAGCTTTTCGACGAAGCCAGGTGCTGTGCGGCGGCCGCGGCCAGGCTTCCGTCAGCGCCGGTCAGCGCTTCCAGGACGCGTTCTTCGGCCCGATCGGGTTGCGCCTCCAAAAGACCGCGGAACGCGGCCAGACGGATCGCCGGGCTGGACGCCTTGTCGGTGCGGAGTTCCTCCAGCATCGGCGCCGCGCGATCCTTCCGGCCGGTCTCCGTCAAGCGCAGCGCGCATTGCAGAAGGGCGTCCTGCAGCAAGCCGTCCGCCCCGGGTTGAACGTCCTTCAGGGCATCGGCGGCTTCGGGCGTTCCGATCCGGCCGAGCGCCTGCAGCGCGGCGGCCTTGACCTGCGCGTCTGCGTCGTTCAGCAACGGCTGCAGCGACGGAACGGCCGCGGCGTCCCGAAGCGCACCCAGCGAGGCGGCGATGCCGGTTTTGGACGCGCCCTGGGCGTCCTTCAGCGCGTCGCGCAGCGCCTTCAGCGCCGGGGGCGTGGCGATTCGCTGGAGCGCGAGCCGCGCGGCCAAGTTCAGTTGCCCGTCCTTCAACAGCAGTGCAATGGCGGCGACCGAGGCGTCGTCGCCGATGACGCTGAGTTGGTCGCAGACGAACGCCTTGGCGTCCGGCGTGGCGTCGCTTTTCAGCAGTTCGGCCAGGCTCGCGGCCAGTTTCGCGCGTTCCGCCGCGTCGCCTGAAGCCTGTCGGACGAGTTTCTCCACGCGCGTCAGCGCCGCGCGGCTCTCGCCGGCGCGGTAGGTCATCAGCCGGTCGAGGACCGCGCCGAGGTCCGAGCTAGGTGGGGAAAGGGTCACGGCGCCGGTCGCCGCCCACTCGGTGCCCCGCAGCGTAAGGATCTGGAAGCCGGGCGTGCTCATCGCCGCGCCGTCATGGCCGAGCACGTTGTAGAAGCAGCGGCCTTTCCCCATTGTCCGCCAGTGCACGATCGGTTCGTCCTGCCCTGAGCCGCCGTTGTTCTTGTCCGAAAAGGCGGTGCAGAGCACGTTCAGGCTGCCCGCCGTGCCCATGCGGTGCCAGAGTTCGTCGCGCGTCTGGAACTCCTTCAGTCCTTTCGTGATCGGATGCCCGGCGTCGGCCATCTTGACGGTGAATTCGTGCACGCGCCCGTGGCCGGTCTGCTTCATGTCCCACCACGAGCCGGACAGTTCCTGGAACTCGGGCCAGGTGTAGAAGACCGAACCCGCGGCATGCAGGAAGACGACGCCCTTGCCGCCGCGGACGAAATCCATGAACGCCTTTTCGGCCTCCGCGCCCCACTCGCGATCGTTCACGTTCGGCCAGTTGGTCCAGTTGCTGACGATCGCGTCATAGGGCTTGAGCATCTCCGCGGTGAACTTGCTGGGTTCAGTGGCGGTATCGACGCTGAAGCGGCCGCTGTCCTTGTACATCTTCTCCAGGACCGCGGTGGTCTCCTTCCAGTTGTGGTTGTTCTTGCCGGTGAGCAGCAGCACGCGGATCGGTTGGGCGTAGGCCTGGAATTCCCTGTCGAGCGCCGCCGGGTCGCCCTTGCCGCCGTGGATGAGCGCGCGGTAGCGGAGCGTGAGTTGCTCGCCGGCCTTGAGCGGCAGCGGTTCGTTGAAGAAGATGGAGGGGCAGAAGTAGCCGAAGGTTCCGTCCTGGATCACGTACCACGGCGTCGGGTGGCGCGGGTTGGCGGGGTGATCGAAGAGCGCGATTCCGCCCCAGACTTGGCCGGCGGCATCCAGCGTCCCGCTGAAGTCCATCCACCGGGCGGGTTCGCCGCGGCCGTGGACCTTGGCTTCATTCACCCAACCGGTCGAGTCGATGACGCGGTAGTTCTTCATCTCCCTGGCCGCGCGGAAGGACAATCCGCCGTAGCCGCCGTGCGCCGGGCCGCCGCGTTTGGGGCTGGGCGTGCAGTCGAGCGTTACCGGCTGGTCGGCGACCTTCAGGTCCATCTGCCAGTCGATGCGGTACTCGCCGCGCTCGTCGGGCGGCGTGACAGTGATGGTGCGCTCTTCGGTCATCAGCACGGGTTTGCCCATCGGGTGGTAGCTCAACTGCATGCGGAAAACGGCGGTGAAGTCGGGGCGCAGTTCGACCTGGGTGCCGAGGATATCGCTGCAGCCGTCGGGCCGGCCGGACTTGCCGGGTTCCCAGTAGTTGACGCCGTTGATGAGTTTCCACGAATGCCAGAAGGCGTAGTGCCAGACGTGATCGGCGGGGCTGAGCCAGGTCAGGTGGTGGCCGTCGGCGGTGCAGAGCGGGTGGAAGTGGGATTTGACCAGGTCGGGTGCGAAGCGGAAGGACCAGAGCGGCTGGCCGTCCTTGAGCAGCGAGACGTGCCTGCCCGTCTCTTCCTGCCACTGCAGGTTCGCCTGCGCCGCGTGAGCGGAACTCATGGTCAGCGCTCCGAAGAGAAGGAGTGGCGTTGCGAGGTGCTTCATGCGTTCGATCCTCTCGGCCTCTCCCGCGTTGGGGAGGGCCGATGTCCTATCCGAGCAGTCTCTTCAGGTACGCCATGCTGCGTTCGGCCTGGGCCACGGTGCCGCATTCCACGCTGAAGACGATGTCGCGCGGGAGCTTGCGGCAGATTTCGATCGCGGCCTTCCAGTCGATGACGCCCTCGCCGCAGGCGCAGCCGACCGGGGTGCCGGTGACCTTGCCGCGTTCGGCGCTGCTCTGCTGCACCGAGATGTCCTTGGCGTGGAGATGGATCAGGCGCGGGGCGACGTGCGTGAGCCACTCGATGGGGTCGTGTCCGCTCAGGTAGCTGTTGCCGGTGTCGAAGTTGATGCCGATGGCCGGGCTCTTCACCAAGTCGGCGATGCGGTCGAGGCCCTGGGGGTGCCTGCTGTACTGCTGGTGCGGCTCGAGGCCGATCCGGATCCCGCGCGGCTCGGCCACGGCGGCGGCCTCGGTGAGGACGTACTTCATGAGCGTGTGGTCCTCGGCCTCGCTGGTCCAGGCCGGCTTGGGGCCCTCGTCGGTGTTGACGACGGGCGCGCCGCATTCGGCGGCGAAGCGGACGGCCTGCTTCAGGTACTCGACGCTGATCTCGGGTTTGCAGAGCGGGCAGTGGGCGCTCAAGCCCGAGAGGCCGATGCCGGCCTTGGCGCAGGCGCGCTTGACGCGATAGGGGTCGTCGAGCATGGAGACGCTGTGGAAGTACCCGGCCTCGCTGAGGAGTTCGCGGCCCCAGTGGACCATCGGCTCGACGAACGCGTAGCCGAGCTGCGCGGCCTTCTCGACGCCCCACTGGAACGATTTGTCCTCGTGCCGGACGAATTCCATGTTCACGCCGATCCGCACCTGCCCCATGTCGCGCTCCTTAAAGTTCGGAATCGCGGCCGTCGGCGGCCGCCCGATCTGCAGCACCTTACACCGGCCGCCGGGGGGTGTCGTACGTCCGTCGCCAGTGGTAAATTTCGAACGTTGCCGAAGGGGCGGGCGGGACTGCATCGCGAGGCCGGGCGGCTCCCCGCAGCGAGTCGTTTGTCCTTCCCGCGACGGATCGTCAGCAGTAAAATACATCACAATCGAAAAGATACATTTAAATCCTAAAATACTATTTATATTATAATAGTGTTTATTTAAGTATATCGTATTTCGTTTTAAATAAATCATACAATTCACAAATAAATATATCTTTTATTCAAGTCTATGTTTGATTTAAATCGTTTAATCTTTAAAAATAAATCAGATAAGATAAAAAATAAATATGTATCATGATTTAAATCATGATATGTATCATTTATTTCATGGGGGAGGGGGGAAGGCGGCGTGCGGAGAGGTGTATCCGATGTCCTACGTACCGCGCCGCAGAAGTTCCAGACCCATTGTTTGCGCCTGCGGGTTCGGCTCTTCGTTGCTCGCTCGTCACAGATCTCCTCCGGATATGCTCCTCGCTCGCGCCTCGATCCGGACCCGCATTCGCGGCGCACTGGGTCAGGAACTTCTGCGGCGCGGTACTACGTTTCCATGGAAATGGCGGCTAACCGGAGGCTGCCATTGGTGTAATATATGAAACGAAGTTTTGCATATGGTTTCCCAGGGAAGGAGCACGCATGCACCACGAGTATGTAGCGCCGAACCCAAGTCCTTATCTCGTGCCGAACTTGGACCGTGCGCTCTCGATCGTTGAACTCATGGCGCAGCACAGCGAAGGGCTGACGATCCAGGAGATCGTGCAGCGGCTGAAGGTTCCCAAGAGTTCGGTCTTCCGGATCGTGTTGACGCTGGTCGATCGCCAGTATGTGGTGCGCGACGAGAAGACCAACCGTTACGCGCTTTCGGCGCGGCTGCTGTGGCTGGCGCACATGGCGGTGGCCGAGCACAGCATTGTCGAGAAGGCGCTGGACCTGATGCGCGACCTGCGCGACCAGTTCAAGGAGACGGTCTGCATCGGTTCGCTCATCGGCAGGCAGTTCGTGGTGTTGGACCAGGTGCTGGGGCTGCATCCCTTCAAGTTCATGCTGGATGTCGGGATGCACGTGCCGCTGCACTCGAATGCGCCGGGCAAGTGCGTGCTGGCTTTTCTGCCGGAGGACAAGCGCGAGGAGCTGATCGAGGGGATGCGGCTGGAGCGGTACACTGCCAACACGATCACGACGCGCGAGGGACTCCACAAGGAACTCGGGGAGATCCGCGAAGCGGGCTACTCGGTGGACCGGGGCGAGATGATCGAGGGCGCGCACTGCGTTTCGGCGCCGGTCTTCGACCGGCAGCGGTATCCGGTCGCGGCGATCTGGACGACGGGGCCGTCGGACCGGATGCCGATGGCGCAGTTTTCCGAGATCGCGCCCAGCGTGATCGCCTGTGCCCACCAGATTTCGCGGCGACTGGGCGGGGCGTGGTCGTAGGGGCTTTTCGCCGCGGAGCGCGCGGAGAACGGCGGGACGGCGACCCATGAAACGGATTTGCATGGCCATGCTGGTGGGTCTGGCCGTCCACGGTTCCGCGGTTTCCGCCGCCGACCCGGCCCGAACCGTCCGGCAGATCGAAGAGGACTGGCTGCAGCAGGTGCGCCTGCGGCTGACGGCGCTGGCCGGCGAGCAGCGCACGCGGCCGGAGCTGGACGCCCTCGGCGGCTGCGACGGCGTGATCGACGGCGAGTTCGGGTTCCACACGCAGCTGGAAGACCATCCGTGGTGGCAGGTGGACTTGGGGGTCGCGCAGGCGCTGGACCGGGTGGCGATCTACAACCGGGGCGGCTTCGAGGCGCGCGCGGCGCGCATCCAGGTGCTTCTTTCCGACGACGGCAGGCAGTTCAGGGAGGTCTACCGGCACGACGGGACGATCTTCCGCGGGTTTTCGGACCGCAGGCCGCTGGTCGTCCCGCTCAAGGGCGACAAGGCCCGGTTCGTGCGGCTGCAGTTGCCCGGCCGGGAGTATTTTCACCTCGACGAAGTCCAGGTCTTTGCCGGCGAGCGGAACGTCGCGCTGGGCCAGCGGGCCGCGCAGAGCAGTCTCAGCGAGTGGTCGAAGTCCGGCGGGCATGGATCCGACTGGGCCGGCGTGCTGAAGGTCGTGTTGCAGGGCGGGTTCCGCCTGGCCGCGGCGCTCCAGCGAATGAACGTCAACGTCGATGCACATCTGGCCGTTCTGAACGACGTGAAGGGCGCGCCCGAGGCGGCGAACGACGAGGAATGGAAGGCGCTCTATCGGAAGGCCCGGCGCGCCATCCGGGCGATGGCGCTGTCCAATCCGCTGCTGGACTTCGATTCGCTGGTCTTCGTCAAGCGCGCGCCGACGCTCTTCCCGCATCTTTCCGACCAGAATTACGGCTGGTGGTCGCGTCCGGGCGGCGGGCTCTGCATCCTGCGGAAGTTCAAGAGCGACTCGCCGGAATGCATCGAACTGGGCGGCGATTTCCCCGCGGGCAGTTTTCTGCAGCCCGAACTGAGCTGCGACGGCAAGCGGCTGCTTTTCGCGTACTGCCGGCACTTCCCCGGGGTCGCGGACCTCCGGGACAAGCAGACGAAAAGCAACCTGCCGGAAGAGTCCTTCTACCATCTGTACGAGATGGACTTGGAGACGCGGACGGCGCGCCGGCTCACAAAGGGCCGCTACGACGACTTCGACGGGCACTACCTGCCGGACGGCGACATCGTCTTCCTTTCGACGCGCAAGGGCACGTTCCTGCAGTGCACGCAGGCCAACACCGCCAGGACGCTTTCGGCCGACCTGCCCGACAGCTATGTGCGCTGCGGCGGCGACCGCTATCGGCCGGTGCCCGTCTACACGCTGCATGCCCTGAAGCCCGACGGCACGGGCCTGCGGCCGCTGTCGGCCTTCGAGACCTTCGAGTACACGCCGGCGCTGGCCAACGACGGACGCATCCTCTATTGCCGCTGGGATTACATCGACCGGTTCAACGGTCACTTCTTCAGCCTGTGGGGCTGCAACCAGGATGGCTCGAACGCGCAGCTCGTCTACGGCAACTACACGGTCCGCCCGCAGGCGACGATGGAACCGCGCGCGATCCCGGGTTCCGACAAGCTGATCTTCACGGCCTCGGCGCACCATTCGATCACCGGCGGGTCGCTGGTGCTCTTCGACCGCTCGCGCGGCGACGAGGGCGAGGAGCCGTTGACGCGGTTGACGCCGGAGGTGCCGTTTCCCGAAACCGAGCGGAACGTCGGCTCGTACTACGCCAACCCCTGGCCGCTCTCCGAGGACTTCTACCTGGTGAGCTGGAGCGACCGCAGGCTGCCGCCGCACTGCCGCTGCGATTCGACACAGGACAACCCCGTCAACGCGCAGGGACTGTATCTCTACGACCGCTTCGGCAACCTGGAACTGCTGTATCGCGACCCGGCGATCTCGAGCATGAACCCGATTCCGCTGAAGCCGCGGCCCGCGCCGCCGCTCCAGCCCCGGCTGGCCGTGCTGGAGGGCGAGCAGGCTGGCGCCTTTCTCCTGCAGGACGTCTACGACGGGCTGGCCGGCGTGCCGAAGGGTACGGTCCAACGGCTGCGGATCGTCGCGGTGGCCCCCAAGGTCCAGCCCGAGATGAACTGCCCGCCGATCGGCCTTTCGCGCGAGGACACCGGCAAGTTCATCCTCGGGACGGTGCCGGTGGACGAGGACGGTTCGGCGCATTTCCGCGCGCCTTCCGGCATGCCGGTCTTCTTCCAGGCGCTCGACGCGGAAGGCCGCGCCATCCAGACGATGCGCTCGCTGACCTACCTGCAGCCGGGCCAGACGCTCTCCTGCCAGGGCTGTCACGAACCGCGTCTGCGCGCACCGCCGAACAAGCCCCTGCCGCTGGCGGCGCAGCGCCCGCCATCGCGCCTGGCGCCCGATCCCGAAGGCACGCTGCCGCTGCGCTACGACCGCCTGGTGCAGCCGATCCTCGACGCGCACTGCGTGAAATGCCACGGCGCGGACGGCCCGGCGAGGAAACTGGACCTGGCGCCGGGGAAGTCCTACGCCAGTCTCATGGCCCACGCCGATCACGACCTGCGCAATCTGACCTTCGAACGCGACTATTCGCGGGTCAACGATGGCCCGGCGCTGAACGGCAAACTGGTCGCACACCTGAAGACGAACCCGAAGCATCGGGAACTCGGGCTGACCGACTCCGACTGGCGGCGACTGTACGCCTGGATGGACACCTACGGCGCCACCGTGGGCTGCTTCAGCGAGCAGCAGGAGCGGGAGCTGATCGAGTGGCGCGAACGGAACGCGCGGCTGTTCGAAGGGACGGGGGCGCCGTAGCGCCATCGCCGAGGGGCGATGGTGGA
>Ga0073932_1006970_pt1 | contig 11237 bp, 9 predicted proteins | sample DewCreD2012metaG_FD_76967 | JGI IMG/M metagenome (GOLD analysis project Ga0073932, IMG submission 76967) | Hot spring sediment bacterial and archeal communities from British Columbia, Canada, to study Microbial Dark Matter (Phase II) - Dewar... ...
CGTTTCTGGTCGCGCGGTTCGGCGACCTGCCCTGGCCGGGCGCCGGCACCTACACCCTCTACATCCGCTTCCCGCGGGCGCCGGGTATCACGGAAGGATCGCCGGTCCGGATGAGTGGCGTGCAGATCGGACGCGTCACGCGTTTGGAGCTACTCCAGCCCAGCGGCGTGCGGGTCACCGCCGAAATCGACCAGGGCCGGACGATCCTCGACAGCGACACCTGCTGGGTCACCAGTGCGTCGGTGCTGGGGGATGCGGTGATCGAGTTCGTGCCGCCCGATCAGATCCCTCCCACCGCCCGCCCTCTCGAGCCCGGCACCGAGATCGTCAACGGCCGCGTGGCCACCAACCCGCTGGAGATGCTGAGCCGGATCGAGCCGGACCTGCATGGCGCGATGGAGTCGATCCGCCTGGCTGGGCAGGAAGTGGCCGCGACCGCCCGCAACCTGAACACGGCCATCAGCAACAACCAGGACCAGCTCCCCCGCGTGGCCCAGAAGGCGGAGCGTGCCTTGGACCAGTTCGCCACCGCCATGGGCAACCTGAACACGATCTTCGACGACCCGCAGATGCGGGCCGACCTCAAACAGGCGCTGCAGATCCTGCCGCAGACGATCCGCAATGCCGATGCCACGCTGCAAAAAGCCAATGCCGCGTTCGACAGCATGCAGCAGGCCAGCGACCGGGCTGCCCGCAACCTGGCCAACCTGGAGAACTTCACCCGGCCGCTGGGCGAACGCGGGCCGCAGCTCGTGGACAACCTCGACGGCAGCCTAGCCAACATCAACGAGCTGCTCGAACAGCTCGTCACCTTCACCGACAGCCTCAACAGCCGCGAAGGGTCGCTGGGACGGCTGCTGCACGATCCGATGCTCTACACGCGGCTGGACCGCACGCTGGCCAATGCGGAGGAGATCACCGCCCGCGTCAAGCCGATCCTGGACGACATCCGCGTTTTCAGCGACAAGATCGCCCGCGATCCGCGGCAACTGGGGCTGAAAGGCGCGCTGGATCGCCGCCCCATCGGCACCGGGACCAAGACGCTCTTGCCGAGGCTGGAGGAAGAGCCGGCCTGGCTCTCCGATCACAGTGCGTGGGGGCCGGTGATCGTGCCATGATGGCCACGCCCGACGGGCGCGGGCCTTAGCGCGGCAGGTACCGCTCGGCCAGCCACAGTACCAGCCCTCCCAGCCCGCACAGCGTACAGCCCCAAGCGATATCCACCACCGTCAGCAGGAGCGGCCAGCGCTCGAGGATCGCGCGGTTGGTCAGGTCGTACACGCCATACAGGACCAGCCCGAATAGCGCCCCCCAAGCGATCGCTTGCCCCGGCCCTGCCGAGGGGCTGAGGTGCGGCCGCACGAACAGCACGATCCCTGCGGGGATCAGCACATACACCCCCAGCGCCGCCGGCCACCGCGGTGCCAGAGCCGCCCCGCTGCGCCGCGCCAGTTCGCCGATCTGGCTCTCGTAAAACGGTTTCATCACCACGCCCAGCCAGATCAGGTCGACGGTCAGGACGACCGGAGCGACGACCAGCAGCAGCTTCACGTAGGACATGCGATTCCGCCTTTCCCTTTGGGCAAGCGGCACCGCGACGGGCGGCCATCGCTTGCGGCCTGATCTTGCCGGCCCACCGATCGGGCCGGGTAACCTCGCTAAGAGCGTACGTCCCTTGCGCCTTGCGCCTCGAGCTGCCGACGCAGCTTCTCCCGCGCACGCAGCTCGATCTGCCGCACCCGTTCCTTGCACACGCCCAGCTCGCGGGCCAGGCTCTGCAACGTTTGCGGGGCGCAGCTCCCATCCAGACCGTAGCGCCGCGTCAGCACCAGGCGCTCCCGCGGCGTCAGCACCGCCATGAGCTCGCGCAGCGACGCTCGCGGCATGGGGCCGCCCCCCGCCGCTGCTCCCAGCGGCCTTGCCTGCTCTTCGTCGTCGCCAACCATCGCCCAATCTCCGAAGATCGGGTCGGCCTCGGCATCCTCCGCACGCCAGACGGCTGCCCGCGCCGCCTCCTCCGTGAGCGGATGCTGCCTTTGACGCTGCTGCGCCACGCGGCGCAGGGCCCGCAGCAGCGTCCGCCGCACGGCGGTCGTGGCATAGGTGCTGAAGCGAAAGCCGCGGCCGGGATCGAACTGGTCGACCGACCGCAACAGCGTCTCCAGCCCTTCGCTGAGCAGCTCGTCGAACGTCTGGCGATCCACGCCATAGCGCCGCACCAGCGCGATCACCAGCCGCGTGTTGGCGGCCACGATCTGGTGCCGGTCGTGCTGAGCGATCTTAAGCAGCCGCTCGATCTGAGCGATCAGTTCGGCATCCGGACAGGCCGCATCCAGCCGTCGCCGCAACTGGTCGGCCCGGTAGCGTGCATAGTTCATGCGCAAGAAACGCTGCCGCTCCTCGGCCGGGCTCAGCAGCGGGCGCGCCCCGAGCTGGACCAGGTGGGCTGGCCAGCCTTGGACTGGCGTGGTCGCCGGCGGCGGTTCGGCGGCGCGGGCCGGTTCCTCCAACAGCGCGTCGGCGTCCGGCAAACGGAAGTCGGGCTGGAACCGGTAGGTCAATTCGAGCTGGGCCAGCCGCGCGGCACGGGCCGACAGCGACGTGTCCAGCGGAGGTGCCTGGAGTAGCGGGATCATCGCACGTTTGCTCCTTCTCGAGAAAACGCTGCGCCGCACGGCGCTAACAAGTGCGCCGGCGGCGGTTCGTCCGCCGCAGCGCACGCGGTCACTTCCGGCAGCCGCAGCGTAAGCGGGTCGAACCGGCATTGCGGCTGGGCCAGCAGCATCTGCACGACATTCACCTGCCGCTGGGCGAACGCCGCTTCGCAGTAGGCCAGGTAGTACAGCCACTTGCGGATCAGCCGCTCGCTATACCCCAGGGCGCGGACCTGATCCAGGTTGTCCACGAACCGCTGCCGCCAGGCGGCCAGCGTGCGGACGTAATGCGCCGACATCTCTTCCAGATGCACCAGCCTCAAGTCGCACGCCCGCTGCATCGCCTCGCCCAGCGCGGTGATCGAGGGCAGGCAGCCGCCGGGGAAGATGTGCGTGCGGATGAAATCGACCGAGTGGCGATGCTGGGCGAACAGCGGATCGCGGATCACGATCGCCTGCAGCAGCATCCGCCCCCAGGGGTGCAGCAGGCTGGCACACTTGCGGAAGAACGTCTCGAAGTACTCGTACCCGACCGCTTCGATCATTTCGATCGACACCAGCTTGTCATACTGGCCGGTCAGGTCTCGGTAGTCGGCCAGCAGCACCTCGACGCGGTCCGCCAGCCCGGCCTGCACCACCCGCTCGCGGGCCAGTCGGTACTGCGCCGGCGAGATCGTGGTGGTCGTCACCCGGCAGCCATAGCGGCTGGCGGCAAACAGAGCCAGCCCGCCCCACCCCGTGCCGATCTCCAGCACGTGGTCCTCCGGCTTGAGTTCCAGCTTCCGGCAGACCCGCTCCAGCTTGGCCAGCGAGGCCTGATGCAGCGAGGCCTCCGGGTGCGGGAAGATCGCGCAGGAATAGCTCAGCGTCTCGTCGAGCATCAGGGCGAAAAAGTCGTTGCCCAGATCGTAGTGCTCCTGGATGTTTTTCCGGGCGCCGCGGCGCGTGTTGCGGCGCCCCAGATGCTGCACGGCCGCCGCAAGCCTGCGCAGCCAGCTCCACGACGAGTCCAGCCGCACCAGCGTCGCCTGGTTCCGCAACGCGATCCGCACCAGTGACACCAGGTCGTCGCAGGTCCACTCGCCATCGATCCAGCTTTCGGCGGCGCCTAAACTGCCGCCCAGGAGCACGCGGCGGTAAAACCGGGGATCGTGCACGGTGACGGTACACGACAGGCCGCCGGGCCGCCCGTACGACTGGCAGCGGCCGCCTTCCACCAGATCGATCTGATCGTGCACCAGGCCGCTCAGGGCGCGGCGCAGGACCCCGGCTGCGGCCTGGGTCCACCAGCGATCCAAGACAGATTTCATGGCCGTTTCAGTTCCAAGGAGTGAGAAGGACGTTTCGGTTCCAGGGTGCCCGCAGGAGCAGGCGGATGCGGGTAATACGTCGCCCCTTTCCACCACAGCCGCAAGGCCTGGGCGTAGATGCCCAGGGCGATGCGGTGCGTCATCAGGGGATAGCGCCACAGAAGCGGCATCGGGCCCAGACGCGGCCAGGGGCGTCGGCGCAGGGACAGCCCCGCCACGAACTGGCGACGCCCGGAGCGGTAGCTGGCAACCTGCACGCGGAGCCGCGCGCCGGGCGGATGGATGCGGCAGCGATACTCCATCGTGAGCGGCAGGAAGGGGGAGACATGAAGTTGCTTGGCCAGCAGCCGTGTGGGGCCATCCAGCGGTCCGCCGTCGGGCGGGGCCAAGAGGTAGGCATGCCGCTCCCCCCACGGCGTGTTGGTCACTTCGGCGATGACCGCGCCGAGCTGGCCGCCTGCCGTATGGCAGAAGTACAGCGACACGGGGTTGATGACGTAGCCGAAGTAGCGCGGTTGCGTGAGCAGTTGCACCGGACCGACCAGGTCGTGGCGGCCGTGCGCGGCCAGGAAGACGTCCACCGCCTCGCGCAGCGGCTGGCGTGCGTCACCCAGATAATCGTCGCGGCGGAACCGGATGAGGGCTGGGCCAGACGCCGACCAGAGCCAGCCTCCCGCGAAGGCGGTCTGGATCTCGTCGAGGTCGAGGTACAAGGCCGCAAGCCGGTAGCGGAAGCGATGGCGCACCTGAAGCCGCCGCCGATGCCAGACCCAACCCTCATACAGGCACGAGCGCATCGGTCACCTCCCTGCGGCGGGCATGGACGCGGAGAGCCGGGCTGCGGACCGACGGGATGTAGTCCGCGGCGCCAGCACCTCGGCTACCGCCAAGGCACTGACCACGCCATCCTCGTGGAAACCGTGTCCCCAATACGCCCCGCAGTACGACAGCCCGTGGTGCTCGATCAATTCCCGGTGGCGACGCTGCATCGCCGCCCGCCGGGCGTCGAAGACCGGATGATGATAGACCATCCGCCGCAGCACTTTGCTGGGGTCGATGCGATCCTCGGCGTTCAGCGTGACCAGCAGCCGCTGGCGCACCGGCAGGCTCTGCAAACGCGTCATGTCGTACGTGACCGTCGCCGCGGAAGACGCGGTCGCCGGCAAAAGATAGTTCCAGCTCGCCCACGCCCGCCGGTTCTTCGGCAGGAGCGCCGTGTCGGTATGCAGCACGGCCGTGTTGCGCTGGTAGGGAAACGCCGAGAGGATCTCCAGCTCTTGCCGAGTGGCCTGATCTCCCAGCATCCGCAGGGCTTGGTCGCTGTGGCAGGCCAGCACGACATGGTCGTACCTCCGCGGCGGCTGCCCTTCGATCTCTAACTCGATCGAGCCGGCCCGTCTCCGCAGTGCGCGGACTGGCGTCCGCAGCTCGATCCCCTTGCGGAGACGCCCCAGGATCGCCTGGACATACCGCTGAGAGCCTCCGACGACCACCTCCCAGCGCACCTTGCCAGGTAACGCCAGCATTCCGTGGTTGCGATAGAACTCCAGCACCAGCTTGATCGGAAAGCCCGCAAAGGCGCTGCGCGGGCACGACCAGACGGCCGACCCAAGCGGTAGGAAGTACCGCTCGCGGAACGCCTCGCTGTAGCGGTGCTGCGCGAAGAATTCCCCGATGGTCAGCCGCTCATCCAGCCTGGGAAGCAGGCGGCGGGCCTGCCGGTTGAACCGCAGGCAGTCGATCCACAGCCTCCAGAACGACGGTCGCAGCACGTTGGCCGGCTGGGCGAACAGGCCGGACAAGCCGCTGCCGGCATACTCCAGGCCCGTGCGCTCGCAGCGGACGGAAAAACTCATGTCGGTGGGCTGGGAACGGACCTCCAGTTCATCCAGCAGGGCTGAAAAGTGCGGGTAAGTGGTGCGGTTGAAGACGATGAAGCCGGAGTCGACTGCCAGCGTCTGCCCCCCCACGTCGAGGGTGTGCGTGTGAGTATGCCCGCCCGCATAGTCCGCGGCCTCCAGCAGATCAACCTCGTGCCCGGCCTGCAGTTTGAGGGCTGCGACCAGTCCGGAAATCCCAGATCCCACGACGGCGATCCGCATGACGAGCCTCCAAAAATCGTTCAAAACGTTCTTCTAGTATGTCCGGGAACCGTGAAAGCTGCAACGCCATTAACCACCAATCTGGAGAATTTCTGGGAGATTCTTGGATAGGCGGGCAACGCGGACCCTCCTACATTACACATAGAGAAAATCGTGCCGTCTTGGCGGTGACGTCCCGGGTCAGTCTCCTGAACAGAAGTGAAGCAAGACCTTACCCCCAAACAAGTTGCGCGAGCACTCGGCGTCAGTGAGTCGTCGCTGAAGCGCTGGTGCGACCAAGGGCGAGTGCCGTGTTTCCGCACCCAGGGAGGCCACCGCCGGCTTCAACTGGACGATGTGCTCGAATTTGCCCGCCGCTCCGGCCATGGGGTCCTGCACCCAGAAGCCCTTGGAATTCCCCCTAGAAGTGGAGTCGGCCCACGCACGATGCAGGCCGCTCAGTCCGACCTTTACCAGGCCCTGGTCGCGGGCGAAGAAGGAGCGGTCCGCCAGATCCAATTCGACCTGTTCCTGGCCGGAATACCGCTGAGCCGGGTGTTCGACGAGGTCGTGGCCCCAGCCTTCCGACGACTCGGGCAGGCCTGGGCCTGCGGCGAAGCGGAAGTCTATCAGGAGCGACGCGCGGTCGAGGTCTGCTTGCGCGTGCTGTATGAGCTGCGGCAGGCGATCGGCTCGCCCCCGGACACAGCCCCCCTGGCGATCGGCGGTGCACCGCCTCCTGACCCTTACAGCCTGGCCACCACCATGGTCGAACTGGTGCTGCGTCAAAGCGGCTGGAATGCTCAGTCTTTAGGCAGCCGGCTGCCGTTTGCGACCATGCGTGCGGCAATCCGCCAGATGCGGCCGCGGCTGTTCTGGCTCAGCGTCTCTCATGTCGAGGACGAGGCAGCCTTCCTGAAGGATTATCAAGCGTTTTTCGACGATGTGCACCACGATGTGCTGGTCGTGGTGGGTGGTCAGGCTCTACACGCCCACCTTCGGCGCCAAATGCAATTTGCGGCGTATTGCGACAACTTGCAACACCTGGAGACGTTCGCCGCGGCGGTAAAACGGCTCTTGGAGGCCAAGGATGCGCCGCGGACGGAAGGTGCTTGAGCCGCGGCTCGCGGCCAAAAGCCACTGCGGTGATGGCCATTCGATCGCTTTCTTTTTCCCTTATGAACGATTTGAACGTTTTTTGATGTGAATCGGCCGGCGGCCCTGCGGTTAAGAGGTCCGTGAAGCCAAACCGGTCTCCGTGGGATGGTAGGGCAACGAAAGGGTGCCGAGGTGGCGCCCGCTCCTCCCACGCGACACGGCGCTTCAGGAGGTAGCTATGTCGCATCGTAATTGGTTGATGGGTTGGTGGGCGCTGGCGGTGGGAGCGGTAGCGCTCGGATCGCTCATGCAGTGGCAGGCGGCCCGAGCCGCCGAGCCGGCCGGAAAGAACATCGTGCAAACGGCGATCGATGCCGGCTCGTTCAAGACGCTGGTCGCGGCGGTCCAGGCCGCCGGGCTGGCCGAAGCCCTGCAAAGCCCCGGGCCATTTACCGTCTTCGCCCCGACGGATGAGGCGTTCGGCAAACTGCCCCCCGGGACGGTCGAAAGCCTGCTGAAGCCGGAGAACAAGGAGAAGCTGGTCGCGATCCTCAAGTATCACGTGGTCCCCGGCAAAGTGACCTCGGGCGAAGTCGTGAAGCTCACGTCGGCCAAGACGCTGCACGGGAAGGAGCTGCAGATCCACGCCTCCCAGGGAGTCAAGGTAAACGACGCCAACGTGATCAAGGCCGATATCCAGGCCACCAACGGTGTGATTCACGTCATCGACCGCGTGCTGCTGCCGTAGGCTGCGTCACCGGGAGTCCTGGGGCGGAGGTGCGGTGCACGGTTCGCCCGCCTCCGCCGCCTCTTTCCGCGGCGGCCAAGGAAAGAAGCGGCTGGTGCGCTGCATGTAGCGGCGGTATTCCTCGGACCGCTGCGCCAACCGTCGCTCGGTCAGAGCTACTCCCGACACGCGGATGAGTAGCCAGCTCATCAGCAGCGGACTGACGATCGTCCACAGGCCAGCTCCGCCCGCCACCGCCAAGAGCCACAGCCCCCACCACACGAGGAAATCTCCGAAGTAATTGGGGTGCCGCGTGTACCGCCATAGCCCCCGGTCGCACACGCGGCCGGCATGCCCCGGCTGAGCCTTGAAGCGCGCCAGTTGCCAGTCGCCCACGCCCTCGAACAGCAATCCCACCGCCCAAACGAGCAGGCCCGCTCCGTCGATCAGACGCAGTGGTCCACTCTGCGGAATCGCGATTTGCAACGGAAGCGACACCAGCCAGATGAGCAGCCCCTGGAGGCCAAACACGATCCCCAGGCTGGTCAGCCAGAACCGCGACCCTTCGCGCGCACGCAGTGCTGCATAGCGCGGGTCCTCCGACAGACCCCATTTGCGCCACAGCAGATAACCCGTCAGCCGCAACCCCCAGATCGTCGTCAGACCTGCCATCAACCAGCCGCGCTCACCCACGCGCGACGCCGCCAGCAGGCTCGTCCAGGCCACCAGAACGAAGCCCAGCCCCCACACGATGTCGGCGATGCTGGCATCGCGAAGGTGCAGACTGGCCAGCCAGGTCGCGAGCATCAGGCCGGCCAGCGCCAGGGCGGTCCATAGCCAGGTCATTTCCATGGGGGCGGACGGATCAAGCATGGTGGATCCTTCGCTTTGGAGGTTGGTTCTGGCCGCGCCAGGCTGGAGGCACCCAGACTGTTCCCATCCAGCCCCGATGCGGCAGGATGGCGTGTTCCCCGTACGGCTTTGGGGCAATTTATCCTTGTGCCTGGCACGCCCTCGGCCATAGCAGGTGCTGCGGCCCCCCTCGGACGCTCCCGGTCCTGTTCGTGATACGGCCTAAAGCGGACGATGCTGTTTGGCTCGTCGCTCAACCCCATCTCTGGATGGGATCAGAAAACAGTTTTTTACGTCCTTGCTGGTTGCCGGACTTTTTGCGGATCGGCAGCAGGGCCCTGGGTTGACAGGTCAGGGGCGAGCCGGTAAAAGTCACGATATTGAGACTCAACATCAATAGACAGTGCCAGCCAGCCAACCTCCAGGCCAGCCACGCATTGCTCCCACGCACGTGCGCCAAGGGGGCCATTCTATGTTGCGAGGCTGGGCGACACACGGCAGCGCGGCACACGCGGCGACCGATCCGGCCGGGGCTGCCGGCAGACGGCGTCTGGTTCGGGTGTCGCGAGGCGCACCGCCGCGGTCGCGCGGCGCAGCGCGGCCCGTACAGCGGTGTGCCACGCGGGCGTACTGCGGATCACGAAACAGCGGCCATCAGCCACGCCATGCCGTCGCGGCATGCCAGTTGCTCGGCGTGACGACGAACTTCTGGTCATCAAAGTCCCCATACGAGGCTCCGCGCATGAAGGGAGGGAACCCGCAAACGGCGGCCCAACTGCAAGCGGCGGCTCAGCATCGCCATCCGCGGTGGGGTTTTACGCTGATCGAGCTACTGACCGTGATCGCGATCATCGGAGTGCTCGTGGCACTGCTCTTGCCGGCGGTGCAGGCAGCCCGGGAAGCTGCCCGCAGCACCAGTTGCACCAACCATCTGCGTCAGATCGGACTGGCCACGCATCTGTATCTCGACGTGCACCGCGGAGTGATGCCGTTTCATGTGGGGGAGGGGGACATGACCGATCTAAGGCAGTCGGCGATGCAGGCCCTGTTGCCTTTCTGCGAGCAGAACGAGCGGATGTTCCGCTGCCCTGGCGACGTGGGCAGCCGCGAGAGCCCCCTTCCGATGTGGCACTCGCTGGGCAGCAGCTACAAGCTGGAAGGTCGGGCCTTCAGCCAGCCGGCGCTGCCGGAGCGAGTCGTCCTGGAATTCGACGCGAAGCGAGGAGACTGGGTGCCGAAGGTGAAGAAAGCCCAGCCGCTCATCGTGCGGACCCTCGCCCAGCATCAGAGCGGGGTCGACATCAAGAAGGTGCTGGAGGGGAAATCGGAAGAAGATGGCTTCGCCGCCAGCTTCATCCAACTCGCGCGGGATTTGGTGGAGCCGTGGAAGGCGGGCGAAGTCAAATCGCTTCCTTTGCGGGGCATCTACACCGCTATTCCCTATCATCCCACGCACATGCACGCGGTCTTCGTCGCTGGCAACGTCGCACGGTTTTCGGACAAAGCCCAGTGGGAGGAGTTCCGCGGCAAGACGCCTTCAGGCAGCGGTGACTGACGCCGGCGCACGCGCAGGCCATCCCTGCGGCCCGACGTTGCCGCCGCCCGCCATGCACCGCCCAGGCGAGCCAACCACGATCCTCGCCGGCCGGTGCTGGACACAAACGACGCGTGAGAAACGCAGCCAACCTGGAGAGCTTTTCGCATGTCGGCTTATCCGAAGTTTCGAGACCTGCACCTGTACGCCGGCTTGGTACTCGGCATTCCTCTGGTGGTGATCGCGCTGACCGGCGTGATGCTCAACCACGCTGGGCGCCTGGGTCTGAAGCCTCAATCGCGTGGCAAAACGATGTCCTCGGCACACTTGCCAGACAGCGCAGCGACGGTCACGACCGCTGCCGCACACGCCGCGACTTTGCCGCGCTCCGTCGATGGCGCGGGTAAAGCCGGCGAAACCGTCCGCGATCCGCAGCCGGCTGGCATCCGCAGCGACGGTGGCTCTTTCACCAGCCGTCCCGGCGGCTGGCAGGCCTATGCACCGGCGGTCGATGCCGCACTGGCGGCCGCGGGCGAGCTGTGGGGCGACGTGCCGCTGGACCGCATCGAACTGAAGCACGAACCCGAGCGAGGGATGGTCGTCAAGATCAAAGCGGCCCACGACGTTCATGCGAGCGAGCGTGAGATCGTCTGGTCGGTAGCGCAAGGCGGCATCGTCTGGCGGAAGGGACCGCCGCACGCCGGCAATGAGCCGATCGACTGGCAACGCGTGGTCCACGAGCTGCACACGGGCAAATTCTTCAGCCGCACCTATGGTTACTGGTGGTCGGATGTCTCCGGGATGGCGCTGGTGCTTTTGGGCATGACCGGCGGAGTGCTCTACGCGATTCCGCTGCTGAAGAAACGCCAGAAGCGCCGTGCTCCCTCGTCGCCAGCCACCGCCGTTTCAGCCCCAGCACGTCCTCGCACAACTGCCGCTGCCACCTCGGCCACACTCGGGCCGGCAGCGACCGACAACGCC
>Ga0073932_1006979_pt1 | contig 11224 bp, 10 predicted proteins | sample DewCreD2012metaG_FD_76967 | JGI IMG/M metagenome (GOLD analysis project Ga0073932, IMG submission 76967) | Hot spring sediment bacterial and archeal communities from British Columbia, Canada, to study Microbial Dark Matter (Phase II) - Dewar... ...
ATCCGGCAAGTCTCCGTCCCTCGCCGACTGCCGCCCGTCCGTCAGCAGGATGCCGCAGGCACCCGTGCGATAAAGTCCACGACGCAGCCGCGTCTGAGATTCCCTTGCGATCTGCGCCAGATGCGGGGAAAGATCGGAGAGAAAGCGGGCGATGGGACTCGAACCCACAACAGCCAGCTTGGAAGTTTGCACCGAGCCGTCGGCCCGTAAGCCCTGAAACCCCGGTTCTTGCGGGGCTTTCCTGCGGACTATACCACTTTCTCGAACGACAGCAAACCATGGCATTTCAAGGCGGAGATCAGTGGTATGGCCGCTGATAAGTGGTAGAAGTGGTAGTGCCAATCTGGACATCATGTCCGCCGCCGCCGAAGGGCTATTGGCGGTTTTGAGAACACGGATGGCACTGCCTTTGGTCTCACGCGGTACGCGCCACTTCACCGGTCACCGCTGAACCGCCCGCTCGGACCGCAACTGGGCATTCGCCGGCGATCGCAAGGCAGATCGGGCAGTGCTGGCGGCCTGCACGAGGCGGAGCCGGGGTCAGAGGCGCGATCGCTGTGGCGACCGTCTCATATCGACCGTTTCACCTGCACCCGCTGGGTCTTCACCTGCTTGCCCCCGGCCAGGCGGATCTTCGCCCCCAAGACCCAGACGCTGCGTTTGGCGCCGGCCAGCACCGCGTAGCCGGGGTGGGCACCCAGCACCGCCAAGGCCTTCTTCACCAGCGGCGGGATGTTGTGCTCCATCCACGCGTCGGTTTCCTCCGGCGGGACCGGCAAAGGTTGGCCTTCTGCCCGCAGCCTTTCTGCCACCACGCCCATGAGGTAATCCTGGCTGAAGACCACGTGCGGCTCGCGGGCGGTGGGTGATTCCAGCGGGTACAGCCAGACCTTGGCATCTCCCGCGATCGCGGCCGTTACCAGCTGCTGCACTCGGTCCTCGATGGAACGGCCGGCGTTCAATGGCGCATGCACTGGTGGCGAAGCGGGCGTTGGGATCGATGCGATATCCGTCACCGACGCGAAGTCCGCCACGCGGGCCGGTAGCACGAACACGCCACCGGGACGCACTTCCAGGCGACAGCCGTCACGTCGATCGAGGAAGTTGACTGCGGGCTGGCCGGCCAAGCGAAGAACCCGCTGAAGATCCCGATCCAGGATTGCGTGAGCCTTCACGCCTGCTCCATCCGCGAATTCATGAACAACAAGGTCGTGCGCCTGCTCCGGTTGGCCGAACACATCGCCAACGGAATGCTGCATGCCCGCGATCAGCAGCACTGGATGTCGCCGCTGTACCCCTGTGGCTGCAGTCGGATCGGACTGGTCCGCGATGCGCTCTTGTCCCCGTGCGACCCGGTGGCGCTTGCCGTGGACGCCGTGGCGGAGTTGACCGTCCTGGATCACCTCCCGGAATCGGCCCAGCAGCTCGAGGGCTTCCAGGGCCTGATCGTGCTCGCCCGGACCGCGAACTCGGCGGGGCTGACAGCCGCAGATGTCCAGAAAGCCCTGGCCGCCAAGCCGATCCCGCTTCTCTGGATCGTGCAGCGTATCGACGGCCTGACGCAGCCTTCCGGCAGTTCTGCCCAGCCAGTTCAGGGCCCTGTCCCGGTCCGAGCGATCGCGGACTTCGTAAGGCAGGTGCCCCGGAGCGAGTAGCTGGTGCCGGCCGGGGATGCGGTCCAGACCACGCAGGCGACGCAGACCGGGGGGGCGACACGATGGTCGCGCCGGAATCGTATCACGCACAGAGCCCGGTTTGTGACCCATTATCCCCCGCGGATTTGAAAACCGGTTCACCCCCACGTGCGTGAGGAAGTTGCCGAGTCCTCGGCCTCCACCGCGAACGCCCGCGGTTCACCCCCCGTGCGTGGGGAAGTTATCGTCATCGTTGCACCATGTTGACCACAAGGCGGTTCACCCCCACGTGCGTGGGGAAGTTTTGCCATTGTTGTCTCCTGTGGTTCAGACCGACGGTTCACCCCCACGTGCGTGGGGAAGTTTCCACCTTGGCCGCCTCGACAAGCTCCTGCGTCGGTTCACCCCCACGTGCGTGGGGAAGTTATCAGGTTTGACGAAAACGGCGTGGCCGACGGCGGTTCACCCCCACGTGCGTGGGGAAGTTTTGGCCAGGAAAGCCAGGCCTCCGGTGGCCTGCGGTTCACCCCCACGTGCGTGGGGAAGTTTTCCACGTCGGCGCGTCGGTGCTGTACGTCGGCGGTTCACCCCCACGTGCGTGGGGAAGTTGCATGGCACGTCACTCCGTTGACGCGATCACTTCGGTTCACCCCCACGTGCGTGGGGAAGTTGCGGCCTGGGCGTTGGTGTTCACGCGCTCGGCCGGTTCACCCCCACGTGCGTGGGGAAGTTTACTGTCTGCCGATTTCCCTTACAGCCGGCCGCGGTTCACCCCCACGTGCGTGGGGAAGTTACCGGCACGATCCTGCGCGAAGGCATCTTCGACGGTTCACCCCCACGTGCGTGGGGAAGTTTTGGGCAGAATTTCATCCACCACTCTTTCACGGGGTTCACCCCCACGTGCGTGGGGAAGTTACTCGCAGAAGACCCCCTCCGCCCGCACAGCAGCGGTTCACCCCCACGTGCGTGGGGAAGTTTTCTCGGACGACTCAAAGTACGTCCTTGGCGCCGGTTCACCCCCACGTGCGTGGGGAAGTTTGGGCCCTCGCCGCTGGCCACGTGCGTCACGCCGGTTCACCCCCACGTGCGTGGGGAAGTTAAATGGTCCTATCCCGGCGGCATCGAGTGCAGCGGTTCACCCCCACGTGCGTGGGGAAGTTTTCTCCGGGAGCTTGGCGGATTCCTCAAGGGCCGGTTCACCCCCACGTGCGTGGGGAAGTTCTGCCCAGCCGGCAGCTGCTCAGCCCCGCCGACGGTTCACCCCCACGTGCGTGGGGAAGTTTAGGCCGCGCATCCAAGATGCTGGGCGTAAGGCGGTTCACCCCCACGTGCGTGGGGAAGTTCGCGGAGGATCTTCACATCGACCTCCTGGCCGAGGTTCACCCCCACGTGCGTGGGGAAGTTGGGACCCTGATTCAATCTCTCCACTCTCTCAGCGGTTCACCCCCACGTGCGTGGGGAAGTTGCCCAGGCGGTCGCCACTCCTCCGGGATAGACCGGTTCACCCCCACGTGCGTGGGGAAGTTACTGGATATTACTCTGAAATCGGCGTTTTTGCCAGGATCAGGCCCTCGAAGTCTGCCATGGTCCTGCGGGTCTGGCCGAGCGTGCGGACGCTGAAGCCCTGTTCCGTGTTGTCGCGGTACAGCAGGATGGCCGCCCCGGCGCCGGTCTTGCGGCAGACATGGTCCCAAAGCAGGTCGCGGACGCGTGCCGACAGGCGGCCGACGAACACGCCGGCCTTGGGCTGGATCATCCAGCGGGTCAACTCACCCCGCAGACCGGGCGTCACCTTCTCCAGGATCAGCACCACCATTGGGTTTCTCCTTGTTCAGGCCGGTGAGGTCGGCATTGAGTTTCAGGATCCGGCCGATGGGCAGGTCAGCGGGGATGGCCTGGGGCTGCCACCATTCGGCCGGCCTGGCGGAGTCCTCGGCGTACTCATCGGTGGCCGCGTCATCCTCCAGGGGCACATCCAGCACGTGGGCGATGTCGGGCAGGATACGCTCCATGAGGCGGGTGCCGCGGAAGTGGTCGCGGCAGGCCAGTCGCACGTGGCGTTCCAGGTCGGGCGGCTCCTCGCGGGCAATGCGGAACGCGATGGGGATCACGTGGTCCACCTTGTAGAGGTCGGCCACATCGTACACGAACGAGAGTTGCTTGCCGGTGTGGATGAAGCCCAGTGCGGGCGAGTAGCCGCCGGAGAGGATGGCCGCATGAGCCAGGCCGTAGAGGCAGGCGTTGGCGGCCGAGAGGGCGCGGTTGACGGGATCGGCGGCGTCCCACTCCTGGCGCTTGTAGGAACGGCCCTGCCAGTCGATGCCGTGGGCCTTGGCGGCGTCGGCGTAGGCCTGGCGGACGCGGATGCCTTCCTTGCCGCGAAGCTGCTGGAGGGTGAGGCCGGGATCGGGCGCCTCGGCGAAGCGCAGGCAGTACATGCGGACCACCACCTGCAGGCGGGTGAGGTCGTTCGAGACCAGTTGGGCCTGGCGGATCAGGTTGCGGCTGTGGCGTGAGCCGCCCATGCCCTGTGCATAGAAGCGGACGCCGTGTTCACCGGTCCAGATGACCAGGCAGTTGTTGTCGGCCAGAGACTTGATGGCCTCGTGGCTGATCTTGGTGCCCGGCCCGAGCAGGAGGACGGCCAGCGCGGCGGCAGGGACGGGGGTCTTGCCGTCGGCCTGCCAGATGGCAATGGCCTTGTCCTCCTGCTCGATGACGGCGTGCTCCACGTACAGGTACGAGAGCTTGTCGCCGAAACGGGGGAGTTCTTGCAGGTTCTGCATGATATTCACTTGCCAAAGAGCGGGGCCGCGCCGCAAACGTCAGCGGCCAGTGGGGGCGATCGAGAGCAAGCCGAAGCCGAAGGCCTTGGCGTGACCAATGCCATTGACGATGGCCGCCCGCAGGCGGTCGGAGTCTGTGCAGACGAGTACGCCCTCGAAGAGCCCGCCGTTGTATCGCTTCGGCTGGTCCCATTCCGGTTTCCGAACTGTCGTGTGAACCTGCTGCATCAACAGTGGCGCGCCCTCCCCGTCAGCAGGCCGGAACCCCCGCTGGCCGCCGATCTGGTCGAGCCACTGCCGCCACGGGTCCCAACGGCCAGAAAGCAGCTGCCGTCGCTGGTCCGGATCATTCGGAAGCGACTGCGGAACCGGTGAGGGATGTAGCGGCATCTCCACGCGTTTTCGACGGGCGATCGTCAGCCCGGCTCGCGTCGTTCGCGGCGCACGGTCCTCTCGCGCAACACTTCGGGCTCTGACAACGTGCGCCAGCAGGCGGAAGCGGTAAGCCTGGTCGCGTTGCGGTGCCGGATTGAACTGTAGCAGCTTCGGTGGACAGGACAACAGATGAGGGGCGTTCTGGAGGGCATATTCCCAGTCCGGCCGTCGCTCGGACTGCACCAGAATCCTGGCCGGACCGTCGCGTTCAATGCGGAAGAGGAATCCGGCGGTTCCGCGGGGCGGCTTCGGATCAGAGATTGGAGGGCCGCTCCACGGGCCCAGGAAGAACTCGTCGTCCTCGCGCTTCTTGCCGTCCGGGAACGCCATCCATAGTCGCTGGTGGACACGATAGACGTTTCCGAGCCACTGACGGCCGGGGCGATTGGTCGTGTTGACGTGCAACAGGGACAGGAACATGCAGCGATCCTCCGGGCCTCATGGGCCCGTCGATTCCTCGAAGAAGTCCCCGGCCGCCTTGCGGGCATCTTCCAGCAACTCGCGCTGACGGCCACCACGGCGCTGGGTCAGAATCAGCGCGACCTGCCGCAGAATCGCCGGCCGCTGACCGGGATCCGATGGATCGATGCGGCGTCGGTGCATGTCGTTGCCATACTCCAGTGCGGTGCAGGCATCGTGGCAGAGCTCGCACACGGATCGAAGGGTTTCGACCCGGACGTCCGCATAGTCCAGGTGGTGTACCGCATCGGCCGGCGACTTGCAGAAGACGCACAGGCCTTGGTCGAGGGTGAGTCGGCGTATCTTCAGATCGTCCCATTCCGGGCCGTATGGATCCCGCCATCCCCGCAGGGCCGCAGGCGGGTGTAACGGCTCGCCCACGGGCACGGTCACCTGCGCGGCAGTAATCCATCGGGGGCCGTGGTTGTGGTGGCCCAAGGCTCGTGGAACATCGTAAACCAAGCGAGCGTGCGCCGGCGGCGGCGATCCCTCGGGGTGCTCGATGATGGCATCCAATGCGCAGCTCCGCGAGCGACCGGTTCCATCGATTGACCGAATCCGCGGACGCCACGGAACGGCAGTGAGCGCCTCGGTCAGCGAGGTGAACGTGCCTGATCCCGCGAAGACCGGTTCAGCCGCAACGCAGCATTTACGGCCCAGGAAGATGGGCCATACGGGATCTTCCAGAGCGGTGGCGCATGCACGTACTGTCGCGGGATCGCCGCGTAACGCAACGAGGAACGAAGCGTCGTAGAGGTATTGGCGGCGGGAAAGGAGTGTCTCGTATCTGCCGGTCGACGCCGTCTTCTTGACCCTCCCCTCCGCGCTGCGGATGCCGACGGCCCGATCCGCGCCGTCACCATGGCCGCCGCCGGCGGTGTGGTAATCCCAGTCGAGCGTGCCCTCCCGGTCCACCCGCACGCCCATGACGAGCGTCACCAGTGGCTGCAACTCGGTGGCGGAGTCTTCGCGGCCGACGCCCTTGGCACAGAGCAGCAGTCCCAGCACCCCGGACTTGCTGGGGTAGGCGTCAGTGCGGCGAATCTGCAGCCGCGAGGAGGTGCCCCACGACTGCATAGGGCCGGCCAGGCGCAGGAAGAGGGTGTCGTCACTCATCGGCTTGCCTTCCCACTCGGCGTTATGGCTTTCTCGACCATCGCGACGAGCTGCTCCAGCGTCGTGGCCGACTGCGTATTGTCAATCACGGTCTTGCCGTGGCCAACCGCCAGCAGGAAACGTTGTAGATCCTTCGGCTCGAATGCTGGCGCGACGGACTCTACGTAGGCCCTTAGCGCCTGGGAAGACTGGGCGAGAAGGTTTGGGCCCTCAACCGGCTGGAGGAATGCGTTGGCGTAGCTCAGCGGGCGTCGCGATGCGGACACCTCGACCAGGATCAGTTCGGGAACCGAGTGGCTGGCGAAGCTGTTCTGCTTGCCGGTGGGGTTGGCCAGCGCCGCGGCACGGACGAGCGTTCCGGCGACCTTCGCCGCCCCAGCATCGCCCAGCGAGGGCAAATGCCGTCGCAGGGCATCCAAGTCAACGTTGAGGTACTTGTAGTAGACGGCGGCGTCGAAGAACGTCTCGGTCTCGCCCGTGCCCATGAAGGCGGCGCCCGCCTTGTCGGTTTGGCTCGTGACGTACTCCGCTTTCCGGTCATCCATCGCCGTGAAGTAGTCGCTCTCGATGATCACCTCGTGCGTGCTCATCGCGTGGGCAACTTGGCATGCGGCCTCCACGTTCACGACCAGATCACTTGTGGTCATCCTCCCGAAGAGGCCGATATCGACCGTCAGCTTCTGGCTCGCGGCAGCGATCTCCCGGACAAGATTGTCAATGGCTGCCTTGATCGACGCCTCCTCGTCCTTGGCCGGCTTTGGCTGCAGCTTCCGGCCAATGAAGCGGTCATAGGCTCGGGGGTTGTCCTTGCGAAACTTGGTGGCCAGTTCCGCAATCCGGACGGCGAACGGCGGTGGGAAGAAGACCAGTTGTCCAGTCTGTCCTGCCTGCTCCCCTGGTTCCTGTTCGCCGCTTGAGCCGGCGTCTCCGCCTTCACCGTCCTCGTCTGAATCGCCACCGCGCTTCTCCTTCTTGAATCGTGCGGCGATTGCGGTCATCAGCAACTCTCGCTCGTCGTCGGGAACGGAGTTTTTCCCGTCCTTCAGTGCGTCGGCCACCATGCGCGGCAGGTAGGTGGTGCGGTCGGCCAGTGCATCGCCAAAGGCTGCCTTGAACTCGGGAGAACGACGGATGTTCCGCTTGAGGCACTGGCTGCTGATGCGGCCGCGCGTCACGCCGCCGAAGAGGCACTTCTTCGGCTGCCCGGTCTCGTCGCGGTTGAGGTTGCCGGGTGGCATGCTCTGCAGCATGTGAATCTGGATGAACATTACGGTCTCCTTCTTGTAGGGATCTCACTCCAGCAGTTGATCAAGGCGATGGCAGAGCCCCGCCCAGTCGATGGGTCGTGGTCCGACGATTCGCAGGTGGTCATGCAGGGCGCTACGAAGGGCAGCCTCCAAGCGGTGGCCACGGAGCAACGACACCGGGTAGAGCGATCGGGCCCGTCGATCGCCACGGGACTCGTCGATCTGCCGCTTCGGTAGGACGCTCAACGGGCAGAATCCGCCCCGCCGGCGAACGACGCGAGCCCGCGCGGGCACGACGGCCATCAGCTTCAGTATCAACCAGGCGACGTTCCGTGACGGCAGGTTCGCGACTTTCCTGGCCCGCAGCGACCAGAGCAGGCCGCATAACAGGTCGAATGCGGGCGGTGAATCGTGCATCTGGCAGTACGCAGCGGCCGACATGACTGCCCAATCGGCATCGGTCAGCAAGTGCAGGGCCGTTCGCACAAATGCTGTTACGCCTTTTCCTCCCCCGATGCCAGTGGGTTCAGTCCAACCGTCGGTTCCCCGAGTTGGTGTCGGGGTGTCGACGGGAAGCATTCTGCGGATCGTGTCGGGAGCAAGGCTGGCGGCCTCAACCTGTCGGTGATCGTACGTCTTGTTGTTCGCCGGGTTCGTGCATGGAATCACAAGACGCCAGTCCTGGTGGCCCGGGTTGGCTGCCACCACCACAGAGGTGGGTGGATGTTCGCGTGAATCAACCAGGGCAACCAGATCGCGACCACTGGCCGCCCACTGCTCGCCGTGGCTCTTCCGGGCCACATGCGGCTTGTCCTCCGAGTTGTAGAATGCAGCTGGGTCGTTCCACTCGAAGGGCACGCCGGTCGTGCCCCGCTTCCGGGTCTTGGTGTTGTCGTTCTTTGCGTAGACGATTGGACCGACTGTCACCACGCCACGGCGACCACAGCGCCAGCAGAAACCATCCGTGCTCGGGTCCAGCAGATGCACTCGCCTCGGGTTCCAGGTGAATGCCTCCAGATATGGCACGGGCGCGTCCGAGTCGGTTGGGGCGAAATGGCCGCTCCACTGCGGTTTGCCCGATTTGCCCGGCAGCGGGACAAGGTTCAGGCCCAACGTGACCGCCAAGTTGCTGCCGGCCGCCACCGCCATGATCGGCGGCGCATTGTGGACCGACGGCGAGATTCCTCTTCCGCCTGATTGACTCCAGGGAACGATGCGGAGGATGCCAGCAGTTGTACAGGCGAGACAGAGCCGCATGGCTGCGTCGTCGCCGTGGTGAAAGTGCGCGATATTAGTTCCGCAGGCGAGCTCGGCGAAGGCGGAGCCAGCGGACTTCTGCTCCTGGTTCCGCGCTGAAGGATCCTGAAGAAACGGGCGCCTGGCGTCGAACAGCCGGAAGCATGCCGATTCGGCCCGTATGGCATCGATCACGGATCTGGGCATCTGGCCCCTCAGGAGAGAGCTGCGCAGTTTGGGCACTCCCCCGGCGGCGTCCGCCTTCCAGTAGAGCAAGGTGAGGAGGAACCGGTGTGCCGCGAAGAGGTCCAGCGGGCTTGCAGCGGCAAGGCAACGAATCGTGCTGGATTGCTGAAGCGACTCCAGGGGAGAACACACGCAAAGCCCGCCCTGGTGTGACATCGCCTCCAGCCAGCGATCGGTCAGGACGTTCCAGTCGCGCCACGATTCGGTCATCTGCCTTTGGGCCCCCGCCATTGAAGCCTCCGATCTTCAACCCCGATTGATCGCCGCCGCGCTCAATCCGGCTGATGAGGAGCACTGAGGCTTCGGGTCTCGGCCCGACGCGACCAAACTCCGATTCCCGAACCTGAGGCCCCGGCCCCACGATCAGCCGATAGGAACTGCCAGTTTATACCGTGTGCTGCGCGCGCTGGTCAAGTTGCCGCTGCGCCGGTGTCGCCGGTCGCCGGACAAGCCGCTGCCAATGCTCACGTGCCAAGACCGAGGATGCGTTCATGACGTGGCATTGTCACCGCCTCCGCCGCCCCGTGCGAAGAAGGCCGCTCGTGTAGCCGGTACGTTATCCAAGCCCAGGCTGCCATCCCGCTCCTTGGTGTTGGCCAGGCGGTTGTTGTCGCTGCCGCCGGCCTGGGCCACGGTCTGCCCGAACGCCTCGAACAGGCTGGCCTGCGTCACCGCCCCGGCCTCATCGGTCAGGGCCACCGTGTGCCCCACGGCGTTGTACACGAAATGCTCCACCGGCCCGGGTGTCGGCGCCATGCTCTGGTCATTGTACAGGATGCTGCCGATTCCGCGCGAACAAGCCAATGAGCGCGTCACACCACAGAGAACATCCGGCCCCATTAGGCCGCTCCACCGGCAAGCCCCAAGAGACGGTCGAGAGCTTGCCAGTACGGCATATACATGACTGCAACGAACTCCTTCACATCTGCGCGGTCTGTTGACCGTAACCATTCAATGTATCCTTGCCGCTGAATGCCGACATAGCATCGATGCTTCGTCAGGTCTGTCTCGCCAATTAACATAGGGAGATTATGGAGGTGCTCAGCCTCCGCTTTACACCAACTCACATCTCCATTGGAAGCCGCGGTGCGTATGCCGATAAGTCCGTTGCGGAGCAGAGCGCGGCAGACCTCATCTAGCTCAGTCATCCCAACTACTCCTTCAGCTCTGTTACCTTCGCAGGTAACTCTTGTATTCCGGCCTCCCTGGCCTTCTGTACTCGCGTCGGCCCATCCTGTAGATACTTGATGCCTCGCTTCACCGTCACAGAGATCGGCTGATACTTCGCCCAGTCAAACGGCCCCATGCGTGAGAGCTTACTCGGTTCTGCGATAGGACGTCCTGGGGGAGGCGCCAAGTCATCAATTCTCGTCATCTTGGTCCCTGGAAAACTGCTGCCTTCAGGCGGGGTAGGCGGAGCCTTCGGCGCCGACGCCTTCTCCTGCAATGCTCTCTTACCTGCAGCATACGCGGCGTCAAGTTGGGCTTCGATCTCGCCCAGAGCAGCTCGACCGGCGACCCCAGGATTGGCGGGCCGCACACTCGTCCCAATACGAGGCACCTCAATGACTTCTCCCGGCGCGCCCCCCGCGCCTGTGCGGACGGGTACCACCTTGATGGCAGCAGCAGCGGTAAGGGCCTGGACCCCAACCGTTCGATACGCTTCGGGGTCGCCCTCATACAACCCGACGCCGACTTCCTTGACCTCGTGTGCGACCGGATACGTATTGTTGTTGATATGACCCGCCCAGTAATGAACCAGCGGTGAATCACGCATCGCATCGTCATCGGACACGAGTCCGACCGCATTCCCACCATGACACATAATGGTCACGCCCACGTTTGTGATCGTGTCCTTGAGGCCGCGAGGCACGCCCGCCAAGGCCCTACCTGCATCCTTCGTGCCCTGCCACGCACCACTGAAGAACGCACGCCATTCATACAGCCCCACCGGATCCACCCCATTGATCGGGTTATTGTGCACGCTCGCGTACACATTCATCCCATCCCCATACCCGATCGGATCGCGGCTGATGTACCGCCCGCTGGCCGGGTCGTAGTAGCG
>Ga0073932_1006983_pt1 | contig 11218 bp, 9 predicted proteins | sample DewCreD2012metaG_FD_76967 | JGI IMG/M metagenome (GOLD analysis project Ga0073932, IMG submission 76967) | Hot spring sediment bacterial and archeal communities from British Columbia, Canada, to study Microbial Dark Matter (Phase II) - Dewar... ...
GCCCCCCGGCGGCGGAACGCTTCAGCGCCTGCGGCTGGGCGCACGGCGTGCAGACCGCGGAAGGCCGGGCGGCGACGTTCTGGTTCGGGTATGCGGCGCCGGCGCGGCTGCTGCTGGCCGTGACGGTCAACGGCGCGCTGCCGGAAGCGGCGCGCCGCCGGGCGGAGCGGGAAGTGTTGCCGACCCTGCGCGCCACGCCGGCGGAGGAGGCCACGACCTGGGCGCTGTACGAGGTCAGCTTCCGCGCGGCGCCCGGCTTCGCGCTGGCGCGCCGGCGGCTGTGGTCGGGAGATATTGCGCTGGAGTTTCGCGGCGCGTCGGGGGAGCGGCTGTTGTTGCGGCAGGTCTATCCGGGGGAGTTGGCGCTGCAACGCCGGAGCCTGGAAGGCTGGCTGGACGCCTATCCCTTCCCGGAGCACCGCCGCTGGCGGCGCGCCGGCGCGCGGCAGGAGCCGTGGCGCCACGGCGCGCGGCCGGAACTGAGCGGCCTGCAGCGGCTGGGCTGGAAGCGGCTGCCGGCGCCGCTGGGCGCGTGCGCGCCGCGGCGCACGCGGGCCCTGGCCGCGCACGACCGGGCGCTCGACCGCCTGTTGATCGTCGAGCACGGCGGCCGGAGCGAGCCGCCGGAAGCGGCCTGCGTCGCGGCGCTCGAGGGCATGAACGCCGCGGTGCGGCCCGGCGTGGCCGGGCCGGCGGCCGCGCCGCGGGGGGACGCCGCGCGGGACGCGGCTGTGCGGGGCCGGCCGCAACGGCTGCCGCCGGTGCGGCAGGAGGAGCGGGAGGGCAAACTGTGCGTCACCGTCCGGTTCCGCCGGCCGGCCTGGCAGCGCGCGCTGGGCGCGGAGGCGCTGTGCGAGCGCACTTTCGGGCTGGACGCGTTCGGCCGCGCGGTGTACGAGAGCTGTGACGGCCGCCGCACGGTCGCGGAGATCGTGCGCCACTTCGCCGCGGCGCAGCGGTTGAGCCTGCCGGAGGCGGAACTGGCGGTGACCCGCTTCCTGCGCACGTTGATCGCGAAGGGGCTGGTGGCAATGGCAATGGAACGGGAAGGGCGCTGAACGACATGGCCGAGATGCAGAAAATCGTGATCCTGCCCTACCGCAAAATCCTGCAGATTGCCTGGCGGGGCTTGCGGATTCGGCTGCTGAAGACGTTTCTCGTCACCCTGTGCGTGATGCTGGCGGTGACGTTTCTGACGTACATTCTCTGCTCCAACGGCCTGGCGGCCAACGTGGGCGCGCGCGGCTCGGAAGCCTTGAAGCAGCGGCTGGCGCGCGAGGGTCTGCTGGAGCAGATGCTGGGGCCGGAGCAGCGGTCGCAGACGGCCTGGATGCTGGGGATCGCGCTGCTGATCAGTTTCGTGGGCATCGTGAACGCCATGTTGATCAGCGTCACCGAACGGTTCCGCGAGATCGGCACGATGAAATGCCTGGGCGGCCTGGATTCCTTCATCGTGAAGCTGTATTTGCTGGAGAGTCTGTTTCAGGGTCTGGTGGGCACGCTGCTGGGGTTGACGGCCGGCGGGCTGTTGGCCTACCTCGAGGGGGTCGGCCGCTTCGGGGGCGAAGCCTGGAGGCTGCTGCCGGCGCGGGAGCTGGGGCTGACGCTGGCGGGAACGTTCGGCGCGGGGGTGGCGCTGACCGTGCTGGGGGCGCTGTACCCGGCCTGGCGCGCCGCGCGCATGGAGCCGGTGGAGGCGCTGCGCAGCGAAGTGTGACGCGGCGCGGGCGCGGAAGGCGGGACAAGGCGATGGAAACGAGCGACGATCGGCAGGCGGGGGGGAGCGCGGCGGCGGCGCTGACGGCCGGAGCGCTGTTGGCCTCGCACATCGTGCGGGCCATCGGCGTGCGCAAGGTGTTCCGCCTGGGCGGCGAAGAGGTGCAGGCCTTGAAGGGCGTGGATTTCAAGGTGCGGCGCGGGGAGTACGTGGCGATCATGGGGCCGTCGGGCTCCGGCAAGAGCACGCTGTTCAACATGATCGGCGGCCTGGACAAACCGAACGCGGGCCGGGTGTTCATCGACGAGGTGGACATCGCGGCGCTGAGCACGACCGAACTGGCCTGGCTGCGCTGCCACAAGATCGGCTATATCTTTCAGACCTTCAACCTGATCCCCGTGGCCACGGCGCTGGACAACGTGATGCTGCCGATGCTCTTCGCGGACCTGCCGCAGGCCGAGGCGCAGGACAAGGCCGTGGCGCTGCTGCGCCGCGTCGGCCTGGGCGACCGCGTGCTGCACAAACCGGTGCAGATGTCCGGCGGCCAGCAGCAGCGCGTGGCCGTGGCGCGGGCGCTGGCCAACGATCCGGCCATCGTCCTGGCCGACGAGCCCACCGGCAACCTGGACAGCGCCACCGGGCGGCAGATCATCGAGCTGTTGCGCGCCATCAACCGCGAGGAGGGCGTCACCGTCATCTGCGCCACGCACGACCACAAGATGCTGTCGGCGGCCGACCGCATCGCCTGGCTGACGGACGGGGTGATCGAGCGGTTCGTCGATCGGGCGGATCTCGAGATCCGGGAGGGGCACACGAGCGTGAAGAACAGCCAGGAGGGAGCGTAGAGTGGGAAGCGGGAGCGTGGGGGAAGGAGGCGGTCAGGAATGAGCGAGTGGCCCTATGCCAGGAACTTCACGGACTTGATCGTTTACCGCAAAGCGAGCGAGCGCAACGAGACGCCGCACGGGCTCGATACCGCCGTTGACGGCGGATATCGGGCGCAGGATCAGGCGGTGGAACGGAAGTCGCAAATCCATTTAACCCCCGACACGTAACAACTTCACACCCCCCCTCGATATGCCAACCACGGACATCATCATCTCCGCCCGAGGCCTGAAGCGCCGCTACCGCATGGGCGATGCCGAGGTGTGGGCTCTGGCCGGGGTCGATCTGGACGTGTATCGCGGCGAGTACCTGAGCATCATGGGCCCGTCGGGGTCGGGCAAGAGCACGCTGTTCAACATGATCGGCGGCCTGGACCGGCCCACCGCGGGCACGGTGGTGCTGGATGGGCACGACGTGCGCGGCCTGGACGCCCGGCAGATCGCCTACCTGCGCTGCCACAAGGTGGGGTTCATCTTCCAGACCTTCAACCTCGTGCCGGTGATGACGGCCGAGCAGAACGTGATGCTGCCGCTGACCTTCGCCGGCGTGCCCGACGAGGCGGCCTCGCGGCGCGCGCGGGAACTGCTGGAGCGGGTGGGTCTGGGGCACCGCTGCGATCACCGGCCGGAGCAGTTGTCCGGCGGCCAGCAGCAGCGGGTGGCGATCGCGCGGGCGCTGGCCAACGATCCGGACATCATTCTGGCGGACGAGCCGACCGGCAACCTGGATTTGAAGACCGGCGAAGAGATCATCCGGATGCTGGACGGGTTCAAGCGGGAGCTGGGCAAGACGATCATCAGCGCCACGCACGACCACAAGATGCTGGCGGCGTCGGACCGGGTGGTGTATCTCGTGGACGGGCGGATCACGGATATCAAGCGGCAGTCCGAACTGGAGATTGCCGCGGGCAGCATTGAGGAGCGCGCCGCGCCGGCGGGCGCGGCAGACCGTTGAAAACGCGGCGGCGGGGCGGCCGCGCCGCCGCCCGCCGCCGGCGGGGGGGAGAGGAAGGAGGAATCGGATGCGACAAGCCGTCATGGCGGCGCCGGGCCGGATCGAGTTTCGCGACGTGGCCGCGCCCGTGCCGGGACGCGGGCAGGTGCGGATTCGGGTGCGGCGGATCGGGATTTGCGGCTCGGACATTCATGTGTTCCACGGCAAGCACCCGTTCGTGAGCTACCCCTTGATTCAGGGGCACGAATATGCCGGCGAGATCGAGGCCCTGGGGCCGGGGGTCACGGGGGTGACGCTGGGCGAGAAGGCGACCGCGACGCCGCAGGAAGTCTGCGGCCTCTGCCCGCCCTGCCGGCGGGGGCAGTACAACGTTTGCGAGCGCCTCAAGGTGCGGGGGTTTCAGGCGCCGGGCTGCGCCCAGGATTTGTTCGTGACCGAGGCGGAGAAGCTGGTGAAACTGCCGCCGGATTTTTCCTTCGAACAGGGCGCGTTCGTCGAACCGGTGGCCGTGGCGGCGCACGCGACGCGGCGGGCCGGCCCCCTGAGCGGCCGCAACGTCGTGGTGGCCGGCGCGGGCCCGGTCGGCAACTTCGTGGCCCAGGCCTGCCTCTGCCGCGGGGCGGCGAAGGTGTTGATCAGCGACCTCAGCGCCTACCGGCTGGAGGTGGCGCGGCGGGTGGGCCTCGCGCAGACCTGCCACGCGAGCCGCGAGCCGCTGGCCGAGGCCGCGGCGCGCGTCTTCGGGGCGGAGGGCTACCAGGTGGCCTTCGAGGTGGCGGGGGCGGAGGCGAGCCTGGCCGCGCTGGTGGCGGGCATCGGCAAGGGCGGAACGGTTCTGGCCGTCGGAGTCCACGGCGCCCCGCCGCGGGTGGACATGTCCGTCGTGTGCGAGCACGAACTGGAACTGAAGGGCGCCATGATGTATCGGCACGAGGACTGGGAAGAGGCGGTGCAGTGGCTGGCGTCCGGCCGGGTGGCCACCGCGCCGCTGATCAGCCGCCACTTCCCTTTCGAACAATTTCCGGACGCCTACGCGTTTATCGAGCGCGAAGGCGAACGGGCCATGAAAGTCATGATCGATCTCGACTGAGGAGCAGACCCCATGACCACACCGCCGACCGTCAGTGACCGTGTGCATTTCGATCCCCGCGTTCCCCCCGTGGACCCCGCCGCCGTCCGCCGCATCCGGCTGCCCCGCGGCCGCCAGATGCCGGTGGCGGCGTTCGGCACCTTCCACTCCGACTGGGCGCAGGCCTACATGAAAGACGCCACCGTGGAAGCCATCCGCCTGGGCTGGCGGCACCTGGACACGGCGCGCGCCTACGAAAACGAGGCCGACGTGGGCGCCGCCATTCGGGAGGCGCTGCGCAAAGGCTACCTGCGTTCGACGGACGAGCTGTTCGTCACCGGCAAGCTCTGGAACGGGCATATGAAGCCGCGGGACGTGGCGCCGGCGCTGGACGCCACGCTGCGGGCGCTGGGCCTGGAGCAGATCGACCTGTACTTGAACCATTGGCCCTGGCCGAACGTGCATCCGCCGGGCTGCACCGGCGAACACCGCAATCCCGACGCCGTGCCCTACATTCACGAGCAGTTTCTCGAAACCTGGGCCGAGCTGCTGAAGCTGAAGCGGGCGGGCAAAATCGTGGAGCTGGGCACCTCGAACCACACCGCCCTGACCATGCGCCTGCTGCTGCGGGACGTGGGTGCGGACGAGCGGCCGGTCGTCAACCAGATGGAAATGCACCCGCTGATGCAGCAGACCGAACTGCGCCGCCGGTTCGAGTCCGAAGGCATCGTCTGCACGGGCTACATGGCGCTCGGCTCGCCCCTGCGGCCGGCCCGCGACCGCTTCAAGGAGCACCGCAACGACCTGCAGGACCCCGTGATTCTGCAGATCGCCAGCGAGCTGGGGGTCTCGCCGGCGCGCGTGTGCCTGAACTGGGCCGTGCAGCGGATGAACCACAGCGGCGGATTCGTGGCCATGGCGACGCGCTCGGACTGGATCCGCGAGAACCTGCTGGCGGCGACCGAGGACCTGCTTTCGCCGGAGCAGATGCTGCGCATCAGCGGCGACGGCACGCCGGAGCATCCGGGGATCGACGCCAACAACCGCCTGATCTGGGGCCAGGTGTTCCTGTGGCCGGAGGCGGAGGGCGACTGGCGCGTGTTGTGGAACGACAGCCAGGTCTTCGAAACGCGCGCGGCCTACGCCCGCTTCAAGGCGGCCCACCAGGCCTTCGCGGCGGTCCGGCGGGAAACCGTCGTTGATCCCCGGCAACTGGGCCCCCCCCGGAAGCGAGCCTGAGGAAAGGAACGCGCCACGATGAAGACGCCCCGCTTTTTCCAACCCGACCGTCGCGGCCGGGAGTTGCTGGTCAGCCCGGATTTCACGGCCGAGGAGTTCGCCGCGCGGCGGCAGCGGCTGGCCGAGCGCATCGGCCCCGGCGCGCACCTGCTGATCCCCTCCGCGCCGCCCGTGCCGGACGACACGCCGCTGCAGGACGCGAACTTCTATTACTGCTGCGGACTGGAGACCTGCCATTCCTACCTGCTGGTGGAGGGCGGCAGCGGCCGGACGGCGCTGTTCCTGCCCTCGCGCGACACGCTGGCCGGGGAACCGGAGAACCGTCTGGGCTTCGAAGACGCGGCCTGGATTCAGGAGCGGCTGCGGCTGGAGCGCGTGGCGCCGGCGGCGGAACTGACCGCGGCGCTGGCGCAGGCCAAGACGGTCTATCTGCCCCAGGCGGAGGTGGAGGGCGGCGGAGTGACCTGTTTTGCGGCCAACGGTTGCGCGCAGCGGCGCGAGGCCGAGGAGTGGGACCGGGCCGAGCCGCGGCACAAGCGGTTGACGCGGCTGCTGCGCGAGCGCTTCCCCGGGCTGGGCATCGAAGACGCCGCGCCGCTGCTCTACGACCTGCGCACGATCAAGAGTCCGGCCGAAATCGCCTTGCTGCGCCAGGCCGGCCGGCTGTCCGCGGCGGCGCTGGTGGAAGCGATGCGGGCGACGCGGCCGGGCATCGTGGAAAACCGGCTGCAGGCCGTGGCCGAATATGTGTTCCGCGACCGGGGCCATTGCGGCCTGGGCTACGGGGTGATTGCCGCCGGCGGGCAACGCACCTGGGACGGGCATTACCACCTGAACAACGCCACGCTGCGCGACGGCGAGGCGGTGCTGATGGACTGCGGGCCGGACCTGCGGCATTACACCAGCGACATCGCGCGGTTCTGGCCCGTCAACGGCGTGTACAGCCCGTGGCATCGGCGCGTGTACGGCTTCATCGTCGCCTACCACAAAACCCTGCTGAGCCTGATCCGCCCCGGGGTCTTGTGCGCCGACATTTACGCCGAGGCCGCGCGCCGGATGCGCGCGTTGTGCGAGGGGCCCAACGCGCCCTTCGCCGAGGTGCGGCCGCTGTTCGAGCAGATGCTCCAGCGGGCCGTGCCGTACATGAACCACGCCGTGGGCCTGAGCGTGCACGACGCCGTGGGCGCCTGGCGCGACCAACCCCTGCGCGAGGGCCTGGTGTGCGTGGCGGACCCGATGGTCTGGTGCGAACCCCAGCACGAGTACATCCGCGTCGAGGATACCATCGTGGTGACCGCCACGGGCTGCGAACGCCTGACCGGCGACGCGCCGATCGAACCGGACGAGATCGAGGCCCTGATGGCCCGGCGCAGGGGCGGCCGCCAGCCGCCGTCCGCGCCGTAACGGCCGGCGCCGCCGGGGGGAGCAGCGATGCGCAAACCGAATATCGTGTTCATTCTGTCCGACGACCTGGGCTGGTGCGACCTGGGCGCCGCCGGCAGCGCGTTCTACGAGAGCCCGCATCTGGACCGCCTCGCGCGCGAAGGACTGCGCTTCACGCAGGCCTATGCCGCCTGCCAGGTCTGCAGTCCCTCGCGCGCGAGCATCCTGACCGGGAAATACCCGCCGCGGCACGGCATCACGGACTATCTGGGCGCCAAGAGCGGCGCGGCCTGGCGGGAATTGCGGCGGTTCGACAAGCTGCTCCCCGCCGAGTACGCGCCCCGCCTCGGCGCCGGGGAAATCACCTTTGCCGAAGTCCTGCGCCGCGCCGGATACCGGACCTTCTTCGCGGGAAAATGGCACCTCGGCGGCCCCGGCGCCTATCCGGAGGATTTCGGCTTCGAAATCAACAAGGGCGGCTGGGAAGCCGGCGGGCCGGTGGGCGGATACTTTTCGCCCTGGAACAACCCCAAGCTGCCGAGCGGACCGGCCGGCGAGTCCCTGTGCCTGCGGCTGGGCCGCGAAACCGCGCAGTTCATCGCAGAGCACCGCAACGCGCCCTTTCTGGCGTATCTCTCGTTCTATTCCGTGCACGGCCCCATCCAGACCACCCGGGACCTCTGGGAAAAATTCCGGCGCAAGGCCGTGGCGCGCGGCCCGGTCTCGAAACGGTTTCTCTTCGACGGCCATCTGCCCGTGCGCCAGGTCCAGGATTGCCCCGTTTACGCGGGCATGATCGAAACCATGGACCAGGCGGCGGGCCTGGTGCTGGAGACCCTCGACCGGCTCGGGCTGGCGGAAAACACCATCGTCTGTTTCACCTCCGACAACGGCGGCGTCTCCTCCGGCGACAGCTATTCCTCCTCGATGCTCCCGTTGCGCGGCGGCAAGGGGCGGCAGTGGGAAGGCGGCCTGCGCGTGCCGTTCTGGATCCGGTTTCCGGGGCGGGTGCCGGCCGGGAGGGAGTGCGCCGTGCCGGTTTCGGGCATCGACGTTTACCCTACGCTGCTGGAGCTGGCCGGGCTGGCCGTTCCGCCGCCACAGCAGGTGGACGGCCGGAGCATGACGCGGCTGCTGGCCGGCGAGCCGGACGCGGCGTTCGCCGAGCGCGACCTGTTCTGGCACTATCCGCACTACGGGAACCAGGGCGGCGATCCCTCCTCGATCATCCGCCGCGGGGTCTGGAAGCTGATCCATTACCACGAAGACGGACACGACGAGTTGTACAACCTGGAGCGCGACCCCGGCGAGCAGCGCGACCTGCGGGCGGCCCAGGCCGGGCTGGCCAGCGAGTTGCGCGCCGCGCTCGACCGCTGGCTCGCCGAGGCGCAGGCGAAGTTTCCCACGCCGGACCCCGCGTACGACGCGCGGCGGGCCGCGGCGCGGCGCCGCCGGCTCGAGCGCGAGCTGTTGCCGCGGCTGGAAGCCGAGCACGCCCAGTATCTCGACCCCGCCTGGCAACCCAACGAGGACTGGTGGGGCAGCCAGGTGATTCGGGACTGAGGGCGGGAGGAGAAACCGTGCGCCGACGATGTTGGGCGGCAGGCTTGCTGGCGGCACTGGGAACGGCCTGGAGCGTGGGCGGGCAGGACGAAGGCCAGAGCTTCGGCCCCCGGCCCACCGGCGGCCCCCGGGCGCAGGCGCAATACGAGGCGCGCCGCCGCGAACACCGCCACAATCCGGACGTGCTCGTGCTCCCCGGCTTGCTGGCCGACCGCCGCGCGCGCCGCGTGGAGCTCGCCGCCGAAGCCACGGGACTGCGGGCGGAGGAAACCGTGGAGTTTCTGCTGATCGATCAAGGCAGCAGCCACGGCTACGAGGCTCTGTTGTGGTCGCTGGCCCGACCGAGCGACGTGCATCGCGCCCTGGAATTCATCGGACTGCGCCCGGGCGCGCCGGTCGAACCCGGCGCGCTGCGGTTCTGGCCCGCCGGCGACCGCGTGCGCGTGACCGTGCAGCCGCCCGACGGCAAGCCGTTTCCCATCGAGCGGCTGATCCTCGACACGGAGACCGGCAAGACGCTGCCGGAAGAGGGGTTCGTTTTCGCGGGGTCCAGAAGGCTGCCCCCGTCCGACGGGCAAACCGACTCCGTGTATGCCGCCGACGTGTACGACCCCCGCTCGGTGGCGGCGATTTTTAACGATCCGCTCACGGTGCTGGACGTGCCGCGCCAGGTCAACCAGAGCGAGGTTTACGGCCGGCAGGTGGTGAGCGCGGAAGGGGTCTTGGCGGGAGGCACGTTGCTGACCGTTGTGCTCACGCCCGGCGAGGCGGGCGGTCTGGCCCCGGCGAAGCGTTTCGAACTGGCGCTGGGCCGGCCGGCGGGCAGCACGGGGCTGGTCTGCCGGCTGCGGGAAGGCGGCGCGGCGGAGGCCGGCGCGCCCACGGACCTGGCCGCGGCGGTCGCGCGCCTGGCGGCGGCGAAAAAAGAGGGGGCGGCGCCGGCGCTGGCCCTCTCGTTCGGTCCGGAGTTGCCGTTGGCGGAGGCGCGGCAGGCGTGCCGGCTGCTGGCGATGCTGGAAGCCCTGGGCGTGGTCAAGATCGAACCGCCCGCGGCCGGTCAACTCTACTACCGGGCCTTCGTGCCGGACGAGGCGTGGCGGACGCCGCAGGGGCGGCCCTCCCAGCCCTGGGAATTGCACCTGCGCCGGCGCGCCGGCGCGCCGGCCGCGGAACTGGTGCTGCGCGAGGAGCGCTGGACGGACGAACAGCCGACGCCGACGCTCACGGTGGCGCGGCGGGAAGCGGTGGCGGAGCCGGCGGCCGTTCGCGCCCGGCTGGAGGCGGAGGCGCAGGAGCGGCGCTCGGCCGGAAAGAGCCCCCCGCCGGCGGTCCTGCTGGTGTATGCCCCCGCGGCGCTGACGTATGGCGAGGCGCTGGCGTTCGTGGCGCCGGCGCTGGAAACGCATGGCACGGTGTACGTGTTCGTGGAACCGTAAGGAGCGGAGCGCAGGGCCATGAGAGAATTCACGACGGTTCGGGACGGCGGTTTTCTGTGGCAGCGGGCGCACGAACAGGTGTGGGTCGCGCCCTGGGGGCGCAATGGCGTCCGCGTCCGGATCACCAAAGAGGCGGCGTTTCGCGACCTGCCGAACGGCCTGCTGCCCGACCCGCCGACTCCCGCCGGCGCGCGCGTGGACATCGCGGACGAAGCCGTGACGCTCGAAAACGGCGCCCTGCGGGTCTCGCTGACCGGCCGCTGGGGGCAACTCGCCTTCAGCCGCAGCTCCGACGGGCGCGAATTGCTCAAGGAACGCCACAAGACGACCGCCGAATACCTCGCCCGGACCTTCATTCCGCACGGCGGCACGTGGAAAATCGAGCATCGGTTCTTCGCCGACGACGCGGAGAAAATCTACGGCCTCGGACAGCGCCAGCACGGCTACCTGAACCAGAAAGGCTGCGTGCTCGACCTGATGCACCGCAACACCGAGGTCTCCATCCCGTTTCTCGTTTCGAACAAGGGTTACGGCTTCCTCTGGAACCATCCCGGCGTGGGCCGCGTGGAACTGGGGCGCAACGACACCCGCTGGGTCGCGGAAGCGGCGCATCAGATCGATTGCTACGTCGTCGCCGACGATTCGCCGGCGGCCATCCTCCGGCGCTACGCGGAAGTGACGGGCTTCCCCAGCGCGTTTCCCGAATGGGCGGCCGGCTTCTGGCAGTGCAAACTGCGGTACAAAACGCAGCACGAACTGCTCGAGGTGGCGCGGGAATATCACCGCCGCCGCCTGCCGGTGTCCGTGATGGTGATTGACTTCCACCACTGGGCGAAGTCCGGCGACTGGGCCTTCGATCCCGCCTGCTGGCCCGATCCGGCGGCCATGGTCCGGGAACTCAAGTCCATGGGCATGGAGTGCATGGTCTCCGTCTGGCCGACCGTGGACTGGACCTGCGCCAACTTCCGGCAC
>Ga0073932_1006987_pt1 | contig 11209 bp, 13 predicted proteins | sample DewCreD2012metaG_FD_76967 | JGI IMG/M metagenome (GOLD analysis project Ga0073932, IMG submission 76967) | Hot spring sediment bacterial and archeal communities from British Columbia, Canada, to study Microbial Dark Matter (Phase II) - Dewar... ...
ACAGGTCGCCCGCACCCCGGCAGATGTCCCGATTGTGTGCGCCGCCCTGGCCCAGTGGAACAGCGGACGCACCCGCCTGGCCCTCGGCGGCTATGGCGCGAATCCCCTGCTGGCAATGGACGGCACGGAAGCCGACGGCCTCGAATCCGCCGCGCGGAATACCTTCCACGAAGCCATCGACCAGTGGGCCTCCGCCGAATACCGCATGGATGTAGCCGCCACGCTCGCCAAACGCTGCCTGGCTTCTCTCAACACCGCGCCGCCAACAGAAAGCGACTAATCACGAGAGAAAAGGCAAGTTCATCTTGAAAACGCTTGTTTACTGGTCACGGCCTGTCCTGACAGGTCTGTTTTTGTTCTTTGGCCTCGCGCATCATTTGCTAAACTACTGGGAACTTCCAGCCCGCTGGATGCTCACCTGGCTGGTAATTTTTCTACCCCTCGCTATAGGCGCGGCGGTTTTTCTGTTTCGTCGCATTGAACCGTTCGCGAGACAAATCCCCAGGCCAAGCATGGCAATTTATCTGCTGGCCGCACTTGCCAGCGGCGGGTTCCTGGCCTGGCGCTTGTATCACCTGCCCGAATCCTACCAGACCCTGACCATCTCACCACTCGGTGAACAGGTTGGCTTGGTCGAAGTGAAAAGTAACGGGGGGACTCTCCCATTGGAAAAATCTGCGCTTGAAAGCGGCTGGCAACTCCAAGACGGCTTTTATTATGCCTGGTCAGAAGCGCGCCCACTATTCCTCACCTTCAAAACGCCGGTCGGACGGCCTATCACCCCGCTTTTTCTGACCTCGCCTCAGGGCGGCGTGGCACAAATCGAACTCAATGCGCAACCATCCCGTCAGGTAAATCTCTTCAGCGACAGGCCAGGACAAACCACCTTGCGCCTGGTTTCAGATTACAGGGGAATACCAGGAACATGGTTTACCGCCTTCATCATAATTGCCGATATTTTCTCCCTCAGCGCATTGATATTTTTATTGATTCTGGTGCAACGCACTGGAGAAAAAAAACGCTCTGTTCAGTCCACAAAGAGTAAAGCCCATTGGCGCAACCTGTTCGTCCTCAGCCTGCTCAGCCTGATCATCTATAGCCTCAATGCACTCACAGTACCACTGGGGCTAAATCCAGATAGTCCCAGCCTGCTGGTAGGGGCAGTGCATTTGCTCCAACACGGAAACTTCGAGGGAGTCTGGATGTACCGAGGCCCAGGCAGCACCCTGCTCTTTGCCCCGGTCATGCTTCTCTTTGGCAATAACGCTTGGGGGGTTAAACTCCTCTTGCACTTATTAGCATTTGCCTGCCTGTTCCCGGCCTACCGCCTGGGTTGGCAATTGAGCAAATCTCAAAGCGTGGCATTCATAGCGGGCCTCCTGACCGTCTTGTCACCAGATTTGATGGCTTACGCCAGTATCGTTATGTCTGAGTTGCCCAATATCTTCCTGGTACTGACCTTTCTCACTCTACTGATTTCTGCTCTGCAAACGCTACAACCCAAGTGGATATTTTCCGCGCTCTTAACCGGCTCTTTTGCCGTCTTGTTGCGCTATGAAAACATGGTCATGTTAGGAATTGGCATCTTCGCTCTCTCAATTTCAGCAGTATCCGAATGGTCAAAAACAAAAAAAACAGGTCCTTTTTTCGTCATTGTACTGGCCACGGTCCTGGCCATTCTTCCAATTTTTGGTTGGCAGCTATACACCCAAACCCTGCATGGTGTAACGGGTCTCAACAATAACAGTAGTATTTTGTATGATGGATGGGTATATTATGGCGACGCTCTCGGACAAAAATTTTCTAACCCAAATTCACAGGCTGGTCAAACGATTCAGGCCGTCATCCAAAAACATCCCATCGAAATTTCAGACCGCAAAGGCGTGCCAACCGGCTCGCAAATTTACCCAGCCCTGCTGGCAGCAGGATATTCTCCAAAAGAAGCACTCGATTTACTGGAGGCCGCCACGTGGGACGCTATTCGAGGCAACCCGTCCAAGGCTGTCGAAATCCTTCTTCACAAATACAAGGATGGCCTGACGCCAGATGCGCAACCCCTGGAAACCTACCCCCTACCCGGAGAACCCGCCTTTGGAGAAGTTATAAGAAGTGAATATTTTTATGAAGCAAGCCTCAACCTGCCAGGGTTGATTTCCCTGCGCCGCCAGGTATATCAGTTATTGGTCAACAACTATCCACTTTTGCAACCTAACTGGGTACTTCTCTCCATTTTTGCCGTTTTCTTGAGTTTCTTCCGTTCGCCCTGGAACATTTGGAGCGCAGTGACGGTTATCACACTCTCCAGGCTCTTCATCGCCATCACATTAGGCATTGCCTTTTGGCGTTACGCCCTGCCTGGTTGGATTCCTGCGCAAATCCTGGCTATCGTGTGGCTATGGACAATAGGACACGGTCTTCATCAAATCATCTTGCCAAAGAACAAACATGCAATGCTATAATTTTCTAAAGACAACTTACGGATGAGTCATATTAGTCATATGAGTTCTATGAACCCCAAGTCCCACACCCCAGTCTGGACATCGACCACCAAAACGGTGGTTGGCCTGACCCTGGTAGCAATCCTGGCCGGAATGCTAATCAAATTCCAGGGCATCCTGCCACCGTTGTTGATGGCGTTCATCCTGGTCTATTTGCTTTACCCGATAGCAAGTTTCTTGACCCATAAATTGCGCTTCAAGTGGAGCCTCTCAGTCAACCTGATTTACCTGCTTCTTATCCTTCTTATCCTCGGCCTGCTGACTATCGCGGGATTCGAGATTGTGACTCAAATCCAAAGCCTGATCAGCCTGGTGACGCGCAGCCTCGATTCCGTCCCAGTGCTGGTAGATAACTTAACGAACAGTGTGATGGAATATATCGGCCCCTTCGCGCCTGAGGTCGAAACCATCAACCTGGAACAAATAGGCAACCAACTGATTGACACGGTTCAATCTACCCTGGGTCGGATTGGCGAACTGCTCGGCAGGGTTGCCAGCGGGGCAGTCAATACCCTGGTCTGGACGCTCTTCGTCCTGATTGTCTCCTATTTCATCATGGTCGAAAGCGGCGGCTTACGTGAGCGCATCCTTCAGGTCAACCTGCCCGGTTACAGCGAAGACTTCGCCCGCATGAGCAAAGAAGTGGCGCGCATCTGGAATGCCTTCCTGCGCGGGCAATTTATCCTTATCAGTATTTCGACGGTGATGTATACGATTGTGCTGGGCGGAATGGGCGTCAGTTATGCCCTGGGAATCGCCTTGATGGCCGGGCTGGCGCGCTTCCTGCCGTATGTGGGCCCGTTCATCACCTGGACGGTACTGGCGTTGGTCACGTTTTTCCAGGCTGTCAAACCCTTTGGCCTGAGTCCGCTGGCTTATATGCTGATTGTCCTGGCAGTTGCCTGGCTGATTGACGCCATGCTCGATAACATCATCTCGCCGCGCGTGATGGCTGAATCTCTCAAAGTCCACCCCGCAGCAGTGCTGATAGCGGCCATCATCGCCCTCGACCTGCTGGGCGTCTTGGGCGTGGTCATCGCCGCGCCCATTCTGGCAACCCTGCAACTGATGTTGCGCTATGTGGTGCGAAAACTCTTCGATCTCGACCCCTGGGACGGATTGGAGGAAAACCCCACCCCACCCTCTCTACGCGTGCAATTCAAGGAATGGATAGACAGTTTGCGTTCGAAATTCCGCCCGCACCACCAAAAAAAGTTATAATGGATTATCTTTGAAAGGAGCACACGATTATGCCCAAGAACCCTGAACCCACCACCGAAACCCTGGCTGAGACCGAGAATTACCTGGTCTGGAAGGCCGATGAGCCAGATGGCGAAACCACCTACCATGTGGAGCTCGGCAACCTGACGGTGCATTTCTTCCGCGAAGAATGGGATGAGTTCCTCGAACTTGTCCGCTCGCTGGAGTAACTCAACCCACCCAGGGGCAGGTTGAACCTGCCCCTTTGTATTTGCCCATGAAAAACGCAATTACGGATGTGCCCGGCATCGAGGTCGGGCAAGCCCAGGACCTTGATGCGCTGACCGGCGTGACGGTCATCTTGTGCCGCAAAGGCGCAGTCGGTGGCGTGGATGTGCGCGGCAGCGCGCCCGGCACCCGCGAAACCGACCTGCTCCACCCGCTCAACCTGGTTCAAAAAGTCCACGCCATTACCCTCGCGGGCGGTTCCGCTTTCGGGTTGGATGCCGCCAGCGGGGTGATGAAATACCTCGAGGAGCAAAAAATCGGTTTCGACACCGGCGCGGGCATCGTCCCGATTGTACCTGCGGCGATATTATTCGACCTGGGCGTGGGTCGGGGAGACATCCGCCCGACAGCCGAGATGGGCTACCGCGCCGCAGCCGCCGCCCATGCCGGGCCGGTGCAAGAAGGCAACGCCGGAGCGGGGACCGGCGCCAGCGTGGGAAAAATCTTCGGCAACCGAAGCGCCATGAAGTCAGGGCTGGGAACTGCCAGCCTGGACATCAGCGCAGGCCTGGTGGTCGGGGCGATCGTAGCGGTCAATGCCTTTGGAGATGTCATCGACCCGAAAACGGGCAAGATTCTCGCCGGGGCGCGCTCGGTAGCAGTCGGCCCGCTCCGCCTGGGCGAAAAAGGCTATTTCGCGGATACGCTGGAACTGATGAAATCCTTCGCCGGGCGTACCGTATTGAATTTCGCTGCCAAAACGAACACGGTCATTGGCGTCGTAGCGACGAACGCCAGATTGACCAAGCCAGAAGCAAACAAAATCGCCCAAATGGCTCACGATGGACTGGCGCGCGTCATCCGCCCGGCGCACACCATGCTGGACGGCGACACCATCTTCGCGCTCGCCACCGGCGAGAAGAAGTCGGACGTGACAACGGTTGGCGCATTTGCCGCCGAAGCCCTGGCAGCCGCCTGCCTTCGAGCAGTCCGCGCCGCCCAAAGCGCGGGAGGCCTGCCCGGATTAGGCGATTAAAACGAAAATCGCGGCCTGCGCCGCGACTTCTAACGGATAGAGAAAAGAAAACTTACGCCGTTTTGACCATCGTGCGAATGCACTTGGTGCAGAGCGTCACCTGGGACTTGCGGCCCTTCTCAATCACGGTCACTTTCTGCAAATTCGGCTTGAACTTGCGGTTGGTTGCCCGCAGAGAGAAGGAACGGTTGTGACCAAAAGTTGTGGTTTTTCCACAATGAGCGCACTTTGCCATCTTAAATCATCCTTTCTTGCTATAATTCCATCAACCTGTTTTTCTGACAGGCGCGGTATTTTATCACAAACCGTATCCTTTCACAAGGAAAGTGTTAAATATTTCGCAAAGGACACACGTATGGGACAAGAAAAAACCACCCTGGGAAGTATCCATATTTCGCCCAATGCCATCGCAACAATCTCCTATCATGCTACATTACAATCATATGGCGTGGTGGGGTTGGCCCCCAAGAATCTGGCCGAAGGCATTGCCAATACAATCACCCGCGAACCAACCCGCGGGGTCAACGTCCACTTCGATGGCGACAAACTTGACATCGACATCTACGTTGTCGTAGAATTCGGTACCCGCATTGCTTCGGTTGCCACCAGCGTTGCCAACACCGTTCGCTACCAGGTGGAAAAAATTGTCGGCCTGAAAGTCCACGCCGTCAACGTACATGTACAGGGGTTGCGCGTCAGCAACCCGGATTGATACCAGACGGAACACACAGCCGGTCCCGTGTGTTCCGTTTTCGTGAAATTATTTGGTAAAGATACTGCTCCCGCTAGGAGATTTTTGAGCATGATGAGAAAGTCACTTGATGGATTGGCGCTCAAAGAATTGGTCGAGGCTGGATTAGCCTGGCTGCGCACCAACCAACAGACCGTCAACGCCCTGAACGTTTTCCCCGTTCCTGATGGCGATACCGGCACCAACATGTTATTAACCATGACCTCAGCCTACAACGAGGTCAGCAGCTTGGGACATCACAGCGCCGGACAGATGGCCGCCGCCGTAGCCCAAGGCGCGCTCATGGGCGCGCGTGGCAACTCTGGCGTAATTCTCTCCCAGTTGTGGCGTGGGTTTGCGCGGGCGCTGCAAGGAAAGGATGTCATCGACGCCCCTGCCCTGGCCGCGGCCTTCGCCGAAGCGCGCGATACTGCCTACAAAGGCGTCGTCCGCCCGGTGGAGGGAACGATTCTAACTGTCTCAAAAGATATAGCAATAGAAGCGGAGAAGGCCGCTCAGGAAACCGACGACCCGGTGGAAGTTTTGCGCCGCTGCGTGCGGGCCGCCGATGAATCAGTGGAGCGCACCCCCGAATTTCTCCCAGTGCTAAAGCAAGCTGGGGTGGTCGATTCGGGCGGCAAGGGGTTATTTTTTATCCTCGAGGGAATGGTTCGTTTCATCGATGGTGAATCGCTTGAATCACCACTTATTTCGGTACAACCGCTTTCGGCCATGATGCTGGAGAACGCTATGGAAGACGTTGAAGAAGGCCAGGATTGGGAAGTGGTGGTCGATTTCCGCCCCGGCAACGGATTCGAGCTGCAAACCTTTTACAGCCGTCTCGATCAAATTGGCACTTCCATCCAGGTCGGCGAGGGCGAGGGCATTTACCGAATGCACATCCACACCCCGCTCGAAAAACGATATGAGCCAATTGATTACATCATGAATATCGGCACCATTACTAAGGTGGCAATGGAAAACCTGCTGGCCCAGATGGAAGACATCGAAGGCCGCGCGGAAACATCCATTGAACTGGCCAATGTCGAACCAGGACAAATCGCCGTCGTTACCGTCTCGCCGGGCAGCGGCATCTCGCGCATCTTTGCCAGTCTGGGCGTGGCCGCCATCGTCTCTGGCGGGCAAACAATGAACCCCTCCACTAAAGACATTCTCGACGCCTTCGAGAACCTGCCAACCGACAAAATCATCATCCTGCCCAATAACAAGAACATCGTCCTAGCCGCCAACCAGGCCAAAGAAGTGACCGTCAAGCAGGTACATGTCATCCCTAGCCGCAACGTGCCGCAGGGCCTGGCCGCCATGCTGCACCTGAACCCTGATGGCGACCTAGAAAAAGTCGCCGAAAAAATGACCAAGGCCATCGACCATGTCGTGACCGGCGAGATTACCGTCGCCACGCGCACGGTCGAAATCGACGGTGTCAACGTCCGGGAAGGGCAGGTCATCGGCCTGCTCAACGGCAAACTGGCGGTCTCCTCTGACAGCCTGGAACACGCCTGTCTCGAATTCCTCGAAAAAGCCAAAGCGGCTGATTACGAACTCATTACCCTGTTCTACGGCGAAGACCTGAAAAACCTGGAAGCCAACCGCATTGCCGACCTGGTACGCGAAAAATACCCCGCCCAGGAAATCGAAGTGCAAGAAGGCGGACAGCCTCACTACCAGTTCATCATTTCCATCGAGTAATTCAACGTCCCGAAGGTTGTTGGCATGACTTTTGTCAACCTGGCAAAAAACCTTCGGGATGTTCTTTCCCCCCCAACCCCATGAAAATTGGACTCGTCACCGACTCGCCTGCCGACCTGCCGCTCGACCTGGCAGATAGTTATGGTATTGAAGTCATTCCGGCCATTCTCATCATCGAAGGTCAGGAATATGTGGATGGGGTGGACATCACCCGCGAGCAATTCTACACCCGCCTGCCGGCTATGCGTCATCATCCCACCACTGCCGCACCCTCCCCGCTCGATTTTGCCGCCCGCTATCAGAAATTGCTGGCTGACGGTTATGACCACATCATCTCCATCCACACCGCCGAAAAACTGACCAGTCTGGTTAATTTTGCCCGCAACGCCGCGCGAGAGTTCAACGGGCAAGTCACTGTTCTAGAATCCGGCTCGCTGACGCTTGGCACCGGGTTCCAGGTACTGGCTGCTGCCGAAGCCATCGAACAGGGCATGGGGCTGGAGGCCATTCTCGAGCGGGTGCAATCCACCCGCCAACGGGTGCGGGTGGCCGCCGCGCTCGATACAATGGACTACCTGCGCCGCTCCGGGCGCGTACCAGCGGCCATCACCGCTATCGGCGGGCTATTGAGCATCAAGCCGGTGGTGGAACTGCGCGAGGGCGCTGTCAAACCCATCAGCGCGGCCCGCACCACCCGTCATGCCACCGCCGCCTTACACGAATTCCTGGTCAGCCTCGGCTCACTGGAGCGGCTCGCCATTCTGCACACCAACGCCGAAGCGCGCGCCCGCGAATTTCTGCAATTGCTGATGCAGGACAAAAATCGCCGCAACATCCCCTCGGAAATCCGCCTGCTCAACGTCACCAGCCTGATTGGCGCGCACATCGGTCCCAACGGGCTGGGATTTGCGGCGGTCAAAAAGGAGTTGGCATGAGCGAATCGATGATGATTGCCACCACCCTGGAAGAACTCTGGCAAGCCCTGGGCCTGCTCGAACGCCCTCTTGGGCTGGTCCCGACAATGGGCTACCTGCACGAAGGCCACCTCTCGTTGGCACGCCGCGCGAGAAAGGAATGCCAGAGCGTTGCGGCCAGCATCTTCGTCAACCCAACTCAGTTCGGGCCAAACGAAGATCTCTCTCGATATCCGCGCGACATCGAAAGAGATTTGAATTTGCTTGAAGCCGCCGGAACCGACCTGGTCTGGATGCCAACAACCGAGGTGATGTACCCGCCCGGCTTCCAGACTTGGGTGACAGTAGAGACTCTCACCTCCCCACTGGAAGGCGCTATGCGTCCCGGGCATTTCCGGGGCGTGACGACCGTCGTCGCCAAACTGTTCAACGCCGTGCGACCAGAGAAAGCCTACTTTGGGCAGAAAGATGCCCAGCAGGCTGCCGTCATCCGCCAGATGACCCGCGACCTGAGTTATCCCACCGAAATTGTGGTCTGCCCCACCGTGCGCGAAACCGACGGATTGGCAATGTCAAGCCGCAACAGTTACCTCAATCCCGAGGAACGCCGGGCCGCGACGGTATTGTTCCGCGCCTTGACTGCCGCCGAATCCGCCTACCAAACTGGGGAGCGCGACGCCGAAGCACTGCGCCGCCTGATGCGGGAGACTGTCGAAGCCGAGCCGCTAGCGCGCCTGCAATATGCCTCTTGCGCCGATTACGATACGCTGGCCGAGTTGGAGATTGTGACCGGCAAAGCCCTGCTCTCGATGGCCGTGTTCATCGGAAACACCAGACTGATAGATAATTTTGTGCTGGGGTAACGCAGAATCAACAAAGACGTCCCGATGGTTCTTCAGAATGATGTTTCCGCTTTCTAAAACCCTCGGGACGTTTGGTTTCTTAAAGCGGCCTGCGCCGGGGGGAGGACCCGGCGCAGGCATTCGCCAAAGGAGGAGACAGCGAGGAGCATGTTATTGCTCTTGTCGCTGATAATCATACCCCTATGTACTTCTTTTCACAAATTAGTTTTGTCACAACTAGATAGTGACAAAACTCACAATTGAATTAGAGAAAAACCTAAGCGGCAATAAAGACAATTTCACAATCGCGCATACAAATCCAACAGGTAGGCGCGGATAAGTTGAATGACCTGGCTGTATGCCTCGTAGCCTTTCAATATCAGCCGAAAGTCAGGGTTGCCGCAAATCATCTTCGAGAGGGTTATTTGCGGGTCAAGTCGTCTAACAGTCCAGATGTGATGCGCGGCCCAGAAGGGCGGCGTGGGGGTTTGGGCTTAGTGCCTGAGCGGCGACTATCTAACTCGATGCTGAAATTCATCCAATCATCGACAATGAGAACAAAATGAGGGGTTTTATCAAAAAAGAAAAATGGGGAAAGGAACAAGCCAAGCGCTGCGCGAGGCAAGGGATAAGAAGTCAGGTGCACTACAATGGCGGTTTCGGAGGCCAGTGGTTCGATGACTTCACGCGCTCCCCCTTTTATTTTCGAGGGAGGATACAGGTCGGCCACTCGCGCCGTTGTAGTGCGGTGAATGCGCTTATAGGAGATATTCGTGCGCAGGAAAGGCGTCACCAAGCGCATGTGGGTATCCAACAACTGCACATAAGCCCCTCCACGCGCGAGCAGGAAAAATAATGTAAGCAACAACGCAAAACAGCCTACGCCAATCATAATGTAGCCGCCATTATCAGATAAGACAGGCAGAGGGTTTTCCGCCGGGTCAATGAAATACCATTGCGCGCCCCATAACGCCCCAACATTCAGGAAGATAATAACAGCGAGAGTCAATGTCGCCGGCCACCACCGGTCCAGGATGTACCTGTAGAGAAGCAGGCGATATTTGCGTCTGCCTTTGGCCATAAGATTACTCCTCATCGCCTATGGGGCGGCTCAAGGTTGGAACTTGCGGCCCGGTTTCGTTACCTAATTGCCGGCTGAGGCGCGCCAGGGCATTTTCCAGGTGTTCGCCGCGCAGGCTGAAGGTAATGTCACCGCGCGTTTTCTCGATGATATTCCGCGCCAGGTCAGTCTGGCGGCGCAGCCCATTGGTGATGGCATCTGGATAGTCCATCGTAACCAGGATGGCATAGATGTCGTCCATCAGTGTCAGCAGTCGCTCGGCTTCGGCGGAATAGCCGTGCCGCAGGATGTCGAGACAGCGGCGGCGCAATTCTCCAACCACTTCAGCCAATCCGTTCAGGTAGGTATTCGACTCTACGCTCAGGTCAGCGGGGCCGGGCAAGGGCTGGTTCAAAATCAGGGCGCAAGTGACGTTGGCTTCCACAAACTCTTTGAGCGCGTCTTGGGTGTACCCAGCATAGTATAAATCAGGATGAGAGGCAAGACCCTGGCGCAGGGCATCTGCCAATTTTTTCGCTTCGCCTAATTGCTCACGCATCGTGTCAATTTCGTCGCGGTGCACGGCACGGATGGCCTGTGAACAAAAACGGGTCAACATACGCGCCTGGGCCAGGGCCTGGTCGCGGGCGGCGGTGCGAATATCAAACTGCTGGCGGATTTGTTCCGCCAGCGCATCGAGCTGCTTCATGGGTTATGCTTTTCCTTCTTCGGGCGGAGTTCCTTCGGGCGGCTGGAATGGCTTGAACAACTGGTCTGCCAGGGTCGAGACTGGCATGTGGATTTCGCCAAAGGCCGATTCGTAGCGCGCCAGGTTCTCGGTCAGAGCGCGCAGTAACAATTTGGCGCTGAGCGGCGACATCAAGATACGCGCCCCCACCCTGGCTCTGTTTTCGCCGGGCAGCAGGTGGGCAAAATCCAGCACAATATCGGCGGGAGAGTGGGCAATGCGCACCAGGTTGGCGTACACCGC
>Ga0073932_1006997_pt1 | contig 11192 bp, 8 predicted proteins | sample DewCreD2012metaG_FD_76967 | JGI IMG/M metagenome (GOLD analysis project Ga0073932, IMG submission 76967) | Hot spring sediment bacterial and archeal communities from British Columbia, Canada, to study Microbial Dark Matter (Phase II) - Dewar... ...
CGTCTTGTTGCAGAATCACATCGCCCTGTTCGCCCGCAGTTGCAGCGCCGGATTGCGTTCGCTGGGCGAGGCGATGGGATTGTCCGTCCCGGTCGATCCTTCGGGCCTGGACGCGATGGCCATGTTGCCGGCGGCCGGGCGCGACAGTCCGGACCGACCGGCGGAGCTGGCGGGCGACGCCGCCGCGCTGGTCTATAATCCGCCCGAGGAAGAGCCCGCCCCGGGCGGGCTGCTCGATCTTAACGGATCGCCCGAGGGGCGCTTCGAGCGCCTGGCCGCCGCCCAGGAGGGCGCGAAGCAAACGCCCCCGGACGGGCCGGCGTTCGACGGCAATCAATCGCTGAGGCCGGCCGATTCTTCCGCGACGGAGCGGACGACGGAGGCGCAGGCCGCCTTTCAGGCCTGGCTGGAGCGGCTGACCCAGGAAATCCGGCGCACGTATGAGTTCGCCTACCGTGAGTTCAACTGCCCGGCGCTGTCGTCGTTGTTGATCTCCGGGGCGGGAGCGCGGATCGGGCGGATGCGGGAGTATCTGGAGCGCGCGCTGGGCGTCAGCGCCGGCCCCTTGCTGGGGGCGGTGTATCCTCCGCCGCGCCTGTCGCCCGCGGCCGAGGCGGCCGGGGCTGGGCCGCCGGGCGACGCGGCGCTGGCGATTGCCACGGCGCTGGACAATCCCGAGCGCAGCGAACGGGGCGTCAACCTGCTGCCCGAGGCGCATCTGCGTCGTCGTCGGCGGCAGCGCCAGTCCTACGCGGTGATGACCACGGCGGCGCTGGCGCTGTGCGCGCTGAGCCTGGCGGGCATTCTGTTTTACCGCCAGAATGCGAACATCCGGGAAGCCGTCGAAGCCTACCGGCAGTTCATCGACGCCAACCGGGCGCGGGTGGCCGAAATTGAAAAAATGGAATTCGAGATTCAGGTGTTTAACGAATTCCGCAATCCCAACAAGAGCGCGCTGCATATTCTGGACTACGTGTGCAGCCTGGACGTCGTCGAACGCGGCGCGGTGAAGCTGACGGCGTTTCTTTTCGAGCAGGGCAAGGAAGTGACGCTCATGGGACACGCCTTCACGCTGGCGGACATCAATCAGCTGAATGAGGACCTGGCGCGGTCGCCCTTCTTCCGCAAGACGGAGATTCTGGATCATCCGCCGACGAATCTGGCCCAGCGCACGCAGCCCATCTATCAGTTCAAGATCACGTGTCTGCCGAAACTGGATGAAGGCCCCGCGCCGGGCCGGTCGGCCAAGAGGTAAGCGCGATGGCAATGAAGAGCAGCGAAAAGGGCCTGCTGGCGGCGACGGTCGTCATCGCCCTCGTGGCCGCAGGCTATTACGGCGGCCTCGCAGACCGGCTGCGCGAGACGTGGGAATCGGTGGGCGCCTCGCGGCAGACGGTGCTTGAGGCGCAGACGCGCTTCCTCAAAGTCAAGAAGACGCTCGAACGCGAGACGGCGGTTCGCAAGGAGTATGAACAGAAAGTGGCGCGGCATCTGCCGCCCCGCAAGCCCGGCCTGGCCCCCGAAGGGCAGTTCGTCGAGGATGTGGACGCGCTGTGCCGCAGCGCCAGCATCCCGCAGGCGCAGATCGAGCCGGCGCAGCGCCTGGCGATACCGGGCATCCAGGACTACGAATACATCACCGTCAACGTGCGCGTGCTGAATCAACCGTGGGACCATGTGCTGCCGGTCCTCCTGAAGTTTCATGAGAAGTTTTTTCTGATCAAGACGCTCAACCTGAATTCGGTGCTGGACCAGCCCATCGTCAAGATGGAAATCAGCCTGGCGCGGGTGGTCCAGGTGACTGAAGAGGAACGCAAGCAGCGCGAGGAAGCGAAGAAAGCCGAAGAACGGGCGCGCAGCCGCGTCTCGGCCGGCGAGGCGCGCAATGACTGAAACAGGACGCGCCATGAGCACGGTTCTTGCTCAATCTTGAGAAGAACCGGAGAAGCCCAAAATGAAAACCAACGCTGTCATTCAAGCCCTCCTGATGCTTGCGATCGCAGGCCTGCTGTTTCTGGTGATCCGCGTCTCGCGTTTCACACGCACGGAAATGGCTTCGGGACTGGAAAAACTCGCGGAGACGCCCGCTCCGTCCACGACGGCAGACGCGGACGACGGGACAACGCCGTCAGTCCGAACATCAGAGGACGCCAAGCCGGGCGATTCGTTCGCCTTCCTGGGCCAATCGAAAATCTTCGAAACGATCATCCCCAAACCCACGCCGCCGCCACCGCCACCGGCCAGAGTGGTGACGCCGCCGCCACCACCGGAAATCGCCAAAGTCATCGACTCCGAAAAGTGGCGGCTGATGGGCGTGACCAAGGACAAGGTGTTCGTCGAACGCGGCAAATTCAGAGACACCTTTCAGATGAAGGTCGGCGAATCGCGAACGATTCCCTTTGGCCGGATTCAGTGCGACCTGCAATTGACCGGAGTTAATATGCGCCAGCAGGAAGCCACGTTCCAGTATGGCGATCAGTCCTATACGATGAAGACTTTCTGAAAACGGGTTCCACCGGATGTCCACGCACAGGGAACACGGGCACAATGCCAGCCGAGGAAAAGCCATGACAAAACTGCTGTTGCGATTCTCAGCCATCCTTGCGCTCCTGGCCGCCTTGGGGTTCATGGCGGCGGAGCGCCTGCGCGCGCAGGAACAGCCGGAAGACACGGCGCAGACGACGCCGGAGGCGGCCACCGAGGCGCCTCAGGACGCGCCTCAGGAGGCCCCGGCCGAGGCCGCGGAACCGGAACAACCCGCCATGGCGCCGATCCGCCCCACGCCGGCGATTCCACGACCAACGCCACCAACAGGCGTTTCGCAGTTTTCCCCCCGGCAGGTTCCGTTCGTGACGCCGCCGCCGCGCGGCGGCGCCGCCACCGCGCAACCCGCGGCCACGACTCCCGGCCCCGCGCCGATACAGGTCGCCCCGCCGGCCGCCCGCACGCCGGGCGTCATCTCCCCCCCACCCCCTCCGCCCCCTCCGCCGGATGACTCCGAGACGGTGTCTCCGCAGATGCCCGAACAGCCCCCGGACAAGGAAGCGGAGGAGGCGACAGGTCCCCGGAAGACCGACGAATTCGGATTTCCACTGGTGACGGTCTTTGCCAACCAGTCCATTGCGTTTGCCGTCGAGCAGCAGATCAAAGAGAGTTCGGGCATAACCGTGACCCTCAAGGGCAAAGCCGCCCAGGGCCGCATCACCGTCCAGGCCGACCAGGAACCGATCCTGACGGTCATTGACAAGATTCGGGCCGGGACCGACTGGGAATGGATTCGCGTCGGCGACCGGTTCGAAATCATGGACCGGGCGACGTTCGAGAGCGAATACGTGCCAACGATGCTCAAGGAAATGACGATCATCCCCGAGAATCTGAAAGCCTCGCAGCTGGCCAAATCCATCGAAACCCTTTTGAACAAGAAAATCCAGGAGTCGGTGACATACGACGACCGGACGAACAAGGTGTTTCTGCGCGCCCTGCCCCAGACGCTCGAAACGATCCAGCGCTATGTCCGTGAAGTGGACAAGGCGTTCGTCACCCGGGTGTTCCGGATTCAGAACGCCGACCCGGCGGCCGTGGCCGACAAGATTCAGGCCCTGAAGTCCGATCCGGGGACGATTGACGTGGATCCGATCAACCATACGATCATCGTCCGCGACACGTTCCCCGTGATCCGTCGCATGGAGTTCCTCATCGACATCTACGACGCCAAGCCCGAAATGCGAATCTATCAGCTCAACACCCTGACGTTTGAAGGGGCCAACATCGAGGAGATCAAGCCCATTATCGAGCGCGTCATCACGCCCGACGCCTTCATCGAATACAATCTCGATCGCGGCCTGCTCGTGCTCGAAGACGTGCCCGAGGTCCATGAGAAGGTGGCCAAGCTGCTGGCCGTCTTCGACGAGCCGGTCAAGCAGGCGATGATCCAGGCCGAACTGCTGTCCACCCGGTTCAATCGCACCTTCAACATCGGCTTGGAGTCCAAGTTCTCCGAGGACCTCTTCGCCGCCACGGCCGACGGCCTGTTCCCGACTCGGGGCAACACCGGCGAGGGCGCCGTCAATACGGCCGGCGGCATCCCGGTCGTGGACCCCGCGCTGCCCAAGCTGGGGTTTCAGAACCTGTATGAAGAGTTCCCGACCGCCTCGGTCGGCGCCTCCGGGCTGAGCGTCGAGTGGCTGACCGCTCAGGCTCACTACATCTTCACGGCCGCCATGACCAACTCCGAGACGCGCGTCCTGGCGCAGCCGCGCATCCTGGTCCAAAACAACGGCGAAGCCTTCCTTAACGTCGGCGGCACAACCGCCTACCGCACGACCACCTACAACGCCAACGACAACTACCGCGACTCGGGCCAAGGGCGCCTCGACTATGGACTGAACGTGGATATCCGGCTCACGATCACCTATGACAACGTCTGCGAGCTCGACATCCGTGTCAAGAAAACCGACGCCATCATCCGCGAGGAATCCGGCGACGTCGATCCCCTCGTGGACACGACGGACAAGGAATTCGAGACAATCATGCGCATCCCCAGCGGCCATACGCAGGTCATGGGCGGACTGCTGTCGAAAAACGACTCCGACAGCAAGTCCGGCGTCCCCTGGCTCAGCCAGCTGCCGCTGATGGGATGGCTGTTTGGAAACAAGACCAGCAGCAGCGACCAGGACAACCTGTTGATCTTCCTCACGCCGGTCGTCATCGAAGAAGAAAAGCGCTCCCGCCGGCCCGTCCTTGCGCTGGAAGAGGCCGCCCGGATTTCCGAGGAGGAAACCGGCGTTCCCGAAACCGGCAAGCCCGCGGGCGCCCGCATCCGGGACTACATTGACGAACTGCGCAAGGCCCAAGGGGCCGAGTCGTCCTATTTCCAGACCGGGGGCGCCGCCGTCCCAGCGCCCGGAGAAACAGTCCTGCCGCCGGCCATCGCCCCGGAGGCGCCCGCAGGGGCGCAGACCGGGGACGAACGCGCGGCGCCGGCCCATTGGCCGAAATCGACCACACCCGCGCCGCCGGCGGCCCGCTCCGAGGACACCGCCACCACCGGCGGCCAGGCCGCCCGGCGACGGGGCGCCCAATTGCGGCCCACGGCGCTGGAGCCGCTGGCCAGGATCGACCTCTCGACAACTGGAACCAAGACCGCGTCGGAAGCCCCGACCACCTCATATCGCGCCACCCAGGCTGGCACGTTCGGGGCCATCACGGAGTCCGGCCAGGTCACTGGCGCCGCCGGCGGCGGCCGTGCGCCAGCGGGCGCGCGCGCTCCAGCGGGCGCGCGTCCAACGCCCGCCGTCGCCCGGCCCACGCCACGCATTCCGGGGCGCACCCCCACCCCGACGCCGGCCGTGGCCGTGCGAACGCCCAGCCGCACATCGGCCAATACAAATATCGGACAGCCGGTGGTCATTACGCCGCGCCCACGTCCGACGCCGGAGACGACCTACTGATCGCCCCGGGCGCTTCGCACATCGTGGCGGACAAAGGAAGGCCCGCGACAGAGCGCCCATCCCTGGGTCCGGCTGAGCCATGAAGCCTGAAACCGTCAATGCGGGATTGTGCGACGGATGCGGACTGTGCGTCGCGGTCTGCGGGCGCGGCTGCATCGCCGTCGAGGACGGACGCGCTGTTGTGACAGGAAACGGCTGTCTGGAATGCGGCCACTGCGCTGCCATCTGCCCCCAAGGCGCGCTGGCCACGGCGCAGGGAACGCCATGCGCCCTGGATCGCAGCGTGTGGCCCTCTCCGGAGGCGGTGGAGGCGCTGCTGCGGGCGCGGCGCAGCCATCGGCGCTATGCGCCCCGCGAGGTCGATCGCTCCGATCTCGAGCGCTTGATCGAGGCGGCGCGCTTTGCCCCGAGCGGACGAAATCTTCAGCCGTTCGAGTTTGTCGTCCTCCACTCGCCCGGCGCCCGGCGCGATTTCACCGACGCGTGCTTTGACTGCATCCGACGCGCCCGCCGCCAGCTGGCCCATCCCCTGGCGCGGGCGATCATCGGGCTGTTCGGCGACCGCCGCGTCCTCAGTCCCGGATTGCGCGCGCTGCTGGACCGGGCGCTGCGCCAGCGCGCAGCCGGCGAAGATCCGCTGTTCCATCAAGCCCCGGTCATCCTGTTTGTCCACGGCCCTGCCTCCGGCGCCACGCCCAAGGACGATTGCTGCTACGCCCTGTTTCACGCGATCCTGGTGGCCGAGGCGATTGGGCTGGGTTCATGCATCAACGGCTACGCCGAGGTCCTCATCCGCCGCTATCCCGAATTGCTCGACCGCCTCGGCCTGCCGCGCGACCGCCGCGTTTATGCCTGTGCGACGTTCGGCCATCCTCGAATGCGCTTCCTCCGTGAAGTCCACCGCCAACCCGCGCGCGTCGTTTGGAAGTAGCAACCAGCCGCGTTGCCTTGCCCCCGGAGAAATGGCCACTCTACCCAAAAAGTCTGTGCGTTTTGCGTAGATGTTTGGTGAATTGGCGCCGGATGAGAATCATGGAGCAGGAAGGGAATGTCGAATATCGAACAAGGAATGTCCAAGGAAGAGGGACTTGGGAATTGGGAGTTCCTTGTTCGATATCGACATTCCCATTATACGTTTTTGATCCCAGATAGGAGACTTTGGTTGCGGCCATGAGCCGCCTTACGGGTGTAATCGTGGAGCCGGTTTTGCGACAAAAGATTTATTGATTGTCAAAGGAGGAAATAAAACCATGTCGCGACTTCTGTATGTGAAGGCCTCTCCGCGCGGCGACCGCTCCTACTCGGCCGCCGCGGCGAATGCTTTTGTCGAGTCCTATCGTCAGGCTCATCCCGGCGATGAGATCGTCGAGATGGACGTCTTCAAGGAGAACCTGCCGGCGTTTGATGGCGCCGCAGTGGATGCGAAGTATGCCATCCTGCACGGCGCCAACCCGACGCCCGATCAGGTTCAGGCCTGGAAGGCCGTCGAGGCGGTCATTGCGAAGTTCAAGTCTGCTGACAAGTATCTGTTTGCCGTGCCGATGTGGAACTTCGGGATTCCCTACCGGCTCAAGCAGTTGTTCGACGTGATCGTCCAGCCCACCTATACCTTCAGTTTCAGCCCGAAGGAAGGCTACAAAGGCCTGGTCACGGGCAAACCGGCGCTGGTGATCTGCGCGCGCGGCGGGGCCTACGCAGGCAGCCCTGGCGTCGATCACCAGAAACCCTATATGGACTTGATCCTGGGATTCATCGGCTTCAAGGACATCCGCAGTATCGTGATCGAGCCGACGCTGGCTGGCGGCCCTGACGAGGCCAAACGCCAGCACGCCGATGCGATCGCGCGCGCCCGCGAGTTGGCAGCCAGCTTCTGACCGTAGCAGGCGCGTCCCGCTTCTATCCCACCGCGGATCGACATTTTCCTGACTATGCAGGAGCGGGACGCTTCTGCTGTTTTTATTGCCCCACCACTTTCAGATAGGTCACGCGGCCATCGCCCGGGGCGTAGAAGTCTTCGAGAAACGCCGCTTCGATGTAGCCGCAGCGCAAATAGAAGCCGCGTGTGGGTTCATAGCGGGGAGTCGAGGAAGTCTCGGCATAGACGCGCTGCCCCCCCATCTCAGCGATCCGTGACTCGGTCCGTTCCATCAACTGTTTGCCCAGCCCCATCCCCCGTGCGTCATTTCGGACAGCGATCCAGAACAGGTCATAGCTGTGCAGCGTGCAGGCGATGGGTCCGTAGCACGTGTAGCCCAGGACCTCGCCGCCGCGTTCGGCAAAGACAAAATGATAGCCGCTGGCCGGACCTTTGGCCAGCCGCTCCTGCACCAGTTCGACGGCCACGTCCACTTCATCGGGGCGGAAGAAACCAGTGGAATCCACAATAGAGCGGACGGCCGCGGCGTCGGACGGCCGCGGTTCCTCGCGGAAGGTGATGTCATGAGACGGCATGGGATGGCAACCTTGTCGCGGCGGCGCCGCGAAGCGCAGGGCTGGATGTTTGGGCATTGTTTTGGCCGCGCCCAAGTCGCCGGTATGCTCGCACGCGCTCGACGGCGATGTCCAGTTCTAAGTATTATTCCCGGCCCCGGCCGCATGGATCGCCGGGGGGCGGGCCGAAAATCCCGTTGCGCCGTCCACCGTCCGCCCCTAACCTCGTCCGTCATCGAATCTACTGCTGTTTGTCGAGGTGTTCGCATGAGCATGACCGGAGCCCAGATCATTGTGGACGCGCTGGAACGCGAAGGCGTCCAGCACGTCTTTTCCTTTCCCGGCGGGGCCATTCTTGATCTGGCCGACGCGCTGGCGAACTCCAAGAAAGTCCGCATGATCCTCGCCCGTCATGAGCAGGGCGCGGGGCACATGGCCGACGGCTATGCGCGCTCGTCGGGCAAGCCGGGCGTGATCCTGGTCACCTCCGGCCCCGGCGCCACGAACATCGTCACGGCCCTGGCCAACGCCCACATGGACTCGATTCCCATCGTCGCGCTGACCGGGCAGGTCCCCACCGCCGCCATTGGCAACGACGCCTTCCAGGAGGCCGACGTCGTCGGCATCACGCGCCCGTGCACCAAGCACAACTACCTCGTCAAGGACATCCGCGAGCTGGGCCGCACCCTCAAGGAGGCCTTCCACATCGCCACGACCGGACGGCCCGGCCCGGTCCTTATCGACCTGCCCAAGGACATTCAGCAGCAGACCCTCGAAAACTACGCCTACCCGGCCAAGGTCGAGATGCGCTCCTACAAGCCTACGATTGAGGGCAATCCCAAGCAGATCGAGCTGGCCGCGCGGATGATCGAGCGGGCAAAAAAACCGATCCTCTACGTCGGCGGCGGCGCGGCGGCTTCGGGGGCGCACAAGGAAGTCATCGCCCTGGCCGAAAAATGCGACCTGCCCACGACGACGACCCTGCTGGGCATGGGCGTCTTCCCCGAGACCCATCCGTTGTCGCTGAAGATGCTCGGCATGCACGGCACGGCCTACGCCAACCACGCCGTCCATGAGTGCGACTGTCTGATCGCCGCGGGCGCGCGTTTTGACGACCGCGTCACGGGCAAACTGGCCACGTTCGCGCCCCATTGCCGCAACGCGATCATCCACATCGACATTGATCCGGCCTCGATCTCCAAGAGCGTCGCCGCCGCGCTGCCCATTGTCGGCGACTGCCGCAACGTCCTGAAGGCGCTGCTCAAGGAGGTCAAGCCGGGCCGCCATCCCGAATGGCGCGCGCAGATCGAGGAATGGAAAAAGAAATACCCGCTGAGCTACGACCGAGCCTCCAAGGGCCTGAAGCCGCAATACGTCATCGAGCAGTTGTATGCGTTCACCGGCGGCGACGCCATCGTCACGACCGAGGTCGGCCAGCACCAGATGTGGGCGGCGCAGTTCTGGACGACGCGCGAGCCGCGGACGTTTCTGTCGTCGGGCGGGCTGGGGACGATGGGCTTCGGCCTGCCGGCGGCCATCGGCGCGCAGGTGGCCAATCCCAAACGCCTCGTGGTGAACATCGCCGGCGACGGGTCGATCCAGATGAACGCGCAGGAGTTCTCGGTCGCGGCGCTGAACAACCTGCCCGTCAAGACGCTGATCCTCAACAACGGATACCTCGGGATGGTGCGGCAGTGGCAGCAATTGTTCTATGGCAAGCGCTACGTTCTGACGCCGCTGAAGCGCGTGAACGATCCGACGCTGCCGACGCGCAAGAAGCCGGCCAAGGATTTGCCCGAATACATTCCCGACTTTGTGAAACTGGCCGAGGCGCACGGCTGCGTCGGCCTGCGCGTGACGCGCAAGGAAGACGTCGAGGGCGCCTTTAAGGAAATGGTGAAAGTCAAACGCCCCGTCGTGATTGATTTCCTCGTCGAGCCCGAGGAGAACGTCTTCCCGATGATCCCGGCGGGCAAAAGCGTCGCCGAAATGATCGCCAGCCACGAAGACTACACCCGCGGGCTGGCATAGACGCTTGCCGTGTGCCGCGTGCCGCATTCGGCGATGATCAAATGCGAGGTCTGGACGCAATAACACTTGGTCAACGCATTCAGGAAGTGCGCAGGAAATTCGCGATACTCCGAGAAACATACACGAAGCCTTGTCACTCGGTCTTTCACTCATGTGGAGTTTCGCAATTCCAGCCCGCGCGACGAACTGTTTTCCCTGAACGTGAACAAGAAGGCGTTTGTCGCAAACACTATCTCTGAAAAGACGTGGCGCATCTCACCTGGCTCGTATCAGATCCACGAACTGCTGTCCAAAGAGCCAACCGCGCCACGCTGACCGCAAAAAACGGCTCAGGAACAAAGGTGAACATCCCCGAATTACACAAGCCTGTCGGCTCTCCGCCCGTCATGCTGCTTTCGGGCCTTCATGCTGCTTGAGATAGTCTGCCAATGCCCGGCATAGATCGGGTCCAAACGACCGCGCTGACTCGGTATTGACCTCGGCGCCGCCCGCCGTCGCGCAGGGCGTCTATATGGACGTGGCCAAACGGATGCCCGGCAACTCCGACGCCCATCGCGCGAAGCCCTCGCCGCCTTGATAGTTCCGCTCGTTGTTCCAGTCCACCCCAAAAGGCAGAAAGTCCTTCGCGAAGAAGGGCAGACCGCCCTGCCGGCGCAGTTCCAGCAAGCGCGAAAAGGCTTGCTGTTCGCGCGCGATGCGTTCGTCGGGCGAACCGACGAGATAGATGACCTCGTTATGCTTCCCGGAGATATGCGGGCAGTGCAGGTCCAGCGCCACCGCGAGGCGCCCGTCCGACCAAGCCGGCAGCATCTCGCGCAATGCCCGCGTGGACGGGTGGATGCTCTCGTCGAGATAATCGCGCCCATGATCTCGCGGGCGGCGGTTCTTGCCCTGATCGCCGTCCTCGACGCCGTCCTTGTCCACGAATGGAACTATCAGGAACTCGACACTCGACCGCAGCCACTGCGCCTCCGGCGCGGGATCGGACAACATGAACGCGATCATTCCCTCGACGACATAGTTCACCATCATCTCACAACAGTGATGCCGGCACGTGATCACGACGCGATGCGCCGGCGACTCGGAATATGCTGACAGAGCGAAACTCGCATTTGGAGTGCGGTGGCAGAGCGCAGCGGCGACACCGCTTTGGCTAATCCGAAGTTCCCCCGAAAAACCGTTGGATTATGAGCGATAACTCATTTCGTCTCAAGGCTTTATGAATTTCTTTAATTTGCAAAATGTTCCCATGTAATATGTCGTTTTTTGCTTGACATGCAG
>Ga0073932_1006998_pt1 | contig 11190 bp, 1 predicted proteins | sample DewCreD2012metaG_FD_76967 | JGI IMG/M metagenome (GOLD analysis project Ga0073932, IMG submission 76967) | Hot spring sediment bacterial and archeal communities from British Columbia, Canada, to study Microbial Dark Matter (Phase II) - Dewar... ...
CGGCCGGCGGGCGGTCTGGACCTGCCCGATCAAGGCGCTGGTCAACGAGAAGTGGCGCGACCTGTGCCGCGAGTTCGGGCCCGACAACGTGGGACTGTCCACCGGCGACGCCACGGTGAACCGGGACGCGCCCGTGCTGTGCTGCACGGCCGAAATCCTCGCCAACATCGCCCTGCGCCACGGCGCGGAAGCGCCGGTGGACGATGCCGTGCTGGACGAGTTCCACTGGTATGCCGATCGCGAGCGCGGCGTGGCCTGGCAGGTGCCGTTGCTCACCCTGGCGCGGACGCGCTTCCTGCTCATGTCGGCCACGTTGGGGGAGACGGAGTTTTTCGAGCAGGCGCTGACCAAGTTGACCGGGCGCGCGACAGTGGCGGTGAAATCGGCCGAGCGACCGGTGCCGCTGGAGTTTTCCTGGTCAGAAATTCCGCTGGCCCAAACGCTGGAGCGGCTGGTAGCCGAGGGCAAAGCGCCAGTGTATGTGGTGCATTTCACGCAGGCGGACGCCGCGCAGAGCGCGCAGGACTTCACCAGCCTGAACGTCTGCACCCGCGAGGAGAAGAACCAAATCGCCGTGCAGATCGAGGGATTCCAGTTCAACTCGCCCTACGGGCCGGAGATTCGCAAGTGGGTCAAGCACGGCATCGGCATTCACCACGCCGGGCTGCTGCCCAAATACCGGGTGTTGATCGAGCGCCTGGCGCAGGAGGGTTTGTTGAAGATCATCTGCGGCACGGACACCCTGGGCGTGGGCGTCAACGTGCCCATCCGCACGGTCCTGTTCACCCGGCTGTGCAAGTTCGACGGGGAGAAGACGGCCATCCTGAGCGCGCGGGACTTTCACCAGATCAGCGGCCGGGCGGGCCGAAAAGGTTTCGATGACAAGGGCTGGGTGGTGGCGCAGGCGCCGGAGCATGTCATCGAGAACCTGAAGCTGGAGGAGAAAGCGGCGCGCGACGGCAAGAAGGTGGTCAAACGCCGGCCGCCGGACCACAACTTCGTCAGTTGGGACGTGAAGACCTTCCAGCGGCTCATCGCCTCGCCGCCGGAGCGGTTGACCTCGCGCTTCCAGGTCTCGCACGCCATGCTGTTGCACGTGCTCAGTCGCGAGGGCGACGGTTGCCGGGCCATGCAGCAGCTCATTCGCGACTGCCACGATTCGCCCCGGCAGAAACGCGAGCACTTCAAGCGGGCCTGGCAACTGTTCCGGTCGCTGGTCGAGCGGAAGATCATCGAGATCCTTCCCCATGAGGAAAGGGGAGCGCGGGCGCCCCGCCTGCCGGTTGACGCGCCCCCGCGTCAGCCGTCCGCGGCAGACGCCGCCGCGCACGGGCCCCGGGCCGGGGTCCCGCATCCAACAGCGGGGGCGTCGCGGGCCGCACGCGGGGTGCGTGCGCTTCCCAAGCTCCGCGTCAACGTCGAGTTGCAGGAGGACTTCTCGATGGACCAGACGCTGTCGCTTTACCTGCTGGAGACCATCCCGCTGGTGGACCCGGAACAAGAGGACTACGCGCTGGTGGTGCTCTCGCTGGTCGAGGCCATCCTGGAAGACCCGGACTTGATCCTCCGCAAGCAACTGGACAAGGTGAAGGCGCAGGCCGTGGCCCAGTGGAAGGCCGAAGGCGTGCCTTACGAGGAGCGCATGGCCCGGCTGGAGGAGCTGGAATACCCCAAGCCCAACCGCGACTTCATTTACTCGACCTTCAACGCCTTCGCCGACCGCCACCCCTGGGTGGGTCAGGAAAACATCCGGCCCAAGAGCATCGCCCGCGAGATGTTCGAGAACTTCCGCTCCTTCGCTGATTACGTGCGCGACTACGAGCTGCAGCGCGCCGAGGGGTTGCTCCTGCGCCACCTCAACAGCGTTTACAAGGTGCTCAGGCAAACCGTGCCCGAGACGGCCAAGAACGACCAGCTCCGCGAGATGGAGCTTTACCTGGGCACGATGATCCGCGCGGTGGATTCCAGCCTCTTGGACGAGTGGGAGCAGATGCGCGACCCGGACTACGAGCGCCGCGTGGCCGCCGAGCGGGCGAAGATCGCCGGTGTGGAGTTGAAGCCGCCCGGCGCGGAGGAAGCCGCTGCCGACCTCACGCGCGACCCGAAGGCGTTCACGGCCGCCATTCGGAATCGCATCTTCACCTTCCTGCGCGCGCTGGCGAACCGGGAGTTCGAGGCGGCGCTTCATGCGCTGGAGGCCCGTGGTCCGCAGTCCGCCGCGTCTGCTGCCTCGTCAGGCGAGCCGCGCGCCGAGGACGCCGCGTCCTGTCTTGAGGCCGTGTGGACACCCGATCGCCTCCGCCAGGCGATGGACGCCTACTTGGCGGAGCATGAGCGCCTGTTGCTCACCCCTGAAGCCCGCAATCAGCGCCACACCTACGTCACGCCGTCCGAGGACCGGCGCACCTGGCGCGTGCAGCAAATGCTGGTGGACCCGGAAGGACACAACGACTGGGTGGTCGAGTTTGACGTGGACCTCGCTGAGTCGCGCCGACAGGGCGAGCCGGTCCTGTGCCTCCGGCGCCTCGGCAGTCTGGTGTAAGCCCCGGTGGACCACGCCGCCGCGCCTAACCGCGGCGCAGCTCCACAACCGCCCAAAGGTCCAGTTCGGGCACTGTCAGCTCGCCACGCCGCACCGGCAGGGTCAACGGCGCCTGGCCCGGCGCATAGCAGCGCGCCTCGGCGGCCGAGCCAAGCCCCAGCGCCTTCAGATCCAGTCGCAACCGGAGGTTGGAGATCGGCCGCACGCGGTCCGCGGCGGCGTCGTAGTCCCAGTTGACCAGGTGGATGACGGCGCCGCCGGATTTCACGCGCGGCAGGACGCGCAGCGGCGTCTGCGACTCCACGCGAACCGCGGGCACGACGTTGGTCAGTGCCGCGTCCAGGCTGGCCAACCGGCGGGCAGGCTCAACGGTGGCCAGCGCCTGCCGGTCCGCCGGCTGGAAATCGTCCGGCGCCACAACCAGCACCGGCCCGGGCCCACGCAGGTCGGCCGCCGGTAGGGGATGGTCCACGATGGCATCACCCCCGAGGGCGAGTCGGTAGGAAATGTTGGCGGCGGCCAGTTTGTTGCACAGCCCTGTGATCCGGCTCACGTCGCGGTCGAACGTGCGATGGGCGAACGCCACGGTCAAATCAGCATGGTTTTCGTAGCCGTCAAACAGCTCGGCGTGCTGACGCACGAACTGGTAAAGCGGCGCAAACTTCTCCTTCGGGCCTTCGTACCAGTGCGTGCCCTTCTCCGAGGTGTAACACCACTGACGGTTTGGCGCCATGAGCGAATGCCCGGCGGCGTAACCGAGCGCGATCCAGCCCTGGACCAGGCCGGGCAGGTTTTGTTCTTTGATGAACGCCCAGTCATGGCCGCTGGCCGTGGCGGCCAGGGGTCGCCCCAGGGCGTCGGCAAGCCGGTAAGCCGCCAGCGGATCGTCACTCAGCCGCCGCGTCTCGGCATGGTGCTGGATTTCGGCACTGAACAGGTCCAGCGATTGGTAATCGTTGAGATGCGGCCCCCAGAGCAAGCAGGCGTTGGCGCCCATCGGCACCGGCCGGCCGGCAGTCCGCGCCGCCAGGGCGCGCAGTTCGGTCATGAACTGCGCCGCCCCCCGGAGCTGATACACCCGGAAATGCCCGAAAAGCGGATGCTGCTCCACTTTGCGTCCGGGCTTTTCATCGCGCCACGCTCGAAAAACTTCGCGGACATTGAAGCTGGCCGGGGTCTTGACGCCCAGTTTTGCCAACTCCTCTTGGGGGAGCGCCGCCAGATAGTCGCGGAACTCCGCCACGCACCGGTCACAAAAACAACCGCCCGCGAATAGCCCACCTGCCGTGCCCAAGTGATCGTCAATGTGAACGCCGTGCGCGCCGGCCTTCACCGTATCCACGACGCGCTCCTCGATGTATTGGCGGAACAGCGGCTGGCGGGTGCAGCACCACCAGAACGGGATACCCTTGTGCTGATGATCGGTCAGCCAGGGGACTTTGAAGGGCTGACCATCAAGGTTGCGGCAAAGCCCCTGTTCGTAGCCATCGGGAAACCGCTCGTAATAGCGGCTAAACTCGGTGACCATCCCAACGCTGCCGAAAAACTTCAGCCCATCGGCCTCGCGCAGCGACTTCTCCGTCGGGCGTCCGCCCCAGGCCAGAACCGTCGCCCCGTAGTCCTGGTAGGTCTGGCGGCTGGCTTGATACATGAACACAACGTCCGAGCGCTTGAGCACGGGGATTTGGGCCTGGGCAGGTGAGCCGGTGGCCAGGCCCACGAGCCAAGTCGCCAGCCCCAGACAGACCCTTGCGACATCCACGACAACCCTCCGCGGCTCCCGCAACAAGGAGCAGGACGCAGGCGTGCGCAACGCTTGCCATCGCTGGAGCAGGCTTGATTTCGTCTCGTCGTTCTCGTGCATGGCGGGGCCAAGGCTTTCCGCTCCACAGCCAAAGCACAAGCTTCGAGTGGCCGGAGTCGGTTCGCCCTGAGCGCTTGTGGGGCAGGGGGCGACGCTGTCGTTCTACTGGGGCACGGCCCGATAGTAGCGGTAGTTGCGCAACACGGGATCAGGGTCGGTGACCGTGATGATTCGGTTCGAGGGCGTGACCGAGAACAGCTCCTGCCACGAGATGAGGTCCTCAGAGGTTTCGATCCGATACGCCCGCCCTACCTCGCCTTTGAAGGTGAATGCCCAGCCGCCGCCGGCGGCGCGGCGTGGCAGGTTCAGCCCCTCCTTCAAACGCCGGGCAACAACCGTGAAGGTCCGACTGCTGGTCGCCGTGGGCACGCCGTCGTCCGAGACGAGCAGAGTGATGCGATTTGTCGTGTCGAGTTGCGCTTCGGTGGGTGTCCAGGTCAAGACGCCTCGGGTGGAGGGCCACGCCATGCCTTCGGGAGCGCCCGCGCCCAGGGCGCAGGTCAGATGCTGAATCGGCACGTCGGGATCGCTCACCATGATCGGCAACTCCAGTGTGAAGCTCTCGAAGACGAGTTGGTCGGCGACCGGCCCGATGACGGGCGGGCTGTTGTCCTCCAACACGGTGACCGTGAAACGGTGGGTTGCGCTCAGGGCCGGCGTGGTGTTGTCGCTGACGTGCGCGGTAAGCACGTAGGTCTGGCCACCCTGTGTCTCGCTTGGCGTCCAGGTGAACAGACCGAGCAGGGGTGAGATCGCAGCCCCGGGCGGCGCGCCGGCTTCGAGGCTGAAATGCAGGGACTGGGCAGGCAGATCGGCATCGGTGGCATCAAAGTCAATGCGCAGCAACTGGCCTTCCTTCACCGTGAACGTGCTGGCCGCCGGCTGGAATTGGGGGGCGGTGTTCACCTCGGCGACCTGCACCTTGAAGCTGCGGCTGGCGCTCAACCGCGGCGAACCGTCGTCGGTCACGACCACGCTGGGTTGATAGTTATTGGGGCCGTGAGCTTCGCCCGTGGGCCAGGTGACGACGCCTTTCTCGGCGTCCACGACCATGCCGGGCGGCGCGTTGAGCAACTCGAACTTCAGCCGGCCCATCGGCGTCGCATCGTCGTTCGCCGCGATGGCCAGCACCAAGGTCTGCCCTTCGAGGACGTGCTGATCCGGGATGGCGGCGATGGTCGGGGCTTGATTGCCGGTGGTGACGGTTTCGGCATCCGGTGACGCGGGCGGGGCTTCGCGATTGCCGGCTGCGTCAGTGGCCACGCTGTAGAAGGCGTAGCGACGGCCCGCTTCGCCCTCGAACACGCCCGCGCCGACCGCCGTGTCGGTCCGCCACGGCAGGAACGGGCCGCCGTCGGTCGAGACGAACACATCAAACTTGGCAACGCCGCTCCCGCCCGGTTCGTCTTCGGCGCGCCAGCTCACGGTGAACGTGGCCGGACTCACCGCCGCCAGCGGGTTGACCATGCTGGCCGGCGCGTTGGTGTCCGGCACGGACACGATGGGCGCATATTCGAGCGTGTAGCAGCCCGTGCTGTCGAGGTCGAGCAGGTGGAACTGGAATTCGTTGATCGGCCGCTGGGCGTTCTCGATGAAGGTGCGATCGGTGATCCAGGCGTTTTCGCCAAATGGGATTTCCGCGCCGTCGTTGCGCGTGACGCGCACCAGGCGCATCGAGCCGCCGGAGGGATCGGGCAGGCGCAGGTAAGCCCAGCCTGCCGGCATGGAGGCCGTGATTTGGACGAACTGATTTGTCGGGCTGTCGGGATCGGGCGCGCGGTCGTGCGTGCCCTCCAGCACCACCTGCACGGGCTGCACCTGGCCGTCGCTCAGGTAGAGCGTGTCCGGCAGGTTGCCCCCGTTGGCGATGTCATTCACGAGGAAATCCGGCAGGCCGTCGTCCGCGTACGGGTCGCGCACGAGATGGATCAGCTCATGAATCTCGACGCTCTCGACCGGGGAGGCGTGGTCATCGCCCAGGGCGTCGGTGTGCTCGAAGGTGGCGTCGTAGTCAATGAACTGGCCGTGGAGCGAGGACACCAGCGACCAGCGGGCGACCGCGACCTTGCCGGGGTCAATCTGGCCGAGGTCCACCGCCAGGCTGGGCGACACGGTTTGCGTGCCCACTTGCGTGCCGATGATTTTGAAGTCAATGAGCAGGCCCTTTTCGTTCTCGATGATCTGCGGCTGGCCGCTGGCAATCCGCACGCTGCGCGCCGCGCCCAAGCCGACGTTGTGAACCAGCACGCCCAGCGCGAACGGCTCGGCGGGTTCGATTTCATCGGTGAACGGATCGTCGCTGAACACATCGCGCTGGTGGAAGTATTTCACCCGGAGTTTGGCGTCGGGATAAACCGTGATGCGGGTGGGTTCGAGCGGGATGCGGACCAGTTGGCCTTCGCTCGTGTAATTGAGGTAGCCGCCCACCCAGTAAACGGTTGGGCCGTTGGCCGCGGCGGCCTCGGTGGGAATCATCAGCCAGGTGGCCCGGCCGGTGGTCGCGGGCGGAAGCAGCGCCGCCGGGAAGCTGCCTTGCAAGCCGGTCAGTGTTGGCGGTGGCAGATGGAAGCGCAGCAAGCCGTCGTGGTTCTCCGCGTCGAACACGCCGAGCTGCACGTTCACGTCCTCGAGCGCCTGATCGGGCGAACCGTTGCTGATTTCCAGCGTGGCGTTGAAGGCCGAGCGGGCCATCACCAGTTGGTGGTCGAGTTGCAGGCGGACGCGCGCACAGACGCCTTTGCCGCCGCGCGGGCCGTACGCACCCGCCGAGGCGGCCCGTGGCGCGCTGCTGGATCGTACCAACTGCCGCAAGGCTTGGGCCTGGCGCAGTTCAAGGTTCAGGCGATCGAACTGCGCGCGGAGTTGAGCTTCAACCTGCGCCATCTCGCCGGGATCGCCGGGGTTGAGCAGCAGGGCCGGCGGTGCGCCCTCCGGATTCTCCTCGCAGGTCGGCTTGACGAAGTAGTACTTTGGGTTGGCAGGCCACTGGATGCTGCCCAGAGGCGTATCAACGTTGACCTGACCCTCGACCCACGCGCCGAGGAAGCAGGCCTCAAAATCACCTCCCACTTCTGAATCCCATTTGCCGGTGAAACGGCCCGCGACATTCAGCGTAAGCTGGCCGCCGACTTCGCCGGACAGGTCTTCCGGATCAAACCCCGCCACCGCCGGACCGCCGCAGCTCCACTTGACCTTGGCTTCCAGGCCGACGGAGAGCTTTACGTCCATATGGCCTTCAGCCGTGGCGAGAGGGTGTTCCAGGTTGCACCCGGTGGTGGCCATGCCAGAGACCTCGCCGTTGAAGTTGACCTTCGTGCCGCCCCACAACTCGCCATCGGCGGTGATTTGATTGCCGGCGGCATCGCCCCACCCGGCCCGGGGAAGATTGATGCTCGCGCCGTAGGGGATGAAGGTCGCGTCAATCGTGGCTTTGCCGGAGGCCTCGCCTTCGATGCCGATGCTGCCCCCGTCCGTGCAACAGGTCTTCAAGACGCCGTTCGCATCCAGTTCGACTTTGACCTCGTCGCAGAAGGGCAGGCGCTTGGCCCAGGTTTCGATGGCACCTGTGATGGCATTCAAACCCTCGCCGACGTTGTAGCTCAAGAGCGTTTGCGGCTCGAAGTTGTCCGTGCAATCGCAATCCGGTTCTTCCGCCGTAGGTTGGCCTGGCGCGCCGCGCGAGAACGCAGGCGGGTTACCCTCCCAATCGCCGGGCGGCCCGCAGCAGGAGGAATCAGATGGATCGCCCGGTATCCAACCGGACGGGTCCATGAGGTTGCAGGACGTTGGATTGAGCACCGGCGTGCTGGCGCTGTAGCTGTTCTTGGCGCCGGCGCAGAGCAGCGACCACAAGACGGAGGCAGCGCCGCCGCAGCCCGCGCCGCCACCGCCATCCCTTTCTCCCCGCGCGCCTTGGGACAACTTGCGAATCACCATCGGCACGGCAAACGAACTTTGCGCCGGCAACGTGCCCAGTTCGGTTGTCGGTGTCTCAAAGACAAATCCCGCGATGGTCGGCAGCCGCAGCTTCATGTCTTGAGCCGCAATCAAGCCGTGATTGGTGATCTGGAGCGTCACACGCATCACCTCGCCTTGGAAGTTCGTCAGGTAAATCGGGCTGGGATCAATCGTCACCACGGGCGCGGGCACCATGGTCTCGAACTCGGTTCGGATGGTGATGTCCACCCGGTCCTCCAGCAACACCGGCGTCACCGTCCACAGGTAGCGCACCACCTCGCGCGAGATGAAGGCGTCCACGCGGTTGGTCACGCCCGCTGCCACGCGCAGGTTCTTTCGGGAGGGCAAATGTTTGTCGGCAAGCACCTCCAGCAGATAGGTTGCCTCCGGCACGCCATTCGTAAAGAACAGGCCGTTCGCGTCCGTGACGCCCTGCGCGACCACCGTGCCCGTGTCGGGCTGCCGCAAGGCCACGTTGGCGCCAGCGACCTTGGGCGCGCCGTCGCCGTAAAAGGTGAACTCGTCCACCACCGTCACCGCCACGTCGCCGACGGCCGTGCTGATGCAGTTGAAACTGAACGGCACGGCCAGCGAGGTGGACGCCGCCGCCAGCGCCAGGTGGCCGGCATATGCGCCGAGCGGCAATTCCGCCGACGGAGTCAGCCGCAGGGTGACCCGCGCGGTTGCGCCCGGCGGCAGCGAAGCCAGCGGCGAAGCCGAGGCCAGTTGCAGCCAATCCGCTTCGGGCAGGCCAACGGTGATCGGCCCGGTTTCCTCGCCGCCCACGTTCGTGATGTCGAAGGCAAACAAGGTCTGTTGGCCGCGCACCATGCCCGCTTCCAACGGGTGCGGCAAAACCGTCAGCCGGGCGACCTTCTCGAGCAACGCTACCGTGACCGGGAGAAGCGCGGTTGCGCCCTCGGCACTCGTGAGCCGCACGGTGGCCACGCCGCCAACCGAAACATCGGCCAGCGACCGGGTGACGATGCGCACCACCGCGGAGGCCGCCCCCGCCAGACTCGCCGGCGCGGTCACCTCGATTTGCGCGCTGGCCGGCGTGTTCTCGACCGCGACGCTCAGCCCGGTCAGGGGCAGGTCACTGGCATTGACGAGCCTCAGCTCGTTCGTGCGGGCTTCGAGCGCGGGGACGGTCACGGCCAGTTCGCCCGGATCGAAGCGCATGCCGTAGAGCGTGAAGGCGTCTTGGACCGGCGCGTCCTCGACGCCCGGATGCAGGGCGCGCAGTTCGTAATAGCCCGCCTCGTTGGGCAGCGGCAGAAAACGGTAGCTGAAGTGCCCTTGATCATCCGTGAGCAACTCGACCTCGCGGCGCGTGTCGCGCAAGTCAATCCGCAGCTTGACGACGACGTTGCTGGCGGGCGCTCCACCCACGGTCGTGGCCGCGCCGTAAATCGGGATTTCCGTGCCAGCCGGGGCGTTGAGGATGTCGGTTTGCGCCGTCGCGCTGTAGCCCGCGGACACCCGCACCCAACCGGCGGCCGCAGACGCGTTATTGTCCTCCAGCACCTCGGCAACCTGCTCCGCCGCGTCGGCATAGACGAACAGTTGATAGTCGCCCGGACGCAGCGGCAGCGGCAGCGGCACGGTTTGGACTTCGGACACCCCGCCTTCCGCCAGGACGCCTTCGAAGACATGGTCGCCCACGGTCACATCATCACCGCCAACGAGCACCGCGTCTGTCGAGAGCACCAGCCGTTGGCGCGCGATGCCGTGGAACGTGGCGAGGCCGTAGTTGGCCAGCCGATAGGAGAGCGTGGCGGTTTCACCCGCTGCGCCGCTGGCGGGCGCGCTCAACTCGGTGATGACCAGGTCGGGCAGGCTTTGATCGGACACCACCAACAGCCGCGAGTCCCCCGCATGACCGGCGGCCGTGGCGGAAATGAGGACCGACTGTTTCCCATCCGGCACGCCATCGTCCACGCTGGCGATGGGCACGGTCACCGCCGCCGTGTTGGCCGGGATGTCCACGCTCCCAGGAAGGGTCGCCTCGGAGGTGTCGCTGGAAGTGAGTTGCACCGTTAGGGCCATCGCTGTGACCGGCTGCCGTGTAATCGTGGCCAGAGTGGCCGGCGTGAGCCCTTCCCGCACGACGGACTTGGCCAGGACCAGCTTGAGCGCCGGGCCGTCGTCGTCCGTGACCTGGACTGTTTGTGACGTGATCGGGCCAAGGGGAAAGGACTCGCCGATGAACGCGGAAAGCGTCACGGTTTGCGGGCCGTCTTGCTCGGCGTCGTCCACCGCGCCGATCGGAAAACTGACGCCCGCCGCGTTGGCCGGGATGGTGACGTTGGCGGGGACGATCGCTTCCTCCGGATCGCTGCTGCGGAGCTGAACGATCACGGCTTTGGCCGTCACCGGACTTCGCAACACCGAGCCCAGGGCCGCAAATGGCCCGGCGGCTTCGGAAAAGCCCGCGGGTTCAATGACCAGTTGCAATGTCGGATGATCGTCATCGGCCACGGTGACACTGGCCGTGCTGTTGGCAAAGAGCGGCGCGGAGGCAGTGACGGTGACATTGGCTTCGGCTTCAATCAGGTCGTTGGCAACGGCCGCCAGGAGGACAGACGCGGACGCCTGGCCTGCGGGAATCGTGACTGTGGGCGGGCCATTTAGCCGATGCGGCCGTGACGAATTGAGAAAGACCGTGACCGGATTCGTGGTCACGAGATTGCGCGTAACGGTGGCCAGCACGGTCTGGCCTTCCACGAGCTGATTCGCGCTCAGGGTGAGCAAGAGGCGCAGTGGATCGTCGTCATGCACCAGCAAGCCTGCCTGGCCCTCGCGGTGGCCGTCGGCCCGGGCGATC
>Ga0073932_1007005_pt1 | contig 11182 bp, 9 predicted proteins | sample DewCreD2012metaG_FD_76967 | JGI IMG/M metagenome (GOLD analysis project Ga0073932, IMG submission 76967) | Hot spring sediment bacterial and archeal communities from British Columbia, Canada, to study Microbial Dark Matter (Phase II) - Dewar... ...
CGGTCGCCTTGGCGTCGGTGTTCTTCGCATTGGGCAGCCAAACGAACCCCATGTTCTCGATGCCGCCGCATTGGCACTTGGTGACCGGCGGTTTGGCCTTCGGACTGGTGTTCATGGCCACCGATCCGGTAACGGCCGCCATGACGCCCACCGGCCAGTGGATCTACAGCCTGTTGATCGGCGCGATGGTCGTGCTGATTCGCGTGGTCAATCCGGCATTTCCCGAGGGGACGATGCTGGCGATCCTTTTCGGCAACGTAACCGCTCCGTTGATCGACCACTACGTCGTTCAGGCGCATTTGCGACGGAGGGCCCTTCGCCATGCGTAACGATTCCTTTCTTCGCACCCTGACGACCGCAACCATCGTCTGCTTGGTCTGCTCGATGCTGGTGTCTGCCGCCACGGTGGCGCTGCGCCCCCTGCAAGAGCGCAATCGGGCTTGGGACCGCAAACGGAATGTGCTGCTGGCGGCCGGGTTGATCGACGAAAACGCAACCGCGGATATCGACGCCCTCTTCCGGCAGATCGAACCGCAGGTGATCGATTTGGATACCGGAAAGGCGGTGGACGGCTTCGATCCGGAAACCTTCGACGCCGTCGCCGTTCAGCGCAATCCGCACACGAGCCGAACACTGTCTCCCGCGGAAGACCTCGCCGGCCTGAAACGCCGCGAACGATACGAACTGGTTTATCTGCTGCGCAATAACGGTCGGTTGCAGCGGGTGGTCTTGCCGGTGCGCGGCAAGGGGTTGTGGTCCACCATGTGGGGACTCGTGGCGCTGGGCCCCGACCTGAACACCGTCGAAAGCTTTGCCTTCTTCGCCCACGGCGAAACGCCCGGGCTGGGCGGCGAAGTCGATAATCCCCGCTGGAAAGCATTGTGGATCGGCAAGAAGGCGTTCGACGCCCAGGGCCGCCCCCGTCTGGAAGTGGTCAAGGGCGCCGTCGCCCCCGACTCGCCCGAGGCCGTTCATCAGGTCGATGGCCTGTCGGGTGCAACTCTGACGGGCAACGGGGTGACCAACTTGCTGCGGTTCTGGCTGGGCGAGCAAGGCTACGGTCCGCTGCTCGAACGGCTCCGCGCGGAGAGCGCCGCCGCCCCCGCCCCCGCCGCCGCACACGCCTCGATTCGCCCGGCAACATAGCCGCGCGCGGCCCGCCGAGCAGCATGAGGCGATCACCCCTCGCCTCAACTCTCGGCGACACGAACAACGGCGGATGCAACCGAGAACCCAGCGGAACTCGACTTGTTAGAGAACAGGCCATGACAAAATCGCACCTAAAACCTTTGATCGATCCCCTCTTTCGCAACAACCCGGTGGCGATGCAGGTGCTGGGCATCTGTTCGGCGCTGGCGGTAACGACCAAGCTCTCGACGGCGTTGACCATGAGTTTGGCGGTCACGTTCGTCGTGGCGGTTTCCAACGTGGTGATCTCGCTGTTGCGGCGGCAGATTCCCGGCAGCATCCGCATGATCGTGCAGATGACCGTGATTGCCTCGGCGGTGATCGTCGTCGATCAGTTTCTCAAGGCCTTCGCCTACGACATCAGCAAACAGCTTTCGGTCTTCGTCGGCTTGATCATCACCAACTGCATTGTGATGGGGCGGGCCGAGGCGTTCGCCATGAAAAACGGCCCGTGGGCCAGCCTGCTCGACGGCTTGGGCAACGGCCTGGGCTACAGCCTCGTGCTGCTGGCGGTCGGCGCCACGCGCGAGTTGCTCGGCGCCGGCTCGCTGCTGGGGTTCACTGTGTTGCCCACCATCGCCGAAGGCGGTTGGTACACGCCCAACGGACTGATGCTGCTCGCCCCCAGCGCGTTTTTCCTGATCGGTATGGCGATTTGGGCACTGAACCGCTGGCAGCAAGGATACGTAAGAGAACACTAATACTTCGCAAGATGACGGCGGACATTCGCCAGCGGCCGCTTTCGCAATCGGGCGGGACTATTTAGGAGCGCAACCCATGTGGGAACATCATCTCAGCCTGCTGATTCGCGCGATGTTCGTCGAGAACCTGGCGCTGGCGTTCTTCCTGGGCATGTGTACCTACGTGGCGGTTTCGAAGCGGGTCGGCACCGCCACCGGACTGGGAATTGCCGTACTGGTGGTTCAGACGATCACGGTGCCGATCAATAATCTGTTGCAGCACTACCTGCTGCGGCCCGGCGCGCTGGAACGCTTCGGGATCGAGGGGATCGACCTTTCGTTCCTTTCGCTGATCTGCTTCATCGGGGTGATTGCCGCGATGGTGCAGATATTGGAAATGGTGCTCGATCGCTACTTCCCGTCGCTCTATAACGCCCTGGGCATCTTCCTGCCGCTGATCACGGTCAATTGCGCGATCCTCGGCGGATCGCTCTTCATGGTGGAACGCGATTACACGTTTGCCGAAAGCATAACCTACGGCATCGGCTCCGGGGCGGGCTGGGCGCTGGCGATCATGGTATTGGCCGCAGTCCGTGAAAAGCTCAGCTATGCCCGAGTCCCCCGCGGGCTGGAAGGCCTGGGAATCACGTTCATCACCGTCGGGCTGATCGCCTTGGCGTTCATGTGTTTTTCCGGAATCCAACTGTAGCAACGGGAGCAATGGCGCCGCGATTGCATCGAGAGATTGCGCCGCGATGGAACGATGTATGCCGCGGTCGTCGGCGACGGGCCCAACAGTGGCCGTTCGAGGCCGTCGCCGCGCCGCTGAAGGAGTGCGAAAGGGCCGAACATGCTGATCGAAATCTTTGCCGGCGTTACGATGTTCACCTTGATCGTGCTGGTCTTGGTCGTGCTGATTCTCTCTGCGCGGCTCGTGCTGATTCCGCAAGGAGAGGTTCGCATCGAAATCAACGGCGATCCCGAGCGAACACTGCGCGTTTCTCCCGGCGGCAAGCTGCTGCATACGCTGGCTGAGCGGCAGATCTTCGTGCCCTCGGCGTGCGGGGGCGGCGGCACGTGCGGCCAGTGCAAGGTGAAAGTGCTGGCCGGCGGCGGCGACCTGCTGCCCACCGAGGCGGCTTTCATGTCGCGGAAAGAAATCCGCAACGGCGTTCGCTTGGCCTGCCAAGTGGCCGTCAAACAGGATATGAAACTCGAAATTCCGCCTGAAATCCTCAGCGTACGGCAGTGGGTGTGTACGGTTCGCTCGAATCGCAACGTGGCCACATTCATCAAGGAACTCGTTTTGGAACTGCCGCCCGGCGAAGATTTCCGATTCGAGGCGGGCAGCTACATCCAAATTCAGTGCCCGCCCTACGAACTGTCGTTCCGCGACTTCCAGGTCGATCCCCAATTCCGCGACGAATGGGACCGTTACAATCTGTGGCGCTACCGCATCGCAACGCGCGAGCCGGCTATCCGCGCGTATTCAATGGCCAATTATCCCGACGAACGCGGGGTGGTGATGCTCAACGTGCGAATCGCCCTGCCGCCCGCACAGAAATCCGACGCCCCGCCGGGCATCATGTCGAGCTACTTGTTCAGCCTCAAGCCGGGCGATCGAGTTCTCATTTCCGGGCCCTATGGCGACTTCCACCCGCGCGAAACCGAGGCGGAAATGATCTATATCGGCGGCGGAGCGGGCATGGCGCCTTTGCGGTCGCATGTGTTCGACTTGCTGCGGCGCCGCGGTTCGCGCCGGCGGATCTCGTTCTGGTACGGAGCGCGAAGTTTGCGCGAGGCCTTTTACGTTGACGATTTCAACGCCCTGGCCGAGCAATATCCGAATTTCCAGTGGCATTTGGCCCTTTCCGAACCGAAACCCGAAGACCGCTGGACAGGCCCGACCGGCTTCATTCATCAGGTGCTTTACGAAAACTACCTCAAGAATCATCCCGCCCCGGAAGACTGCGAGTACTACCTGTGCGGTCCGCCGATGATGAACAAGGCCGCTCTGGAACTGCTCGACAATCTGGGAGTGGAACGAGAGAATATCTCGTTTGACGACTTCGGCGGATGATCGGGGCTACGGCGACTGGACGGCCGCCATCCGCAGCAGCCCGGAACGATCGGCAGCAGCGGATGATCTCGGCGGCCAATTGGAGGCCATCGGCATTCGCCCGCAGCCCGCGGCATGTGTCGGTGGTCGCCACCGTTGCCGCGTCGCACGAACCGCCCGAAATACCGCACCGTTTTGGATTTCCCCGCCGAGTAGATCGGTCGCTTCGCACTGCCCGATCGACGAGGCCGAAAGGGTTCGACATGACAACCTCAGAGCCAGGCGTAACACCTGTCGAACACGGTAACCAACAGCGCTGCACCGTGCGTTCGCTGGCGCTGGCGGCCGCGATTCTGCTGGCAGCCGCCGTGTGGTTGATCGCCTCGTCGTGGCGCTCGCCTCAGCCGATCACGTTCGGCGGGGAGACGATGGGCACCACCTACACCGTGAAACTCGCGCGGCTTCCCGCCGGTGCGTCAGCGGCCCAGTTGAAGCGTTCGGTGGACGATGCCCTAAGGGAAGTCAACCGGAAAATGTCCACCTACGATCCCAACTCGGAGCTTTCGCGTTGGAATGCCGCCGGCGAGGATTGGTTCCCGGTTTCCGAAGACACCGCGCGAGTTGTGGCCGAATCGCTGCGCATCGGCCGACTGACCGACGGGGCGTTCGATGTAACCGTCGGCCCGCTGGTTCGTCTGTGGAGGTTCGGTCCCGGAGCCTCGCTCTCTGATGCCGCTGCACCATCCGCCGAGCAGTTGGCTGCCGCCCAATCGCTCGTAGGCTACCAGCGAATCGATGTCGAGATGAACCCGCCTCGTGTTCGGCGGCGGATTGCCGGCGGCTCGGTCGATCTCTCGGCGATTGCCAAAGGATTCGGCGTGGATCGGGCGGCCGAAGTGCTCGAAGCGGCCGGAGTGCAGGACTACATGGTGGAGGTCGGCGGAGAGGTCCGTGCCCGCGGCGTCAATCACGCCGGCTTGCCTTGGACGATTGCCATCGAAACACCGCGGCTCGACGCCCGCACGGTCTTCCGCACGGTCCGGCTGCGCGACGCCTCGTTGGCCACCTCCGGCGATTATCGCAATTATCGAGAGATCGAAGGCCGCCGCTATTGCCACTTGATCGATCCCCGCACCGGCAAGCCGATCGAACACCAGTTGGCGTCGGTCAGCGTGATTCATGCTTCCTGCATGACGGCCGACGCTTGGGCCACGGCCCTCAGCGTGCTCGGCCCCGAGCAGGCAATGACGACGGCCGAGAAGAACGGGCTGGATGTGCTGCTGATTGTTCGCGTCGGCGACCGGTTCGAGTGCCGCACTACGCCCGGCTTCGCCGCGTGGTCGGCCGAAGAACATTGAACACCGATGGCCCTGTTGAAAAGAGGCCTTTTTGAAGTTTGATGCGTTTCAAGCGAAAGCGGGCAATTGCGCGCGGTCCGCGATTGAACCGCGTTCCGTTTTCCGCCATTGTGTTGAGAAACGCACTGCGCGCCGTGCGTCGTCCCGGCGTCATCTGAGAGCAACCGTTCGATAGAGGACAGCCGCACATGTTGACCGTCTTTGCCTCCATGCTCGTTTTTTCCGTCAGTGTTGGCTTGCTCGGGTTCGCGCTGGCGCGATCGTCGCGGACAGGTTGCTGCAATTGCCAACGCGCGCAGGGCGTAATGGCGCGCTGTTCAGTCGCGGGCCTCATGCCGCGCGAAAGACATTGCAGTTCTTCGTCCCGATTGACGATGCTGGATTCCGGCAAGTGATTTCGAATTCGCTCCTGCTCGTTCACCGCAACGCACAAGAAGTTCTCTTCGGCCGTCGCTAGGCCATTGTCTTGGCAGCGTGCAGCGCGCTGCAACGCGGCATCGCCTAACGGCGCTCCTCCGGCCTGCCCGGCCGACGTTCGCACGCAGCCGACTCGAAACAGCCGACACTATCGGCGGCGCTGCATTCTATTGCGGGCTTTCGTTTTACGATATCGGCGATTTGAGCCGTTGGCCGTTTCTTGCGCGAGAACGAAAGTCTGACAACACGCTAGCGCGAGTCTAACGTGAGCGTGTTAGAAAGAGTCGAACGCAAGGTTGTGATCGATCGGAATCGGTTAGAACGGGCGTTGAATCGAGCGGTTGCCGTTGCGGAAGCATGCCGGCGATTCCAGCGGCGGAGGCGTCTATAGAACGGAAGCTCTGGCCTGCCGGCGGGAGGTCGATAGTGATTCACACGAAAGCGCCAGCGACGGAAGAGACATCTCGATCGGCGGTCATTACCCGTGCAAGCGGCGAGCCGGTGGTTCGGCCGGCCTATAGCGTGTCGCATGCAACCGCACCGGAACCTTTCGGTTTACTGGGGGAATATGATCCCATGATCAAGCCTTCGATTTTGGTGGTCGAGGACGAAGACGACATTCGAGAATTGGTCAGTTACAACCTTCTGAAGGAAGGCTATCAGGTGGCCGGCGTGGCCTCGGGCGAAGAGGCCCTGCAAATCACCGGCAAAAAGCCCGTCGATTTGGTTGTGCTCGATCTGATGCTGCCGGGTATCGACGGCCTGACCATCTGCCGCCGCCTGAAGCAGGATCCGAAAACCGCTCACGTGCCGATCGTCATGTTGACTGCCAAGGGCGAAGAGGCGGACATTGTCGCCGGTTTGAATCTCGGCGCCGACGACTATATCACCAAGCCGTTTAGCCCGCGCGTGCTCATCGCCCGGGTGCGCGCCGTGTTGCGGCGGAAGGCGGGAATCGATACGGACGAGGCGTCGCGCGATGCGGACGAAGAAGTCCTTTCCGTCCACGACTTGGTGATTCATGCCGGAAGGCATCAGGTGACCTATCGCGATCAACCAATCGATCTGACTTCGACTGAATTCCGAGTCTTGCGTTTTCTCGCCTCGAAACCCGGATGGGTCTTCACCCGTCAGCAAATCCTCGACGGTGTTCACGGCAACAACTACGCGATCACCGATCGGGCGGTTGACGTGCAGATCGTCGGGTTGCGGAAGAAACTCGGCGCGGCCGGGAAATACATCGAGACCGTTCGCGGGGTGGGCTATCGCTTCAAGCAGTAGTTCAAATCAATTGCGGGAATTGAAATCTCTAACATCCTAACCGTTTTCTAATGTTTCCTGTGCGCGGTCCTAACTTCAATGTTCTACGATTGGGGCATGTTGGCGTGTTGCCGATCGGTAAGCAAGGCGTCGGCGCAATCGTTGCCCCTGCGGTTCGTTTGGTCTCGGCTGACGGCAGGTTCTGTCAGACAGCGGGAAAGTGCGTGGAATAGGCGGATGGAGTTTTCGTGATGACCCGTTTATTTGGAGGAGCGACGATGATGTGGCGTTCGTTGATCTGTGCGTTGACGGCTGCGGCCGTTTCATGGACCTCAGTTCGGGCCGAGGACGTGAAAGTCGATCCGGCCCTGAAGAGCTATGAGAAAGTGTCGGGGGTTTCCGGCAGTCTGACCAGCATCGGGTCCGACACATTGAACAACCTGATGGCTCTGTGGTCGCGGGCATTTCAAGACCTTTACCCGAACGTGCAGTTTCAGGTGGAAGGAAAAGGCTCGAATACGGCGCCGCCGGCGCTGATCGAGGGAACCGCCCAACTGGGGCCGATGTCGCGGGCGATGAAAGAAGACGAGATCGACAAGTTCGAGAAGAAGTTCGGCTACAAGCCGACGCGGATCAGCGTGGCCATCGATTGCCTCGCCGTGTACGTTCACAAGGATAACCCGATCGCCAAGCGAGGGCTGTCGCTTCCGCAAGTCGATTGCATCTTCTCGCAGACGAGAAAGAGCGGATTCGCCGACATCAAAACCTGGGGCGATGCCGGCCTGACGGGCGAATGGGCCGACAAGCCGATCTCGTTGTACAGCCGCGATGCCGCCAGCGGCACCTATGTCTTCTTCAAAGAGCACGCTTTGTTCAAGGGCGACTATAAGGACTCGTGCAAGCAGCAGCCCGGGTCTGCCGGCGTGGTCAACGGCGTGGCCAACGACCGCTACGCGATTGGGTTCTCGGGCATCGGCTTCAAGACGCCCGACGTGCGCGTCGTTCCGCTTTCCAAGTCCGGCGATGAACCCCCCGTAGAGCCGACCTTCGAAAACGCGATTGCCGGCAAGTATCCGCTGGGGCGCACCCTGTACATTTACATCAACAAGAAGCCCGGCGAGCCGCTGGCCCTTCATGTCAAGGAGTTCATCAAGTTCGTATTGTCGCGCGAGGGGCAAGAAATCGTGATCAAAGACGGCTTCGGTCCGCTGCCGCTGAGGGTAGTGGAAGCGCAATTGAAGGCGATCGAATAAGGAACAAGTCGGCATCCCGACAATCGATGCAGGGCCGCGGACGCCGCCGCGCGGGCAGTGCGGCGGCACCCGGCCCTCATTGCAAACAAGCGACGACGCATATTAAGATTTCGATTCGGAGCGGAACGCGGGGCGTCCGCGCGTCGTGCATGGCCGCGACGGATACCGCAGCCGAACGATTGCGGCAGGGAGCGGCTGCTTTTGTCGCGTGGAAACTCTGGCGTGAGGGACAGGCCGCAGATGGCCGTTATCGACAAGTCGGTGCTTCGTCGAGTTCATCGTCGCGACCGTTGGGCGCGCTGGGTGATCACTGTTGGCGGCATCGTGATTATCGGCAGCGTGGTCGCAATTATCGCGGTGATTCTTTTCGAGGCGGCCCCGCTATTCGCGCCGGCGCAATCGCGAGTTCTGGTTGACGGCCAGGAGCTGCCCGATCTTGCCGAACCCGCATTGGCGGCGGGCGTCGATCTCGTTGAACTCGGACAAAATCTTTCCTCTGCTTCGATCACGGCTTACGGCTTTGTGCCCAGCGGCGAGGTCTTGTTCTGGGACGTCGCCGTGCCCGCCGATCGTCGCGAGCGACCGTCGGTGAAGCTGGTTCATCGGGCCCGGCTCCGCGAATTCGGCCCTGTTGATGCCGGCGTCTCTGAAGCAGCCGCCGGCGTCAAAGAGCCACCGATGAAGGGGGGGGCCTCGGGCGGTGCGGCCGCATCCGGTTCCCGCCTGCTATTGCGCGACGTTGCCCGTACGAGCGCATCAAGGTATCTGTGCCGCTGGTCCGACGGCGCCGCGACACTCGTGCAGGTGGAGATCACCCCCCAGTTCGACGATTCCGGTCGGCGCAATGTTACCTACGGGGTGAAGCGTTTGGCCGAACTGCCGGCGGAAAAAGACAAGACGCCCGTGCGCGAGGCGATGTGCGCAGTCGAGGGGGGCGGCTTTCGCTGCGCGCGGCTTTGGCCCGACCGACGGCTGGAGCTGCTCGTTGTTTCGGTCCGCGAGAACATGCTGACCGGCGAGACGGAAGAACAGAGGGAAAGTTCTTGGCTCGCCGACCCGCCCGGCGATCGCCCTGTAACGGCAATGGCTTTCAATCAAGATGGGAGCCGCCTTTTCGTAGGCACGGAAGACGGGCGACTGGGCCGCTGGGATTTCACGCCCGAGGGAAAGGTGCGCCGGCACGAAAACATGATCGCCTTCGGCGACGGCCGCGCCGTGACGGCGCTTTCGAGCGTTTACGGCAATGTTTCGTTGGCCGTGGGGGACGGAGAAGGCCGGCTTTCGATCTGGTTCGACGTGCGCGAGGGCGAGCAAACCCATTTGCGGCGCATCCGCGATCTGTACACGCATTCCGGCAAAGTGGAGGCCATCATTCCGTCGCAGCGCGACAAAACGCTGCTCAGCTGCGGCGGCGGAGCAGTGTCGCTGGATTACATGACCAACGGCCGTCATCTGCTGACCTTGGCGCCCGATCGGCCCTTGGTGCAAGCGGGCTACAGTCCGCGGGGCAACTCGGTGATTGGAATCGACGACGCCAATCGGCTGCATTTATGGAAAGTTTCGTGCCCTCACGCGGATGTCACCTTGGCCAGCCTGTTCACTAAGGTCCATTACGAAGGCTATGATCGGCCCGAGCACAAATGGCAGAGCTCGGGCGACGAACCGAAGCACGGGCTGGTGCCGATCATCTTCGGTTCTCTGAAGGCGACAGTTTATGCCATGCTTTTCGCGACGCCGCTGGCCTTGGCCTCGGCGGTTTACGTGAGCTATTTCACCACGCCGGGCTTTCGTCGGGCGATCAAACCCATCGTCGAAATCATGGCGGCCTTGCCGTCGGTGGTCATCGGGTTCCTCATTCTGCTTTGGTTCGCGCCATTCCTCGCCCGCTGGCTGACCTCGTTCTTCACATCGCTGATTACCGTCCCGCTTGCGTTCGTGTTGTTTTTGTCGTTTTGGCAGACAGTTCGCCGGTTCGATTGGGCCAAGCGGATCGAAGGCGGCTACGAGTTCCTGGTTCTGGCTCCCGTGCTTTGCGCGGGTGTGGCGGCGGCGATGGTTTTGGGGCCGCGAATCGAAGACATGATCTTCGGCGGCGACATGCGGCAGTGGCTGTTCACGGCCGGGTGGACGCAGTGGAAGCCGCAGGGATTATGGACGGCACTGTTCGGCAGCCAGGGGGTGCAGTACGAACAGCTCAATGCGTTGGTCGTGGCGATGGGCCTCGGATTCGCGGTCATCCCCATCATTTTCTCGCTGGCCGACGATGCGCTTTCGAACATCCCGCACAGCATGACGGCCGCATCGTTGGCATTGGGGGCTAGCCGTTGGCAAACGCTGTGGCGCGTGATCGTTCCGTCGGCTAGTCCCGGGATCTTTGCGGCGATCATGGTGGGTTTCGGCCGAGCGGTGGGCGAAACGATGATCGTTTTCATGGCCGCCGGCAACACTCCGATCATCGACATGAGTCCGTTCAACGGGTTCCGCACCCTGGCGGCGAACATCGCCGTGGAAATGCCCGAGGCGCCTTTCGGCGGGACCCTGTTTCGGCTGCTGTTTTTGTGTGCGGTGATTCTGTTTTGCACCACCTTCGCGTTGAACACGCTGGCCGAAGTGGTGCGCCAGCGATTGCGAAAACGGTTCGGACGTTACTGATGAGCAATACAGGCCGAAAGAACGAACAATCTGCGGCGCCGACGGCAGCAGCAGTCGCGGGCTGTCCGCCTCCAGTGGGCCAAGCCCGACAGGCGGCCCAGTTCTGGCTCAAGGGCGAGCCGTTCGTTTGGGCCACCGGCGCGGCCTTGGCCGCCACATTGACGATGACCGCTGTGCTGCTCGGCGTGGTGCTGTGGAACGGCCTTGGTGTTTTCTGGCCCTCGCCGCTGGAAGCGGTCGTCTTGAAAGACGGAAGCAAACTGCTGGGCGACGTGAACGACGTTCAGTACGATCCGCACACGGAAAAGACGAACA
>Ga0073932_1007006_pt1 | contig 11181 bp, 13 predicted proteins | sample DewCreD2012metaG_FD_76967 | JGI IMG/M metagenome (GOLD analysis project Ga0073932, IMG submission 76967) | Hot spring sediment bacterial and archeal communities from British Columbia, Canada, to study Microbial Dark Matter (Phase II) - Dewar... ...
CTTTCCGGTATTGGCGGGGCAAGAACCTTAGGTTTTGGTAAAGAAAAAATCCGTAGTTTACCTGATGCCGTAGCTAAAGTTTTGGCAATACACTATGGTTTAAATGGTAATGGGTCGATAAAAATTGAAAAAGAAAACGGACCAAAAGAAAATCCAAAATTAATCACCGAAACCACCCAACCCTCTCTTCTTTTAAATAAAGAGGTGGAAAATTTTGATATTTGCCCAACATGTGGGGAAGCATCACTTGTTCATGAAGAAGGTTGTAAAAAATGTTATTCTTGCGGTTATTCTGAATGTTAAAAAAATGATTACCACAAAAAATGGCGATGGCGGGGTAACTACTATTTTTAGTGGAAAAAAAAGGCTAAAATATGATTCACAAATTGAAGCTTTAGGACAAATCGATGAACTATTAAGTCTTTTAGGATTAATCCGCAGCTATCTAAAAACCACTCAGGAAAAAAATTTATTTTTAAAAATTCAAAAAAATCTTTATCTTATAAACTCACTTTTAGCTTGCCAAAAAAATGAGGAAGAGTTGATAATAAAAACTTTAAATAATGATCTTAGTCAAATTGAAAGAATAAATAATAGTCTATCAGCTAAACTTAATCCATTGAATAAATTTATCTTACCAGGAGGTGAAGAAATAAACGGCTGGCTACATTTTTTAAGAGCGGTATGCCGACGGGTTGAGCGGCGAGTAATATTTTATCTATTTAAAGAGAAATTGGAAAAAAAATATAAGATTATTATTCAATATCTCAACCGACTTTCTGATTTATTTTTTCTTCTTTCCCGCCACCATAAAAAAAAAGAGGTTGTTTTGGGATAAAATCATTATAATAAATTTATATGGTTAAAAACTATACTCCAATTGATGATTTAATAAAAAAACAAACATCAACTTCTTTATCAAAAGAAACAGAGCCTTTGCTTAAAAAACCAGAGGTTTTAGAAATTAAAGAGGTGGTGGAAAAAGAGGTTGAGGATGAAATAAAACCTCATGTTAAAATCCGTCCTGAAACAATTAAAATACCTTCAGAAATTAAAAAATTAGGCGTCCAAACAGTTGAAACCCCAAAGTTTCCCCAACATCAAACAATTAAACTTCCCTTATCTGATGAAAAAATTTTAATTGGTCTTAATCAGCCGCCTGATTCCTCAATCCGCTGGTTAGCCACTTTAGCTTGGTATATTTTAAAAAAAGCCCATATTGCTTTAAAAATGGTTCATGGAAAAATTGTTCGTGTTTTTAAAAAATAAAAACTAGCTGGCAAATTTTTTAAGCTCATCAAGGAAACCTTCTTTACTGCGGGCTCCCACCAAAGAAGAAACCACCTCGCCACTTTTAAAAATCAAAAAAGTAGGGATAGAAAAAATCTGATACTGGGAGGCTAAATCTGGATTTTCATCAACATTAACTTTAACAAATTTTATCTCTTTTAACTCTTCAGAGAGCTCATCAATAATTGGCCCAGTCATCCGACAAGGACCACACCAATCAGCATAAAAATCAACCAAAACCAATCCCTTTTCTTCCAAAACTTCTTGTTTAAAATTATCTTTATTAATTGAATTAACCATAGTTTTGAAAAAAATAACTTTTAAAATATAATCTTTTTTTCTTTAGCTGTCAAGGGTAAATTGATAAATAATTATCCTTATTTATCAAGTTTGAAAAAAATTGGTAAGAAAAGGCTAATATTTTTTAAACCACTGACCAATTATTTTTTTTATAAAAAAAATAGTAGTTAAAAGTAGCGTCCCTAAACCATATTTTAATCCTGGCCAAAACCCAATTGAAGAAGCTTTGGGATGATAATGGGCCGGAATTGAGATCTCGCCGATCTTAAAATTTTTTTCCACCGTCGCTAAAAGCATTTGGGTATCAAACAAAAAATCATTACTAAATTTATTAAAGTTTATTGTCTGTAAAACTTTTCGATGATACACGCGAAAACCAGTATGCCATTCGGAAAGATTTTGTCCGGTTAAAATATTTTGAAAAAAGGATAAAAAACGGTTGGCTAAATATTTATAAAGCGGCATTCCCGCTTTTAAAGCTTCTTGTCTTGAGCGAATTCTTGTTCCAAGCATTAAATCAAAATATCCTGTTTTAATTAAAGGAACAAAAAAACTTATTAGTTTTGGGTCGTATTGATAATCAGGGTGAAGCATAATGATAATATCAGCCTTTTTTTTCAAAGCAATCTGATAACAAGTTTTCTGATTGGCGCCATAACCTTGATTTTTTTTATGACGATAAACAGTAAGCTTTAATTTTTTTGCTAGTAAAAAAGTTTTGTCTGACGAACAATCATCAACTAAAACTATTTCATTAACTAAATTTTTAGGAATTTCAACCACGGTTTTCTTTAGGGTTTCTTGAGCATTGTAGGCAGGTAAAACAACAATTGTTTTTAATTTTTTTTTATTTATCATCTTTTTTCAATATTATATAAAGGACCAACAATTTGAATATTAGCTGGAGCACGTAAATTAAACCAATCTTTAAATTCTTTTCCATCAAAAGAAACACTCCCTGCATCGCCATTAAAATTAACTGCGGTTGTTCTTCCGTATCCAAAATCAGCGTTGACCGACCCTTCATATATTAAATTAAAAGGAGTTTTTCCTCGTTTTTTTAACTCCTCTTTAACTCTGTTTTTATCCCAGGTTTCTTTCCCTGACGGATTAGGTTTATCTTCTTGATATAAATGCTCGCCCACCGATGAATCAATTTTGGCTAAAAGCAAGACGTTGACAATATCGGCCGCCTCTTCTGGTTTTAACCAGGCGGTTTTGTTGTATTCATTACGCCAACCCCAATTGCAATAAAACCAGGGTGAATTTTTATCATAAGCTTTATCTTGTAGTTCAGAAAAACTACTCACTCTGTCATCAAAATCGTTTGCGTGTTTTGTCCAGTTGGTATCTGACCAACCAATTTCTGATGATTTAAAAATATAACCACCATGAGTGGATGAATACCAAGCTTTAATAATTTGCCCATCTTTTTTCATCACTTTTCCGGCCGTCTCATTAACTGCCTGCTCCCAAAATCCGCCTTTTGGATCAGGTTTAAAAACTTGGCATTGTTCAGTTGAGCAAATTGAGCGCGCCCCACCGCCAGTGTAAGCTAAAGCATAAGAACGAGCCGCTATCGCCTGGGCCTTTAAAGCAGAAAAACCATCAACTCCCCAACTCTCTGGAACTTCATAAATCCTTTTAATATAGTCTTCAAGAGAAAATTCACCATATCCCTCAACGTTAATTTTAATATTAGTATCAACGCTTTCTAAATTATCAAAATTATAATAAGCGCGTAAAATCTGTTCCTCATTTTGTCCGTTTTTTGCCCGCCCATAAGCCCCCCATTGGTTTAAACCTACCCGGTTGGGCACTCCATAAGTAAAAAAAGCAAATTTTGGTGAAAATCCAGGGTCGCGCCCATTGATTAAATCACTATCACAACGACCTAAAGAGGAGGCTGAACGAGAAATATTTAAGCTGGCTAATTTTTGCGCAATTAATTGTTGCTGCAGAGCTGAAAGTTGAGTGATTTTTTGGCGAGTCTCACTAATTTGACCGGATAAAATCCTTGATTGTTGATCAACTTCTTTTTTTAAGTTTGATAGTTGATTTTTTTCTATCTCTAATTTTGCTTTTTGCTCCTCAAGGTTTTTTATATACAGAACAATTTTAATAATTGTTTTTCTATCCTCATCAATTAAAGACTTTTGATAAAAAAAATCCCGTAGTGATAGGGAGAGATTGCTTGAAATAAAAATATTCATTAAATTGAGGGTGTTTTTATTAATGTTTTTATAATAAGACCTTGCTCTCTCGTTTAAAAGTGTCTTTTGGTATAAAAGCACCTCCTCACCTTTTTTTAAATCTTTTTCTTTTTGCAAAATATCATTTTCTAATTGATTGAGTCGTGTTTTTATTTGCTCTAACCTACTGCTTAGCTGAGAATAATTGGCTTCTTTTTTTGATAATTCTTCTTTTAATAAATTCAGTTGTTGGGTGACTTGATTAATCCGATCATCAATATTGGCAAAAATTTTAAAACAAAAAACAAAACCAATTAAAATCACACAGTTAAATGAAATAAAAAAAAGAAGTAATTTTTTCATATAATAATTATAAATTGTTATACTATAATTTATGCGAAAACTAATATTTTTTATTGTTTTTTTTCTCTTTTTTCTTTTTTTAACTTTTCCTTACTTTGCTCAAGATCGCTATGCCTCTTGTGATTTGTGTGGATATTGCCCACCTAATAACCCACCCTCTAATTGGGAAAAGTGCGCTGAATGTCTTTATCCTGAGGCTCCAAAAAATCCTAATCTTAAGGAGACGCTAAAAATTAATCCAAACGACAATTTAGCCCCGACTCCTTATCCTGGCCGAAAATACACGATGTTGGGGTGTATAAAAATAAGTGGTGGTTTTGAAAAAGAGGGGGCGGTAGTTGGGGTAATTCAGTTCTTTTTAAATATTATTTTTTCTATTGTTGGGGGAGTGGCTTTTTTATCATTAATCTATGGGTCGTTTTTAATTATTACCTCCCAAGAAAATCCAGAAAAATTAAATTACGGAAAAAGGGTTGTTTACGGAGCTATTGTTGGTTTAATTTTTTCTCTATCGTCGGTCTTTTTAATTCGGTTTTTAGCTTCGGGGGTTTTACGAATTCCGGGGTTTTGAGCCTGTTTTTCTTAAAGAAAAACCAAGAGTAGAAAGGGTAAAAAACAAAAGAAGAAGAAGAGAAGGAGAACCGGTTGAGGGAATGGTGGTTGGGGTTTTATTGGTGGTTTTTTGATAAAAATTAACTGTTTCGCTTGCTGGATTAGGACTGATTCTAATTGTAGAAATTGGTGTGGGTGATAAATTAACTGATGGGGTGGGGGTGACACTCGCCCTACTTAAAAAAAAGGGTTTTTTTAAATTAATTCTCCCGGTTACCACAGCAAAAAAAACAACAACCACAACCAAGCCCAAAATAAAAGAAATAACCCGATTAAAATTATCCATATAGTAAATATTATATCAAAATGTCTTGAAAAAATCAATAAAAAATGATTAAAAAGATTAAGATAAATTTATAACATTTTCTTTGTCTTTAAAGAATAAAATTGAAACTCCGAGGGCTTAAAGCCCTTTGAATCTATAAAGTTTTTACCAACCTTAACAATAGATTGTAAAAGTTGAAATCCATCCGAAGCAAAAATATGTTATTCATCCCAAGTATTAATAACGCCTCGGATTTCCGCGAAGGAGGATTAAAAAAGATTTGATTTTTATAATAAAAAATTCAATAATTGTTTTATATGGACAAAAACCCCCAGGTAATTTTTTCTTGGAAAGCGCCCCTTCGCCCTTATAAAAAAAGGTCCGGCTTGGTATTACGTTTTTATTTAGCAATTGCTCTTATTTTATCGTTAATTATCTTCTTCTTTGGTGATAAAATTCTTCTTATTCCTATCTGGTCGGTTTTATTTCTTTTTTATGTTTTAACTATCACGCCGCCACCTGAAGTGGAAAATAAAATAACCAGTTTTGGAATTGAGGCGGTTGGAGTAACTGTTCGCTGGGAGGTTTTATCTCATTTTTATTTTGGAAAACGTTTTGGTTTTTATACCTTAACAATTGTGAGCAAGCCTCCTTTTTTTTCTCATTTATATCTGGTTGTTCCTAATGAGGAAATTAAAAAAAATTTAATTAATATTCTTTCTCAGTATCTAATCTATCAGGAAAAACCACAAAAAACCTTAACCGAAAAAATAGCTGATTGGTTAATTAAACTTATTCCTAATGAAGAAAATGGTTCTAACTTAACTCAACCCGTTTCAACCAAACCTGAGGTAGTATCTCTTTAACAGCTAAAATTCTTCCCCAATAAAGCATACCCTCATCAGTTGAAATTAAAAAACCATCAACTTCTTTTGCTAAAATAATTAAATCTAAATCGGTGGTTGAGTCTAAAAAACCAAACCTGGTTGCTTGCCTATATCTTTCGCGTAGTTTTTTAATTATTTCTCCTATTTTTATTTGAAATTCTTTTTCGGTTAAATTTTTTACCCCCATCATCATTTTTGCCGCTTTTTTTATCTCCTCTTCAGCAATATTTAATCCCCTATAGCTTCTTGTTCGTATTTCTTTAATCAGTTTATAAAAAACTATGGCAGAAATGTTTATTTTATTATAGTCGGGTGATTGAATAATTATTGAAGATAAAAAATCATTAACAAAAGACGCTTTTTTTTGTTCATCAGAAAAAAAACTTAAAAATTCATTTATTGCTGATGGTGTCATTAAGAATTGTTTATTTTTTTGTTTTTTTATAATTTTTGTCAAGCCTACCACTAATTCTTTTGTGTTTTTACCCAAGCCCAAATCAGCTTCCATATTAAAAAAAAGATTGGTGTCTAAAATGTATTTTTCCATTTTTTACTCCTCTTGAATTCTAACCGGCATAATAATGTGTAAAAAATCAGGGTTGTCTTTTATTTTAAAAACCACTGGCGCATCGGCTCTAACCAACTCAATGATTAGATTTTTTTCTTCTATATGATTTAATAAATCTAATAAAAATTTATAATTAAAGGCAATTCTTATTTCCTCTCCTTTCATTTTAATTTCTTGATTGGTAATGTCTTTTTCTTGCTTATCAATTTTAGGTTGAAAAAATAATCCGTTTTTTTTTATTTTTAGAATGATAATATTGGAGTAGTCACGAGAAAAAATAGCCACTAGTTTTACATTTCTTAAAAACTCTTCTTTATCAAGCTCAACTGATGTGGTTGTTTGATTGGGAATAACTTTTTCAAAAGGAGGAAAATCTCCTTCAATTAAACGAGAAAAAAATTCTAAATCATCGGTTTTTATCTTTATCATTTTTTCCTCTGAAGAATAAAAAAAATCTATTTCTTTTTCTTTTTTTATAAAATTTAAAACTTCATTTAAAAATGAGACAGGAATAATCAGTGAGGGAATATCTATTTCTTTTTTTAACCTCAACAGAGACAGTCGAAAACCGTCGGTTGAAACCATTAAAATATTATCCTCCTCGACTAAAAAATTAACTCCGGTTAAAACTGGTCTTGATTCATCATTTGAGGTAGAAAACAAAACTAAAGGGAGGTTTTTTAATAAAAAATCTGTATTTATTCGTTGTTTTTTTTCTTCAATTTTTGGCGGGATAGGAAAGTCTTTTCCCTCAATTAAAGGAAATTCACCATTAATATTACCTTGTTTAATGTTTATTTTTTTATCATTAATCTCAAGTGTAATCTTACCAGGGGGTAAAAGATTTAAAAAATCAATAACCTTTCTTGGTTCAATTATTAAAGAAAAATCTTCTGTTTTTTCAGTTTTAACAGTAGTGTGAAAATAATAACTTAAATTGGTTGAATAAATATGGATTATGTTTTTTTCTCCTTTTAAAAAAATTCCCTGAATGTAGTTGATATTTGATATTTTTGTTGAGGTAAAATGAAGAGCATAATTTATTTTTTTCAAAAACTCCTCTTTTGGTAAAATTAGTTTTATCATTTTTATATTAAATAGTAATAATAGAGTGTGTGTATAAGTTTATAAAAAATAATAAGTATTTTCAAGGCAAATAAAAATGAAAAAAAAGCATGTGAAAAAAATGTGTATTTTATGTTGAAGGAAAAAGATTTTGGATGATATTATTAACTTCTTGTTTGAAGTTTGGGTTTTTCATCATTAACCCCTCAATTTTTTTAACCGCGTGAATAACGGTCGTATGATCTTTTCTTTTTAGAAAAAAAGCAATTTCCTCATACTTCATTTTTAAATATTGACGACAAATAAACATAACCAATTGTCTTGGTAGGGTGTAGTTGCTTACCCGCCGCTCACCTTTTAAATGAGATTGTTTAATATTATAAAAAGAACAAATCGCTCGCACCACATCGCCTGGATCAATTTTTTTTATTTGATTTTGTTTTTTTTCGATCAAGAACCGCTCAACTGTCTCTAAATCAATTTTTTCTTTTTTACCTAAAATTTTCGCATATAAAGAGATTAAAATTCCTTCAAGCGCTCGACTATCAACAGTTTCCTCAGCAATTATTTTTACTACTTCAATATCAATGTCAATTTTTCTCTCTTTGGCTTTAATTAATAAAATTGCACAGCGAAGCTCAAAATCTGGTGATTGAATATCAACTGTTAAACCACCGGCAAAGCGCGAACGGAGCCGGTCTTGTAAATTTTTAATTTCATAAGGAGGGCGGTCGGAAGTTAATATAATTTGCCCACCTGAGCTAATGATTGAATTGAAGGTGTGAAAAAACTCTTCTTGAATATGAATTTTTCCGGCAATAAACTGAATATCATCCACCACCAAAAGATTAAGCTGACGATATTTTTTTCTAAAACGGTTAGTGGTTTTATCTTTAATCGCCTCAACAAGCTCATTAGTAAAATTATCACCAGGACAAAAAAATACTTTTTTTTGGTTGTTTTTTTCCAAAACCTGTCGCGCCACCGCCTGAGCTAAATGGGTTTTTCCAACACCCACCCCTCCATAAAGGAAAAGAGGATTATATGCTTTTCCTAAATCATTAACCACTGCTTGAGCGGCGGCGTAAGCAACTTGGTTGGTTGAGGAAACAGCAAAGTTTTCAAAACTATATTTTGGATTAAGCCCACTTTTTAAAAAAAGATCTTCTTTTGTGGGTTGGTAGACCAAAAGAGGAGGAGGGGGCCCTTTTTTTCTTTTTTTTTCATCAATTACAAACTCAACCAACACTGTTTTTCTAAGATATTTTTTTAAAACTTCCTCAAGTAAGGCGGTTTTTTTTTGCAAAAAATTATAAACACCAATATTTTCACAACTTAAAACAATTTTTTCTTCTCTAATCTCTTTTACCTTAATTTGTTTTAAGATAGATAAAAAAACCGGATTGATTTTTGGATTATTTTTTACCTGGTCTAAAATTTCCTGCCAGAAATTTCCCCAAAAAACCATATTTATATTGTGGATAACTTATCCACAAATAATAAACACTTCCACAAAAAAAATCAAGGGATAAAAATATATCATTTTATAACCTATTTGTTTTAATTAAAAAGTTTGTTTTAAAAAGAAGTTTAAAGTTCGCCAATTTTTTCTTTTCTTTCCGCCTCTTTTTTAATTAAATGTAAATACCGTTCGGTTGAGGAGAGGCGTTTATGCCCAACTAATTTTGCAATATATTCAATTGAAGTGCCGTTCATTAATTGATGGGCGATAAAGGTATTTCTTAAATCATTAACCGTCGCTTTTTCTATCCCCACCTCTCTAAAACAACGAGTGATAATTTGTCTGATATTACGGATTAAAAGCGGCTTGCCGTTGCGAGTAATAAAAAGATGGTTAATATTAGAGTTGCCCCTAATTTTTAAATAATCATTAATTGCTTTTTTTACCGCCTTATTTAATGGAACATCGCGTTCAGGATTTTTGCCGTACGGTCTTATTTTTAAGGAGTTTTCTCCAACATCCTCTATTCTTAAATTAGCCAACTCCCCAATTTTTAAACCAGTTTGTAGGAAAATTTCAACAATAGCATAGGTTCTTACGTCTTCTTTAGCAAAATCACGCAGCGCTCGGTACTCAAGCTTACTAAAAATTCGAGGTGGAACAATAGTGTATTTAGGATGAGAGACTTCAAGGGCGGGGTTTTGAGTAATAACCTCTTCATTTTTTAAATAACGAAAAAAAGTACGGATAGAATTAAGTTTTCTTGAGGTAGATTTTTTAGTATAGCTTTCGTTTAAAAGCTTATTAATAAAACCCTCAATATGTTCTTTTTTTACCTCTCTTATATCTTGAATTTCTTGCGAGGTTAAATAGCCTACAAATTGTTCTAAATCTTTTTTATAGGCAATTTGAGTAAATTGTGATTTTTGTTGGGTTTGTAAATAGTTGATAAATTTTTCTACCAAATGGGGTAAAAGTAAATTATCCATAAATACCCTATAATATATCATACTAAACAAAAAACTGCAAGAAGTTGTTTTTTTTAACTTTGTTTGATATATTTATTTATCTTATGGGAAAAAAAGACGACCTAATGGATAAGCTTCTAAAAAAAACAAAGAAACCATCAATTAAAAAAAGTCAAGAAATTAAAGCAAAAATTGTCTCTTTATCAAAAAAAGGTGTTTTTTTTGATATTGGGGCAAAGGCGCATGCGGTTTTAGGCAACTTAGAATTAAAACAACTACCCATATATTTACCCCATCTTAAGGTGGGGGATGAGATAAAAGTGGAGGTGATTTCTGAGGAATCAAAAATGGGTTATCCGGTTGTTTCTTTAAGAAATTTTTTTAATAAAGGTAAATGGGAGATTTTAAAAGAAAAAAAAGAAAAAGAGGAAGAGATTGAGGTTGTTTGTGGCGAATATGGTAAGGGTGGGGTTTTTGTTGATTTTATAGGGATAAGAGGAGTGATCCCTAAAATTCAATTAACCGAGCCCTACATTACCTCTCCAGAAAAACTACAAAACCAAAAAATAAAAGTAAAGATTTTAGAGGTGAATCAAGAAAAAAATCGATTGGTTGTGTCTCAAAAAGCAGCCGCCCTAAAACTTTCTCAAAAAGAATTATTAAAAAAATTCAATAACATAAAAGAAGGAAGGGCATATGAGGCTAAGGTTTTGAGTGTTTCTAATTTTGGTGTTTTTTGTGAGGTGGATGGAGTGGAGGGGTTAATTCATATTTCTGAAATTTCATGGGAAAAAGTGAGTGATGCCTCTTCTTATGTAAGGCCAGGTGAAAAAATTAAGGTTTTAGTGGTAGAAAAAAACCCACATGATTTAAAATTAAACCTATCTTTAAAAAGATTAACCATTGATCCATGGGAAAAAATTGAAGAAAAATACCCAAAAGATAAAGAAATTAAGGGCGAAGTAATAAGAAAAGAAAAATATGGTTATTTTGTTAAAATTGAGCCAGGGATTGAGGGCTTAATTCATATCAGTAAATTAACCGGTAAAGAAAATGTTAATATTGGTGAAAAAGTTAAAGTTTTTATCGAAAGGATAAACAAAAAAACAAGAAAAATAAGTTTGGTTTTACCCCAAAAAGAAAAACCGGTAATTTACCGTTAAAAATTATTCAATTAAATTTTTTTCTTCATCTGAAGCAATCACTCTA
>Ga0073932_1007020_pt1 | contig 11168 bp, 9 predicted proteins | sample DewCreD2012metaG_FD_76967 | JGI IMG/M metagenome (GOLD analysis project Ga0073932, IMG submission 76967) | Hot spring sediment bacterial and archeal communities from British Columbia, Canada, to study Microbial Dark Matter (Phase II) - Dewar... ...
CGGCTTTCTCGTGGCCTGGGCCACGCTGTTCAACGACGGCCGCGACCGCTGGCTGAAAAACCGCGAGGCCTTGCAGTGGGTGATGGCATTTCTGCTCGTGCTCTCCGCACTGGTGGTGGTGCGGGGGAATCTCAATGACATCGAACTGCGACGCATCACGAGCCTCCTGCCTAGCACCTGGCAGCAGAAACTGACCGACTGGGGCGTGATCGGCAAGCCGGACCCGGACCTGATCGCCATCGAGCGGAACTTCTACGGCACGATCCGCATCGAGCGAATGTTTAGCGAAGGAGACCCGGATGCGGGCATCGCCCTGTACAACGGCCGCATCTGGCATGGGTTCCAGTTCCTCGACCCGGCCCGGCAGCTTGAACCTTCCACGTATTATGTGGCGGGCACCGGCGCCGCGCTGGCGGTGACGTACCACCCGCGTGCGGCTCAGGGGTTGAAAGTCGCGGTGATCGGCCTGGGTTCCGGCTCCATGGCTGCCCACGGCAAGGAAGGCGACCAGTACGTCTTCTATGAGATCGACCCCAAAGTGGTCGACGCTGCCCATAAGTATTTCACCTATCTGGCGAAGAGCCCGGCCAGACCGCGCGTCGTGCTGGGCGACGCCCGCGTAAGCCTCGAACGCGAATGGAAAGAGCAAGGTTCCCAGAATTATGATGTCATCCACCTCGATGCGTTCAGCGGCGATGCCATCCCGGCCCACCTGCTGACCGACGAGGCGTTCGCCCTATACACCCAGCACCTGCACAAGGACGAAACAGGCCAGCCCGACGGCATCATCGTCGTCCACATCAGCAACCGCTACCTCGACCTGGAACCGGTGGTGGCCGCCATCGCCAAGAAACATGGCTACCAGACTTGGAACGTCCATAAGCTGGAGGAAGGTGGGGCGACGGATACTTCCTCCGACTGGGTCCTGGTGACGCGCAACCGCCCCTTTCTGGAGCACCCCGAGGTCCAGGCCGCGGGCGAGCCGCTCGCGCCGGACAAGGAACTGCTGTGGACCGACCAGTACACAGCGCTCTATCCCATCCTGCGCTAGGACGGGCCTGGTCGCCGCGCTTCGGGCACCGGGCATGCTGCCGGGCTGGAATTCGTCCTGCCGCCGGTTTGCCCGTGCTGCTCCTTGCGAGTTCCTGCGCAGAATAGCGCCGTGCGGCGCGAACGTGCGGGCAGCCATGAACCCACCGGCATCGCGGCATGCGCAGCATCGTCAGGCACTTGCGGCGTTGAACGCCTTCAGAAGCTTGCGGCCCTTGTAGATCGAGTAGCACTCCTCGACGCCCAAAGGCCGCCGGCTGTGACGCTGCGGGAAAAAGGCGACCTCCCGCGCGTCGACCACCGCCACGCCCGGCGTCTGGTCGCGACGCGCGGTGGCCACGAGCACGGTCTCGCCGAAGAACGAGCCCAACCGCTGCGGCTGGATCGCCTCATAACCGCTGTCGTGCAGGCGCCGCTTGAGCCGCTCGACATCCAGTTGCTGGCTCAGCGGAAGCTGTGCCACATCGGTCTCGCGGATTTCCGGGTGCTGGGCGTGCCACCCGGCGAACGCGGCGTAGATATCCTCCGGCGGCAGGTCGCCCAGGTCCGCGATGAAGGCATGCACCAGAGGCCCGGCAATCCCGATGTTGCTGTAAGATCGCTCCCCCTCCCCTTCCACGGTCAGCACGTACTGGAAGCGGAACAAGTAGCAGTCGCGCTCTTCGCGATAGCCCGGCCAGTGGAGCCGCCGATGGTCGACCAGCTCGCAGGTACTCGGTGGAATGCCGAACTGCGTCGGCTCCGCCAGCCACACGCACAACTCCGCCTCGGCTCGCGCCTCAGGGGTGGTGTATTGCGGCTCGATGCGGTCCATCAGTCCCAGCTCCTGGGCGTATTGCAACACTCGCAGCCGGGCGACCGGATAGGCCGCGAGCTGAACCAGTTCGCGGGCCCCATCCTCCTCACCCAACCGCGCCAGCGCCGCCGCCGCTTCGGTCCGCAGTCGCCGATGCCTCACGCGCAGTGCCTGGTACAGCTTGCCGACCGCCTGCCGATCGCCGATCTGCGCCAGGGCATCGCACAGCGCCACAGCCAGCGCCACCCCCTGAGCGACCCGCCGGCTGGCGACGCGCGCCTCGGGCGCCTCGTGCAGCGGCTGCTCCTCCAGTAACAGCAGCGACTGCGCCACCTCGCCCAGCAAATGCGCCAGCTCGCCGGAACAGGCCGAGGCCGGATGCCTTGGCACCAGCTTCTCCCGCGTCAGAAAATTCGCCAAGTCGAGCACGGGGGCCGCCAGCGAGGGAGACGCCAGCCCTCGGAGCAATTTCGGGAAGAGCATCCCGGCCCGCGCGCGGTGCTGCTGGACCACCGGGGCCATCGCCACCAGCACATCCTGCTCCTCGGCCGGCGGATCCTCGACCAGTAACCGTCCCCACAACTCGAGTTCAGCCGCGCTCCCTCCGGCCGCGAGCCAGGCTAAAAGACGCCCGCGCGCGGGAAACTCCGCCGCCAGACCCCTATAAAGAGGGATCAGAACCCGGCAAAGTTCGGGCACGTCGCTCAGAGAGCGGGCCGGTTGCCCGGGCGCAATACGCCGCGCCTGCGCCGCTGCGGCCAGCCACTGGGCCAAGAGCTCGTCCGCAGGCCTGGCCAGCGGGAGCGGGAGCGAACTTTGCACCCGATCCAGAAAACCCAGAATCTGACTGGGTGTTAGTTCGGCCAGCCAGGCCGCCCGCTTGCGACTGCGCTGCCGCGCAGGGCCATGCAGCTCGGCAGCGTGCCGCAGATCGTCCAAAAGCGCGGCGATGCGATCATCCATAAAGTCCAGCGAAAAAGCCGCGAGGCTGCCCATGCGGCAGCGGACTCGCGGCTGGGAGAGGTCGAACGTTTTTACAAAAAATGGCCAAAAATCCTTTCCCAGAGGCCGGCCGTCCACGCGGCCGCGCCCCCGGGCGAATTGGAACCGCTTACAGCGTATATCCGTTATGGTATTCCGGTTTGATGATATGGGCCACTTCAGGGGCATTGCGGGCGGTGAGGGTCTTGGAGTCCCACTCGATCTTTTTGCCTTCGACGCCCTGCTCCTTCTGAGCTTCGCGTTTGGCCGGGTCCTGATCGCCGGCCGCGACCCAGACCGCCAGGTTGCCGAGCAACACCGTTTCCGTCAGCGGCCCGGCATAGTTGGGGAAGTTGGACATGGGCTGCCCCTCGCCGCGGATGGCGTTGACCCATTCGACGAAATGGCCGGGCGAGCGGGGGTAGTCGACCTTCGGACGCTCCGCATCCGGCAGGTAGATGTCGCTGCTGGCGTAGTCGCCGGGCGCTAGGAGCCAGCCCTTGCTGCCCAGCACGAGGCAGCCGCTGCGGAGCGTGTTTTGCATCCGAGCGCGGGCACGGTCGTCGCGTTGCCGGGCGAGGCAGACCTGCTCCGCCTCCTTGAACTCGGGCGTGGTGGGACGCTTGCCCCCATCGTACCAGACGAACTTCAGCGGCGCACGCCCGTTGCGCTCCCCGAATTCGTAGGTGATGATCGACCAGGCGGGATAGGTCTCCATGTTGTGGCCGGACGTGCGGGCCTGCACGCTGATCGGATCGCGCAGGTCCAGCGCCATGAACGGCATATTGAGCGTATGGCAGGCCATATCGCCCAGCGCCCCGGTGCCGAACGCCCACCAGCCACGCCACTTGAACGGATGATACGCTGGATGATAGGGGCGGAACTCCGCGGGACCGATCCATTCCGGCCAATGCACATGCGGCGGGACGGGGGGAGTGTCGGTCGGGCGGTCGATCCCCTGGTCCCAGATCGGCCGGTTGGTCCAGACATGCACTTCCTTGACCGTGCCCAACGCCCCGCTGCGGATGATCGCCGCCGCCTCGCGGAGATCGTTGCTGGCCGTCCCCTGATTGCCCATCTGCGTCGCCACGCCCTTTTCGGCGGCAAGCTGGCCGAGATAGCGGGCTTCGTACACCGAGTGCGTCAGCGGCTTCTGCACGAACGCCGCCTTGCCCAGCTTCATGCCCATCGACGCGACGACGGCATGGCAATGGTCGGGCGTGCTGACGGTGAACGCGTCGATGTTCTTGCCCATCTCGTCGAACATCTTGCGGAAGTCGAAATACTGCTTGGCGTTGGGCCAGCGGACAGCCGCCGCCGCGAGATTCTTCTCGTCGATGTCGCAGATGGCCACCACGTCGCCGGCCCGCCCGGCATCCTGCGAATCGCTGGCTCCCTTGCCTCCAACCCCCACGCATGCGAACTGGATCCGCTCATTGGCGGCGCGACTCGGACGCGGACTGAGGCCGCCCGCCACCCAGTATCCAGCCCCGATCACAGCCGACGTTTCCAGAAAGCGACGACGAGTGGTCTTGCGTCCCATCGCAATGACTCCTGCTAATGGTGTGAAACTTCATAAGCGCGGTGCGCGGCACTTCCTCGAGCGACGGCCGGCAGGTGCCGTTGCCAACTCGAAGCGGGCATGCCCCCCTCCGCAGGTTCCCGTGCGCTGTTGGTTTCCTAGCGTATCGCACGCCGGAGCCGATTGCAATCAAGCACATGCCACTTCGGCCCTTGGGGGTGGGCTGCAAGGTCGCGGTCGCCAGCCCTTACCCACCCCCGCACGCAGCGGCTAGTCCCGCACGCGGCGTCAGCGGCGCAGCCGCAGCCAGGTGCGGACCGACATGACCTTCCTGCACCCGCCCCAGCCTGCCGCAGGCAGGCTGGCTCTGACGCTATTCGCTTCAGCCGCCCGTACTTTCCTCGAGCACTTCTTCCGCCACATAGATCGGCAACGGTGGGTCGCACGTCACCGCCACCGCGATGGCGTCGCTCGGGCGCGAGTCGATGTCTACCAGCTCGCCTTCGCGGCGGACACGCAGCTTCGCGTAATAGACGTGGTCTCTCAGCTCGCTGATCACCACGCTGTCCAGTTCGCCTCCGAGGGCCTCGATCGTCTGGATCAACAGCTCGTGCGTCCGCGGCCGCGGCGACTTGATCCCCTTGACGCCGAGGTTGATCGATTCCGCTTCAAAATCGCCGATGAGGATCGGGAAGGTACGGTCCCCTTCGACCTCCTTCAGGTAGATCACCTGCTGCGGACTGATATCGCTGATCAGGATCCGCGAAAGCTGCATCTGCACCGGCATGGCTGGCCCCGTGCGGCACTCCCCGTTCGGCAAAAAGCGTCACTGATCCATTATAACCGCACGCAGGCCCGGCCGAAGCGTTCCCGGACCCGGAAGTTCCAATCGCCGCCTGCCGAGCCTGCGCGTCCTTGGCCAGCCTGCACCGCCGCTCACCGGTTGCTGCGGAGGTATTTGTGGCAACGGACGCAGTTGAGCGTCATCTGCATATAGGCCAGTGAGGCACCATCCAGGTTCTTCTGCTTGGCCGCGGCACTGACGGCGTCGACGGCGCGGCGGAACTCTTCGCTCTCGCGGCGGTAATCGACCGTCTGCAAGACATTCCAGCTTTCCTCCAGCGTCAGCAGGCTGATCCGTTGGGACTGCTGGAGGATGGCCTCGTAATCCTCCAGCGCCAGTCCCTCGAGGATTTTCTCGCTGGCTTGCAGTTTTTGCTTCATCAGCTCGGCCCGCGATAGTTTCACCGGCTGCTGGGCAGCCGCCAGCGAAGCCATCCCCAGCCAGAGCACCAGACCACCTGCCACACGCACCATGGAACGTCCTTTCCCGAAGCGGAGTCTGTTGGACCGCATCGACACGGCGCGAGCCTCGCGGCGTAGTGTAGGCGACGCGGCCCCCGCCGACCACCCAGCCCCGCATCCCTTCGTCAAACCACCGGCCGCAGGCCTACGACCCGAACGTCCTTGGACTCCTCCACATCGGGCGGCTTCCCCCTGCCCTTGCCTGCCCACGAAGCGACTCAGGGTTGCTCCGAAGGCGAAGGTGCTACCTGCCGCCTGTCACCTCCCGCGATTTCGCGAAAGAACCGGACGACTTGCTGGGCCGCGTCCGCCGGCAGCGCATGGGCCCCCGGGTGAATCACCGTCACGACGCTCGCCCCTTGCGGCGAAGGATAAAGCGTTCCGTGCTGCCCCCACGGCCGGCCCTCCGCGGCACAGCCATTGATCTGCCGGACGGCCTCCATCGTCCGTTGCTGGGTTTGCAGAGGCACCAGACGGTCGTTCTCTCCCGCCAGATGCAATACGGGACGTGGCTTGACCCGCGGGTGAATCGCCACCCCCGGGCTGGAAGACGGTGCAAAACCGGCAAAACGCTCCGCACGCGCAGCCCACAACAAATACGTCATCGCCCCGCCATTGGAATGCCCGGTGGCGTACACCCGCTGTGCGTCGATTGCGCGCTGCTTGGGCAGCCACTCCAGGATCGCATCGACCAGTTTCAAGTCGCGGTCATTGTCCTGGCCAGGACGCCGCTGCCAGCCTGGCAGTTTCCCTTCCGGATCGGTAATACCGGGCGTGGGCAACCCCTGCGGGTAGATCACTACCGCCTGCGGCCAGTGTTCATGAATGGGAAAACTGCGGGCAAACCGCCGGCTGTTGCCGCCGTGGCCGTGGAAGGCCAGTACCACCGGGGCACCGCCGGCCTCGGACGCCGTGGCCGGCCAATACACCAGTCCTTGCCGCGTCAGGCCGTCCACTTCCCAGGTCACCTGCTCCGGCTCGGCCGCGAGGACCGTCACGCACCACAACAGCCACACGAGAAGGCTCCTCTTGCTTGCGCGTCGAACTCAAGTCTCTACCAAATACGAGGATACGTCGCACATCACCTCGAACACACGCCCAACCGCAACTCCCGGCGGTCACCTAAGGGCGCATCCAAATACCCGGCGGGACAGTGCCGGAAACGCCTTCGAATCAGTCCTCCGGAGGCAATTCCCGGACAAGCTGGCTGATGCCTTTGAACTCCGGGGTGCCGGCCCGGGCGCACCATTCAAACAACGTCGCCTCGGTGGTCGTCAGCGTGGCCCCTGAGCTGTCCAGCCGACGGAGTGCCGTTTCATGGTCCACAGCGTGGCGGGCGCCCACCGCATCGACAGGGACGAAGACGCGGAAACCCTCGGCCAGCAGGTCGAATACCGTCTGGGCTACGCAGACATGCGTCTCGATCCCGCAGACCACAATCTTCCACCGCCCCTGGTCGCGCCAGGTGCTGAACACCGCCCCACACTCCCCCGCGCTGAACGCCAGCTTGGCGGGGATCGTCCCCAGGTAGGGGGCCAGCTCCGGGGCCGTGCTTCCCAGACCCTGCGGGTACTGCTCGGTGCCGGCCGCGGGGACGGCCAGCAGCCGTGCTCCGTCCAGCAGCCGTCGCACGTTCCACACCAGCCGGCGATGCCCGCAAATCAGTGGCAGCAAGCGCACCTGCATGTCGACGACCAATAGCGCCGAATCGTCGCGGTTCATCAGTTCCGGGCTGCGAGGCAGCGGCTGAGCAGTGTCCATAGGCATGAGGATAGTCGGCCCGCGAGCTGGCGCGAACACGGCTCCTCGGCGTGAAAGGGACCGCCTCACCCGCTACACTAGTCAGCTTACGCGGAGGGACGCCTCTCCGCCTGGGCAGCGGCCGCCGTGAGGCGCCACGACGGTATTGGGTCCTCTGGGTTCTTTCGCACACGATCCGCACGCAACCATGAGCGTTTTTCTGGGCGTGGACATCGGCACTTCCGGCACCAAGACGCTGGCGATCGACGAGCGCGGCAAGATCCTGGCGCAGGCCACCCAAAGCTACCCCTGCTACTACCCGCAGCCGCTGTGGAGCGAGCAGGATCCGGAAGACTGGTGGAAGGCGACCTGTACCACGATCCAGGCGGTCGTGAAGAAGGCCCGTCTCAAGCCCGCCGACGTGAAAGCGATCGGCCTGTCCGGCCAGATGCACGGCTCCGTCTTCCTGGACCGACGGGGAAAAGTCCTGCGCAAGGCCCTGCTCTGGAACGACCAGCGGACCAAGGCGGAGTGCGAAGAAATCGAACAGCGGGCCGGCGGGCGGGATCGACTGATCGCCCTGGTCGCCAATCCGGCCCTGACCGGTTTTACCGCGCCGAAAATCCTCTGGCTGCGGAGCCACGAGCCGGCTCGCTTCCACCGTCTGGCCCACGTCTTGTTGCCCAAGGACGAAATCCGCCGACGCCTGACCGGCGAACTGGCGACCGATGTCAGCGACGCCAGCGGGACCTTGCTGCTCGACGTGGCCCGGCGGACCTGGTCGCAGACGCTTTTGCAGCGGCTGGAGCTGGATCCGGCACTGCTGCCGCGCTGCGTCGAGTCGGAAGAAGTGACGGGCAAACTGCGGCCCGCTGTCGCCCGCGAACTGGGGCTGGCCCCTTCGTGCCTGGTGGTGGGCGGTGCGGGCGATTGCGCGGCCAATGCCGTCGGCACCGGCGTGGTCACCTCGGGGACGCTCTCCAGTTCGATCGGCACCAGCGGCGTGATGTTCGTCCACTGCGACCAGATGCAATTCGATCCGCAGGGTCGGTTGCATACGTTCTGTCATGCCGTGCACGGCAAGTGGCACATGATGGGGGTGAGCCTCAGCGCGGGCGGCTCGCTGCAATGGTTCGTCGATCAGGTCTGCAAAGACCTCCGCCGCAAACGGCGCGACCCCTACAAAGTGCTTTCAGCCGAGGCGGCGGAACTGCCGCCCGGCAGCGAAGGCCTGTTCTTCCTGCCCTACCTGGCAGGCGAACGCACCCCACACGCCGACCCGCTGGCGCGCGGCTGCTTCGTGGGACTGACGCTCGCCCATACTCGGGGCCACCTAGCGCGGAGCATCATGGAAGGCGTGGCGTATGCCCTCCGCGACAGCCTGACGATCATCCGCGAGCTGGGCGTGCCGGTGCGGGAAATCCGGGCTTCCGGCGGAGGTAGCAAAAGTCGCCTCTGGCGTCAGATCCAGGCCGATGCGTTCGGGCACGACGTGGTCACCCTCGCCGCCGAGGAGGGGCCGGCTTTCGGCGTCGCCCTGCTCGCTGCGGTGGGCAGCGGCGCCTATGCCAACATCGAAGAAGCCTGCGCCGCAACGATCCGCGTCACCAGCCGCACGGCCTTTAATCCCGCAGCCGCCCGCTTCTACGACCAGGGATTCGCCATCTACCAGAAGCTCTATCGCTCTCTGAAAGACGATTTCCGGGCCATCGCACGTCTGTAGCGAATGTGCGGCCTGTAGCACGGCACGGAGCGTCCTGTCCGGCACTGCCGGGAATGGGCGCCTAACGCATCTGCGTTTGGCACCGGGACGGCCGCTGGCATGACGTAGACTAGCGTGCTGGCTACCGATGCCCTCCGAGATAGATGCGATGCTCTGGCTGCGCCGACCCCTTGCTGCCTTCCCGCGATCGCCCACCGCGCCGTGCCCTGACGCAGCCATTCCCACTCCAACCACGGGCGGCATGCCACGCCCACTTCCCGCCGACTTGCCACGCGGCCATCTCCCCGCCTTGGATGCCCTCCGTGGCCTGGCCATTCTGCTCGTTCTGATATACCGATTTGGAGGGGGCGACGGCGCCGCCCCGGCCCACGGCCTCGCCGATACACGTCTGATCGAGCTCGGCGCCCGCGGCGTCGATCTATTTTTCGTCCTCTCCGGCTTTCTGATCACCGGCATTTTGCACGACAGCCGCCTAAAACCTCACTACTTCCGCAACTTCTACGCCCGTCGGGCGCTAAGAATTTTTCCTTTATATTATGCCACCTTGGTCTTCTTGTTGTCCGGCTGGCTGCCGCTGCCACCTCCTTTGACAGAATCGCTGCGGCCGGCACGCGAGCACGCCGCATGGCTCTGGGGCTATGGGGCCAATCTCCTTCAAGCGAAACAGAATGCCTGGTGCCTAGGAGCTACGAACCACTTCTGGTCACTGGCCATCGAGGAGCACTTCTACTTGGTCTGGCCCGCGGTGATCTGGGGGCTCTCGCCAGTGGCCGCCCGCAGACTGTGCCTGGCATTGGTCGTGGCCTCGGCCTTAGGCCGTGCTGCATGGCTGGCGTCCGGAGGCGGGGAGGTCGCAGCCTTCGTCCTGACGCCTTTTCGGATGGATGGCCTGGCACTGGGGGGATGGCTGGCACTCGTCGCCCGACAACCAGGGGGCCTCAAATGGCTGTCCCGCTGGGCGTGGTCGGCCGTCGCCGGCGCCGGCAGCCTGGCGATCGCATGCGAGCTTTCGGAACGGCGATTTTTATACTTGACACTGACGGTCTGGAGCGTCGCGTTCGCGGGCCTGCTCGTGCTGATGCTAACGACCCAATCGGGGGGAGTGCTGGAGAGCCTGGGACGCTCCGGGGTGCTCCAATGGCTGGGTCGCTACAGCTATGGCATCTACGTGTTTCAGCTCCCGCTGCTATATGGCCTGGCCAATGTGGTGACAGCTCCGGGATTGGTCGCCTGGACGGGGTATTCATGGGCCGGGCAGCTTCTATATGCCGCCTTGATGACCGCCGCCAATCTGGCTCTAGCTTTCGCGAGCTGGCACCTGGTGGAGAAAAGGGTCTTAGCTTGGAAGCGATTTTTCGGAGGATGACGCGAGCCTGTCCGAACGAGAGAGACCTGATCAATGCACGGAGGATGGGTGTCCCTCGCGGCGTCAAGCCGCAGCGCAAGGCCGCCATGGCAGCGCTGCCGGAGCGACTCAGCTACCTTGCCACTGGATGCGACTCCGTAGTGCGGGAATAATCACCCGTGGCACGAAGCGTGCCAGCATGTCATCCCCTGCCAGCGGGGCGATTTGCTTGAGCAGCGAACTGGAAACGTGGGCGAACTCCTCATCGGCCATGAGGAATACGGTTTCGATGCCTGGATCCAGATGCTTGTTGGCCATGGTCATCGTGAACTCCGCCGCCAGGTCCGTCAGCGGCCGCACGCCCCGGATCATGACCCGTGCCCCGCACTTCCGCACGAACTCCACGGCCAGCCCGCCAAAAGCCTGAACCTCCACATTGGGCAGGTGAGCTGTCGCCTGGCTGACCAGCGCGACCCGCTCCTGAGGTGTGAACAGCGGGGCTTTTTCGGTGTTGATCCCGATGCCGACAACCAACCGGTCGACCAACCGCGCGGCACGCTCGATCACATTCAGATGGCCCAGGGTGATCGGGTCGAACGAGCCGGTATAGACGGCGATCCGCGAGTCGGAATGGGTCATGGTTGCGTCGTTCCTCGAACAACACGCCTCAGCGGCGAAGGGGCGTCCCGCTCCGTAGCCTCACGTC
>Ga0073932_1007021_pt1 | contig 11167 bp, 9 predicted proteins | sample DewCreD2012metaG_FD_76967 | JGI IMG/M metagenome (GOLD analysis project Ga0073932, IMG submission 76967) | Hot spring sediment bacterial and archeal communities from British Columbia, Canada, to study Microbial Dark Matter (Phase II) - Dewar... ...
TGGACGCACCCCCCATATTGACAGAAGGTGATACTGTCGCTATATTTGTGTTTTGCTTGGGCTGTTAGCTCAATTGGCAGAGCAACTGACTCTTAATCAGTGGGTTGCAGGTTCGATTCCTGCACAGCCCACCAGGCTTAGCAAGAAACCAGGGTGAACCGCCCTGGTTTTTATTTTGCCTCTCAAGCAATCCCGGCTATGGGCATTTTGCGACAAATGACCTAAGGGTCTTTTGTTTGAATGCTACATTTAGAGCAGCGTACGTGCTATGGGGATTTTGAATAGGAAAACATCGCGCAATCAAATTCTTCTGAGTGTGGCGGCTTTGCTAGGCTGGGGGGTTGTTTCGTTTTTGTTTCTCCCGGACATTTACCAGACTTTTAGTTTTTTGTTCTTGATCCCTTGGGTCTGGAAGGGGGGGCCACGAAGCCTGGTGTGGGTTGGGTCACTGGTACTTGTTTATACGGTGATCCAGCACCTGTTCCCCAAACCAAACCTGAGCCTGGACAGCCTTTTAGTGACCACGTTACCTGGGCTGGTAGCCCTGGGCTTTATAGCCTGGTTGCGTGAGCGTGATCGTCGCTCGCAGAGGGAACTTGAAGAGTCCCTGCGTTACATGCATTTGTTGGAAGAAGCGAGCTTGGATATCAGTATGTCCAACGACCCCTTGGAGCTCACCGAGAGCGCCATGACGTCGCTGTACCACCTCGATATTGCTCCACACCTGGCCTTCGTGCGCTTTCGAGAAGGCAAGCCGGTGGTGGTTAGCGCGCGTGGGGCCCTCGAGCGCTACCGGGGGCGCCACCTACCCCAACAGAAGCTGAGTACCCACGCCTCCCTCACCGACAACTTTACGGTAGGAAACTACCTCGAGGGCATTCCCGAAAGCGCGGGCTGGTCTACAGCTGCAGTGCCAGTCTCGGCTCGACAGAAACGCCCACTTGGAGTGATTATTCTGGCCCGTGAGGGAAATAAGCCCTTTCAATCAGACGAAAAAGCCATAGCCAACTCGCTGGCTCGAATAATGGGGGCGCAGCTGGGCCAGATGGAGGCCCTCAAGCAGCTCGAGGACGCCTACGATGGCACACTGCGTGCCCTTGGTTTGGCGCTGGAATTCCGCGACCACGAGACCCAGGGTCATACCAAGCGTGTGGTGGCTTGGTCTGATCAACTTGCCCAGGATGTGGGGCTCGATGCTTCCATGCGTAAGTACTTGCGCTGGGGTGCTTACCTGCACGATATTGGCAAGCTCTCCATTTCCGACAACATCCTGCGTAAGCCCGACAAGCTCAACGAGGAGGAATGGGAGATAATGAAAAGCCATGTGGTAAAGGGCTGGGAAATGCTTTCGCGCGTGCCCTTTTTGCCCCAGGAAACCCTGGAGGTGGTGCGCCATCACCACGAGAACTGGGATGGCAGCGGTTATCCCGACGGCCTGAAAGGTCAGGACATCCCCATCCTGGCCCGCATCTTTGCGGTGGTGGATACCTTCGATGCGCTTTACAGCCCTCGCCCCTACAAGCGTGCCTGGAAACCCGCCGAAATCATTGAGGAGCTCAATCGACTCAAGGGTAAAAAGCTTGATCCTAAGCTGGTGGACATCTTTATCAAGCGCATTACTTCACCCTCCGGTAAAGAGGTCATGGAAGCGGCCAACCCCAGTAAAACCGGCGTTAGAGCGTAGCTTCTTTGTGCTTAGCTGAAAGTGCCGGGCATCTTTGGCTGTGACTGGGCTAAAATAACCCCCAATGCAGCTTTTCCCTCCACTGGATCAAAACCCACTGACCGAACTGTTTCATGCTCGAGTGCCCAAAGGGGAGCCCTGGGCCTGGGTACTGGCCCAACGGATACTGGCCAGCGAAGCTGTGCCCCGGCGGCTGCTTTGCGAGCCTTTGAGCCCTGGGTTGGCGGCCTGGATTGACGAAGAGCTAGCACGCCTGCGGCGCGAGCTGGAGCACCTCAGGAAGCAATACCCGTATGCCGACTTTGGGAATCGTGAGCCCAGCCCGGCCGAGGTTGAGGCGCTGGACGTGCTCCTGCGCGGCTCGTCGATGGATGTGCAGGCGCTTTATCGGATCTATGGATATGGAATTTACACTCACCACAGCGCTTTCGTGTTCGATGGACAGGTAAGGGCCGTGGAAAAGCCCGATCCGGCGCGTTTTGACGACTTGGTGGGCTACACCCGCCAAATTGGCATGCTGCGCACCAACATCGAACGTTTTTTGGCTGGCAAACCGGCGGTGCCGATGTTGCTGTACGGGGCTCGAGGCTCCGGTAAATCTACCTCGGTAAAAGCCCTGCGCACCCACTACGCCGAGCGCGGCCTGCGGCTGGTGGAGGTTTTATCGGAGGGGCTGGATCAACTCCCCGTGTTGATGCAGGAGCTGGCCCCGCTGCCGTTTCGCTTTGTGCTTTTTATGGACGACCTGGCCTTTGCCGAGGGCGATGAGCGATTCCACCGGCTCAAAGTATTGTTGGAGGGGGCGGTCTACGAACGACCCGCCAACGTGCTGGTAGTGGCGACCTCCAACCGGCGCAACCTGGTCTCCCAGCACTGGGCCGAGCGCCCCGACCCCAACGCCAGTGACCCCGCTTCCTGGGACACCCTGCAGGACAAGCTGGCCCTGGCCGACCGCTTTGGGCTGGTGATTACCTTTCCGCCCTTCGATCAACAGCTTTATCTGGAGGCCGTGGCCCACCTTCTCGGGAGGGAGCTAGACCCCGACACCCGCACGGCGGCCTTGCAGTTTGCCCTGGGGGGCCGGGGTTTTTCCGGGCGCACCGCCCGGCACTTCGCCAACCAGCAATAGCCCAGGGTCGGGCTAGAGGGACTGGAACAGGGCCTGCCGCCTGCGCTCGAGGGCCGCCCCAATGAAGCCAAAGAAGGGCGGCGAGACCCGCATGGGGCGGCTGGAGAGTTCGGGGTGGGCTTGCAGGCCAATAAAGAAGGGGTGGTTGGCCAGCTCAATCGCCTCCACCAGCCCTTCCCCCCGGCCCTGCACGCCGGGCGTGACCGCCGAGACCGTCAGGCCGCCCTCGATGAGCCGCTGCACGTAGGCGGGGTTGACCTCGTAGCGGTGGCGGTGGCGCTCGTAGACCAGTTCCTTGCCGTAGAGCTTGTAGAGCAGGGTTTCGGGGTGAATGCGCATGGGCCAGTTGCCCAGCCGCATGGTGCCGCCCATCCCTTCGACCTCGAGCTGCTCGGGCATCAGGTCAATCACCGGGTGGGGGGTGTAGGGGTCGAACTCGGTGCTGTTGGCCCCCTCGAGGCCCAGCACATTTCGGGCGTACTCGATCACCGCGATTTGCAACCCCAGGCAGATGCCAAAATAGGGCAGCCGGTGCTCGCGGGCGTAGCGGGCCGCCAGGATTTTGCCCTCCACCCCGCGGATGCCAAAACCCGGCCCCACCAGCACACCATCCACATCGCCTAGCAGCGCGGCGGCCTTAGCCAGGTCGGTAATTTCCTCGGCGTTGACCCACTGGACGTTGACCCGCGCGTCGTGGGCGATGCCGGCGTGGCGGAAGCCTTCCAGGATGCTCAGGTAGGCGTCGGGCATCTTTACATACTTGCCCACAAAGGCCACCGTCACCTCGGCGGCGGGCTGCTTGAGTTTGCGCACGGCGTTCTGCCAGAAACTCAGGTTGGGCTGGATGGGCTCGAGGCCCAGCTTTTTCTCTACCACCCGTCCCAGGCCCTGCTCCTCCAGCACCAAAGGCATCTCGTAGAGGTACTGCACGGTGGGGCTGCTGAAGACCTCGCCAGCGTGCACGTTGGTAAATAGGGCCACTTTTTTACGCACATCCTCCGGCACCATCTTCTCCGAGCGCAGCACCAGCACATCGGGCTGGATACCCACCCCGCGCAGGGTGGAGACCGAGTGCTGGGTGGGTTTGGTTTTGAACTCCTCGGAGGCGGCAAAGTAGGGCACCAACGTCAGGTGCAGATACATGATGTCCTGATCGTCTTCGTCGAACTGAAACTGGCGGATGGCCTCCAGGAAGGGCAGGCTCTCGATGTCGCCCACCGTACCCCCCACCTCCACCACCACAATCTCGGCGTTTTGCTCCTGGGCGGCGCGGCGGATGCGGTCTTTGATCTCGTCGGTGATATGGGGAATCACCTGCACGGTCTGGGAAAGGTACTCCCCGCGGCGCTCTTTCTGGATCACCGACAGATACACCTGGCCGGTGGTGATGTTGTTGGCCCGTGAGAGGTCTATGTCCAGAAAGCGCTCGTAGTGGCCGATGTCCAGGTCGGTCTCGGCCCCATCGCCGGTGACGAACACCTCGCCGTGCTCGTAAGGGCGCATGGTTCCGGCATCCACGTTGACGTAAGGGTCAATTTTGATGGCGGTCACCCGGTAGCCGCGCCCCCGCAAAATGGCCCCCAGGCTCGAGGTAAGGATGCCCTTGCCCAGACTGCTCACCACACCGCCGGTCACAAAAATGTATTTCATAAACAAACCCCCGTGCTGCGCTACCCGACGCAGCGCTACGAAAACTCGGTCTAGCAACGCTCAACCCCTGCGGTAGAGCAGCCAAACTATCACGGGATTTGATCGTACCACGTCGGGCCCCCAGCGTGTCCAGACCTGTTCACTTTTCGTCTAGCCAAAAAAGTTTGACTTGGTACAATCTATGCATGGCACGTGCCACCCGCCTGTCTTCCGAGGTTGCGCCGGGCATATTTGCCATCCCGGTTCCCATCCCGTACCCCTTCAAGTATGTGAACTGCTATCTGCTTGTGCCGGGCGCTGGGGCTGGTGAGGGCCCGGTGCTGGTGGACTGTGCGCTGGATACCCCGGAAGCCAGGCGCGGCCTCGAGGCCGCCCTGCAAGAGCACGGGCTGGAATTTAGTGACCTTCAACACCTGGTGGTGACCCACCACCACCCCGACCACTACGGCCTGGCTGGGCTGATCGAGGCCCAGGGGCCTACGGTCTGGATGCTGGACGTGGAAAAGGCTCGAGGGCACATCTTCTGGAGCGAGCCCGAGGAGATGACCCGCATCGGGCAGGAGTTGTTCCAGCGGCACGGGGTGAGCGAGGCCTACCTGAGCGACCTGGGCCGGGAGATGGCTAAAACCCGCAGCCGGGTGCATCCGGCCCGGAACCTTCAGACCTTTGGTGATGGACAGGCCCTTACGCTCGCGGGCATGCGCTTCCGCGCGGTCTGGACGCCCGGCCACGCCGACGGCCACGCCATGCTGCTGCGCGAGTCGGATGGTGTGCTGCTGGCCGGAGACCAGATCTTAGAGCGCATCTCGCCCAACATTGGCCTCTGGGCCTACTCGTACTCCAACCCTTTGCAGCACTACTTCGAGTCGCTGGAAAAAACCGCCGCCCTGGGGGCTTCGCTGGCCCTGCCGGGGCACTACCGCCCCATCAAAGACATTGCCGGGCGCGTAGCCGAACTCAAAGCCCACCACCGGGAGCGGCTGGGGTTTTTGCTTGGCCTTATGGACAGCGCGCCCCAAACCTGCTGGCAGCTATCGCTGGGGCTGTTTCCGGGCGACCTCAACCTGGCCCAGCGGCGCTTTGCCTGGTCGGAAACCCTGGCGCACCTGGAGTACCTGGTGGCCGAGGGGCAGGTGAAGCGGCTCGAGCTTGACGGGGTCGTTCACTATAGCCGCTGATGTGAACCCCGCTCAAAGTCTGCAACTGACTGATGGACATGGACTATGCGTCCATTTACCCAAAGGAGTGTTGTCCGTCCCAACCGGCCATCCTTGCGGTTCCATCTATCCATGGTGTTTTTGGTATATCTTGGGGCCAAGGGGGTCACAGATGAGCAAGGTCTACAAGAAGGTAGAGCTGGTAGGCAGCAGTTCAGAGAGCCTCGAGGACGCTATCAAAGTAGCGCTGGCTCGAGCCCGCCGAACCCTGCGGAACCTGGACTGGTTCGAGGTCAAGGAGATTCGCGGCAGCCTGACCGACGGCTATGTGAACACCTACCAGGTCACGCTCCTGGTTGGCTTCCGACTCGACGAGGGAGAATAGCTCACCAGGCCAGAGCCATGCCATCGGCACGGGGCTCGGTGGCGGCCAGGAAGGCACCGGCGGGCTTCAGAATCATCTGGCCCCGGCCAAACGAGGCCCACTCGCTTTGCAGCACCACCTCGTGGCCGCGTTCTCTGAGGCCCTGCACCACGTGTAGGGGCACGGCGGGCTCGAGCTCCACCCGGAGGCCCCGCGTCCACTGCCAGCGGGGGGCGTCCAGGGCGGCCTGGGGGTTCATGTGGTAGTCTTCCAGGTTCACCACCACCTGTAGATGCCCCTGGGGCTGCATATGCCCGCCCATCACCCCAAAGGGCCCCAGGGGCTTACCCTCGCGGGTGAGGAAGCCGGGGATGATGGTGTGGAAGGGTTTCTTGGCCGGCGCGTACTGGTTGACGTGCCCTTCTTCCAGCACAAAACCGGCGCCCCGGTTTTGCAGCGAGATACCGGTGCCGTCCACCACGATACCGGCCCCAAAGCCCATGTAGTTGGACTGGATAAAGGAGACCTGTAGCTCGCCGTCGGCGGCGCACAGGTAGACGGTGCCCCCTTGGGGCGCACCGGCCTGCACCGGCAGGGCCTGCTCGCCTATCAGGCTCCGGCGCTGGGCCAGGTAGTCCGGGTTCAGCAGGTCGGCGGCCGAGACGGTCATGTAGCGGGGGTCGCCCACGTATTTTTGCACCTCGGCAAAGGCCAGTTTCATGGCCTCGAGCTGCAGGTGGAAGCCCTCCACCGAGTCGCGGGGGTACCGGCTTAGCTCGAAGCCCTCGAGGATTTTCAGCGCCATCAGGGCCGCGATGCCCTGCCCTGGAGGGGGTATCTGGTGTACCTCGAGGCCCCGGTACCGCACCGAGAGGGGCTCCACCCACTCCGAGCGGTAGGCGGCCAGGTCGGCGCGGGTCAGGTAACCCCCGGTGGCCGCGGCAAAATCGGCGATCCGGTCGGCCAGTTTACCGCGGTAAAAACTCTCGGTGTGGGTGCGGGCCAGCTCCCGCAGGGTCTCGGCGTGCCGCGGGCTGCGCCAGATCTCGCCAGGCCGGGGGGCCTTGCCGCCGGGCATGAACACCGCTTTGAAGGGTTGAAAACAGGCGTCCTGCAGGGGGCCATACACCGCCTCGATGCGCCGCCAGTTGCGCCCGGTCTCGGGGGTGACGGCAAAGCCCTCCTCGGCATAGCGGATGGCCGGCTCGAAAAGCCGCTCGAAGGGCAGCTTGCCAAACTTTTGGTGCAGCTCCCGCCAGGCGTCGGGCGCCCCCGGCACCGTGACCGGCAGCCAGCCGCGGGTGGGCACCGCTCCGCCTGCGGCAAAGGTCGCAAAGTCCAGACCGGCCGGGCTCAGGCCGTTGGCGCTCAGGCCGTGCAGTTTCTGTCCGTCGTGCACCAGGGCGAACGCATCGGAGCCGATGCCGTTGGAGGTGGGCTCGAGCACGGTCAGGGCCATGGCCATGGCCATGGCCGCGTCCACCGCATTGCCCCCGGCCAGGAGCATCTCCATGCCGGCCAGGGCGGCCTGGGGCTGGCTGGTGGCTACTGCGCCCCGTTTGCCGGTCACCACGTTGCGGCGGGAGGGATAGGGATACTGGTTGAGGTTCATAGCACGGGACCTTTCTGAAATTGGGCGTAATTTTTGCACCCGCCCTACTTCTTCATGCGCGGATCCAGGGCATCGCGCAGGCCGTCCCCAATCAGATTAAAGGCCAGCACCGCCAAAAAGATAGCGAGGCCTGGGAACAGGGCCATGTAGGGTGCCTGGCTCAGGTAGCCTCGAGCATCGTTGAGCATCGAGCCCCACGAAGGCGTGGGTGGCTGCACCCCCAACCCCAGAAAGGACAGGGTGGCCTCGGCCAGCACCGCCGTGGCCGTGCTCAGGCTCACCTGAACGATTAATGGCCCCAGTATGTTGGGTAACAGGTGCCGCGTGATGATGCGGCCATCGCTGCCGCCCAGGGCGACGGCGGCCTGCACATACTCGCGGGGGCGTTCGGTCAGCACCTGTCCGCGAATCAGGCGGGCAAACACCGGGGTGGTGACCACCCCAATCGCCAGCATGGTGTTTTGCAGGCTCGGGCCCAGCACGGCGGCCAGGGCGATGGCCAGCACCAGAAATGGAAAGGCCAGCATGGCGTCGGTCAGACGCATCAGCACATCGTCAATCCAACCGCCGTAAAAGCCAGCCACCAGCCCGATCAGGCCCCCCAGCAGCAGGGCCAGCAGCACCGAGATTAAGCCCGCGGCCAGCGAGACTCGAGCCCCATAGAGCACCCTCGAGAAGATGTCCCGCCCGAGCTGGTCGGTGCCAAACCAGTGCTGGCTCGAGGGGGGTTGTTGCAGGGCGCTGAAATCGGTCGAGGTAGGGCTGTAAGGCACCAGGATGGGCGCGAAGATGGCCCCCAGCACCAGCAGCAACAGCATGACCATCCCGGCCAGGGCCAGGCGATTGGCAAAAAAGGCACGTAGCGTACGGTTGCTCATCTCAGTGGTAGCGGATGCGCGGGTCAATGGCCGCATAGAGCAGGTCGGTGAGCACGTTGATCAGAAACACCGCCAGGGCCGAGATCAGCACCACCGCCTGCAAAACCGGGAAGTCGCGGTTGAAGACCGAGTCCACCAGCAGCCGCCCAAAGCCGGGGATGGAGAAAACCTGCTCGGTGACCACCGCGCCCCCCAACAAACCGCCTAGCTGCAAACCGATCACCGTTACGACCGGGATAGCGGCGTTGCGCAAGGCGTGCTTGTACACCACCACCCGGCCTTCCAGACCCTTGGCTCGAGCGGTACGCACGTAGTCCTGCGAGAGCACCTCCAGCATGCTGTTGCGGGTGAAGCGGGCGATGGCGCCGGCCAGCGCGGTACCCAGGGTAATGGCGGGCATCAACATCAGGAGCAGGTTTTTCTGCAGGTCTACCCAGGGCTCAACGTAGCCGGAAGGCGGTATCCAGGCCAGCCGGATGCTAAAGGCATATATCAGCAAGATGCCCAGAAAAAAGTTGGGGATCGAGATGCCCGAAAGGGCCATCACGGTCACGCTTGCATCAATTGCGGTGTTTCTTCGCAACGCCGCCAGCACCCCCGCCGGAATGCCAATCGCGATGGCCACCAAAAGCGAGAACAAGCTGAGCTCCAGGGTGGTGGGTAGTTTTTGCCAGATAATGGGGGCTACCAGCTCGTTGCCGCGAATCGAGCGCCCCAGATCACCCCTCACCAGGCCCCACAGCCAGTCGGCATACTGCACCAGGATGGGCCGGTTGAGCCCCAGTTCCTCTCGGATTTGCGCGACCAGCTCGGGGGTGGCCTCTTCGCCCAGCAGCAGCCGGGCCGGGTCACCCGGTAACACCCGGGTCAGCGTAAAAACCAGCACTGTGACCAGCAACAGCGTGGGCAATCCACCCATCAAGCGCCGCAGGACGAAGAGGAACACCGCTTTTAGCTCCTACTGACCGCCCAGGCTCACGCTGCGGAAGCGCAGGATGCCATCGGGAATAACCGGAAGGCCGCTCAGGCGGCGGCTCACGCCGATGGTGGTCTGGGGGTGGTAGACGTAGATGTAGGGCAGGTCTTCCTGGATGATTTTGGTGATCTGGCTGTACAGGTCGCGGCGGGCCTCCGGCAGCCGCACGGTGCGGGCCCGGTTGAGCAGGTTGTCCACCCGCGGGTTGCAGTAACCGGAGTAGTTGTTGGGTGCTTTGCAGCGAACGAAGTCGTAGATGTTGCCGTCGGGGTCGGGCCGCCCGCTCCAGCCCACCGCCACCGCCTCGAGCTCCAGCTTAGCGGCCCTATCCAGCAAGGTGCCAAACTCCACCTGCTCGATGCGCACCTGAATGCCTGCTTCGGCGGCCATAGCCTGATACACCTGGGCCAACTGGGCCAAAACGGGGCCAGGCGCAATGGTCAGGGTAAAGCTGAAGCCCTGTGGACGGCCGCCTTCGGCCAGCTTCTGCCGGGCCAGGGCCAGGTCGCGCTTGGGAACGGGAATGGTTTTGTCGTGCGCCAGGGTGCCGGGGGGGAAGGGCCCATTGGAAGGGAGGGCCGTGCCCAAAAACACCACCCGGTCTACCACATCGCGGTCAATGGTGGCGGCAAAAGCCTGACGCAAGGCTTTGTTGGTAAAGGGCCCCTTGGTGTGGTTGAGCCAGATGCCCTGGTAGCCGATGCCCGGGAAGTTGTTGACCACAAGGTTGGGGTTATTGCGGATGGTTGCGAGGTCTTTAGCGGCTACCGGGGTAATGATGCTCACCGCACCCGAGAGCAGGTTGGCAACCCGCACGTCGTCGTCGGGGAACGGGCGGTAAACGAGCTGCTCGATGCGGGGAAGGCCGCGCTGCCAGTAGTTTTCGTTGCGCGCCAGCACGATGCGATCCTGCCGGCGCCGCTCCACGAACTTGAAGGGCCCGGTGCCCACGGGGTTGTTGCCAAACTCGGCCCCTAGCCTCTGGACAGCCGTGGGGCTGACCATCATCCCTGAGCGGTCGGACAGGATGGCCAGGAAGGGTGCGAAGGGCTCCCGCAGGGTTACCCGCACGGTATAGGGATTAACAACCTGCACGTTGGTGATGAGCGAGAGCTCGCCCGAGCGGCGGGAACCGGGGGCGCTGCGGTAGCGATCCAGGTTGAACTTGACCGCCTCGGCATTGAAGTCGGTGCCGTCGTGGAACTTGACGCCCTGCCGCAGGTTGAAAACATAGACCTTGCCGTCTTCCTCTACGCGCCAGCTGGTTGCCAGCATGGGCACAATGCGCAGGTTTTCGTCAAGATCGACCAGCTTGTCGTAAATCTGGTTCTGTACCTGCCGATCCACGAGGGCAGAAGAAAGCAGGGGGTCGAGGTTGGGGGGGTCGGCGTCCAACCCCACCGTGACCGTTTGGGCCAGCCCCAAACCGCCCAGGCTCCAGAGAACAACTGCTGCCAACCACTTTTTCATCGGTCTACCTCCTTGATTTTGGCCGAGTTTTCAACCGTGCTCAGGTGGGCCAACATAGCCTGACGGGCCGCTTCGGGGTCGGAAGCCCGAATGGCCTCGAGGATGCGCAGGTGCTCAGAAAGGGTAACTTCTGGGCGGTAGCGTTTAGCGGTGGATACCAGGCGGATCTGTCGCAACTCGACTTCCAGTAAGCTTACGATCTCGCTCAGCACCGCGTTGCGGCTCATATCGGCCAGGGTTTTGTGAA
>Ga0073932_1007023_pt1 | contig 11161 bp, 8 predicted proteins | sample DewCreD2012metaG_FD_76967 | JGI IMG/M metagenome (GOLD analysis project Ga0073932, IMG submission 76967) | Hot spring sediment bacterial and archeal communities from British Columbia, Canada, to study Microbial Dark Matter (Phase II) - Dewar... ...
ACGTGTCGATACTCGAGCCATGGCCGACTTGTTTCGCCGTGTTGCCATTGCGCAAATCGCCCCGCGTTTGGGTGATGTGAGCTACAATCTTGCGATCCACGAAGAGTGGCTCGCGAAAGCTCGCGCGGCCGGTGCGGAACTGGTTGTGTTTCCTGAGCTGTCGCTGACCGGTTACTTTCTGAAAGACATGGTGTCCACGGTGGCCCTACGTCACGACAGCCCGGAAGTGGCTCGCCTTGCAGAGTGGAGTCGCGGGCTCGAGCTGATCGTGGGCTGTGTGGAGGAAAGTGAAGATTACCGTTTTTTCAACAGCGCCTTTGTGTTCCGCGATGGCCAGTTGGCCCACGTGCACCGCAAAGTGTATCTACCAACGTACGGGTTGTTCGACGAGGCCCGCTACTTAGCCCGCGGCGACCGCATCCGTTGTTACGCTTCGGGCCTTGGGCGGGCGGCCCTCTTGATTTGCGAAGACCTCTGGCATCCGTCCACCGTGTACATTGCTGCCTTGGACGGTGCGCTAGCGGTGATTTGCCCGTCGAGCAGCCCCTTGCGCGGAATTTCCGATGGGCGCGACCACGACGACAACGCGGCCTATTGGGAACTGCTGAACGCCATGTATGCGCAGACGTTCGGCCTGTTTGTCGTGTATGCCAACCGAGTAGGCTTTGAAGATGGAGTTGGCTTCTGGGGTGGTTCGGAAATCGTGTCGCCAGCCGGCCAGCGTCTGGCGAAAGCGAAATACTACGAAGAGGACTTGATCGTTGCGGAGGTCTCGCTGAAAGAGCCCCGACGACAGCGCGTGGCCGCACCGTTGCTGCGCGACGAAAATTTGGATTTGACGCTTCGAGAGCTGCTGCGCATTCGCGACAGCGGCGGCGTCCTTGGAGCTGAAAAGTCCGAGGTGCAGGATGTCCAGCCAGAATCCAACACCCTCTCCCGACGCTAGCGCGCAAGTGCCAGAGCCGTCTTCGCCGGAAAGCTTCGGACCGAGCCGCCGTTGGCGTTGTCCGCCCATCCCCACGAATCCGCCGTTGCTGCGGCGGATCCTGACAGCATTCATCGCCAACGAGGTGCGCAAGGTCGGCGTGGAGCGTGTGGTCGTAGGGCTGTCTGGCGGGGTCGACTCAGCTTTGAGTTGCATGCTTGCAGCCGAGGCGCTCGGGCCCAACAACGTGTTGGCGATCAAAATGCCGTATCGGACTTCGAGCCCTGAGAGTCGGGCTCACGCGGATCTGGTGATTGCCAAAGCTGGCGTCGCTTCTCTCGAGATAGAGATCACGCCGCAAATCGACGCGTATTTCGCTCGCTTTCCCGATGCCGACCGCGTTCGGCAGGGCAACAAAATGGCTCGGGAGCGAATGAGCATTCTGTACGACCACTCGGCTCGCTGGCAGGCCCTCGTGTTGGGAACGAGCAACAAGACAGAGTTGTTGCTGGGTTACGGTACACTGCACGGCGACATGGCGTCGGCGGTGAATCCGCTTGGGGATTTGTACAAGACCCAGGTGTGGGCATTGGCGGCGCACGTGGGTGTTCCACCCGAGATCGTTCACAAGCAGCCAACGGCCGATTTGTGGGCCGGACAAACCGACGAGGCCGAGTTAGGGTTTGGCTACCGGGAGGTCGACCAGCTCCTGTACTGCATGGTCGATTTACGTTACTCGCGCGCCGAGCTACTGGCGGCAGGCTTTCCCGAGGCGTTCGTTCGCAGAGTGAGCGAGATGGTGCGCAACTCTCAGTTCAAACGGCGCTTGCCCATTATCGCCAAAGTGTCTCAGCGCACCATCGACAGGGATTTCCGCTACGCCCGCGACTGGGGGCGGTGAGCGGGCTGCTCGCAGTGCCATGCCGCACCCGGGCGTGTTGTATGTGGTCGCGACCCCACTCGGGAACCTCGAGGACATTACGCTTCGGGCACTCCGCGTGCTGAAGGAGGTTCACTGGATTGCCGCCGAGGATACGCGCGAGACCGCAAAACTTCTCCGGCACTACGGAATCACCACGCGATTGACGCCGTATTACGATTGGATCGAGCGAGAACAGGCGCCTCGGCTGGTCGAACATTTGTTGCAGGGAGAGAATGGCGCCCTCGTCTCCGATGCGGGCACGCCGGTGCTGAGCGATCCAGGTTTCCATTTGGTGCGGAGTGCACTCGCGGCTGGCATCCGGGTTGTCCCGGTTCCGGGACCTTCCGCCATCGTGGCAGCGCTCTCTGCTGCCGGTCTGCCAGCGCAACGCTTCGTCTTCGAGGGCTTTTTGCCTGCGCGGGCGAGTGCGCGCCGTGCTCGGCTGCAGGAACTTGCTCGAGAGACTCGCACGCTCGTGATGTTCGAAACGGCACGGCGGCTGCCGGCATGCTTGCAGGACATGGAAGCTGTTTGGGGGGCGCGGACCGTAGTGGTCGCGCGCGAGCTGACCAAGCTTTACGAAGAGTTTTTGCGCGGAACGCCAGCGGAACTGCTTGCCGAACTGAGCCGCCGCCCAGCCCCTGTGCGTGGCGAGGTAACGCTCGTGGCTGAAGGCTGCCCGGAGCCTCCTGCCCAAGCAACCCCCGCACGACCGTGGCAGGAGAAACTGACTGAGCTGGTTGCAAGCGGGGTGTCGCTTCGCGACGCTGCAAAACTCATTGCCCGCGAGTACGGGCTTTCACGCCGTGAAGTGTACGCTTGGGGGCTGCACCAGCGCTGACGAAGCCCGTGAGCCGCGCCCTACCGCGTGGGCAACACAGAGTGCTCAGCCAAAAAACCGCCGCGGATTTGCCACGAGCATGGTTTCGATCTTTGCGTCGCTCACGCCTGCTTCGCGAAGCCGCGGCAAGATGTCGGTGAAAATATACGTTGGTCGCCAATGCGGGAGCACGGTTTCCGGTACGGGAAGAGGGCGGCCAAGCCAACACCAAACGCTGTCGTGCGAAAGCATCAACTGTTTTGCGAACCCAACGCCGATCAACCCGATGAGAGCAGCGAGGCGCAAGCGGTCTGGCTGTAACAGCTCGAGACCGAAGCGATCGAAGCCGAGAAAACACCCGCGGTCGAGCAGGTCGGTGTGATACCTGAGGTCCGAACTTCCGCAACTATGGCCGATGACCACATGGCGAAGTTCCACTCCTTCGGCAGCGAAAATGTCGAGCTGCTCGCGGCCCATGGTCCCTTCGTCGGTGTGGGTCAAGATCGGCACTCCGGTGGCGCACGAAGCTTGCGCTGCCGCTCGCAAGACCATCTCCTCGTAAGGGGTCACCTGATGCGCACCAGTTGCAGCCTTGATGAGGCCGGGCTTGATGCCCGTGTCGCCAACACCTTCGGTCAGCTCCCGCACGAATGCGTCGCGGATTTCATGGGTGGCGTCGGCAAACTGGGCGCGGAACTTGAAATACGGCGGCGTGCCTTGGTCCTCCTTGTACAGCCCGGTAGCGCAAATGATATGCACGCCGGTATCCTGGGATACGCGCGCCATCAGCTCTACGTCGCGCCCGAGGTCCATCGGGCAAGGATCCACGAGCGTTTGCACGCCGTACGCTTTGAGTTCCAGCATGCGGTCGGTGCAAATCTTCGCGATCTCGCTTTGGGACTTCCGTGGCGCTGCAACGTCGTACTGCCACCCAGGCCAGCCAATCAGTAGGTGTTCGTGCATCAACGTGAGACCGAGTTGGTCCACCGGCACCGGACCGAGAACTGTTTGCACCGACCGCATCACTCGCGCATCAGAACCTACGCGACAGTTCGAGTCAACAGCGCCACCCATTCGTAAGCGAACCATCCCCGACTGTTTCCCGCCGGACGCCAAAAGAGGTTTCTTGCAAATGCTGGAGCATGTAGGCATCAACGGAGGTTCACGGGAAAGGACACTGCGCGGGGCACAAGGGATAAGATGGTAAGAAGTTGGGTTGGGCGACTGCTGACGCTGTGGCTGGTGGCCAGTACTGCCAGCGCGGTCAGCATCGACGTGAACTGCGATAGCATACCCGACGCCGAAGTCGCGGCGATTGCTGCCTCGCTCTTCGAGGATCCGTATTGTCCGCAGGCGGACGTGAACGGCGACGGGCGGGCGACGGCTGCGGACATCATCGGTTTTGCTGGGTTGTTGGTGTTGTCTCCTCCTTCTGAAACCCCGTCACCGGTCTCGACCGGTACGCCGACTCCATCGGCGTCCGCAACCGCAACGTCCCTTCCAACCGACACCTCTACCCCAACTCCCACGCGAACAGCGAGTGCCGTTGCCACTGCAACGCCAACCGGAACAGGTACGGTCACCGCGCTTCCGACACGAACGCGCAGTTCGACTCCGACAGGCACTCGGTCGGCCACTGGAACGCCAACCGCATCGCCCACATCCACACCATCGCCCACGCGATCGGCCAACGAATTACCTTCGTCGACGCCAACCCCCAGTCCGACCCACTCAGCGTCGCCGACCGTCAGCGTGACGCCGGCCGCGACGTCTTCCCGGACACCGACACCCGCGTTTACTACGGTGCCGTCGCTCAGTCCAACTCCGACAGCAACCGGCTTGGCGTCTCCGACCGAATCCCCGTTGCCCTCGGTGACCCCGCCCCCACAACCTACCGATACACCGCCAGAACCTACGCCGACGGGGAGTCCTACGCCTTCGATGAGCCCCTCTCCAGTAGAGCCCTTGGCGACAGCGAGCCCCACGGGCACCGCCACGTCCACGCAGTCGCCCCTACCAACGTTGTCGGCGACTGCAACGGTTACAGGAACGGCCAGCGTCACGCCGTCGCGCTCGGCAACGACCACACGCACGCCAACGGCAACGGTGTCTAACACAGCGACACCGACTCCGACTTGGACGATCCCGCCCACGCGCACGCGAACGCCCTCGGCAACGCCGAGTGCCACGAGGAGCAAGACGCCTACACCTTCTCCCACGGCTACGGCGAACCCGCCCAGCCCGTCGAGCACGGCTTCGGCGACCAGCACTCCGTCAGATACCCCCAATCCCTCGATGACGCCGTCGCCGGAGCCAACGCTCACAGGGTCCAACACCGCGACTCCGACGCGATCTTCTTCGGCGACGCCGTCTCCGACCCTTTCGCCCTTGGGAACTCCCTTACCGAGCGCGACGAACACACCATCGGCGAGCGCTTCGCCGACTTCCACGACCACCTCGTCGGGCACGGCGTCTCCATCGGCAACCCGAACTGCCAGCCCACCCGCGACGGTTATATTCACGGGAACTCCAACGGCCTCGGCCACGCCAAGCTGGTCCCCCACCGAGTTGCCTACAGCGACGCCTACACGAACCGCGACGAGTAGCGCCACGGCAACCGGAACTCCCACTGGCACGTGGACGGCGACGAGTACGTGGTCGCCGACTTCTTCGCGCACGGGTACTCCTACACGAACCGAGCCGAGCACAGCCACAGCCACACGCACGCCGACGGTTACGTGGACGCCGACGAGCACGTGGTCGCCGACTCCTTCGCGCACGGCTACTCCGACGCGAACCGAGACGAGCACGGCTACAGCCACACCCACGCCGACTCTGACGCTGACACCCACCAACACTTGGTCGCCGACTTCGACTCGTACTCCGACACCAACGCGCTCGTTCACTGCCACCCCGACGAGTACTCCGACGGGTACGGCCACGCGCACACCGACGAATACGCCGGTCCCGACCGCCACCCCGACCATCACCCTCACGCGCACGATCACTGCCACGCCGACAATCACCGCCACACCGACGGCCACCAGTGCTGCTGCCGGCCCGATCGTCACCTTCTTCGGAGTGGTCCGCGCGAACGGCTGCTACTGGTGCAACGAGCCGAGCTGCCTCTGCGGCAGCACGCCGACGCCAACTCCAGAGTTCGACGGATCCGGCCGGCGAGTTTTTCGCATCGGGAGCTCCTCCGGTTTCTATCTCGTTTTGGAAGCCCGGCCTGGAAGTGCGGGAGGAACGGTTGGCACCAGCGTGCCTCCCCCGACCCCGGGCTTGGGGATCTATCCGAGCTTGCAAATCCTGAGCAACCGAGACTTAGGGAACGGTTCCACTACGATTTGCGACACGCAGCCAGTAGCTCAAGGTGGAGGCGGGGTGCCGGGCGTGAGCGTTGCGGATTTTGCGCCGGACAAAATCGATGCGCTGGTGGATTTTGCTTGCCGGTTCGACCCGAAACTCCCGAGCGAACCCTGTACTCTTGGGCCAGACGGCCTCGAGGCTACGATCACGCCGAACCTGCCGAGTAGCGGAAGGCAATTCTGCGCTGTGGTCAGTAGAAACTTGGCGTTCGCGGTGGGAGACACGGTGTTGACTGCACGCGTACTCGATACGAGCGGGCGACCAGGGCCTGTGACGGAAATCGTGGTGCGACGCTCGCCGTGAGGCGTCGCACCACGCCATCAAGGAACAAATTTTCAATTTCGGCTTGACTCTTATGCTCCTTTGCGGCATACATCGCGTGCGTTTGTGCTGGGGTCGGTGAAAAGATCCTGGCGTTTGCCATACGCTGGAATGACCGAAAGGAGGCGTACGATGCGATTGGTGAAGCGGAGTCCTTGGCTGATGGGCCTAGGCGTGCTGCTGGCGGGGCTGGTGACGGCGCCAGGTGCACGGGGAGACGTGACGTCGGATGAGTCCGGCACGTTGATTATCTTTCCGAAGGTAGTGTCCGATGGGGTACGCGATACTCTCATCCAGTTGAGTAACCGGACGAACTCATTCGTCCAGGTGCACTGTTTTTACATCAACGCCTCAGGGACTTGCAGCTCGACAGGAGAACAGAGCTGTGAGATCGACACGGACTGTCCTGCGAACGAGGTGTGCATTCGCCAGTGCAATGCAACGAATTTTGAGCTCGCTCTGACCGCGCAGCAGCCTGTGCAATGGCGGGTGTCCACTGGGAGGCTCACGACCATTCCCTCGGCTCCGTGTCGGCCGGGCCAGCCCTGCCAATGTACCCTGGATACCTCCGGACAGCTCGTGTGTCCTGGTATGCTCATTGGGTACAACAATGCGTCATTCGTTCCGCCGGTGGGAAGCCAGTTCGTAGGCGAGCTCAAGTGCTACCAAACGAACGCTGGTGATCCGTATCCCGGGAATGCTCTGAAGGGCACTGCGACAATCGAGCACCTTGGTTCGGCGCAGATTAGCGAGTACAATGCCCTGACCGTAGCCGCGAATGCGGATCCCCAGAACAACCTCATTACGGATAAAGAGCTGCGGCTGAACTGGACCGGCTTGGGTGGCGGAGAGTTGAATTATTGTCCAGAAAGCTTGGTGTTTACGGCAAACGCAGAGGGTGTCACAGACGCGTTTACGGGTGCCACCATTAGCACGGAACTCACGTTGGTTCCCTGTAGTGAGCTGATCGAAGAAGACCTTCCTGCGCCTGTGCGGGTACGTTTCGTGGGATACAACGAGCTCGAACAGCAGGTCAGCATCGAGGCCTTCAGGTTCGATTGTTTCCTCAATCGCCGACTCGCCGACCTCCCGGTTTCGGGCGGCGGGATCTTCGTGAGCGGCAACGGGGACCTCTGGAAGATCCGCATTTCACCTCTTCCGGTCAACGTTTGCTACTCCGGTTCGAACAGGGGCGCGTCCTGCACCCAGGATAGTGACTGCGGCGACAACGTGCTGACCGGCCCTGCCGACACTCGGCTAGGCTGCCTCCCTGCGTCGGGCGTTTTGGGCGTGGCGGAAGAATTCTACACCGTGCCTGGTATGCCGAGTTTTTTGGATGGGACTGCTGCCTTCAACTTGCGCCACGAGGGTAGCCGTTCGGGATTCGGCGACATTGTCACGTTGCCATAAAAGCGGTGGAGGTGCGCAAATGGCGGCGATTCGGATGAGATCGCAACGAGCTCGATTGAGCAGCGAAAGGAGTACGGCGATGAAGAAGATGTGGCAAGCGGCTGCCCGCATGGGAGTAGGCGCGGGCATGGCATTGGTGGCCATGGCCGGTATTGCGAACGCCCGGAGCACGACGAATCGACCGGCGTCCATCGTGGTTTGGCCCAAAATAGTGGTAGACACAAGCGCTCGTTGGTTGGTATGGCCGACGGATACGCGCCTGATGCTGAGCAGCACAAACGCGAGCGGGATTAAACAGGCGCACTGTTTTTACATCAACGCTACCGGCCACTGTTCCAACGATGGAGCTGGTTGCCGCGATGCGACGGACTGTGTCGGCGGGGAGTGCGTGCCGAGCTGGAACGAAACCGACTTCGATGTCGTACTCACGCAAGAGCAGCCGCTGGCATGGTATGCGAGCGACGGGCTTGCGCGCGGGCAGTTTCCGCTCGAAGGCCCGTTTCGTTGCAATGGCGTGTTTGCCGGCCTCCAGTGCTTCTCTGATGCGCAATGCCCACCGGGCGTGGGCTGCAACATCGGTCAAAGCAACCTAGGCAGCGCGATTCCCCCGGTTCCAGAAGATCCGTTCATTGGTGCGCTGGTGTGCATCCAGTATACAGGGGGGAGTGACACGAAGCCGGACCAGACGACTACGAGAGACAAACTGTACGGCGATGCGACGATCGTACAGTCAGCTGCTCCCCTGCGCTTCGTGGACCCAGCCCGATACAACGCGATCGGACTGGAGGCAACCGGAAAAGAAGTGTCCGACGGGCGACTGGTTTTGGACGGCGATGAGGGCAAGTACCAATCGTGTCCCGGGGTTCTCATCCTGAGTCACTTGTTCGACGGCGCGGTGGACCCGATCATTCCCGCGGTGCAGTACGGCACGGAGCTCACTCTGCTGCCCTGCTCGAACGACTTTAGGTCGCAAACGCCGGGACGAGCTGTCGCGCAGTTCCTCGTGTTCAACGAGTTCGAACAGAGGTTCTCGACCAGCCGTACGGTGGATTGCCTCTTCGACTCGCAGCTCTCCCGCATCGACACCCGCAACCCGGCGAGATCCATCTTCAATGCCGGCGTGGCGGGAAGCCTTGCCGGGCAAACTCGCATTCGTGGCGTCGGGGGCAAAGCGCCTCTGGGTTCTGGATTGCTCGGGGTGGCGAGGGCAAGCCTGGGTCCTCTAATAATACCCAGCAGCGCGGCGTACGACCTGCATCAGCAGGGGAATGGCGGGCGCGACTTGATGATCTTGCCGTAGGCCAGCGCCGATGAGTAGCCAGGCGAACTTAAAAAGGAGTCGACAATGCGGGGACGGACCGCAAGGAGGATAGCCATGAGGGCACTGTACAGGAGCTGGCTTTTGGGGATCGGAATGCTGTGCGTCTTCGCGGGCGCTGCCGGCTCCCAGGCGCAGCAGACGAGAGCTGGAACGGATCGGCCGGGCTCGATCTTGATGTTCCCGAAGGTCGTCCGCACGGCCCAGCGCGATACGATCGTGCAAATCACGAATACCGGGAACTCCATCAACTGGGTTCACTGCTTTTACCTGTCGGCCCCAGACGGCAGTGGGTACTGTGGCGCGGTGGATTTCGAGCTTGTGCTCACTCGGCAGCAGCCTACGCAATGGAGGGTGTCGCAAGGCCGCCGGGTGGACCCGACAGATTCGTTTGGTAGCGACGGCGCGGGCTTCGACCCTGGGTTGATTCCGCCTGTTCCACCCGGATTCCAAGGGGCGCTTGTGTGTGTAGAAGTTGACGCCAATGGCGCTCCGCTTGGTCAAAACCGGCTCAAGGGGGAAGTGACCATCATGGATGACAGCACCGGCGACGTGAGCAAATACAATGCGTTCGCCGTGGCTGCACGGTCGTCGAGCGTCGACAACCCGCTGGATTTAAATGACAGCGAATACGAGACCTGCCCGGGCTCGCTGACCCTAAATTTCAGTCCGCGTGGCTCGCTGGATCCGGTCATCGAGGACCTGGGCAACGCGAATCTGGATTCGTTCATCGCGACGAACCTGACGCTGTTGTCGTGCAATCTGGACCTTGCCGCTGGAGTGCGGAGCAAAGGAACGGTGTCGTACATCGTGTACGACGAATTTGAATCCCCCTTTAGTGGATCATTTCCCCATCAGTGCTGGACGACAATCGACCTCGGGAATACGGGGGGAACAACCGGGCAGTTTCGGTCGACGTTGCTGCCGGGTGGAACGATCGCGACCATCTTTGCTCAGGCGAAACTAACGCTACCGACCGGGTTGGTGGGCGTGGCGGAGTCCTTCCACATTGACCAAGTCGGAGTGACAGGCAGCGCAGCGAGTAACCTCCATACGGGCGGGGCTAAGTCCGCCAGGATTCGCTTGCCTTAGGGAGGGAGTGCCATGTGGCGGTGCAAACGAAGCGAGGGTGATATGAAGAACACGAGAATGGCCATTCGATTACCGGTTGCGTTGCTTGCGTGCGGGCTACTGGCTAGCACGGCTGTTGGGCAGAAGGTATCGACGGAAGAGGCGGCCGGCTACTTGGTGTTTCCAAAGGTCGTGGTGGATCTGAGCGGTGCTCTCAACGGGGTACCGATGGACACCGTAATCCGGATTACAAACACCAGCGGCGACCCCACCTCTGTTCATTGCTTCTACGTAGATGGGACGCCGCGGTGTACGATTGGGAGAGGCTTGGACGGAGCCGGAGCTTGCCGGACAAATGGTGATTGCGCTGAAGGTGGGATTTGTACGCTCAGTAGTTGCCAGGCGATCAACTTCGATTTGAATCTGACCGCGAATCAGCCGGTTGGATGGCGGGCGAGCGAGGGTGTGATGACTACCGGATTTTGCGTGGGTGGAACCTCGCCCGGGTTTCCCTGCAGCGCCGATAACGACTGTGCGGGTGGGCAGTGCCGATATCAGGACATTGGGCGTGTACCGCCTTTGTCACCGGGAATTTTCCAAGGAGAGCTGAAGTGTGTGCAGGTTGTAGGTAGCGGGGACGATCCAAACATTCCGGTGAATCGCAACGACCTTGTTGGGAATGCGTCAATCTACCGTGTGAACAACGCACTAGTGGACGTGCAAACGTACAATGCCGTGGGTGTGCAGGCTGTGAAGAGTGACAAGAGCACGCAAAATGACACAACGCTGGTACTCGGGGGAGAAGCAGATCGTGAGTATGCGGGATGTTCCGCCCAGGTCATCGTAGATCACTTCTTCGACAATGCGCGCTTGAGCGGGGCGCGAGAGGTGACGAGCGAAATTACGCTGGTGCCATGCAGCGAGCGGCTAGAGGTGGACGACAACCCCGCCGTGCACACGCTTCAATTCGTAGTGTTTAACGAGTTCGAGCAAAGGATGTCC
>Ga0073932_1007044_pt1 | contig 11129 bp, 9 predicted proteins | sample DewCreD2012metaG_FD_76967 | JGI IMG/M metagenome (GOLD analysis project Ga0073932, IMG submission 76967) | Hot spring sediment bacterial and archeal communities from British Columbia, Canada, to study Microbial Dark Matter (Phase II) - Dewar... ...
ACGATGTCGCGGCGGTACTTGGAACCGCTCTGGCAGCAGTACCAGGGGTTGGAGTTGTGCTCGTAGCCGAGCTTGGCGAGGTGCGGCGCGTGGCTGTAGCCGCTGGAGGGCGAGAGCCAGAGGCCCAGGTTCGCCTTCATCCCCTTCAGCGGCTCGACCAGCGGCCCGAAGCCGTTGGGGAACCGCTCGGGCACAAGCTCCCAGAGCGTCTCCTTCTTGTCCCAGCCGTCGTCAATCGTGAAGGTGTCGAACGACTCGCCGTGTGGGTCGAAGAGCTTCTCCTTGAAGAGCTGGATCAGCTCGACGCAGTTCTTCTCCGTCGGCGGCATCAGGGTCCACCAAGTGTTGTAATTCACGAAGAGCCTTTGCTCCTTCGGCGTGGCCTGGATGGAGGCGATGTAGTCCTGGAAGCGCTGTGCGACGCGGCCTGGCTCGGCCACGCCGAGGACGGCGGTCTTGCTCACGAATCGGTCGGTCGTGCGGCCGGGATAGTGGGTGAGCTTCACCGTGCCGTTGGCGAAGCTGTTGTGGCCGCCGGGGAACTCGATGCCCCAGAACGTGTCGTCGAGGAGCACGGGCTGGCCAAAGCCCTGACCGGATGCCTTGCCCTCGATGCCGACGAGCCAGGCGTCCACCTGGCGTATTGGTGTGGGTTGGTTGGCGATGAGTTCGATATGCCGGCGCACGAAGGGCTCGGCCCCGATCCTGTAGACGACTCGTAGTTGGATGCCTTTCGGCTTCCTGTCGTTGTAGGCGAGGATGAGCCGGCGTTCGCCGCCCGCCTCCTCGCCGGTGGCTCTCTCGAAGTGGAAATCGGACTCTCGGAGTGCAGTCCCCCCCTCAATGCCGACGGAGAAGCCGTCGGACTTGATGGGCAGGGTACGCTTGGCGAGGGCGCTGACGACCTCGGTGAGGTGACACCGAATGCCCGACCTGTGGAAGCGCAGCGTCAGGTAATCGTTGCCCAACGAGAAGTTCTCGACGTCGCGCATCAGGTCGGCGGCCCCGCCGGCCGCGCCGCCGCTAACCAGCAGGGCTAGGACACACAGTTGCGTCAGCGTCTTCACGTGCGGGTCCCCTGACGAGAGCGCGCGGCGGCTCGTCCCTTGCCCAGGACCTCCTCCTCCTCCCCCACGACCTTTCCCTTCCACTGCTTGGTGATCTCACGCATCCTCTCGGATATTCTGTGGATGTCACGATCGCACGCGGCGGCGAACTTATCCCTGGCTCGCCGCACGTTCTCCAGGATTGGGTTCTTCCTTTTCAAGAGGGTGCCCGCCGTGCGCGGTCACGCTCCCTGAGCAGTTCCTCGGGGTCTGCCACGCTCCCCGTCCAGCGCTTGAGGGCACGGGACTGCCTTAGCATCAATCGGTGAACGTCGTAGCCGCATTCGGCGGCTATCCTCTCGCGGGTCCGCCGGACTTCCTCAACGATTGGATCACGAACCATGCTACACCTCCCCCTCCCATTCGGTCATCTCCTCGGGAGTACAGATGATGGGCAGCCAGAGGCCCTCGGCTCTGCAAAAGTCGGCCAAGCGTCGAAGGCTCTGCGCGTTTGCCAGATGGGCGCAATTCCACGTCAGGAGGTAGTCGAGTCTATAGTGGACAGCGAAGGCCAAGTGGAGCGCATCGGACACAGCCTTCTCGGGGATGCGCAACGCTAATCGCACCATGGACGCCACGGGCTCGATCCGAGGATCTGGCGGCAGCAGGGTGACTTCCGCGAGCAGCCGCAGCCTCTCCTCCGCGGCCGAGGCATCGCCACCTTCTGCCTCCTCAACCACCGCCTGAGAGGCGAACACACGATAGTTGCGCCGCTTCTCCGCCCACCAACCCCGCGTCAGCCTCTGGTGCTCTCGGATCAGGGGATCGTTGCTGGGCCGAGCGGTGGCATAGCTAACAATGGTGGTCTCAAGATAGAGAGATGGTAGCGGAGCCTCGCGGTCTTCCATCGCTCGCGTCCCTGAAGCAGGCGGCGCAACCATCGGTTTCCTACACCCAATCCTACTCCACGTGTCGCGGGGATGTCAAGCGGCGTCAACGCTGACACGCCCCCAGTTTCCGGTCGTTCGGTCTGTGCAGCCCCGAAGGGGCGAACTACGATAGCCCAGGGCGAAGCGAAGCGAAGCCCTGGAAAGGCGGGCCATTCCCTCCCGAAGGTTCCAATACCTTCGGGATGGTAGGGGTTAGGCGCGGTGGCGGGGTGGGGCGTTACCCTCCCGAACGTATTGGAACGTTCGGGAGGGAGGTGGGGACTATCTCGCCCTTACAGGGCTGATTCCCTTACAACCCCAGACCCAGGGCTTCGCTTCGCTCCGCCCTGGGCTATGATAGAGCGCCCTTGCAGGGCTCCAAGCCACAAGACTGACAAACTGGGGGCGTGTCAGGCGTCAACGGAGAGCCTTCAACTCGGCGAGGAGCTTGACGGCCAGTTGCGGGTGGGTGGAGCGAATGAACTCTATGCGGCCGCGGAGGGCGTGGGCGAAGTGGGGGTGCTTGTCGCGGTTCTGGGCCTCAAGGCCGGTCTTGCGGGCGTTGTGGAGGATGGCGCGAAGCCGACGGCGATAGGCTCGCGGCACGCGGGGGCCGTCGTTCACCACCAGGCCCGTCACCTCCTGGCGGGCGCCGCGGCGGGCGAAATGGGTCTTGCCCTTCTGGAGCTCGAAGCCCTCCTTCTTCACGACTTGGTGGAGGAGGGGGAGGAAGCGCTTGAGGGTGCGCTCGAAGGCCGCGTCGCCGCTGAACGTCAAGTCGTCGGCGTAGCGGGTGTAGGTGCAGCCGAACTTGCGGGCGAGACCGGCGAGGCGCGCGTCGAGATGCCGGCAGGCGAGGTTGGCGAGGGCGGGACTGGTCGGGGCGCCCTGGGGCAGCATGCGGTGGCGCTGGCCGCCCAGCAGCCCCCGCAGCTTCTCCGCCGGCCTCACCGTGCACAGCATCGCCAGCGCGATTGCGACCTCTTCGCCGTAGCCGAGCGACTGGAAGATGCCGCGCACCCGGCGGTAGGTGATCGTGGGGAAGAAGTGCTGGAGGTCAAGCGTGATGACGATGTCCTTGCCCGCGTGGGGGGCCGCATTGGTGTGGATGGAGCGGCCTTTGGCGAAGCCGTGGGCCGCGGCCGACGGCTTGACCTTGGCGAGGATTTCGCGGTAGACCCACTGCTGGGCCTTCTTCAGGCGCCCCTTGGGGGCGTAAAGGACGCGATAGCCGCCCGAGCGCTTGGGGACGGCGAAGGCCGAGTAGTGGGACGGCTCCTCAGCCTTGTCGGGGAATGCCAACCAGTCGAGGGCGCCGCGGCTGATGCCCAGGGCGCGGGCCAGGTCGTCGCGGGTCGCCAGGGGCGGCAGGCCATTCTGAGCGAGTAGCTGGGGGCGGTGTGCGGCGGTGGCGCGGAGGCGCTTGCTGCGCCCGGCCTCCTCCGAAACCTCCGCCCACTCAGGGCGGTTCGGCGTCGGCCGCCCCGCGCCGAGGAGCCGTCTTGTCAGCCAATCGAAGAACCCCATCGCCGTTCCCCCTGCCGACCTGCGGTCTGGAATCTCGTCCCTGCAATCGGGAATCTGGGATTTGGAACCTGGGATTTGGAATCTGGAATGTGGAATCTGGGACTTGGGGTTCGCGAGGCGGCGGCCGGGACAGGGAGGGCTTTACATCGCTCTCCTGCGCCGGAGTGCGAAGAAATTCGAAGCAATTTCTTAGCACTCCGAGCGGCGTGAAGCGAGCTAAGGCACGTCCGCGGCGTAACGCCGCAGCGACACTTGCGTGTCGGCTAAAGCTCTCTCCCTGCCCGGCCGCTTCGCGTATTCCAGATTACGGATTCCGGATTCCAAGTCAAGAGCGATAACGAAATCCGCGCGCTCTCACGGGCGCAGGCGGACGGCCTGGCCTGTGGCGGCGGATGCGACGATGGCGTCGAGGACCCGGACGGGCTCGAGCATTTCCTCGTCCGAGAGCGGGCGCTGGCCCGTGCGCAGCATCGCCAGGATGCGCGTGAGGCCGGCGCTGTAGCAGTCCGAGATGTCGAGGACGCCCCCCGCCACGCCCTCCTTGCAAAAGGCGGTGGCGTAGAAGCCGTGCTTGGCGTCCGCCAGCAGGTGGAGCGTGGCCGTGCGCCCGTCGCCATAGGAGACGGCGGCGACGGTGTTCTTGCCGCTTTGCCGCGCGGCGACTTCGGTGACGCCCAGGCCCATCACCTGCTGCATGGTCTCGACGGCGTGGATGGCGTAGAAGTGGATGCCGCCGTACTCGCTCGTGGGGTCGGAGGGGCAGCCGAAGACGCCGCTGCGGACCCCGCCAAGCTCGCCGCACCTGGCAATCAGCTCCTGCGTCCCCTTCGCCCAGCGAATCGTGGAGTAGGAGGTCAGCAGCACCTTGTTGCGCCTGGCCAGGGCGAGAATCCGCTTCGCGTCCGCGGCAGAGCAGGCCAGCGGCTTGTCCACGAACGCGGGAATCCGCGCCTTGAGGAACGGCTTGACGTAGCGGAGGTGCAGCCCGCCGTGGCGGAAGACCACGAAGACGGCGTCCACCATGCCGATCATGTCTGTGGGCTTGTTCACGATGGTGGGGATTTTGCCCGCCCGGGCCACCTCCTCATTGCGTTCGGGCACGAGGCCAAAGAGCGCGACGACGCGCGCCCCACGGATCGCCTTCTGCTCCGGCGTGTCGCTCAGGTTGCACAGTTGCGACAGCGCGATGGCGTGAGAGTTATCCGACCCCACGATTCCGATGCGGATCACGCGGCTCTCCTCTCCGTGTGCCAAGCGGCCTTGCCTGGGCCACCAAGTTACACCGCCGCCCGGCGCCTGTCAAGTCAGCGGAAGAGTTGCCGCCCTTCCCCTGACACGAGGCCCCGTTTCGCTCTTCAACGTATTATCCTTAGCTCCAACGGGGCGCAACACCCCGGGCCACCGAAACTGCGGCCGCCTCGGCCATTGCCGATGCCGACACGGAACAGAGGGCCAAAGCGCGCGCAAGGCATTTGGCCCTCTGTGCCAATTCTTGGCACGCTCCCTAAGCTCTTGCTCCACCGACACTTGTGACCTGTGCGCGCTCCCAGAGAACAGGTGATCAGTGGCCTCCGCCTCACAAGTTGATCCTCTGTCAACGGGCTGTCGCATAGCGTGAGACCCCGCGCTAATGATGGGCGTCAGCCTTTCGGAGGGCGGCGCGAAGCGCCGCTCTAGGTTCCCCGTCGCGAGGCCCCCGCATCCAAAGCGGCGCCTCGCGCCGCACTCCAAAAAACCCTCGCATGGTCCCTAGATTGGTCCCGCGTGCACGCATACATGCCGACGCCATCATATGGCGCCAGGGAGGCAGCATGTGCGTCGCCGACCGCCACGCCCGCGAGCGGTGCGGTTGCCCTCAAGGGTGCGCCGGAATCGTTGTAGGGTGCTCTTGTCTGGAGCCTGAAAGGCTTGCATGGGCTAGCCCAGGGCACAGCGAAGCGAAGCCCTGGGAAGACGGCCCCCGGACCATAGCCCTGTAAGGGCGCAATAGCCCGCGCCCTGGCCCCCTATCTCGCCCTTACAGGGCTGATTCCATTACAACCCCAGACTGTGTACCCCACCTCCCGAACGTTCCAATACGTTCGGGAGGGTAACGCCCCACCCCGCCGCCGCGCCTTCAGCCCTACCCTCCCGAAAGTATTGGAACCTTCGGGAGGGAATGGCCAAGTTGTCCCCTCGCTCCAGACACGCTTTACCGCAGACAACGCAAATGCCTCAGGCACTTCCCCTCTTGACACCAGGCGGTTCAGCCTGTAAGGTATGGGAGACGCGAGCGGCCCCCGCCCCCCGGACGCACCTGGCAAGGCGATAGGACACAGAGAACCACCCGTGAGCACCGCCCATAAAGAGGCATATCTATCCCCTGAGTTCCTACCCGGCATGACCCGCGGGCGTCCGCGAAAGCGCGCCAACGACCTCGATGGCAAGGAGTGGCAGCGGAACTCCATCAGCATCTGGAGCGACATCGAGAAGACGCCGGAAGAGCGCGGCCTCCGCCACCCGGCAATGTTCCCGTCCATGTTGGTCGAGCGCCTGGCGAGTTGCTTCATGCGGTCGGAGGACCGCGTGGTTCTTGATCCTTTCATGGGCTCGGGGTCCACGCTTGTCGCCTGCGCGCGCATGGGCAAGTTCGGTATCGGCTTTGAGGTGTACCCGAAGTATGTGGAGCTCGCCCGGCGCAGACTTGAGCATTGCACCTTGTTCGGTGGCCCCGGGCGCCAAGAAGGCACGCAGTGGGCTGAGACCTACAGGATCTACGAGGCCGACGCACGCAAGATCCCGGAGTTAATCGAGCCGGCCTCCATTGACTTCTGCGTGACCTCGCCCCCATACTGGGACATCTTGAGCCAGCAGCGCACCGCTGACGGAAAGGCCACAAGGGACTACGGGACCGCCCCAGAGGACATATCGAGGATCACCGACTACTGGGAGTTCATTGACGCCCTGTGCAGCATTTTTCGCGGCGTGCTGACGGTTTTGAGGCCGGGGAAGTACTGTGTGGTGAACGTCATGGACCTACGCAAGAAGGACCTCTTTTATCCTCTTCACGCGGACCTGGCCCGACACATGGAGAAGATCGGCTTCATCTACGACGACATGATCATATGGGACAGAAGACGGGAGTACAACAACATGCGGCCACTGGGCTACCCGTCGGTCTTTAGGGTGAACCGAGCGCACGAATTCCTGCTTATCTTCCTCAAGCCCGCCGGGCGCCGGAAGCTACGTTAGCGGGGGCCGGCATGCAACAAACCGTGGAGTACCTCGATCCCGACGTGGCTTACCTTCTCGGGATGATCATGGCGAGAGGCTCGTTTCAGACCGATGGGGACATCCGCCGGCTGGTAATCCAATTCCCATTCAGGCTCGACACCATGACGACCCTGCCGGGCAGCAAGTTGTGCGTGAATCGTGAGAAGGAACTCACGCTCTCTCTGCATGCCGTCTGCCGTAGAATCAATGAGTTACTAGAGGTCAGCTTGGATGTGCAAAGGCTCACCCACGAGGTGGCGCTCAAGGCGACCTTCACCAAGAACACGATGTCGTGGCGGAACCTCCAGTTGCTCTGCGGGCACAAGGCGAGCTATCGGGAATTCGAGGTCCCCATGGTAATCGCGGACGCCCCGCAGGACATTGTTCGTGAGTTCCTTCGCGGCATCGCAGACACTTCCGCGCAGCCGAGCGCAGCGGACAACTTCCGAAACGTCAGGCATAGGATCGTGCTTCAGTTCCAGCACCACAATTGGATCCTGCCACTTCAGGTCTGCTCCTTGCTCCAGCTAAGGTTAGGCGTGAAGGTCCAGCACATCCTGTGGGGTCACCCTAACCTGCGCGCTCCGGGTGGCCGTTCGGGTTGGTCCAAAGAGCACCGACTCCGCGTTTTTGCAGAGGACTTCGTACCGGTAGGGTTCAACTTCGCCTTCAAGCAGGCACTCTTCGAGGAACTGGTGGAGTGGAACCAGGCGCACGGTGCGGGCTCATCGCGCTTCTGCAACCCCAAGAGGAAGAAGGTGAGGGAGCATAAGCCCCGGCACCCTCAGGAGGGAAGCGAGGCCCTTCCAGAGCAGGTGAGGCGCCATTTCAACGCTGCCTTCAAGATCTGCCTGGCGCTTGGCTGTAAGCAGGGCGAACGCCACCCGCAGATGGCAATGTTCGAGGAAGAAGATGAGGAAGCCGACAGCCAGTGAGACGAGTCTCTACCAGCCGGTATGCCGTTGGGTGCACAGTTTCCTCTCAGACAGGTACTCCCGCTCCAGAATCGTCGTTGAGGACTCACATCGCTCGCCGTTGTCCACGGTAATCCGCAGGCTCGGCCTCCATAGAACGTTCCCGGCCAGCGAGCTCTGGGATATCCGGATTGACGTGACGGGTTTGGTCGTGGGGCGGAAAGCAAGCCGGATTGCGCTCGTGGAGTGCAAGGCGGGCGCGCCAACCCTCATGCATGTCTGCCAGCTTCTTGGGTACAGCCTGGTCGTGAAGCCGAGCTTGGCCATACTGCTCTCGCCGGAGCCGCCGGCGGACTCTCTCGCGGCGCTTCTTCGCGTGCACGGGCGGTACGATATCCTGGAGTACCAGAAGGGCCGTCGGCTGCGGATTGCTCAGTGGGACCGGGGGCGGAATGAGGTCATCCCCAGCTCGCTGCTTCCGCCCGGGGAGCACTTCTGAGGCCGCGGGCGATCCGGCGGTGTGCGCCGCGCTAGCGCCGCGTGCCATCGCCCGGGGCCACAATGCCGCTGCTTGTCTCAACGGAGTTCGCGCGGTCGCCGCCCCCTGTGGTGCCGAAGGGGGGATTCGAACCCCCAAGGCCTTAACGGCCACTAGGTCCTGAACCTAGCGCGTCTGCCAGTTCCGCCACTTCGGCAGAAGCGACGTTTGTTAGTCTAGCCGTTTCGCCCCTGATTGTCAAGGACGGGTTCGACTGACGCGACCGCAGCTTCGGTCTTCAACCTGTCCTGGGCCCCAACGGGGCGGGCTATGACGGCCCAGGGCGTCGCTTTGCTCTGCCCTGGGCTATGATAGGCCGCCCTTGCAGGGCTCCAAGCCACAAGAGTAACAAACTGGGGGCGTGTCAGGGGGCAGGGGGCGTTGACATTGGGTGCGCGCGGCCTTATAATGCGCTCCGCGTGCAGGGCGGGGGGCGCGGGTCCGCCGCGTCGTCGCCCTAAGAGCATGTGGCGTGGGCGGTTGCGTCGTGGGAGGCCGCGCGGGCGCGAAGATTCGCTGGAACCTTTGGCCCCCGGCGGCGTCTAATGTAGTGGAAGAGCGGACCCGATGGCACAGGTGGAAGAGGCCGACGAGTTGCTGGTCGCCCGCGCTCAACGGGGCGATGCGGCGGCCTTCGGCTCGCTGGTCACACGCTACCAGGACGCGCTCTTCAACGGCCTGTACCGCATGGTCGGCCACCGGGAGGATGCCGAAGACCTGGCGCAGGAGGCATTCGTCAAGGCGTTCCGCGCCATCGCGGGCTTCCAGGGGCGGTCGAGCTTCTACACGTGGCTTTACTCGATCGCCTACAACGTGGTGGTAAGCCACAGGAGAAAGACAGGCTCGGCCCGCCACCTCAACCCGGCGTCGCTCCAGGACAGCGGAGACGACGAGGGCGGGCGGGGCCTGGGTGTCGCGGACGATGTGGAGCGTCCCGAGGCGGCGGCTGAGCGGCGCGAGCTGCTGGCGCGGCTCGAGGCGGCCCTCGCCAGGCTGGAGCCCGACCAGCGGGCGATCATCGTGATGCGCGACATCGAGGGCTTCGACTACCAGGCGATTGCCGGCGTGCTGGCCTGCCCCCAGGGCACCGTCAAGTCGCGGCTCCACAGGGCACGCCAGGCGCTACGGGAGCAGTTGAAGGACGTAGTGGGATGACGCTCGACGAGGCACGCACTCAGCTTTCGGCCTACCTCGACGGGGAGCTCGCCGAGGGCGAGCGCCGCGCGGTGGAAGCCGCTCTGGCGGCCCACCCCGAGCTGGCCGCCGAGCTGGCCGCGCTGCGCCGCACCGCTGAGCTGGTGCGGGCCATGCCGCGCGCCAGCGCCCCGGCCTGGCTCTCCGAGCGCGTGCAAGCCGCCATCGCCAGCCGCGCGCCGAGCCAGCCGAGGCACTGGCTTCGCGGCTGGCGCCCCGTCGCCATCGCCGCGGCCGCCTGCCTGCTCGTGGCCATCGCTGCGCTGCTCACGCAGCCAAAGGCCCCGCGGCCAGGCGCACGCGGCCTAGAGACGCCCAGTTCGGTCTCGACAGAGGCCGCGAAGCCTGCCGCTGCCGAAACGGAGCGCGTCGAGCTTCGCCAGCCAACCGATGCCCCCAGCGAGCCGGCAGCCGAGTCACTCAACAAGGCCGATGCGCTCAGGCAGGCGGCCCGCGACCGCGACCTGCACGAGCAGGCCCAGGCGCGCCGCGCGACCGCCGAGGGCGAGGCCCTCGCTGCCGCGCCAGCGCAGCATCCGGCCAAGCCCCGCGGCGCGGGCGGCGCGGGAAGAGCTCCCGCCCCGACCGCGCCCAGCCGCGGACCTGAGAGTGACAACTTTGCCGCTGCCGACGATGGCCGGCGCGGCAGTGGCGTGGGCGGGCGTAGCGACCTGAAGCACGCTGAGGAGAAGAAGCCGGCGCAGGCCACCGGCGCTGTGGCCACGATGAAGGCCGCCCCCGCGCCGCCCCCGGCCATGCTCACAGAGGAGGCCGCGAAGGGGGACGGTGATATTGCCGCCCTCTCGCCCGGCGCGTCCCTCAGGAAAGCCGGCGAAGCGGCACTCCAGGAGGCCAGGGAAGCGCAGCAGGGGAGGGTGGGCCGCCGCCTCGCCGACCGCGACGAGCTCCTCGACGCCATTGAGGGCGAGCGCCGCCTTGAGGCCAAGGTCGTGCTGCCCGAGCCGTCCGCGCGGCCCGATATGGGCTACGCTGCCAACGCCGACCTCAAGAGCCGGGGCGCCAAGGACGCGGCCGCCGAGCGGACGCTTGACGCGCGGCTGAGCTACACCGACCTCGCGCGTTGCCTGGCCGAGGTGCAGGCGGCGCTCGAGGCGTCCAACCTCGCCTACGCACTCCAACCCATCGGCGGCGGGGAATTCGTCGTCGAGGCCGTGTTGCCTGAGCCCGAGGCCAAGGCACTCCTCGCCCGCTTGAGCGAGCCGGCGACGGACAAGGCTCGGCAGAAGGCCGAAGGCGCCGCGGCCACCTCCCTTGCTGCCCGCGAGGCAAGCGCCGAGCGAGCGCGGGAGCCGGGGCACCGCTCGCGCCTGAACGGCACGGTAAAGGCCCAGGCGGGGGGCGGCGCCCCGATGGTGCGGCTCGTCATCCGCTTCGCCCGCGCCGATGGCCCCGAGGCCGCCCCGCCCGCCAAGCCCGCCGCGCGCCCGAAGTAACCGCGAGGGCTCAATCCGCAGTGCGGAGCATTGCGGACGAAGGCTCCCTCGGGCCTGCGTCGGCGGAGCGACGATTGGCAGCTACTACCTCGGCCATAGTCCATGTAGCGCTCGGGGGCGCACCCGCCCGAAGCGGCGGACTCGCTCGTAGTGCGGGCTTCAGGCCGTATCTGGGCATAAGAGCGTCTAAAACAATGACATCTACCGCGGAGCACGCGGAGCACGCAGACGGGAGCAGATACCAAACCATAGGCAGCGCTACAAGGCCGAAGCCT
>Ga0073932_1007051_pt1 | contig 11118 bp, 7 predicted proteins | sample DewCreD2012metaG_FD_76967 | JGI IMG/M metagenome (GOLD analysis project Ga0073932, IMG submission 76967) | Hot spring sediment bacterial and archeal communities from British Columbia, Canada, to study Microbial Dark Matter (Phase II) - Dewar... ...
CCGGCCCGCATCTGCTGGCTCGGGTACGGCGAGCGCGACAAGGCGGGCCGGATTTTCAACGACCTGGTGCGCCAGGGGAGGGTCAAGGCTCCCATCGTCATCGGCCGGGACCACCTGGACTGCGGCTCCGTGGCCTCCCCCAACCGCGAGACCGAGGCCATGCGGGACGGCTCGGACATCGTGGCCGACTGGGCGATCCTCAACGCGCTGGTCAACGTGGCGTCGGGGGCCAGCTGGGTGTCGTTCCACGACGGGGGCGGGGTGGGCATCGGCTACTCCCTGCACGCGGGCCAGGTGACCGTGGTGGACGGCACCGACGAGGCCGAGCTCCGGGCCTCGACCGTGCTCCGCAACGACCCGGCCATGGGAATCCTCCGGCACGCCGACGCCGGTTACGAAACGGCCCGGCAGGCGGCCGCCGAGCGGGGCGTGAAGATTCCGATGGGGGGCTAGTTCCTGGTTTCCGGTTCCTGGTTTCTGGCGGAGAGTGACATGGCTCGAAAGCTGTTCAGGAACGCCAACATTTATACGCCTCTCGATCCGGGCACTCCTCTCGGTGGGAGCCGCCAGGGGGAGATCACTTGCTTCCCCCGGGGAGTCCTGGTTGTGCACAACGGGCTCATCGAGGCCGTCGGGGCCGAGAAGGACGTGATGTCCCGCCTCTCGCCGGGTGAAGTGGATATGGCGGTGGACTGCCTCGGACGCTGCGTCATCCCCGGCTTCGTGGACTCCCACACCCATATGTGCTTCGCCGGGACCCGGGAGCAGGAATTCGCCCTTCGCCTGGAAGGGGTCGACTACCTGGAGATCCTTCGGCGCGGCGGCGGCATTCTCTCCTCCGTCCGGGCGGTGAGAGCGGCGTCGGAAGCCGAGCTGCACGCCATGACCCGGACACGTTTATTGACAGCTCTCCGGTTCGGCGCGACCACCATCGAGATCAAGAGCGGCTACGGCCTCGAGACGGCGGCGGAGCTCAAAATGCTCACGGTCATCGACCGTCTGCGGAGGGAGAGCCCCATGGACGTCGTGGCCACCTTCATGGGGGCCCACGCGGTGCCGGAGGAGTATCGGCAGTCCCCGGATGCTTACGTGGAGCTCGTCCTGCACGAGATGATCCCAGCGGTGGCGCGACAGGGAATCGCCGGGTTCTGCGATGTCTTCTGTGAGGATGGAGCCTTCACGGTGGATCAGAGCCGCCGCATCCTGGCAGCCGCCCGGGAAGCCGGTCTGGGAGTGAAGATCCACGCCGACGAGGTCCACCGGCTGGGAGGCTCCACCCTGGCGGCGGAACTTCGGGCGGTCTCCGCCGAGCACCTGCTCCACTCAGCCGAGCCGGACATCCGGGCCATGGCCCGTTCCGGGGTCGTCGGGGTGTTGCTGCCCGCCACCGCCTACAGCCTGCAAAAGCCCTTCGCGCCAGCCCGGGCGATGGTGGAAGCCGGGCTGCCGGTGGCCGTGGCCACCGACTGCAATCCGGGCACGAGCTACACGGAATCCATGCCCTTCGTTTTTGGGCTCTCGGTCCTGGGCATGGGGCTTTCGGTTTCCGAAGCCCTTGTGGCATCCACCCTCAACGGGGCCCATGCCATTGGGATGGCGCGAAAGGTGGGAAGCCTCGAGGCAGGAAAGCAGGCCGACTTCCTGCTCCTCGAGGGGGAAAGCCCCGCCATCCTGGCCTACCATGCCGGGGTATCGCCCGTTGTGGAGGTGTACAAGCGGGGCGAACGGGTGTGCTCCACCCGCGAGCCGCTGTGAAGCCGGTTTTTCCCGCTGCCCGCCGTTGAAAGATGCGCCCTTCAGCCGTGTAAGGATATTTCGACCCGAATGCGCTTATTGCGGATGAGTGCGCACTAGTGCTCGCAAAACGGCAGATGCCTCGGCGCCGAAAGGGGAGATGAGGTCTTCTGCCGGCGGGCTTACGCGTATCCTTGATCCGTTGTGCGACTGCCGATCCGGACGTGGCCTGCTGTATGAGCGAGGCAGACGGCTGGAGCAACGATTCGAATTCCTCGATCTTGAGCCGAGCTTGTTTCAATATCTGAGCGAGGGTCGATCGTTTGATCGGGCGGTGGGCGGGTATCGTGAGCTTCAGGAGCTCCATCCGTGTATGCTTGTGCAGTCGGATGTGACTCCCCTTTTGACCGACAACCACCCACCCATCGCGCTGCAGCGCTTTGATGACTCGCTCGTAGCCGACGCTCGGAAGTCTCGTCATACTGCAATTTCCACCACATCAGCGTTGGGAGATGGCAGGAGATCATCGTCCATGGGCTCGAGGTGGAGCTGGATGGCTTCCTTGATGTTTGCCAGGGCTTCTTCTCTCGTATCTCCTTCGCTGATGCACCCCGGCAGGCCGGGGACGATGGCCGTGTAGCCGCCTTCCTCACTTGGCTCCAAAACAACCTTGATGTTCATCCGCGTTCACCTCCACCCTTTTCGTGTACCTCATCGATAAGATGGTTTACAACGGCTTTTATTCCATGGGAATCCCGCAACCACCTGAGAGCCGGTCTGAACAGGCTTCTCAAGGCTCACCGCAAATCCGCGAAGTGGGCAAAGCACGCATGAGGCATACCAGGGCTCCACGGAGCGCCTGGCGACGCCGGCCGGCTTGCGCCTCGAGGTTCGTATCCTCTCAAAACGGGCGGCTCCCCTCACTCGGGCTGCGCCGAAGCTTTCGGATAACTTCCGAGTATCTTCAGGAACTCGGTTTTCCCCTTCAGCTCTTCCAGTATGGGCCGGTACGGCTCATCGAAAATGTCGATCTCCACGTCGGCGTAAAAGAGATACTCCCAGGGCCTCGTGTCGATGGGGCGCGATTCGAGCTTCACCAGGTTGATACGGTTTTCCGCGAAGGTCTTGAGCACCTCGCAGAGGCTTCCCGGCTTGTCGCTCACCGAAAAAATGATCGAAGACTTGTTCCGGAGACCTTCCAGGAATTCATTGCGGGAGATGACCACAAACCGCGTGAAGTTCCGGGGATTGGTCTCGATGCCCTCCTGCAGCACCTTCATGTGGAAGAGCTGGGCCGCCTCCCTGCCGGCGATGGCGGCCTCGGTCCGGTCCCCGCTCTCCTTGATGCGCTGCACCGCAGAGGCCGTGTCCTTGCACGCCACCAGGTCCCACTGGGGGTGGTCCCCCAGGTAATCGCGGCATTGCTGAAACACCTGAGGATGGGAATAGACACGCTGGATGGCGTCGACGTTCGATCCCTCGTGCCCCAGGAGGTTGTGCATGATGCGCAGGGTGATCTCCCCAACGATGCGCAGGTCGTACTCGAGAAGCAGGTCGTAGTTCTCGTGGATGGACCCCGTCTGGGAATTCTCGACGGGCACGATCCCCAGGGCGGCCGTTCCCTCGTCCACAGCCTTGAAAACCTCACCGAAGGACGCGCAGTTGGCATGGTCGATGTCGGGACCGAAAAACTGCAGACACGCCTTGTGACTGAAGGAGCCGGGCTCGCCGGCGTAGAGCACTCTGACGGGCGGCTCGCCGGTCCTGGAAGCTTTCCTCAGCTTGGCCGCCTTGTCGAGATAGGCGTAATCCAGCTGCTTGCCGACAACGGGGGCGATGACATGCAGGTCCCGCATGAGCTGCTTGAACTGCTCCGGGTAGAGGCTCTGGGGCCCGTCGGACAGGGCGTTGTCCGGGTCGGTGTGCACCTCGATGGTCAGGCCGTCGGCCCCCGCCGCGATGGCGGCCCGGGCCATGGGACTCACCTTTTCGCGGATGCCGGTAGCATGGCTGGGGTCGATGATGATGGGAAGGTGGGTGAGCTCCTTGACGACGGGAACGGCCGTGAGATCGAGGGTGTTGCGGGTGTGCCGCTCGAAGGTGCGGATGCCGCGCTCGCAGAGAATGACCCGCTCATTGCCCTCGGACAGGATGTACTCCGCCGACATGAGCCACTCCTCGATGGTGGCCGAAAGCCCGCGCTTGAGCAGAACCGGCTTGCCGATGCGGCCCACGCACTTGAGAAGCTCGAAGTTTTGCATGTTGCGGGCCCCGATCTGGACGACATCCACGTATTTCACCATGAGGTCCGCCTGGCTCGGCGAGGTCATTTCCGTCACGACGCCGAGCCCTGTCTCCTCGCGCACCTCGGCCAGGATCCTCAGGCCCTCCTCCCCCAGGCCCTGGAACGAATAGGGAGAGGTGCGCGGCTTGAACGCCCCGCCGCGGAAGAGGACGGCTCCGCAGCGCCGCACCCACCGGGCGATCTCCATGGTCCGTTTGCGCTCCTCCACGGCGCACGGCCCCGCGATCACCACCAGCCGGTCGCCGCCGATGGCCACATCCCCCACCTGGATGACCGAGGGCTCCGGATGCAGCTCCCGGCTCACCAGCTTGTAAGGCTTGGAGATGGGGATGACCTTGGCCACGCCGGGAAGGGTTTCGAAGTGCCTGAAATCCTTTCGGATCGTGCCGACCACCCCCAGGACCGTCTCCTCGACCCCCTGGATCTCCTTCACCATGTAGTTCTCCGAGCGCAGCAGCTCCTTGAGCCGTTCGCTCTCCTCCTCGCTGATGCCTTTTTTGAGCACGACGATCACGGTTGCTTCTCCTCATGTCATGTTGATTCGAGAAACGTCAAAACGTTACAAAAAAACCCCAGGGATTCCTCCCCGGGGCTCGCTTAAAACAAAAGCCCGGGAGGATCCAGGATCCACCCGGGCTGAAACGGCCAAAACTCTTTCAATCTCCCGGGCGGACGGACGAAAAAAAGAAAAAAAAGCCAAAAAAGAACCCGCGGGAAACTGCTTTCATCCCAAATCACTCCTGCAAAAGATTCGATGTTTCGGACCTTCATCGCCTCAATACAGGGTGAAGCATAGAAGTTGAAAAGCTCATTGTCAACAGCGCTTTTGGACACCGCACTTTTGACCTCCGCGCTCCTGGACGCCGACAAAAACCATTCCCAGCACAACCCATTGCGCCATGCGGCTGGGTTGGGATATGCAGAAGACGGCACGAGGCAGCTTGCCGGCGCCCGCCCGGTGCCTCGGGAAAGCGCGGCTCAGTCACACTGGAAAAAACCCTTGAATGGCTTCATCGACATCATGACGGAACCCTCGAAAACGCTCCCCATCATCCTGCTGGCCGGGACCACCGGCGTCGGCAAGACGGCTCTTTCCCTGGAGCTCGCCTCGCGCCTGGATACGGAGATCGTCAACGCCGACTCCATGCAGGTCTACCGTTTCATGGACATCAGGACGGCCAAGCCGACAGCCGCCGAGCGAGCCCGGGTCCCTCACCACCTGCTGGACGTGGTGGACCCCGACGAGCCCTTCGACGCAGCAGGCTATGCGGAGCTCGCCCGCCATGCCATCGCCGGCTTGCATCGCCAGGGGAAGATCCCCCTCGTGGTGGGGGGCACGGGCCTTTACATGAAGGTCCTGACCCGCGGCATCTGCCAGGGGCCCGTCGTGGATCCCGCTGTGCGCCTGGAGCTGAAGCACCGCCTGGAAACGGAAGGGACCGCGTCCCTTCACGCCGAATTGAAGTCCGTGGACGCCGTCCTGGGGGCGTCTCTCCATCCCAACGACCGTCAGAGGATCCTGAGGGCCCTGGAGGTCTTCCGGTCGACGGGGCGTCCCCTGTCGGACTGGCAGGCGTCCCACCGCTTTGAGCAGACCCTTTACCCGACCGTGAAGCTCTTTCTTCACCGGGACCGCGAAGAGCTCTACCAAAGGATCAACCGCCGGGTGATCGAGATGATGGATTCAGGCTTCCTGGACGAGGTTCGGGGACTGCTCCGGATGGGGTACGGACCGGAGCTCAAGCCCATGCAGTCCCTGGGCTACCGGCAGCTGGCCCTGCACCTCCTGTCGGGCCTGCCTTTGGAGGCAGCCGTGGAGCAAATCCAGCGGGAGACGCGCCGCTATGCCAAGCGCCAGCTCACCTGGTTCCGCGGCGACCGCGAGCTTCACTGGATGGACGCCGATGACGCGGAAGCCGCCATGGCATGGGTGGAGCGCCGGGTGGAGGCTCTGACCACCGGCGAGAACAGATGCTGAATCCGCGGCTGCCCCTGGCTGGACCCGGACCCGCCGAAAGCTGTGCTCGTTAAGGTTGAAATGCTCTCTCACCGCAAAGGCGCGAAGGCCGCAAAGGTTCCATTTCCGTCTTCCTTTGCGGCCTTCGCGCCTTTGCGGTGAATCAGGAAAGCCGGTTTCGGTAATCCTCGTAACCGAAGCGGCGCACCACGCGGATGGCGCCGTCGGTCCGGCGGATGGCGATGGAAGGGAGCCGAACGCCGTTGAAGGTGTTGTTCTTCACCATGGTGTAGTGGGCCATGTCGAGGAAAACGACGGGGGAGCCCACCCGCAGCGGCTCCGCAAAGGAGTAGTCCCCGATGACGTCGCCGGCGAGGCAGGTGAGGCCGCCCAGGCGATAATTGTGCGGGTGCTCGCCCGGTTCTCCGGCGCCGGCCACCTGGGGTCGGTAGGGCATCTCCAGGACATCGGGCATGTGAGCCGCCGCCGATGTGTCCAGGATGGCGATGTCCACGTCGTTGTGCACCAGGTCCACCACCCTCGCCACCAGCACACCCGTGTTGAGCGCCACGGCCTCTCCCGGCTCCAGGTAGACCTCCAGTCCCCGCCGCCGCATGAAGTCCCCCACGGTCCGGCACAGAAGGTCGACGTCGTAGTCGGGGCGCGTCATATGATGGCCCCCGCCGAAGTTGACCCATTCCATGCGGTTCAGGAATCGGCCGAACTTCTCCTCGAAGGCCGCCAGTGTGCGGACCAGGGAGTCGGCGTTGAGCTCGCAAAGGGTGTGAAAATGGAGCCCCGAGAGCCCGTCGAGGTCCCCGCCGCGAAAGCGCCCTCGAGTCACCCCCAGGCGGGATCCGGGGCCGCAGGGATCGTAGAGCTGGACCTTCACCTCCGAGTGCTCGGGGTTGACCCGCATGCCGCAGCGCACGTTCCTGCCCGACCGGGCGATGACGGGTTTGAAGCGATCCCACTGGGAAAACGAGTTGAAGACCATGTGGTCGGCGTAGCCCAGGAGCTCGTCGAATTCCGAGTCCCGGTAGCCCGGCGAGAAGACGTGGACCTCCTTTCCGAATTCCTCCCGCCCGAGCCTGGCCTCGTCCAGGGAGCTGGCCGCAATGCCGTGGAGGTGGCGCCGGATTTGCCCGAAGAGGCTGAACATAGCGAAGCCCTTGAGGGCCAGGATGATCCTGCAGCCGGTGCGTTCCTGGATGGAGCTCAATATCGCCAGGTTGCGCTCGAGGGCTCCTTCGTCCACCACATAGACGGGAGTTTCCAGTCCCGACCAGTCCACGTCCAGGGCCCAGGCGCAGGGATTCGTGCCGGTCATTGCAGGAAACGCTCGGTCCAGGGGAGTCCGCGCCGCCCGAGCTCTTCCATGAACGGATCGGGGTCCAGCTCCTCCACGTTGAACACTCCATGGCCCTTCCAACGGCCCGTGAGCATCATCATGGCCCCGATCATGGCCGGAACCCCCGTGGTGTACGAGACGGCCTGAGCCTTGACCTCCCGGTAGCACTCGGCGTGGTCGCACACATTGTAGATGTAGTATTTACGGGGCTTGCCGTCCTTGATCCCCTCGATCATGCACCCGATGTTGGTTTTGCCCCTGTAATTGGCCCCCAGGGTGGAGGGCTCGGGCAGGAGGGCCTTCAGAAACTGCAGGGGAACGATCTCACAGCCCTGAAACACCACCGGATCGATGCGGGTCATGCCCACGTTCTGAAGCACCCGGAGATGGGTCAGGTATTCCTGGGAGAAGGTCATCCAGAACCGTATGCGCTTCACATGCGGAATGTTTTTGGCCAGCGACTCCAGCTCCTCGTGGTACATGAGGTACATCTCCCGGGGGCCGATCTCGGGAAAGTCGAAGGTCTTGTGAACGGACAGGGGCTCCGTTTCGATCCACTGGCCGTCTTCGTAATACTTCCCCCGGGCCGTCACCTCACGGATGTTGATCTCGGGGTTGAAGTTGGTGGCGAAGGGATGCCCGTGGTCTCCCGCGTTGCAGTCCATGATGTCGATGGTGTGGATTTCGTCGAAGTGGTGCTTCCGGGCGTAGGCGCAGAAGATGTTCGTCACCCCCGGATCGAAGCCGCAGCCGAGGAGGGCCATGATGCCCCGCTCGCGGAAGCGGTCCTGGTAGTCCCACTGCCACTGGTAGCAGAACCTGGCTTCATCGGGGGGCTCGTAGTTGGCGGTGTCCAGGTAGTCCACTCCCGTCTCCAGGCAGGCGTCCATGATGGTGAGGTCCTGGTAAGGCAGGGCCACGTTGACGACCAGCCTCGGAGACACGCGCCGGATGAGCTCCACCAGCTCGGCGGTGTTGTCCGCATCCACCCGGGCGATCTCGATGGGCCTCGAGAGCTGGTCGCGTATCTTCTCGCATTTTTCCAGGGTGCGGCTCGCCAGGACGATCTCCGAGAAGACCTCGGGAACCTGGGCGCACTTGTGTGTCACCACCCCACCCACGCCGCCGGCGCCGATGATCAACACCTTGCTCACTGTAGACTCCTGCTCTGAAACGTCTCGAGTTTAAGGTTTAAACTTTGATTCTATGGAACTGCTCTCGTGGGAGCCTTGACATCGTTTCGGCTGCACCGGGAGTCCATGCAGGAACGGTCGAAAACCGGAAACCCCGGGGCCCGCCTGCAACCGCATCGGGGAGGCGGCCCCCCTCAGGGGCTCGGCTCCCGAAAGCATTGGTCCAATTCGCCGATGCGGCAGCATTGTAAAAGGCTCCACACGAAAAATCCACCGGTTCATCGCAGATGAGCGTGAAGTTCCCTCTCCCTCAGGGTGAAGGGAGATCTTGATTGTCCAAGCTCCCCTCACCCCGACCCCAATGCTGTAAGGTTCCCTCTCCCTCAGGGAGAGGGTTAGGGTGAGGGGAGATCGGCTCTAGCCCCCCTCACCCCGACCCTCTCCCCCCAAAGGGTGGAGAGGGAGTCAGCCTCACGCCGATCCACGATGATCCGATCCGCCCTTCTCGATGGGGGTTTTTCCCAGGTTGACACGGCAGGAGGGATGGTGTACGAGAGGTTCCGAGAGACAAGATGCAATCTCACCAGGCACGAAAGTTTAAAAGGGAATCCCGTGAGATTCGGGAGCGGTCCCGCCGCTGTAAACGGGGACGAAATCCGAACAGGCCACTGTTTCGTGAAGACGAGATGGGAAGGCGCGGAGAGTAGGTCGATCCGTAAGCCAGAAGACCTGCCTGATGGAGAGGAGTGATCCGGCACGGGGAGATGCCGGGTTTGCCGCGCGGGGACCAAGGGAACCAGGGTGCAATCCTTAGAGCACAAGCTCTAGGGATTTTTTTTTTGCCCGAACGGCCGGCCGGTTCTCTCCCACGGACGCGCCCGGTGGGGGCATGCGCCGCTGCCGAGCCCTGGAAGCTTTCCTGTCGAAGAGGTGATTTCATGAAGGTCGATTTCAAGCTCAACCGGGTTTTGGCTTCTTTTGTCTACATGGCCTCCTTCACGGCTCTCTTCGTGGCGACCGGGTGCGGGGCGGCCGCGGCCTACCCGCTCGAATTCAGGGATTCCACCGGATCGAAAATCCTCATGCCGGCCCGGCCAAAGAGGGTGGTGTCCCTGGTGCCGGGCCACACGCAAATCATCCAGTCCCTCGGCGCCGGCGACGCACTCGTCGGCGTTACGCTGCAGGATGATTTCCTTTCGGAAAATGCGGGGGTCGGGATTGTCGGAGGCTTCTGGTCCCCTTCGGTGAGGCGCATCGAGGAAGTCCACCCGGACCTGATCCTGCTCTCGTCCCTGCATGGAGAGGTCCGGGAGCATTTCACGGGGCGCGAGTGCCTGTTGGTCGAGTTGAAAATCGATTCATTCGCCGGGCTTTACGAGACCATCGAGCGTCTCGGCAGGGTCTTCGGGAAAGAGCCGCAGGCGGCGGAAATCGTCGAGAGCTTGAAAGAAGAGCTGGCCCTCGTTTCCAGGAAGCTGAAGCCCATACCGGCGGACCGTCGAAAGCGCGTGGTGCGCGTCATGGGATTGGACCCGCTGACGGTGCCGGGGGACGACTCCTTCCAGAACGAGCTCATACGGGCGGCGGGAGGCGTTCCGCCGAAACTGGGGAAAGTGGGGGACGCCGTGGCAATGAGCCTGGACGAGTGGCGGAAGTTCAACCCCCAGGTGATCACCACCTGCGGCGGCAAGGAGGACCTCATGGCCGGTCTGCTTTCACGAGAGGGATGGAAGGATGTGGACGCGGTGCTCGACGGGCGAATCCTTGACTTCCCCTGCAATCTCATCTGCCGTGCTTCGGTCCCCAGCGGACAGCTCGTCTCCTACCTGTCCTCAACCCTCTATGAAGAGCATTTTTCGGACCTTGAAAAGCTCGCAGGCGACCGGAGACGCACGGAGACCCGATCCATCGACATTCCCCTGGACTACGTCCGGGACGCGCGGGTGGTGGAGCACAGACTGTTCGACTTCGTCAACAAGACACTGGTGGTGGATTTCAAGGCGCCCATGCGCGTGCTTTCGACCCTGGAGGGCGACCGCCGAGGGCTGCTCTCCGTCGGCAACCACTACAGCCCGCCCCCGTGCTGGGGCATCGGGCACCGGATCGGCCTGGAGGAGTGGAGAAAGCACGTCCACCGCGGCATCGGCAAATCCATGCAGGGCTGCTCCCTTCTCTTCACCGGGGCGGACATGGACCACCTGGCCGTGGCCCGGGCCGAGCACGACGATCTGGCCGTCCATGCCCTGGTCACGGCGGGGGTCGTTTCCAACGCCGTGCGCATGTCGCGGGACGAAGGGCGGTACCTGGAGCCGGGCACCATCAATATCATCCTCATGACCAACCGCAGGCTGACCCCGCGGGCCATGGCGCGTCTCGTCATCAGCGCCACCGAGGCCAAAACCGCGGCGCTCCAGGACCTGGACGTGCGGAGCAGCCAGGAGCCGGCCCGGTGGCAGGCCACCGGAACGGGGACAGACGAGATCATCGTGGTGGAGGGTCGAGGCAGGCGCATCGACAATGCTGGGGGCCACTGCAAGGTGGGTGAGCTCGCGGCCCGGGCCGTCCACGAGGGAGTGACGGAGGCGGTGCGTCTCCAGAACGGCTTGACCCCGAAGCGCCACGTTTTCCGGCGTCTTCA